>Ga0310691_10000245_pt1 | contig 110598 bp, 119 predicted proteins | sample 176DNAGHGlowgp2_FD_203887 | JGI IMG/M metagenome (GOLD analysis project Ga0310691, IMG submission 203887) | Sheep rumen microbial communities from Palmerston North, Manawatu-Wanganui, New Zealand - 1766 DNA GHGlow gp2 (v2) (version 2) | ecosystem: Host-associated > Mammals > Digestive system... | reverse complement strand
TGCATAAGACTTTCGCGGCATAAATGCCTAATTACAAAGAAATCCGCCACACCGATAATGGCATGACGGATATCTGTAACTATTGTTTAATTATTTGACCTGTCTACTTGACAGAGGGCTGATCAATCCGACACCCTTTTTTATTTCACATCATTCTGTTTACCACTTCACTTAAGATCATGTAAGCAAATAACAGCACTAGCGATATCACAAGCGGAGCAGTCACTATCTTAACCTTTTTGCTGCCTGTCCCGTAATTGAATCCTTCAAACAGCTCTTTTAATCTTTCATGTCTGCCTTCGATCTTGGCAGCCACATAGATAAGACATATCCCAATGACTATCGCAAACACCGCGATGATCGCATATACCGGGATATCGGCCATGATCTCATCCTTATTTATCGTCATTTCATCATATATGCCCGGATAGAAATGGTCGGCAATAAACATCAGTATCACGCTCTCTGCGTTGAACAGGCTGTGACAGATGAAGGAAGACCATAAAGATCCGGTTGCCTCATATATGAACGCAAACGCGATCCCTATGACAAATGCATATGCCGCCTGGTTGAAATTCATATGCATGAACGCAAACATCAGAGCAGACATAAACACCGCAGACAGCCTCGCCCCGTCATACCTGTATCCGTTGTATACAAATCCCCTGAAACAGAATTCCTCAACAAAAGGAGCTACTATCGCGATGGCTATGAGTGCCATGTACCAGTCGTTATCAAGCATTGTGCCGCTTGCCTCTAACACAGTGTTATCCACCCAAAGCATTGATATCGCATTGGCCAACGTCCCTATCGGCATTACGACTATCGCATAGAGAATGACTATCGCAAAAGTCGAGGGCTTCATAAGCTTTAGTCCGACTCTGTCCTTTATACTGTATTCCTTTCGTCCGAGAAAGATAAAGATGATCGGAGGGATCAGGATCGTAGATTCAGCCAAGAGAGTACTGACCATGGAATCGTCAAGATCCACATATCTGTCCCAGATACCGATCGTCATGATAAGCACGATCTCCAATATTAAAAATGTAAGATACCCCAGATTTACTCTTTTATGTTCCATTCTTATTTCTTGATGATGCAGTCTTCACCTATCTCTATCTTGGAAGCCTTGAGCAGATTGCCCACGGCACGCTTAAACTCGTTTTTACTCATGTTCATGGTCTTATTTATCAGTTCGGGCGATGCCTTGTCTGTAAAAGGTATCTTTCCGTCATGCTCGTCCATATATCTTATAAGTCTGTCGGCATCTATGCTCATCTGAAGATATGCCTTTTCTCTTACGCTTAGATCGATCTTTCCGTCACTCTTGATCGCAGTGACTCTTGCTCTTATCTCTTCACCCACATGCAAGTCATTCGGCATTTCCCTTTTGGGTATGAGAGCACTGTATCTGTTTTCTACCGCTACAAAAGCTCCGAAGTTTTCACTGATCTCATACACTGTTCCCGTAACGGTATCATCCTTCTTAAATTGCTTTCCTCTTTCCAGATACGGGTATACCTTCATTGTCGCACACAGTCTGTTACTCTTGTCTATATACAGACTGACAAGCACCTTATCAGACTTTTTTAACACTTTGGTCTGTTCCTTAAACGGCAGCAGCAGATCCTTTTCAAGCCCCCAGTCAAGAAATGCTCCTATCTTTGATACTTCCTTTACCTCAAGGAGCGCAACCTTGCCTTTTGTGATCTTAGGATTTATCGTGGTAGCAATGATCCTGTCATTTGAATCTCTGTACAAGAAGACCTCTATATCGTCTCCGATACCGGCACCTTCAGGCACCTGCTTTATCGGAAGCAGGACCTTTTCTTCACCATCGCCACTGACAAGATATACTCCGAATTCCTTTTTTTCATTTATCTTAAGTGTTTGTCTCTCACCCAGTCTTAACATTTATCACCCTCGATCCCTAATCTGAAAGATCCGCAAACTCCGCAACGGAAAATGCACTCTTATTCTCATCGTAAAGAGCAACGATCGACTTATTATCGGTCTTATATACGACAGGATATATCGTATCTCCTAGATGCGCCTGTTTTCTGTAGTCAATCCTGAGAGAGCTGATATTTTCTTCTTCTCCCAAAGCCGACATGGCAAGCTTGACATACTGACCGTTATTCACATGATGATTGCTGTCTAAATGATGCAGCTGTATGTGAATAGGATCCTTTTCAAGCGTTAAAACATCGTCCGTCTCAGGGATAAGAACCTTTCTGGGATTGTATGTCATATCAAGCTTCTCTTCAAGCTCATATGACTGCGAGATGAACTGAGGCGCCCTTGACGGTCTTGATGATAGCGTATCGACCAATGTCCACATAGAATTGGCCTTAACTATATACTCGTTTTTATCATCCTTCATATAGAAGTTTCTGAATCCGAAGCATCCCTTGAACGCATACGGATAAGTTCCTACGGTAACGTAATCGCATAGCTTCGGCAGCCTGTATATATTTAGTTCCCAGTAATTGATGACCCAGACTACATTGTGCTGCGTGAGCACATCGAATCCCACTCCCAGATCCTCAGACTGAAATGTTGAGCAGTCCTGAAATGCATCGATCAGTGATGTCAGTGTAAATGTCTTGTTTATGTCGCAATCGGAAAACCCGATGCGTATCTTATACTCGTACATAATCTCTCCTGAAACTTTTCTGTATTATAACACAGGTCATGCTATAGCAAAAGCACACCCGACAATGAGAGTCATTGTTATTATAGATAAAAGAGTCGAAACCGCGACTGTCTCCGCAGACAGCTCGCTGTTGCCTCCAAATTTGATGGTGAACATGGTAGAGCTGGCAGCGACCGGTGCTGATGCCGATACGGCACATGCAACAAGCAGATTTCCCCTTACCCCTGCTAAATACATGATCGCCAGAATGATCGCTGGGCAAACAAGCAGCCTCAAAAGCATCATGATATACTCATCCCTGTCACGCATAGCCTTCTTTAGATCGAGTCTTGAAACATTATATCCGATAACAAGCATCGGTACCGGAGTATTAAGCGCAGCAAGATACTCTACGGGTATGCCTATTATATTGGGAAGTCTGAATGATGTGAAAAAGAATATGAGTCCGATCACAACAGGGATGACTCCGGGGTTTAGCAGAATCTTCTTAACAGATAAAGCTCCGCCCTTTGTATCCATCAAAACAAGGCCGTATGACCACAAAAAGAGATTGAATACAGCAACATATGATGCTCCGTAAAAAACCCCTTCGCTCCCAAGGAGCGCATCAAGAAGCGGAAGCGACATGAATCCACAGTTTGAAAAGATGACACCGAATCTGAACAGCCTCTTCTTGTCATCATCCTCATTATGTATAAAGAGCTTTCCCAAAATGATGCATATCACATGTGAAAGAATGGCTGCTCCAAATGCTATCAGAAATCCCTTTAAGAGGCCAGGCTCGAAATCCCTTTGAAATGCATGGATTATTACACATGGTGTCACTATGTAGAGCATTATCTCCGTGATCGTTGATACGCCCTCTTTTTTTATGATCCCTGCTTTTGTCCCGACAAAGCCGATCCCTATAAGAATAAACAGTATAAATACCTGTGTTCCCACAACGGTAAAACTCTGAAGCATATAAAACTCCTCTTAAGACTCTTAAAAAGCGGCTTATAAAAGCCGCTGTCAATAAGCTGTCTATTTAAGTCCTTCTAACATCTTGATCATGTCAGCAAAGGATCCTCTTTCTCCTTCCCAGGGATGATCCTTGCATTCTATCATGGTATCTTCTACAAGATACGCATCGATCTCTGCCATCTTTGCACACAGCATATCTTCCTTTTCATCGTTGCCTATCATGAGACATTCTTCTTTCGCAAGTCCCATCTTTTTAAGCACCGCTTCAAAGTATTTCGGATTCGGCTTGCAGTAGGATTCTTCCTCATAACAGGTTACAAGATCAAAGTCTTCCTTCTTAAGATCTATCCATCCAAGCCTTGTTATCTGGCCTGCCATCGGAAATATCGGGTTGGTTGCAAGGATAACAAGATCTGCTTTTTTATGAGCTATCTCAACTGCCTTAACTGCAAGCGGATTATCCTTTGTGAAGCGCTTGCTGTCTTTAAATTCATTGGAATAAAAGTCAAGACACCTTTTATCAATTTCATCGATATCACAGTCTATAACACTGCCAAACGTATCCCAGAATGCATCACGGTTTTTCTTTGTACCGTCATTTTTCATCATGGAATATGTTCCCTTCCATATGGCATCGACAAAAGACTGTACAGGTATGTCAGTCATATTTACTTTCTTGTAAAGTTCTTTAAAATATCCGCTCGTGAACTCTTCCATATCCATTGGAAGAAGTGTTCCGTCTAGATCGAACATTATTGCTCTGTAATGGTTTTTTAACATAGATCAGACCTTTCTGAGAAGTAATTCTACCACAAAACCATTATCATTGTAATACTCCATTCCACCGCCCTGCTTTTCCATATATGTCTTAGCCAGATACATGCCAAGGCCAAAGCCTGTCTGTGTTGCGCTATTTCCTCCCCTATAGTATTTCTCGGCTATCAGAGGAAGATCATCCTTGTCTACTCCGGGACCGCTGTCACGTATGATGATCTTTATAAAGCATGAAAGCGAACCGTCCGCCATCAGTATATCCTCAGTCTGCGAGAAACTGACTCTTATATCCGTACCGGCATACTTGTTGGAATTGCCCACTATGTTGTCTATGACCTGCTCCATGCGCCTTCTGTCCATATATACAAGACACGGGTGGATATGGTTTTCGAGTATGATGTTTCCGTAATCTGAAAGATTCTTCAAAAAATCCTCTATCAATGTCGAATTCTCTTCATGCGGTTCAACATCGATCTTTTCAAGTTCCTCCAGGTTTGCATGCATGACATCACTCATAAGAAGACTTATAGTATCGGCCTTGCCCGATACTGATCTGACCTTATCTATAAGATCACTGTACTCATTTAAAGCCTCAGTATCATCCTTACCTGAGATCTCCTCAAGCTTTCTTGAAAGCTTTAGCTCTATCACTTCACATGTAGCCTTTATCACGGCAAGCGGCGTCTTGATATCATGACTTAAGCCCTGAATGAGTTCCTTTCTTGCGATCTCAGCCTGTCTTTCCCTGTTGATTGATGATCTGATCTGCTCTCTCATTATATCAAAGCCTTCGACAAAGCTTCCAAACATAGTGTTCTTCCTGATCGGCAGAGACTTATCCAGTTCCCCTTTTGCTATATCTGTTGCGAATCCTTTGAGTTCATCGATAGGTCTCAAGAATACGACATACATATACAATAACAACAAATAGCCGCATGCTAGCACTGCTGTCCACAGCACCATCGCGGCTCTGAAAAATACTTCACTCGTTCTGTTAAAATTTCCCTTGATATCGTTCCATCCGACCTTGCCGATATACTCGCCGTTTACCTTTACATCGAGTATTATGGCACCATCCGCATACAGCGAAGCCAGTTTCGGATCATTGATATCCTTTGACATCGTAAGAACGCAGTCGTATTTGTCTTCTATATCTGTTTCTGAAAGGCCTGCTTCAATGTCAGCCTGCACCTGGTATAACAGATCGTTGTAATAAACTATATCTCTTTTTTCGTATGTCGTCTTCTTGCCGATACTGAAAAACATGAGCAGTCCGACGATCATGAAGATCGTAAAAGAGAAAAACAGCTGTCTTAATCTTTTCATGTTAATTCCAGTATATACCCGGTTCCCCAGATTGTCTTGATATATCTGGGCTTGTTGGGATCTTCTTCTATCTTCTCCCTGAGTTTCCTGATGTGGACATTAAGCGTGCTGTCGCTGAAAAACGTATCTCCCCATACCTCGTCAAAAAGCACCTCTTTCTTCACTATAGTATCATGATGTGCATACAGGCAGTTTAAGAGAGCATATTCTTTTGCCTTTAAAGATATCCTGTTTCCCTTTATCACTACAGACATGGTCGATACATCCATCACAAAATCCGGCTGATCATTTTTTGATCCGGTTTCTTTTGATCTAGAAAACGTCTCCATATCCTCAGCCTTTTTTACCTGCACTGCTCTCTTTAAATTGACTTTTACCTTGGCGAGCAATACCGAAAGACTGTAAGGCTTTTTTATGTAGTCGTCTCCGCCTATCGAAAGAGCGATAAGAACATCATCATCACTCTGTCTTGCACTTATAAAGAGGATAGGCAGCTGCATGTCCTCTCTAAGCTTCTTGCAGACATCAAACCCGGATCCGTCGCCCAGATTGATATCGAGCAGCACCAGATCGGCAGTGTTCTCTTCAAAGAATCTAAAACATGCCTCACCGCTTTCCACATACTGAGTAGAAACATCAAACATGCAGAAATACTCTGTTGTCATCTTCGCTAATTCAGTTTCATCATCGACTATCAAACAGTTATAATGCATAGTTCAATCTCCACAACAAGGATTATACCATAAATACCTGTCCTTTCAGTAGTCAATTCTCTTACTCTTCCGTTATCATCTTGACCGGCTCAAGAGTCTTGATGCGACGTCCCATAAGTCCTGAAGTTAAAAGCGCAACCCCGATTATTATAATGGCCGTCAGTATATAGGATACGGTCTTGACCGTGAATTTAACCTTTTTAAATCCGAATATGGCCATTGACGATACCATAAGACTTGTTCCGGCATACGGAGATATGATAAGTCCTATGATAACGCCGATAAGAATCGCCGGCATATTTGACATCATCACCTGTCCGATAAGCTGTCTTGATGTAAATCCCAGCGCCTTGCTCACGCCCATGTTTCGCCATTGCTTGTTGATATTGGTTCGAACGATGAGTGATTCTACAAATGCTACAATAAGAATAGTCAGTCCCGCTATCAGAAACGCGAAAGCCTTCATACCGATAGTGATCATGCCGACCGTCTGATGTGCAGCCTCATTTACATCTACAGCTTCGACATCGGGATAAATATCTTTTAATTCCCTTTCAAAATCCGCATATGTCACTCCCGGCTTAAGATTTACGCAAACATCCATACTGTCCGGAATCTTTGAAAGCCTGCTCATGCCTTCAAGTGTCATATATCCCATAAGTCCCAAATTGTTAAAAGTCTGATTTATACCGCAGACAATAAACGATTCCTCGACACTGTCCGTCTTGACTGTGACCGTATCGCCCACATTGACATTAAGCTTATTGGCTGCATTGGCTGCGAACATGACCTCATTTGGATTTTTCGGCCATCTTCCCTCTATCACATATCCGCCTTTTATGGTAGATGTATCGGAGATTCCTCTCGTTGTAACGGACTGATCGAACTTCTTGTTGGTAAACTTATAGCTCATCCACAATTCCGTGCGGACATTCTTGACACTGCTCATCCCTCTTATCGTCTCAGCCATAGCTTCACTTCCGCCCAATTCGGCATCACTCATATCAATACCTGACAGTTCGATACATCCCTCATCCGTTCCGTATGTATCCGCCATGCCAAAGCCTATGACGGTCGCTATCGCAAGGATCATCATAATGAATATGACTCCTATCTGGCTTCTGAATCTCCCGAACGTCTCCTTTAATGAAAGAGTCACGGCTATCGGGAAGGATGTCTTGTCAAAAGCAAAGAGGTTCTTTTTATAGTTGTGCGTATTTACTCCGCCTCTGAGTGCATCTAGAACGCTTACTTTGCTGTACTGTCTTCCGAGCGTAAGTGTAAGCAGACCGATGACAATACTCATACCTATTATCACAAAAAGTGCGGCTGATATGTTTATCGGCTGATTCCATGGAAGTCCCAGTGTCACGAGCATGATAATGCTCACCTTTCCTATCGTTGCTGCTCCTATGAGCACACCGACAACAGCTCCTGTTCCCGCTATCATCATAAGCTGACATAAGAGTATGATGACAAGTTCACGTACAGTGTATCCCGATGCCTCCATGATCGCTGTATTCTTCATGTTTGTCATGATGAAGTTCTTGACGCTGAAATCGATTATGACAACAGCAACTATGAACATAATGATCGCAAAAAGAAAAACAAGTGCAACAAACATGAGCGGAAGTATCATCGAACCGGTCTTCATCATCCCCGAGTCAAAGAAATTGATGCTCAGTTCGCCTTCCGGATTATCCTTCATATAACCGTCATACCAGTTGAGCAATTCGTTGCCTAGGTTATCACTTAACTTCTCGGCATTTATATTCTTCTTTTTTGCTGTATCGGTAAGCTGAGTCTTGATGAACCTCCACTCGCTTGCACCTGTCGGATTCTCAAAAACGATATCTTCAAAAACATCTCCTGAAACATATGCTTTATACATTCCGATGTTCATCGGTCCCGAAAAAAGATTATCCTCATTAAAGTCCACAACCTTAAGATCATAGACATTCTCTTCTATCTTTATCTGGATAATATCTCCCTTGCTGAACGAAGTCATTAATGAAGCCGGAAGGACTATCTCGTTGCCACCATATCCTGATGCATCAATGCTCATGCTCTGTATCTTGTTCTCATCCTCATAGCAGCACATGATAAAAGCATACTCAACCCAGGTCTTGTCGCCCTTGTGTCTGTACTTGGAACTGCACCTTACAGTTCTTTCTGTCTCGCAGTTTTTTAGATAGACATTACCCTTTATGATCTCTTCGACTTTGGCTACTGCAGCGTCATTTTTGTTTAGCATGAAGAAGATATCAGCTCCGTTTATCTTCTCCTTGCAGGTATCGACCACTTTACCTGCTCCTGTCATGAATGACAGACTTATGAATATGAAAAGCGAAGCTATAGCCGCCAATATGAAGAAGGTGATCATGTCACTCTTCTGCTTTTTGATGTTATTCTTCGCAATAAAGAAATATCTGTACACGACTGTATCCTTTCTACCATCCCATATCCTGCAAAAATGCCTTGAGACGAGCGTGACGCTCCTTTGCCTCGGCAAGATGAGGATTACTCTCATCCTTATAATCTCCCACATAAGCTCCAAGATTTATCTCATCAGATATGACACCGTCAGCAAGATAGATTATCCTGTTGCCGCGTTCTGCTGCCTTGATGGTATGAGTGACCATTACAATGCTCTGTCCTTCATTATTTAAGTCTGACATGATATTTAACACGTTTTCCGTATTCTGAGAGTTAAGAGCACCGGTAGGCTCATCCGCAAACAGCACCTCAGGACTGTTGATCACACCTCTGACCACAGCGATCCTTTGCTGCTGTCCGCCAGATAACTGAGTAGGGAATTTCCTGTAATCCTGTTCTTCTATCTCTACATTATGAAGAAGTCTCTTTGCTTTCTCCGCAAGCGATTTTCTGTCTGTTGACTTTAAAAGGCCGCATACCATGACATTATCGAGTGCACTCATGCTGTCATTTAGGTAGTTTTGCTGAAAGACAAATCCCACGTGATCTCGCCTAAACATCGCCAACTTGTCATTGTTAAATGTAGATATCTCGGTCTCCTCGATTTCCTTATTGTCACCGTTTAACTTATCTGTATAGTAAGTAATAGTTCCCATACTGGGTCTGTCCATTCCTGAAAGAGCATACAGAAGCGTACTCTTGCCGGAACCTGAGTTTCCCATTATAACGGTGAAGTCACCTTTATATATAGACAGATTTAAGTTTTTCAGTACATGCTGCTGGACAGACCCGTTAGAAAAGGTCTTGGATAGATCCTTTGCAGTTAATATCTTCCTCTTATCTGATTCCATTCTCATTGTCCCCGATCCATTAATCAATCTTTATGCTCATTCCGTCAGTGATCTCGGCTGTATCATTCCATACAACAACATCGCCGGGATTTATTCCAGATACGATCTGAACCATATCATCGTTTCTGACACCTGTTTCTACTGCGGTCTTTACAGCTTTTCCGTCTGACGCAACAAATACGAAGGTCCCTTCTTCATCTTCCCAGAGTGCAAGAGTCGGTACTCTTAAAACCTCTGCTAGATCTGCAGTGTTTACCTTGGCCTTTGCTTCTATTCCGAGGATGATATCGCTGTCAGGCTCATCAAGCTTAACCTCGACACCTATTCCGGTATTCTGACCGGAATCCTTGGTCATCCTCTCTATTCTTGAGATCTTGCCTGTGTAGTCCTTGTTCTTTATTGCAACTGTAGCGCTCTGACCTTCCTCGATATTTATAATATCATATTTGTTTACATTTAACCTGACCACAACATCATCTACAGACTTAAGTGTCACAAGCTTTGTTCCTCTTGCAACGTCACTGCCTTCAACAACACCGATCTCTGTAACAACACCGTCAAACTCAGCCTTTATACCTTCTGAAGCCGCCTGATAGTTTTCGATCCTGTCATTAGATGCAAGCTCGTTTGCTGCCTTTATTGCCTCAAGTTCTTCCTTTGCACCGCTTGTCATCAAGCTCATCTGTGTTGAAGCCTTCTGACTTGTCATCTCAGCCTTGTACTCCTTGCATGCGGCAAGCTGTACATTGAGTCTGCTAAGTTCTTCCTGCATCTGTACTATATCGGAAGAGTACTGCTGCTGGTATGCGTTGCTCTGGATGAGTTTCTGAAGATTCTCATATTCTTCCGAATCAGGCTCATCCGCCCATTCGATAAGAGATATCTGAAGTTTTGCGCCTTCATCGGCAAGAGATGCTCTTCTTTCCAAAAGATCCTTCTCAGTCTGAGTTATGGCAGCCTGTGTATCTGCTATCTGCTGATCGAGCACTCCCAAGTTTCTCTTTGCTTCTCCGTACAGACCAGCTGTCCTGTTTCCTGTCTGGATCGAATTGTTATAGCTTCCAAGATCTGCCTGGGCGCCAAGTTCTGCTATAGCAGTAAGTCTTTCGATCTCAGCTGCATCATAGCTTACTATGATATCGCCCTTCTTTACGAAGTCACCTTCCTTGACATGAACTGTTCCTATGATGCCGTCAACCTTTGAGTAGTATGTCTTGCTTGTATTTGTCTCCACCGTTCCGTTCAACTCCAAAACACTGCTTAGCGCCCCCGTATCTGCCGTATAGGAGTTGACAGTCATTGCCGCATTGGCACTTATCGATATTGCACCGACTGCGATAATAGCTACAAGTACTGCCGAGATTACCGTCATCTTCTTTTTGTTCTTTAAGAATTCAATCATTTTTAATTTCCCTCTTTCACAAAATAAATAACTTCCGTTTATCTGTTGCTGATACTAATGTAACGCAAAGATATACGGAAGTCTTAATCTGTATCTTGTGTAATTCTTAACTGATCCTTAATTAGCAAAGCGGTGGCATGAATTTGGCAAACATATACAGTCCGTCTGCTCCTGCACTTACCTCATGCTCGATCCCGGCCGGTATGATGGATATCACGCCCTGGCTGTATTCTAGTCTTGTGTTGTCATTTATGCAAAATCCATCCCCCGCGATCACTTCATGTGTCTCAAGCTGAGTCTCATGAATGTGATTCCCTATACGTTTTCCAGGAGCAACCCTTACAAGATGATAGCTGAATTCACCATCCGTTTCACTGCCCGTAATAATATGCTTAAGCTCAACTCCCTCAAATACCGGATGCTTTGACCACTCGATCGTATCAAAATCCACAGTCTTTCCCACTACTGCCATCCTGCCGTGATCAAATGCTTCAAATACTTCGTTTTTCATAAAATGATCCTCTCTTTCTTTATTTATAGGATCATTCTATTTCATATTTGTTTTTCTTCATTGGATAAAATTGCGGACTTGATGTACTGATCAGGTGTTATGCCAAGCTGTTTCTTAAATACCCTGCATAGATGACTCTGGTCGCAGAATCCGACAGCTGCGGCAACATCCGCGACCTTCGTTCCTTCCAGTAAAAGCTCCTTAGCTTTTCTTATCCTGCACTGAAGCTGAAACTTATGCGGAGTCAGTCCGTTTTCAGAAGCAAACTTTCTTATCATATGATACGAGCTTATATGAACCTGATCTGACATATCCGCTATGCTTAGCTCCATCTGAGGATTGCCGATGATCTTTTCCTTTATGATATCAAGCTCCTTTTTGTTTATATCCTCTTTCGGGATGCATATGCTTATCATGGAATAGGTTTTTGATATCGGATATATCGAGTGCAGAACATTTAATGCTATCGAAAAGTATTCATTCTCATGACAGACATATTCCTTGTCTCCTATCCTTACTCCTACCTCTCCCTTGGTAACTATGCCAAGAACACAGTGGCCGATATGAGTATGATTCGGATATGAGAGATCTACATCCTCATAGCTTACTGTCTCTATTCCTGTTGATCTGTCTATTATATACTCGAGTCTGTTTGTGATCATTCAACAACCCATTTAAGATCCTTTGCAGCTACAACCTTGTACTCATTTTCTTTTGAGCCGATCCTAAGATAAACATTTTTTATACCGGCCTGGATGATCATCCTGGCACACAGCGGGCACGGCTTTGCTTCATGAATGGAGTTGTCATCCGGATTTACACCCGTAAGATAAAGATCCGCTCCGATGGTCTGTTCTCTTGAACAGTTTAAGAGCGCATTCGCTTCGGCATGGACTGCTCTGCAGACATCATATCCCTGACCCTGATGCAGGCCTCTCTCTATCCTGGGACAGCGACCGATATCACAGCAGTTGTCCTCTCCCCTTGGAGCACCATTGTATCCCGTCGAGATGACAGCATCATCCTTGACGATGACCGCACCGTATTTTCTCTTGATGCACGTGCTCCTGTAAGCAAACACTTCCGCACAGTTTAAATATGTATCAATCTTGGAAACTCTTTTTTCAGAACCTGTTAAAACCATATCTTAGTATTCCTTTATATATATCTTTGCCTTAAATGTTGCACTGTTATCAAGTTTTGTATACTTGCTGTCTTTTAAAAAATGCATTCCGAGTTTTTCCATCACTCTCTTGCTCTTTGTGTTCTCTATAGCAAACTGTCCGACTATCGCTTTTATTTCTCTATGCTTTCTTACATGATCTATGATAGCGTTTAATGCCTCAACAACAATGCCTCTTCCCCAGTGATCCTTCCTAAGATTGTATCCGATCACCCACCTGTCATCTTCTTTTCTGTATACTATTCCGCCCATGCCGATAAGCTGGCCTGTCTCCTTATATACGAAACCAAGGTCATATGAATCCTCATCATTGATATCAAGGCTTTCAAGCCACTGCCTGGTATGCTCTATATTGGGATGAGTCGCATATATCATGTATTTTGTCACATCCGGATCAGATGCCCATTTATATATCTCCTCGGCATCACTTACAGTTACCGGCCTGATAAGAAGTCTTTCTGTTTCTATTGTTACATTCATGATCCTTATCCCCCTTTTTCCTACAATAGTATCATACCGATTCGCCGTATACAAAAAAATATAGCTAAATTATATGATATATTAAAATATATGTAACGTTTTTATCATCTGAGTTGTTTATATTATATGAGTGAAGAATCTATAAAGGAAATGGAGGAAATATATAAAAAATACTGTGTACCGCTAAAAAAGTATGTGGTATCCATATGCCGAGATCCAGATACGGCTGATGATATCGTATCCGAAACCTTTTACAGAGCGATAAAGAATATCGATTCATTCGACGGCATAAGTCTCTTTGGCTGGTTATGCACCATAGCAAAGAATATATATTTCAATCATTTGAAAAGAAAAGATAATAACAATTTTTCACTTAACGATGAGTATGCCGTTTGCGCAGCCGATCTATCAAATGTTGAGGATGAGGCCATAGAAAGGCTTCAGCGTAGAAAGCTTTTTGAATGTATCCAGAAACTATCCGAAACAGAAAAAGATGTGGTAAGCCTGCACATCTATGCAGACCTTAACTTTGCGCAGATAGGCGCGGTATTTGGCAAGAGCGAAAACTGGGCTCGCGTAACATTTTACAGAAGCAAGGAAAAACTGAAAGGGATGATGAGTGATGAATAAAGAAAACTGCTGTATGATAAAGGACCTGCTTCCTCTTTATATAGACGGGCTGTGTTCAGATGAGACAGATAAAATAATAAATGACCATTTAGATAGCTGCAAAGACTGCAAAAGCGCCTATGACGCCATGAGATCAGAAGTGCCGGGCAATGACTCTGACAAAGTCTCTCCCGAAAATATAGATTCCGGCACTTCTGATATACAGCTTATAAAAAAAGTATCTCATGATGTAAAGCAAAAAGCAAACAGATCGGGATTCATCGCTGCTTTTGCTGTCATTTTAGCCGTGTTCATAGTTTTAGGATTTACTGTTCCCATAGTACCAGTAAGCAAGGATGATATAAAAATAGAACTTACATGTCCCCGTCTTATTGCAGACAGCGAACCAATATCATATTACGACATTTCGCAGAAAGCTGTTGTATTGTATGACCATGACCAGGATCTGTCCGAATGCTCTTTTATGGATGTGATTCCCGACAGAGATTATTACGGCATGCCAAAAGATTTTTGCATGGCAGTAGATGTCGAATATCTGAATACCGATGATAACGGTAAAATGTATACCGACATGGTAAAGCTCATAAATCTGTCCAGCACAAAGCCGATCAAGAGCTACAAAACCGATGTTTCCACATTAAAGAGCAAAGAAGTCATACTTACGATAAAAAGCGTAAAGACTTCACTCTTCTCAGGTTCAGATGATAATGTCATTTCAAGAGTTACAATAATTAATACCGACAACATCGATGCAATTAAACTTGCAGGCAGTGATTCATATATAACAGTAAGATAATGTCACATGTAAAAAAGGGACTGGTCACAGTCACTTTTAGCATGCTCTAAACTGATCTGTTTAAAGATCACCTTTATCCTTTTTATATAACATGAGATACGCCGTGAAAAATACAGTCAACGAGCAGACAGCGACCAATCCTTCAAATACCCATTCAGATATATCGATCACATTGACCACTGTAAGAGCCAGGGAACCATCCATAAGCGTATGAATAAGTATCGCGAGCGGATAAAGCCAGAAATGCTTCCTTTCCCTGCATGCATAAAATACCATTATGGATGCACCTATATGATAGAGAACGGCAGATATCCTCTCAATGACGTTTACTGCAAGATCTGAAACTGAAAATGTAGCAAGTTTATCTGCAATGGCATATATCTGATCTGCCTGATCAGGTGCCTGTCTTAAGACCTGTTCTACAACAGTATTAAATGTTCCTGCATTTATCATAAATGAATATGAAATATATGTTATAAAAGTTAAACCTAAGATCAGCATAACTTCAAACCCGCCATGTCCTATGCCGTAGGATATGGATGTTTCTTTGTTATTACGGTTTTTCAATACACTCTTGTAAGCCACAAGACGTCCGGTTTCTTCAAATACTCCCGGAAAGAGTCCGACTATAAAAGCCCACAGAACAGGTCTTGCATTTATGAATCTGCTTGCGCCATGTTCAGCAAGCCCCATCTGAACCGGAAATACCAGTACATTCTGGATTGGTTTTTCCAGAATGATCGCAAAAACTAAAAATGTAAGCGCACCGACAATAACGGTTGAAAAACGTTCTTTTTTTCTTATCGTCCAGGTTATTGCTACGATAATCGGTATGACAATAAAAAGTGCTGTTCCTATCATCAAAAGCGTGATCTGTTCATTTCCAACTTTTGTAAATTCCATGGTTAATCTCCTTATTAAATCAATCCCTGCATTCCCGTTTAGGATATGCTTGCAGATAAAGAGTACCATCCTATATAAAAATTGAACACGAACTGACAGTTGATATCCCGTATTTTGCCCTTTTTACTGAACCAAACCCTCAGTTGATATTCATTTAAATAAAAAGATCGAAGCTTTTTGCTTCGACCTCTAAAATCCAATTAATCATTTTCCTGCGTCATTTATGAACAGCTCAATAAACTCTTTTCTTCCCGGGACCCATGCTTTCTCATATATGTGAGTAAAATGATTTTTTACCGTTTGTTCCGAAATCCCAAACATATACGCTATCCTCCTGTTCGAGAATCCGGATACCTTTAGAAAGCCCACTTCCAGCTCGCGTTTCGTCAGACCGAATCTCTGAGCGGTTATGAGATATTGTTCTTTTGTAATCTCGGATTTTATCATTCACCCAGGTCCATTTCTTCATTCATCTTGCGTTCAGCATTCAGTCTGAGTGGCAGGATCAAAAATTCTATTATTACAGCGTAAAAGCCCCCCATAAAACATACTGCCAGATGTGGTCCTATTGTCGAGGGATCATCAAGACTGCCCATCAAAAGCACTCCTGATATTATTATAGCAAATAGGGCTGCGTAAAAAGTCAGTTTCTGAGCTGCCATAACAGCTCCGATTATATTCTTAAGTTCCAAGAGACTGAATTTCTGTATTCCTACAGAAAAGGATTTAACAAAGTTTTTCCACTCGCCCATAATGATGAGTCCCGGTATCAGGAACATCAGTATAAGCAATATTGAAGGCGGATCAATAAAGTACAGCACAGCCGACAGTCCTCCGCTTCCCATAAGAATATTAAGCAGAAATATGACAATAAAAAGAATTATCTCTCCCAGTAATACGATTCGTATGTTTCTCTTCATATCAGGCTCCTTTCTTTCACTAGCTTACCGATCACATATTAACCTTACCATACCTATAAAAAGAAAAATATAGTACCTTTTTCAATTTTTTCAGACTTAATATAAAAGAAAATCGCCGTACAAAATGTACAAGCGATTTTCTTTTCCAGTTCGTTATTATGCATTCACTGCTACATCTATATGATATCACTTCGGTTTAGCAAGGTAATAACCTTGGAACAGATCCACACCCAATCCGACAAGATAATCAAATTCCGCTTTTTCTTCTACTCCTTCTGCGACAACGAGCATGTTCTTCGCATGGAACTGCAGCACCAGACTCGTCACATTGTCCTGTTTCTGAGTATCATGATCTATACCTGATATCAGCTCTCTGTCCAGCTTGACGATATGCGGTTTCATAAGATCTATACGTTCCATATCATTGATCCCGCTGCCGAAATCATCTGCTGCAAGCAGATTATTCATAGATTTTACGGATCTGCTCTTTTCCAGCCAGTGGTCGTAAGAAAAATAAGGATATTCAAGATTTTCTATGATCATTGAGCCCCTGATGCTGTCGCCAAAGTACTCCCAGAACGCATCAGCTTCATCCTGCCTTAAGTTATCATTAGGAAATGAGTTTATCGAAACTCTCTCGGTATAACCTCTTAAGATGTATGCCTGCATCGCCCCGAAAAGTGTCGCAACCTCCAGTGTATGCAGTTCATCTTTTTGCATGTATTCATCTATAAGTTCCAGTACAGTCTTTTCTGTAGGACGCATTAATGCTTCCCAGGCAAAAACCGTCTTGCCGTTCGGATAAAAGATCGGCTGGAAGACATAGTTTATCGAGAGCTTTCCAAGAGCCTCGAGTATTTCTTTATCTAATGGTAAATGGTCATAATAAATCATATTCATTCCTCTGTTACAATTATATTGTATCACAATCCAGTTAAACTTTGAATGAAAAGAATTCACCTTGAGCGACCGCATCTATACTGTTAACTTCTATATAATCTTTTAAATTCTGTAAGACAAAACAGAAACACGGCGCTGATAATGATAAGACCTGCAGTACATTTAACATACTGCAGGTCAGATTTTTTGCTTAAGCAATATCCGGTTTTGCTATCGTATCCTAATTAAGTTGATGTATGACCACATCGGCACCCGCCATTCCCATAGCAAAGAATGCTACAAAAAACATCAGCACAACCGCCGCTTTGTCATAGATTATCTTTTGACTTGAAAATGACGATAGCAGAATCTCTATTCCCAATCCGATCATTATGATAGGCCACAGTTTGAATATCAGATCATAACTGATCGAATTCATAAAAAGATGAAGTAGAAACATAACTCCAAAGGCTATTAGGGAAATCCCGGTTGTTATGGTCCCGACTCTGTGAGTTCTGATATTTTCCATATCACACCTCCTCAGATTCTGCATTCAGTTCTTCCTTTTTTCCTCTTATCATTTTTATACCTATTATGATAAACAGTATGGCAAAGACAACCGTCGGGATCTCTTTAACGACCGGATAGATATCATTCCAGTAGTCTCCCGGGATCAGGCGGCATACGATATCATAGAAGAAATAATTCCACAGCTCCGCCACACCTATAATTATAAGAAAAATCGCCCCCCATTTTCTGATCTTTTTCTGATCAAGTTCTTTCAACTTAGGATCCCCGAACTCCTCCCAGATGTATTTATCTTCCAACTGGTTAAAATCCGCATCATCCAAACCTGCAATATTTCTAGCATGAAAGAATCCATAGAACCATAGTACAATGCTTAGTAGCATCATAAACTCCATATAATCAAACAGTATCATCGGAACAAAGGAAATAAAAAACATGACCATCATGGAAAGACCGTTTTTCATGAATCCCATATACATTTCCGCAGCTCCTGGCAGTAGTGAGAATATAAATGTAAAAAACTTATTCTTTTTCTTTTGTTTCATCGTATATACCTCCAAATTACTTTAACAGATCATCAATGTGTGAACGAATGGATATTTCGGTCTTTTCAAAATACCCGTAATCATTTACTTCCTTCATAATTTCTTGCTTTGTCTTAACAGGCCTTGAAGCCAGGACATCTTCTTTTGAATCAAGAGATTCTTCTGCAGCATATTCGTTTAGTAAAATATTTGACTTAAGATCGGAAACAAAGGGAACTATGCACACAAACAGTATCGCAACAGCAACCGCAAATCCGACTCTCGCACAGTATAGCCGAAAGTTTAGTATCTTTCTTCGTTCACCTGTTTCAATGACAGATAAAACATTTCTGTCAATGTATGACGGTGCCTGTACCTGAGGTTCATTTTCCGTATTAATGATAAGCTTATTAAGATCATCATCGCTCAGATACGCTATTGTTCTGTCAGAATCAATCATGTCAGCAAGTCCTCCTTCCTTATCTTTTTTTTGAGCATCTCTCTGGCTCTATAAATATGTGACTGTACAGTCTTCAATGGTTCTTTAGATCTTTCAGATATCTCCCTGGCTGTAAGTCCTTCTTCAAAGTATAGCTTTGCAGGTGTCCGATATGGTTCGGGCAGGCCATCACAGCTATCTTTGAAATTTTGCATGACTTCTGTGGCAACATACTGTTCCAGTAAACTTCCATGTGATACAGATTCCATATGAATCAGTTCATCATCGGACGTAACAACCTCCCTCCTTTTTGTCGATCGTAAATGATCAACACATTTGTTACTCGCAATCCTGCACAGCCAGGCCTTTTCAGATTGACCATCAAAATCCTTAAGATGCTGATAAGCAGAAATAAAAGTTTCCTGGGTGATATCTTCCGCGGCAAAATAATCACCTGTCATTTTAAGACAAACGGAAAAGACCAGATTCTTGTACAGACTCATCAGATCTATTAACTTTTCTTTGGAATCGATCTCTCCCACCTTCTTTCCCTTTTTATCTACTCATATAATATAACGTATAGCAGAATAAATAGTCTGCAAAAAAATAAAATAAAATTTTCTCCATTAAAACAAAAAGGCTTCAGGATTTATCCCGAAGCCCTTGATAAGACATATTCTTTCTTACAAGATTTTGCTTTGTGCTGTTTCAACTCTTGTTGTTATTATAAGATGCAAAAAGTAGCACCCTCGGCCTGGAAAACTGAAGTGCTACTTTTGTAGATAAGTTCTGCCGGCGGCTAGGTAGTGTCTAGCGTTCGGCTCTCTTGTTAAATTGATTATATAACATATTTACGGGATTTACCACATGTAAGTAAGAATCGGTCGCGTAAACTTATTGTAGCAATCTAATTGTTTTATTCTCACTTTCTTTTTTGTCAAGCTTTATCTTAAACGACATCTTTTTCTCCTTATATCGCATATTGTATTGCAAATTCAATTTTTATAATGCCTTGCAATTTGCATTTCACATTAATTGCAATATTCATTGCATGTCGTAAATTTATACAATATAATTAATGTCGTATCTTAAACTATTAAAGTTTATATTTTATTGGAGGATTATTGATAAAAAAGATAATTCTAACAAGTATGTTGGTAACTCTGATGCTAATCACATTAACAGCATGTGGGACTTCAGAAGCTACTATCAAAGAAAATCCCGATTCACAGGATACTTTATCAGAACAGGCTTCTGATGAAGTAATCTCACAACCCGAAGCAGAGCCCACTCGAACGCCAGAAGATACAATAGAAACTGCCTTAACTTCTGGGAAAGAATACACTTTCGATCATAGGGCTTAACAGCCATATAGGAGAGAGAGGAGTACGTATCTCAGGCGGTCAGAGACAGAGACTTGGTATAGCAAGAGCTCTTTATCATGATCCGGAGCTTTTGATATTTGACGAAGCTACATCTGCGCTTGATAACGATACAGAGACAGCGATAATGGAAGCTGTCGATAAGCTTCACGGACAAAAGACACTGGTTATAATAGCACATAGATTAAGAACAATAGAAAACTGCGATATCATTTATGAAGTGAAGGAAGGAAAGATAAATGCAGATAATAAAAAAATGTGACAAAGCAGCAAATATCATCTATTACATCGCAATACTGATACACATAGCTATCATGTGCGAGGGCTTTTCAGTATGGGAGACTCCTCAAAGAGAAAGGCTGTTGCAGATAGCTTTTATTCTATGCTGTGTCAAGATCTTGATGACTTACTATGAGAAGATCGAATGGATCGCGATAGCTGTCATAGGAGTTTTATCTATAGCAAGCTATGTGTGTTCAAAAGAGAAATATATGGCATATGTTGCCGTACTAATAATTGCGGCCAGAAATGTTGATATGAAGGTTGTACTCTCTCTTATTTTTGAAGGTGTTGTCATTTCAACGATCCTGATATCAATATTCTCACTGACAGGCCTTGGCGGCACTGTATCAGAAACAAGAGATTTTGGGAGGGGTATCGTGGAGACCAGATATTATCTGGGATTTTCTCATGCCAACAATCTGCATGGTACCATATGGTTTATTTATGCAATGGCAGCGATCCTATATAAAGACAGGATGGACTGGAAGGCTTATACGGTAGCAACATTTTTCAATGTAGCACTTTTTATGCTGACAGGTTCAAGAGCAGGGCTTATAGTAGCACAGTTTATTGTATTTGCATGCATTGCATATACGTATTTCAATAAATATGTATTTGAAAAGATATGGATATACATCCTTGGACTTGTGGGCTTTATTGCAACACTTATCCTTACGATCATATCAGTATCTGTTGATCCTATAAATGGATATGGTGCATTACTTAATAAGATTAACAACGCCTTGACAAACATGCTAAGATTAGGGTATGAAAGTGCGTACATCGGTGACTGGCATGCTCTTACTATGGGGGGAAGTCATAAGGATACGATAGATAACGGATTTGCATCCGTACCTGCAAGCTACGGATATATCATTGGTCTGATATTTATTGTATTTATCATATATATCATGTATAAAACATTTAAACTAAAAGACGGAATACTGTTTTCTGTTATAGTCACAACTATCCTTTATACGTTTATGGAAAGCTCATATACGGTAAATGATGCATATCTTTTATGCAATCTTATGTTTATTGCAGCGATGATACTTATTGGCAAAAAGACAGACAATGAACTTGAAGAACACGAGGCTTAGGACAATCGAGATATACAGCGTGTTTGCTACAGACCTGTTTATAGCATTGGTCTGCTATTTTCTTGCGCATTTTCTTAAGTTTAAAAGATTCAGCTTCAGATATATGCCTGAGATGTATATCACCTTTTTATTGGTTATACTCATACTTACGATGTTATATACTATGATCATAAGTCCGAGCAGGGATTTTTCTAAAAGGGGATATCTTGTGGAACTGGCTTCTGTGACAAAGTATATATTGGGAGCACTTGTCAATGATTTATTGACCTATAAATTGACCTATTTTAGCTTTTGAGCATTTCTTGCCAATTATCCACAACCCCCATACTATATATATTTATCTTATCGTATTTTTTTGTGAGCATATCCAATTCATCGACAAAAGCATTCCATTGGTCACTTCCTTTTAGCAATTCCCTCATGCACAGCAATACAGAAAAAAGCCTGTTATTGCTTATATTCATATCAGCATATTGTTTATACATCATAGGTTTTTTGACAATAATAGCATTATACAAGCGACCATAATGTGCGCAAATATTTCTAACATATGATATACTCTCCAACCAACTCTCGAAGTATGTATATCCTACGTTATAACTTTTAGCGATTAGTTTCTTATCTTCGTTTTTCATATTCTTGTAAAACTTTGATAAGGTACCAAAACTACATATTTCTACTAGAGCATAAAATGGTAACTGTCCGCCATCATAGTTTTCTCTGTAGTTCTTTACAAAAGGCGCTCTAGCATTTCTGCTAAGTTCAGATGCAACATCATCCATAAACTGGTTATAGTATTCCTCATCTGCAAAATTCTCCTTATTCAAATAACCCATAACACCGTATTTCTCAGATACATAATTGGATATTCTGCACCTGGCATTTACTTCTATCCTTTCAACTTGAGGAAAAAGAATCTGCCTCAAATTAGCATTGAAAAGATACAGAGCAACAATATGTTCAAACTCAATGCCCTCATAGTATTTTCCATTCTTTTCTTTTAGTCCCAAGCTATATGCCTTGATCAACCTAAAATATGATATGTCGCTCAATATGTTTCTAGCATAATCTTCATTCTTTATTACAAGACCTTTTTCCTTGAGATTCGATATTTGTTCATTTATTGTCATTGAAGGCTGATGTTGTTTCAGTTGTTCAGACATAAAATTTTCTCCTAAAAAAATGACCCGACGTGGTCCGCATCATTGAGAGGCGTGTCGGGTTCTGTTGCTATTATTTTACTATGTATATTTATTGTACGTCAATCTTTTTCTTCTTTGTACCTTTCCCTCTTTTGAGTTTTCGTAAGGATCCTCCTTTCGTTCTCGTTGTATCTTAACTTCCTTGTTATCCTGTTCTTAGTATAATCAATGAAATCGTCATACTTATTTTCGTATTTGAGATACTCTTCAACAACCTTTTTGAATTTGTCCCCATCCGTTTTATCCTTATTTAGATCCTCTATCAACTTATCCTTCTTCTTTATACGTTCTTCATAAAATAATATGATGCTGTCTACTGTCTTAGTGATCTTGAATGTGGAAAACACTTTCTTCCAAATCTGTTTTGGCATCTTTACCATTCCTGTTTCTGACCCCAGTACATTCTTTACCGGTTCGACCTTCTTTTCTATCTCTCTGCATTCCTTCTTCAGTTCTTTTTGTGCCTCTTCGATTGTCATTGATACTGCCTGATAACAGTCGAACCTACTCTGTGCTGCTTCTATCTCTGATCTCAGATTTGTAAGGCACTCTGTCTGCTCCATGATCTTGTCTGTGTTATCATCGATATCCTCTTCCAAGCTCTTTATCATATGTTTCGTTTCTTCGATCTGACTCTGCAGGATCTCTGCCTCAGCTTCTTTATCCTCGACTGCTCTCATCGCTGCTTTGAATTCAGGAATAGTATAGTCATCTCTGTTTATTCCAAGCGCCACGATTTCTATCCCTCTTTCCTTACACAGCTCTTCAAGGTAGTTTCTCTCCCTTATCTGCCAGTGGACTGTTTCGTTATCCGTCCTTGACAATGCCTTACCTATACCCATCTCCTGATAGGCTTTTGTCAGGCTGTTACGCGTTGACAGGCCTGTCTTATATCCGTGAGCTACAGGGATATAGTCTATATGAAGATGCGGTGTTGCCTCATCCATGTGAAGTACAGAGTTGAATACATGAAGGTTTGGATTTCTTTCCTGAAAGGTTCTTGCATATTCATCCAACACTTCCATAGCAGCTTTTGCTTCTTCACTCAGATTCCCGTTCTCATCAAGTACACCCGTATCAGACATCTTTCCTATCTGGACTACATTTTCGTAGAAGAGTTTTTCTCCATTACCTGAGTTCTTGATATCTGACATATAGTCATCCTTCTTACGATCTTTTCTGGTCTGCTTTTCATTGTATTCTCTTACTGCCTCTCCAAAGCATTCATCGTATGCCTCTCTGATCGGCTGGCTAACATATGTGACATTCCATTCGGTTCTTTCCCTGTCTACATTTGCAGCCACAAAATCTCTATTGTTGTGGGCTATGCTTCCTTTCCCCTTTACGAACGATATCGTCTTTGCCATCCTCTGCACCTCCTTCCTCATGCTTTACCGCCTAAGCGGTCCCGCTGCATACCAGCGGGTTGCTATTACTTCTGTCAGAAGTAACGTCTTATTAGTTTTGACACTTCGTATCAAAACATAAGTCGCTCTACCGAGGGTTGCCTTCAGCAGGACTCCTGCGGAGAGCTCATAAATGCAGTAATCTGCATTTATGTTTGTAGCATCAAGCTTGAGGCTTGATGCTATCGTCTTTGCAGTTTTTTATAAGAGCACCATCCTCCACACTGCAAAAACGAGAGCTTATTACCTCGCAAGGATTGTACTTTTTTAAATACAATCCTATTTTTTAAGATTTTTATCCCTTTTTTAACCGCCTGTACGCAATTCGTAAAAATCTTGACCCGAACCTTGACCCAAGCACTCGAAATTGGGTCAAATTTACACTAGAATTTACGAAACGCGTGCACTTTTTAGGAAATAACCGTGAATACTTTTTGTTGAAAAAACTAATGAATAATTGTGATATGAATTTCTCAGAAACCGCGTAACTACGCCATTTATAGGAAATAGAAAAGGGACCGAATTCTCAGTCCCTTAAGCAGCGCTACTAGGATTCGAACCTAGAAAATGACGGAGTCAGAGTCCGTTGCCTTACCATTTGGCGATAGCGCTATATATGTGCTGACTTTCCGTCAGCACATGTTATATTACAATATTTTCTTTAATAATGCAATACTTTTTTCAATGTTTTGACATTATATCAGACAGAAGATAAACAAACGGAGAGTTCCAGTAGATAGTTATCTCATTCGTTGAATAGCTCTGAGCGTTATCTGCATAGCATTTTGCCGGAGGCGTACCTGCCATTACAGACTTGATGAAGGAATCTTCCATGTTTCCGTCCGGTCCGCCGATGACCATTCCGCTCATAGGTTTGCCGATTGCTATAGACGGTCTGTGGTGAGGATTCTGCGCACTCAGTGAACCGTATCCGGTTAAGAAGCAGTATCCCGTAGCATTCTGTCCGAGAATATATGAAAGCTGGTCATATACAGCCTGTTCATATTCTTTCTTCAGATCATCGCTTGCGTACTTTGCTGCGATCAACATCTGTCTTGCATAGCCGCAGACACTCAAGTTTGAACCCCAGCAGTAGTTGCTTCCAAGATCTGACATATATCCGTCAGTTTTGCTGTTATTTAAATACTCCTTGGCATTTACTACTATCTCTGTCTTTATCTTTTCAACCAGGGCCGCATTCTGCTTTTCGGGATCCATAGTAAGATATGCGATATTTCCGTAGCTGCCCATGCTGTCCCATCCGAAACCGTGAAGAACATACATATCCAAGAGATCTTCAGCATACTTTATATATGCTTCGTCTCCTGTAACCTTATACAGTTCCACAGAAGCCCAGTACATCTCATCCTTGAACTGACCGTCAGGATATTCACCTGTTGAGATCTCTTCAGGATTCTTGAAGCTTACCGCGCTCTTATGATCCTCTAAATATGCATAAGCCTTCTTTGCGGCTGCAAGAGCTGTTTTTGCAAACGCAGGATCTATATCGGCATATACAGAAGAAGCCTTGGCCATGACCGCTGCAAAATCGCCAGTTGCCGTATTGGAGATCGGACATACGACCAGTTCCTCTGTTTCTTCCTGAGGCATAACAAATCCAGGGAATTCTCTGCATGTCACCTTATGATATACACCGCCTGTTGAAGGATCCTGCATCTTTAGCATCCATTTAAGTTCGTAGGCTGCCTCGTCCAAAATATCCGGTATGCCGTTTCCGCTCTCGGGTATTCCAAGGTCATCAGCCTCCCATAACTCAGGATAATCCTCATATGCAAGCAAAAGATCGGCAATTGTTGTCGCTCCTGCCACCACATATCTTCCGTAGTCGCCTGCATCATGCCAGCCTCCTGATACGTCAATATACGAATTGGTGCCATAGATAAGCGCCTTTGAATCATGACAAACGGGATGAGCAAATTCACCGGCTATATCAGCACTAACTTCTGTTCCGCATCTTTGCTTATACAGCATAAGGAAACTGTCCTTAAGAAGTTCATCGTATACATCATCACCTATAGTAAACGGATATGATTCATCACCGTTTGAAACGGATACGACATATTTACCGGGAGTCTTAAAATCGCTGAAATCAGCTTGGTATACTTTTTCGTCTGCATACTGCGCATCTACAGGTCCGTTAAGCTTTCCGGAATACACTTCCTTGCCAGACTCATCCTTAACAGTAAATGTCTGATCGATACCTTCGCTTCTGATAACGGCAGTCTTTCTGTCCAATGTCCTGAAGCCTACCTGATTCAGATTCACGTTCTTGCTCAGATCCACCTGCTCGGATTTGATCACATTTGTATCATCAGTCAGTACGACAGAAACATTGTCAAGTGTGATCACATGAGGCTCCAGTGCGGAACCGTCTGCAGGGGAACCCATATTAAAGCACATTCTAGGTGCTACATCTGTCTGTTCTTCCATAGTGAACTCCCATGAATAATGCTGCATTCCGGGCTTAATGGTTATATACTCTCCAAAATACGCGTGATAATCTCCGCCGTTTACCTGAAGACGTACTTCTATCTCTCTTTCAAGAGTAGTATCCAGGTCAAAAGAGAATTCGTATACACCGCCCTCATCTAACTTAAAGCCGTCATAGTATATCTGAACACCGTAATCAGTCGAACCGGTCTTTTGTATACTGATGTTACCCTGTTCGTTATCGGCTGTAAAATCACATGTTCCACCATGATTAAGATAGGTATTCCAGTTTTCTAAGCCGTCATGGAAATCACCGTTGGCTATCATATTGACACCCAGTCCTTCCGGCGGCTTTTCAACTTCAGGCTCTTCTTCAACGACTTCTGTATCCTGTGCTTGAGGTGTAACAGTCATTTCAGTAACTGTCGGCTCTACCTGTTCTACAGGTTCTGTCTCAGGTGACTTATTTGTACATCCCGAAAGCAAAAGAGCAATCGAAAGCACAGAAGCTATCAGTTTAGTTACATGTTTTTTTCGCATTTATCTCCTCCTTAAAAAACCCCTATATGATCAGACTTCAAAAAGAAGATCAGCATATGTCGGGAAAGGCCAGTAGTCTTTATCCACTATACGTTCGAGCTCGTCAGCACTGTGACGTAGCTTATCCATAGCCGGTACAACTTTTTCACGATAATAGAAGGCCTGTTCCTTGCCTCGTTCCATAGCCGAACCTATCTTTTCGATAGTAGACAGTTCAACACGCTCCTGCTGCATAGATGTAAGAAGACCTCCGACTCGCTTTAAAAGATCGGAAGCAACCGTTGCATCTCCTCCCGCAGTCTTTGTGGCATTGACTGTCTCTGCAAGCATTCCTGTGTATTCGATGACCGAAGGAACCAGCTGCTTGTTTGCTATGTCTACCATTGTAAGTGCTTCGATGTTTATTGTCTTTGCATACTGTTCATAAAGGATCTCGGCACGTGATTCAAGCTCCGCTTTTGTAAAGATGCCAAACTTCTCAAAAAGCCTGATCGATTTCTCTGTGGTAAGAGCGCTGACCGATTCAACCATTGAAGGAATGTTTGGAAGACCTCTTCTTTTAGCCTCTTCTATCCATTCTTTAGAATAACCGTCACCGTTGAATATGATCCTCTGATGCTTCGTAAGATATTCTTTTATAAGATCGTGTACAGCAGAGTCAAAATCCTGAGCTGCTTCAAGCCTGTCTGCCGCTTCACAGAAACTCTCTGCTACGATGGAATTCAAGATTATATTAGGGCTGCCTATTGAATCGGAACTTCCGACCATACGGAATTCAAACTTGTTTCCGGTAAATGCAAAAGGCGATGTCCTGTTTCTGTCTGTCGCATCTATCTCGAAGTCGGGAAGTGTTGATACACCTGTCTGAAGAGTACCGCCCTCCTTTAGTTTTGATGCCTGACCTGTTTCAACTAACTGTTTTACTACATCCTCAAGCTGTTCGCCAAGAAATACTGATATGATAGCCGGAGGAGCTTCCATTCCTCCGAGTCTGTGATCGTTTCCGACATTTGCCGCACTCTGTCTTAAAAGATCCGCATGTGTATCAACAGCCTTGAGTATGCAGGCAAGTACAAGTAAAAACTGTATATTTTCATTCGGGCTGATACCCGGCTCTAAAAGGTTTAATCCATTATCTGTAACGATAGACCAGTTATTGTGCTTACCTGAACCGTTAACGCCCTCAAAAGGCTTTTCATGCAAAAGACATCTTAATCCGTGATGACCCGCAACACGCTTAAGGGTCTCCATTACTATCTGGTTATGGTCTACGGCTACATTAGCTGACTCATAGATCGGTGCAAGCTCATGCTGAGCAGGTGCTACCTCGTTATGCTGTGTCTTTGAGGTTATGCCCATCTTCCAAAGCTCAATATTTACATCATGCATGAACGCGCCTACACGTTCTCTGATAACACCAAAGTAATGGTCATCCATCTCCTGACCTTTGGGAGCCGGAGAACCGAAAAGCGTTCTTCCTGTAAATATCAGATCTTCCCTTTGCAGAGCCTTTGCCTGATCCACAAGGAAATATTCCTGCTCGGCACCAACACTGGCTGTTACCTTTGTAGCCTGTGTATTTCCGAAAAGTCTTACTATTCTTAAAGCCTGTTTGTTCAATGCCTCCATAGAACGAAGAAGAGGCGTCTTCTTATCAAGCGATTCTCCTGTATATGAACAGAATGCCGTAGGTATGCAAAGTGTAGAGCCTACCGCCTGCTCTTTTAAAAAGGCCGGACTCGTGATATCCCAGGCTGTATATCCTCTTGCTTCAAATGTGGCTCTGAGTCCTCCCGAAGGGAATGATGAAGCATCAGGCTCGCCCTTTATGAGCTCCTTTCCGGAAAACTCCATTATCATCTTGCCGTCATCATCAGGATGAGTGATGAATGAATCATGCTTCTCTGCTGTTATACCAGTTAGAGGCTGGAACCAGTGCGTATAGTGCGTAGCTCCTTTCTCAACAGCCCAGTCTTTCATGGCTCTTGCCACGATGTCGGCTGTGGCTTTTGACAGCTCACCGCCGTTTTCCATTACATCTTCAACCTCGGAAAATACCTCTTCAGGGAGTCTTTCCCTCATAGTCCCCTTGGTGAAGACGTTGGATGCGAAAATCTCTTCTACATTCATAATGTGCTCCTCAATATATCGTAAACCTCAGGTGAGACACTTAACTTAAGATGGATCTCCTGACCCGGATGAGGACAGCTTTCCACTGTCTCGCCATTTCCGTTATACATTTCTTCCACCTTTACCGCGATATTATCACCGTTTGGTTTCATTATCTCAATGGTATCACCCACGCAGAACTTGTTTTTCTGTTCTATGACAGCATTTCCGTTTTCATCGATATCAGAAACCGTTCCGTAATACACAGAATCACTCATATATGTATTGGTATCATATATCTGAGTTTCCTCATTCGGCTTTCCAAAATAGAATCCCGTTGTAAACTGCCTGTAAGTGCACTTGCTTATCTCCTGCCTATACCAGTCCATATTGGCACGATATATATCTTCGCCCTTTTTTAAATCATCAAGTGCTTTTCTATAGGTTCTTGCGACTGTCGCTACATACAGTGCAGTCTTCATCCTTCCTTCGATCTTTAGAGAATCTATCCCTGCATCGATCAGTTCGGGGATATATTCGATCATGCACAAATCCTTGGAATTGAAGATAAATGTGCCTCTCTCATTTTCATATACAGGAAAATACTCGCCGGGACGAGATTCCTCGACAACGGCATATTTCCATCTGCACGGATGAGTACATGCACCCTGATTGGCATCTCTTCCGGTAAAGTAATTGCTTAAAAGGCAGCGTCCGGAATAAGATATGCACATAGCGCCGTGGATGAAGCTTTCGATCTCCATATCATCCGGAATGTGTTCCCTGATCTCCTTTAATTCCTTTAACGAGAGTTCCCTTGCACTGACTACACGCTTTGCTCCCTGCTTGTACCAGAAATCATATGTAAGATAATTTGTATTATTGGCCTGTGTGGAAATATGGATATCTATATTGGGGCATTCCTTTTTTGCAAGCGAAAACATCCCGGGATCCGAGATTATAAGTGCATCGGGACCTATGTCCTTTAACTCGCAAAAATACTTCTGAGCTCCTTCAAGATCATAGTTATGCGCCAGTATATTGGCAGTCACATAGACCTTTACGCCTCTTTCATGAGCAAATTCAATGCCCTTTTTCATATCTTCCAGGCTGAAATTCTTTGCCTTTGCTCTGAGTCCGAAAGCCTCTCCGCCTATATAGACTGCATCGGCACCGTATATAACTGCTGTCTTCAGTACCTCAAGACTGCTTGCAGGTACAAGTAATTCCGTATTTCTCATATATTTCCTTACACATTCTTGACGCTGACAGTGATTCCGTCTCCTACAGGAAGTATTGCCGTTGTCAGCACATCATTGTGTTTAAGCTCATAGAGATATTCCCGCATTCTGTTATGGATCGTGCGGTTTCTTCTTACTATCGCATATTTGGATTCTATTATATCTCCGTCCTGCAATACATTATCAGAAATAAGGGTACCCCCGCTCTTTAAGAGTCTGATAAGATCAGGCAGATAGTTTATGTACTGACCCTTAGCAGCATCCATGAATATAAGGTCATATTCATCATTTAGCGTGGGCAGTATCTTTAGAGCATCTCCCTCTATAAGAGTGATCGCATCTTTTTTGTTATTATCCTCAAAATTCTTTAATGCTATGGGAATCCTGGGCTCATAGTTTTCTATGGTGGTTATGTGACAATCCTTTGGTGCATATTCACTCATAAGGAGTGCCGAAAAACCTATGGCCGTACCTACTTCCAGAATCTTTTGGGGACGTATACTCTTTATCACATATCGAAGATATGCCTGCATATCCTTTCGTATGATCGGAACAAATGTCTCTATCGCATATTTTTCTATCTCATCAAGATAGGGAGGATTTCCCGGATCGAGCGAATTGATAAATGATACAGTTCTCTCATCTACCATTATTCTTCTCCTTCACCCTCTAAATCTGCATCCTCTGACTCTTCTTCAGGGATATATTCTTCTACAGGTTCGTCGCCTTCAGTATCAAAAGGAAGTTTCTCCTCATCGGCATTGTAGAGAAGCTCTTCTTCCGTCTCAGGCTTCTTTTCGGCTCCAGCCATGACATCTATCATCTCATCCGCAGTCATTGTAGTACTGAGCTGATACTTTCCCGGCTGTATCTTTCCGTGATTTGCACTTACAAGCTCCTGGATGAGAAAAAGATTCGCATCACGGATCAGTCCCTTGCTCTCGAGCATTTTTCCGATCTCTCTGGTCGAGATACCCTCACCGATGGAAACATCTATACTCGTTCCGTCACCCGTAACGGTAACCGGCGGTTCTGTAAAAACCCTGTAGCCGTAGTTGTATGCCATAAGCGCGTATTTTCTCACAAACATGACTACAAGCATGGCAAGAACTATCTTGACTGCCGTGGAAAACACGGAACCTATAATCTCCTTAACATTGTCACTCATTTCTAAACCTCTTGAATTATCGGTATGATCATCGGGCGTCTCTTGGTCTTCTTCCATACATAGTCACTTAGTGATTCCTTTATCGAAGACTTGATCTTGCCCCAGTCGGTAATACCTCTGCTTAAAAGATCCTCAACAACTTCATGCATAAGCTCTGTTGCTTCCGTAATGAGTTCCTCAGATTCTCTCACATAGACAAATCCCCTGGATACTATATCGGGACCTGCCATAAGCTCTCCGGTTGCCTGATCAAGCGCAAGAACAACAGTCATCATACCTTCTTCCGAAAGCTGCTGCCTGTCTCTAAGTACTATATTTCCAACGTCTCCGACGCCTATTCCGTCAACGAATATCGCACCTGTCGGTACCTTTCCGGTAACCTTTGCTTCATGCTCATCAAGTTCGAGTATATCTCCAGATGAGAGTATGAATACCTTGTCCTTTTCCATTCCAAGATCCATGGCAAGCTTTGCCTGAGCCTTAAGATGCTTAAACTCGCCGTGAACGGGGATCGCATATTTGGGTCTTACCAGAGAATATATGAGCTTGATCTCTTCCTGGCATGCATGTCCTGATACATGTGCATCCTGGAATATAACATCAGCGCCCTTCATGGCAAGCTCGTTTATAACCCTGGTAACAGCCTTCTCATTTCCCGGAATGGGGTTTGATGAAAAGATTATTGTATCTCTTGGACCGATCGATATCATCCTGTGGATATCGGCCGCCATCCTGCTTAAAGCAGCCATGCTCTCTCCCTGAGAACCCGTCGTTATTATACAGGTCTTTTCCTCGGGATAATTCTTCATCTGCTCGATAGGTATGAGAGTGTTCGGAGGTATGTTTACATATCCGAGCGCCTGTGCGGTCTCAATGATATTGACCATGCTGCGCCCTTCCAAAACAACCTTTCTCTCAAACCTGTATGCGGAATTTATGATCTGCTGCACCCTGTCAACATTTGATGCAAATGTAGCTATTATTATCCTGTTGCTTCGATGCTCAGAGAATATCGTATCAAATATCTTTCCGAGCGTTCTCTCAGAGGGAGTAAATCCGGGACGTTCCGCATTTGTGCTGTCGCATAAAAGCGCGAGCACTCCTTTATGTCCGATCTCGGCAAACCTTTGAAGATCTATCGCATCACCGAATACCGGTGTGTAATCAACTTTAAAATCACCTGTATGGACTACGATCCCGGCAGGCGAATATATGGCAAGCGCAGCGGCATCGACTATGCTGTGATTAGTCCTTATGAACTCGACTCTTAACTGACCGAGATTGATGCTCTGACCGAACTTGACTATCTTTCTTTTTATCTGGTTTTTAAGGTCATGTTCCTCAAGCTTGTGATCAATGAGCCCCATTGTCAGCTTGGTAGCATATAAAGGAATGTTTATCTCCTTTAATATATACGGCAGAGCACCTATATGATCCTCATGTCCGTGTGTTATGACAAATCCCTTGACCTTGTCTATATTGTTCTTAAGATATGTAACATCCGGTATTACCAGGTCTATCCCCAGCATATCATCCGAAGGGAAACTCAAGCCACAGTCAACTATGACTATCGTATCCTCATATTCGAAAGCGGTAATGTTCATCCCTATCTGTTCGAGTCCGCCCAGAGGAATGATCTTAAGCTTACCGGATGATGTTTTTTCTTTCTTCAAATCCTTTCTCTCCTATTATTCTTCAGAAACGAACTTAACGTCATCCAAAAGATCCTCAAAGACCCCTGCTACTGCCTTAAGTTCCGTATCATCATCGACTATCGCATAGACACTGTCCTTATCCTCGTCCTTTGACATATCCTTTAAGATGAGCGCCTCGCCGTCGCCTTCTTCAAAATCCGTTACCAGTATATAATTTGTGCCGTTTATCCTTGTCTGTTCCAAAACATAGAATTCAACAGGCTCGTCCCCGTCGGGACAGAATACTATCTTTTCAAGTTTCATTTATTTTCCTCTTTTTTGCTTTCAGCCAAATGATCCAGATATTCCTGCAGGATGAACACCGCAGCTATCTGATCCACATATTTTTTCCTGTTCTCTCTTCTGACACCCGATTCAATGAGCGCTTCATCCGCAGCTATCGTTGTGAGTCTCTCATCCCACAGTATTACTTCAAGACCCGTTCTTCTTTCCAGCTTTTCCCTAAACTCCTCGCTGAATCTGGCCCTGTCGCCAATAGTATCGTTCATGTTTTTGGGATAGCCTAAAACGATCCTTTCGACACCGTTTTGTACAATGAGCTGTTCTATGCGCGCAAGAGTCTGACGAAGCTTGTTCTCTTCTTTTCTGGTTATAGTCTCAACCGGCTGAGCCGTAATGAGCAGAGGGTCGCTTATCGCCACCCCTACAGTCTTTGAGCCCAGATCAAGTCCCATTATCTTCATTTTTGCTCTATTCCCAGCCGTGCTTCTTGATATACTCTGTAAGGAGTTCCTCAACAAGCTCGTCACGCTCAACCTTCTGTATCATGCTTCTAGCATTGTTGTGGCTGGTGATATAAGTGGGATCTCCCGACATGATGTATCCGACTATCTGGTTTACCGGGTCATATCCCTTCTCCTGCATAGCCTCGAATACCATCTCAAGGATGATCTTTACGCTTGTTTCCTTTTCTACATCAACTTTGAAAAACTGTGTGTTGCCTATCTCTCCCATAGTCTTTCTCCTTAATTAGCCGTATTGAAAGTAAATTATGCCACCTTTTATGGTAACATTTTTTATATCATCTTTTCAATAACATAATGTCATTTTGCAAAAATCCCGTAACAGTCCCCTCAATGATAAGGTTCTTTTCGTAAGCACCCTCAACTGCCATCATGATATAGTTTTTGGTATGGCCGAGAGTGTATGTCCTGTTATCGATCTTTGTCTGTTCCTCAGTCAGTATCTCTTCCTTTTTTCCCACGACGGCACTCATAAATCTTTTCATATGTATCTTATTTATCTTTTCGAGTTCATCGCTTCTTTGAGCCTTGACCTTCTCTGTAAGCTGACCGGGCATTGTATCGGCTACCGTTCCATGCCTTCTTGAATACTTGAAAATATGAGTCTCGTAGAAATCTATGCTTTCTACAAAACTTATGGTCTTTTGAAACTCCTCTTCTGTCTCACCGGGAAATCCTACGATGATATCCGTTGTGATGGCAGGATGTTCATAATATTTTCTAATGAGCTTTACGCCTGCAGCATACTCATTTGCAGTATATCTCCTGTTCATTCGCTTAAGCGTCTCGTCGCATCCGCTCTGCAAAGACAAATGAAAGTGCGGACATACCTTATCTATTGCAGATATACTCTCAAGAAACTGTCTTGTTATTACCCTTGGTTCAAGAGAGCCTAGTCTTATCCTCTTGATCCCATCTATATCTGATACCTTTTTAATGACATCTATCAGATCAAAGTTAGTATAATCCTCGTTTGCCACCAGGTTGTACGAGGTTCTTTTATCATGCAGATCAAGCCCGTAAGAGCTTAAGTGGATGCCGGTAAGCACTATTTCTTTATATCCGGCATCGGCCAGTCTTTTTATCTCATCAACAACATCCTTTTGATCTCTTGATCTTATCCTTCCTCTGGCAAACGGGATTATGCAGAATGTGCAAAACTGGTCACACCCGTCCTGTATCTTTATATCAACCCTGGTCCTTTCAGATGAGCCATCTATGCTGTAATCCTCATATTTTATGGGAGAAGAGATATCATCAACAACAGCCATCTTTTCATGTGACTTTTCATATTCATTTATTATATCTATGAGCTTTTCCTTGTGATTATTGCCTATGACCAGATCGACTGCTTCATCTGAAAGAGCTCCATTAGTATCTGTCTGGGCATAGCAGCCGACAGCTACTACTATTGCCTCGGGATTGGTTTTCTTTGCTTTATGCAGCATCTGGCGGCTTTTTCTGTCAGCGATATTTGTCACGCTGCAGGTATTTATCACATATACGTCTGCTTTTTGTGTAAATTCAACAATTTTCCAGCCTGCTTTTCGTGCATTTTGCTGCATCATTTCTATTTCGTACGTATTCACTTTACATCCAAGATTGTGGAATGCTACAGTTTTCATGTTTTTTACCGGTTTTTTCGTTAATCTTTATGTCTTGACTTTTCACTGCCCCGCCTTTAAGATTGTAGTCGTAAGGTACACAGGATTTATAAATAAGGAGGAGAACAATATGAAGACAGTTCAGATTTCATTAAACTCAATCGATAAAGTAAAGTCATTCGTAAATGATATTACAAAATTCGATTATGATTTTGATCTTGTATCAGGCAGATACGTAATCGATGCAAAGTCTATCATGGGTATCTTCAGTTTAGACCTTTCTAAGCCGATCGATCTTAACATCCATGCTGAAGACAACGTTGATGCTGTACTTGATGTACTCAAGCCTTACATGATCTAATCAACCAGCAAAAGGCCAAGTTTACTTGGTCATTTAAAAAAGATTTTAACGCAAGACTCAGGTCTTGCGTTTTTTGTTTTAATTCTTTACTATGATGGTTTCCTTTGTATCAAGTGCAGTCTTTACAAGCCCGTCTATCACATCATCAAGATTATGCTCATGTCTTTTGATTATGCTCAGATTTGGTTTTGTTACCGGATGCTTTGCAACAAATATCGTACAGCAGTCCTCAAAAGGAAGTATCGAGGTCTCGTAAGTACCGATCTTTTCGGATATATCTATGATCTCCTGCTTGTCCATTCCTATGCAGGGACGGTATACGGGCATCGTGCATACTTCGTTTGTGCATGCAAGAGAATGCATCGTCTGGCTTGCTACCTGTCCGATCGATTCACCGGTAATGAGTCCGAGGCATTCGGTCTCTTCAGCTATTGTCTGAGCTATCCTCATCATGTATCTGCGCATGATGATAGTCAGTTCGTCATGAGGACATTTCTCATAGATCGCAAGCTGTATATCGGTAAAGTTTATCACATGAAGATATATCGGACCGCTGTATCTTGCCACCTGCTTTGCAAGATCTATGACTTTCTGTTTTGCCCTGTCAGATGTATACGGGGGAGCATGGAAATAGACCGCATCTATCTTTACTCCTCTCTTGCTGATCATATATCCCGCAACGGGCGAATCTATTCCTCCCGAAAGCAAGAGCATTGCCTTTCCGTTCGTACCTACAGGCATTCCTCCCGGACCGGGGATTATCTGAGAATATATATATACCTTTTCTCTTATCTCAACATACAGACAGATATCCGGATCATGAACATCGACCTTAAGCTCGGGAAATGCATTTAAGAGCACTTCTCCTATATCAGCATTAAGCTGCATTGAGTTTTTGGGATATGACTTTCTTGATCTTCTCGCAAATACCTTGAATGTTTTATTCTTGTCAGGATACTCCTTATCAAAGTAATCGATCACGGTTTTGCATATCACATCAAAGTCATTGTCTTCAAGCTGGATCATCGGGCAAATGCCGGATATTCCAAAAACCGTTTTGAGATTTTCAACAGTCTCGTCATAATCAAAATCCGTGAGAGCATCCACATATATCCTGCCCTCGGCTTTTCTTACTTCAAATTCTCCCTCGCATCTTTTGCACGCATATTTGATCTGCTGCACCAGAGCATTCTCAAACAGATATCTGTTCTTTCCCTTTATACCTATTTCAGCATATTTAATAAGAAATGATGAATACATTGCTTCTCCTTATCAATGTCTTGTAAATCTTCGTAGCATCGGAACAATACCCTTTATAGCTTCCAGAGCATACTCTATCTGATCCATGTTATTATCACCGCACAGTGAGAATCTGACAGTTGATTCCAAAAATCTGTTTTCAACTCCTATTGCCTTTAGTGTTTCGGATATGGCAGGCTTGTTGGATGCACATGCGCTTCCGGCAGATATGTAGATATCCTTATCTTCGAGTGCATGAAGCAGTACTTCGCTACGTACCCCTCCAACAGATGCGCTGATAATATGTGGAGCGCTGTCCATACCTGTTAGACCGTTTATCTTTATGTCCTCTATCTCCAAAAGTCCCTTGATAAGCCTTTCCTTCATGGCATACATGTTCGCTCTGTCGTTTTCAAGTCTTTCATATATGAGTTCAGAGGCTCTGGCCAGTCCGATGATCCCCGGAACATTCTCGGTCCCTGAGCGAAGATTCTTCTGCTGTCCGCCTCCGTGAATGATCGGATGTATCTTTACTCCGTTTGCGATATATAAAAAGCCTATTCCCTTTGGTCCGTGGATCTTATGGCCGCTTACCGACATAAGATCGATACCTTCCTTCTTGGGATTTATGACAGATTTGCCATAGCCCTGGACCGCGTCCACATGAAGCAGGGTATTGGGATTTTTCTTCTTTATTATGTCAGATGCCTCTTTAATAGGTTCAACGGCTCCTATCTCATTGTTGGTATGCATGATGGATACGACGGTCGTATCGCTCCTTACACTTTCTTCGAGCTCATTTAGATCTATCAGTCCGTTTTTATCAACATTAAGATACGTTACCTCAAATCCCTGTTCCTCAAGATAGGCGCATGTCTCAAGGATCGCCGGATGCTCGATCCTTGTCGTTACGATATGCTTTCCGCTTCTTGAAGCTGCAGTTGCACATCCGATCAGTGCCATGTTGTCTGACTCAGTCCCCCCCGATGTAAAGAGGATGTTGCGATCATCCGCCTTAAGAGTCTTTGCAACTGTCTGTCTTGCATTGCGAAGCGCCATCTCAGCTTCCATGCCTTTTCTATGCATGCTTGACGGATTGGCGAACTGTATAAGCATTATATCGTTCATTGCTTTGACAACTTCGGGATATACCCTTGTCGTCGCAGAATTATCAAAATAGCATTCCATATCAATCACTTTCCAGATGATACATCAGTATACTCATTACAGTCATTGCGGCTGTTTCTGTTCTTAATATCCTTTTTCCCAAAGTTATCTGCTTAAATCCAGCAGAGAGAGCAAGTTCAAGTTCTTTTTCATCTATCCCGCCTTCGGGTCCTATGATAAAGCCTATAGATTCTCCTGCCTTTATATTGCTAATTATCTCTTTGGTAAAAGACATTGAATCAGCCATCTCATAAGGTATTAGCTTGACAGAAAGATTATTGGCATATTCTATGGCCTGCTTGAATGTCATTACCTCACAGACCTTTGGGATTATTCCTCTTTTGCTCTGCTTTGCCGCAGCCTCTGATATCTGCTGCCATCTTGCAAGTCTTGAAGCAGCCTTCTTTGCATCAAGCTTTACTATGCTTCTTGACATCGCTACGGGAATTATCTCATAAACACCGAGTTCGACTGCCTTCTGGATAACAGTCTCCATCTTGTCGCTCTTTGGAAGCCCCTGAAAAAGATATATCTTTGAGGTCAGTTCCACGTTGTCCTCTTTTATGAACCTGAGCTCACAGTCCACGCAGTCATCGCCGTATGCTAGGACTGCGCATCTGTATTCCCTGTTATCTACTCCGTTTGAAAGGCTCAGTTCCTCTCCCGGTTTCATTCGAAGCACATTTTTTATATGATTAAAATCGCTTCCCGTGACAGTCGCTTTCTTGTTGATCACATCTATCTGAGAAGGCTCGACAAAAAAATGATACATCCTATTCTTTCTTTCCGGTTACGCTGACCCATTCACCCTGATAGCTTACATCTATGACCTTAAGCCCTGCTTTTTCCATAGCATCCTTTACCTGATGCTCCTTGTCGCCGTCATTGATTATCCCCGATGTTATATAGACAGCTCCCTTTTTCATCTGAGAAACGATAACAGGTGTAAGATCTACTAAAACTCCTGCTAAAATATTTGCAAGCACTATATCGTAACACTCATATCCGGCTCTGTCCTGAACAGACTTGTCGTTAATGATGTTTCCTATTATCATCTCAAACCTATCGGGATCGATACCGTTTTTTTCCATGTTGTCGGCGACGGCATTTACGGCACACGGATCAAGATCGGTTCCGAATGCATGCTTTGCTCCGTACATGATAGCTAGGATCGCTAGGATCCCGCTTCCGGTTCCTACATCTAAGATTTCACTCTCTGTCGTGATGTACTTCTTCATCTGCTTGACACACAGCTGAGTCGTATCATGCAGTCCTGTTCCGAATGCAGTTCCGGGATCTATCCTAAGGATCATCCGATCCTCATCTTCTTTTGAAACCTCTTCCCATGAAGGAATCACCAAAAGATCATCTATATAAAACTGATGAAAATACTGTTTCCAGTTGTTGATCCAGTCAAGATCCTCAGTCTCGTCAACCTCGATGCTTCCCTCTCCGATATCCATGAACTGCCTTAATCCGTCAAGTGCATCCTTCACTTCACTTACAGTCAGATCTATATCAAGATCAGCTCCTTCTTCCACAAAGAAGCTAAGATATGCAATACCGTCATCAGCCTGCGATTCGGGAAGGATGTCTACAAACATCTGCTCCTTTTCCCAAGCAGTCAGCGGCACCTTGTCTTCAATCTGAGCTCCTTCAAGTCCCAGATCATAGAGTTCGGATATGATGATATCCTCTGCATCTGTTATTGTCTTGATCCTAATCCTTGTCCATTTCATAATGTATTCTTTCCTTATTTAGCCAGATATGCTCCAATAACATCCCATACCGACTTGTTCTCAAATCCAAGCTTCCATTCAGCTACACCGCCAAGATTATGGCTGTCCATAACGCTTAGCTTGGCTGCTATCGACTCGTTGTCTTCAAGCCATACCTGATAGAGTATGCCGTTCATTGTCTTCTCGCCGTAGTACTGGCAGCACTGATCATCCCACTCAGTCTCTATACCGTTATCCTTTACAAATGCCGCGGCCGCATCCATGCCCAGAGCCTCGCTCGTAACATCACCGCCGTTTGTCTTCCACACACGTGTATAGAAGGGAACGGCATTAATAACTTTCTCGGAAGGCACTTCTCTTAATGTCTGCTCGATACCGTCGAGTACATAAGGAAGAGATGCAACAGAACCTGCTACTCCGCCGCCACCCCAGTGCTCGTCATAGCCCATAATGATAACATAATCGGCAACTATTCCCTGTTCCTTTCTGTTGTAATGGGTAGTAGATTCTCTGGGTACATAGTTATCTACCGATAAGACGAGATTGTTGGCTCTGCAAGCCACAGATATCTCTCTTATGAATTCAACGTAATGCTCGCCTGCTTCATATGAAATCTGCTCAAAGTCAAGATTGATGCCGTCGGCTCCCACTCTTAAAAGCTCGCTTATCAGATTGTTTATCAGTCTCTCTCTCTTTGACGTATATGACATGAGCTCGGCAGTATTGACAGACGTATTGAAGTTATCGAGCAGTGCCCATACTTCCATTCCCTGACTGTGTGCCCTATTTACATATGAACTGTCTGCAAAGCTTGTGAAATTTCCGTCGTTATCAGTAAGAGAAAACCAGGTCGGAGATATTACATTTATCCCCTTAGTCCCTGACGTGTACTCTTCAAACGAATCATTTCCTGACTGAGTATATATTGCATGCCATGCAAGATTTATCTTGTAGTCTCTGTGGATAGAAGTATATTCGGGTTCTACGTAGTCAGACTTCGCGACAGGTGTGATCTGATTTTCATTCTCAAGATACTTATTCTCGATATATCCCATCAGCGAATCATCGGTCTTGACCTTTGTCCATGTCTCCATCTTATCTAAAATGATGACCTGCTCGCCTTTTGACACTTCACGTAATATTGGGCTCTTTACGCCGCCTTTTAATCTGACTGCATTATCCTTGTTTACGGTAGCAACAGTCTGCTCCTCCCACTTGGTATCAAGCTGGATCCTCGCAGGATCGTTAAAGAGCGTATAGTCAAATTTAGTAAACTTTCCAACATAGTCAAGCGACACATAAATGACTCCGTCCTTTAAGACGGTCACGGGCTGACCGAAATCCGATTCGCCGTTTCCGATAAAATATGTGCTGGATCCAAGCTGAGATTTGATGATCTCATCAGGAGTCGTATATATGAACCAGTTCTCATTGCTGTCCACATAGAATCTGTCATTCAATAGTTCAGATACCGAATCAAAGTCAAGATAAACCTTTCCCTCGATCAGCTTGGCCTTTGTACCTATCTTTTCATTCTGTAAAACAATAGCTACATCATCTGCGGCAGTAAGACCGTAGTATTGATTCAGATCCTGCTTTTCTTTTGTATATGAATATTTTTCAATATACTTTGTTGCGACTATGCCCCCTCCGATAAGCAATATCAGAATAATCGCTATTATTGTCGGTATAAACTTCTTCACTTTTATTGCCCCCTTGCAATCTCTATGATACTTAGTGATATGCCTTAATCTTATATGTAGACATACACTGCATTATTATAACAGTTTTTCCTTCTATCGTCATCCATAAAGTTTATCCTGGTTTGTATCAGCTTTTGCTACAAAAGAAAACACACATGCCTTTCAGCATGTGTGATGTTCCTGATAGTCCGTCTCGATATTCTCTTCGGCTCTTCTTCTCTTGATACCGGCAATTATGACCTTCTTTTTCTCGATCGCAGTCTGCTTGTCCATAGGAGGGACATCCTTTAACTTGTAATCGATCCCGAGATTTTCATACTTTGGCTTTGCAAGGTCATGATAAGGCAGTACATCTAATGCCTTAAGATTCTTAAGACCGCCAATAAAGTATCCCAGCTTGTCAAGATAGTAATCATCATCCGTGATACCCGGAACGACTACGTGTCTTATCCATACCGGAACGTTCTTTTCATCAAGATATTCAGCAAAAGCCAGTATGCCGTCGTTTGGCTGATCCGTAAGTTCCTTGTGCTTGATCGGATCGATATGCTTTATATCGAGCATTACAAGATCAGTCATTGTCATGAGCTTGTCAAGCTTGTCATTATATGCTTTATTGCCCGGCTTGTAGGTTATACCGGATGTATCTATGCAGGTATGTATGTTGTCCTTTTTGGCCAGTTCAAACAGTTCGAGTAAAAAGTCTATCTGAAGAAGAGGCTCTCCGCCGGTAACAGTGATACCGCCGTCTTTGTAGAAACCTTCATTGCGATGGTACTGCTCTATGATATAGCTTGCTTCCATCTCCTCTCCGGCACCTATTACCCACGTGTCGGGATTGTGACAGTAGGCACATCTCATCGGACATCCCTGTAAGAATACAACATATCTCACACCTGGTCCGTCAACGGTTCCGAAGCTCTGTAAAGAATGAATTCTTCCTTTCATGTAACCCTCCAAAAAAGGGACCGGCTAACGCCGATCCCTTATTGCTAGTCTGATTAGATTGACTGATGGAATGTACGAGAGATAACGTCTGCCTGCTGTTCAGGTGTAAGCTTGATGAAGTTTACAGCGTATCCTGATACACGGATAGTAAGCTGAGGATAGTTCTCAGGATGTGCCTGAGCATCTAAAAGTGTCTCTCTGTTCAATACATTAACGTTAAGGTGATGTCCACCCTTTGTTGCATAGCCATCTAATAATGATACAAGGTTGTTAACCTGTGCTGCTGATGCTGCCATAATGATTTCCTCCTTATAATATGATTAATCGTCAATACCTTCATGTAATGTCGGAACGCTGCAAGCCATGGGGTTCTTTGAGCAATCCACACACCCGAGGGTCTGTACTTCCTTGGCTGCTGCATCCATACTCTCGTCCACATCAACATTGACATGTCCTACGCCGTTTGTCATACCGGCATCAAGCTGTGCTACCAAATCATCTATCATACTCTTCTGATCCATACTTAGCGCTCCTTTCGACATGAATAAGTTAAGTTACTTAATTATTTGTTAAGATCGATCTCGATATCACCTGCAAATACCTGATCCTCTTTACCAAGAGCACCGGGGATGATGGTGAATGTGTTAGAGATACCATCCTGTGAATGGTTAAACGGAAGCTTAGATACTGATGACAGTGAAGCTACTGCACCGTGAGTATCACGTCCATGCATCGGGTTAGCACCGGGAGCGAAAGGCTGACCTTTCTTACGTCCGTCAGGTGTGTTACCTGTTGCCTTACCATATGTAACGTTAGAAGTAATTGTAAGAACTGACATTGTCGGGAATCCATCTCTGTATGTATGATGTCTTCTGATCATTGTCATGAACTTCTTAACGAGGTTCTTAGCAATCTCGTCAGCTCTGTCATCATCGTTACCGTATTTAGGGAAGTCGCCTGTTGTCTCGAAGTCAACGATTATGCCGTCCTCATCTCTTATGCACTTAACCTGTGCATACTTGATAGCTGAAAGTGAGTCAGTAACAACTGAAAGACCAGCCATACCTGTTGCGAAGTAACGAAGTACGTCTCTGTCATGAAGAGCCATCTGTGCTCTCTCGTAGCAGTACTTGTCATGCATGTAGTGGATGATGTTAAGAGTGTTAACATATACGTCTGCAAGCCACTCCATCATATCCTCGTACTTAGCCATTACATCATCGTAGTCAAGGATGTCGCCTTCAACAGGACGGTACTTAGGACCAACCTGCTTCTTTGTAACTTCATCAACACCGCCGTTTAATGCGTACAGCAAGCACTTAGCAAGGTTAGCACGAGCTCCGAAGAACTGCATCTGCTTACCGATTACCATTGAAGATACGCAGCAAGCGATACCGTAGTCATCACCGTGTGTTACTCTCATAAGGTCATCGTTCTCATACTGAATAGAAGATGTTGTGATAGAGATCTTTGCGCAGTACTTCTTGAATGCGATGGGAAGTCTTGTAGACCAGAGAACTGTAAGGTTGGGCTCGGGAGCTGCACCAAGGTTCTCAAGTGTATGTAAGTAACGGAATGAACTCTTTGTTACCATAGGACGTCCGTCAACACCAACACCACCGATAGACTCTGTAACCCAAACCGGATCACCTGCGAATATCTGGTTGTACTCAGGTGTACGAGCGAACTTAACGCAACGAAGCTTCATTACGAAGTGATCGATGAACTCCTGGATCTGCTCTTCTGTAAATGTTCCGTTCTTTAAGTCTCTCTCTGCGTAGCAGTCGATGAATGTAGAAGTACGTCCGAGTGACATTGCTGCACCATTCTGCTCCTTAACTGCTGAGAGGTAACCGAAGTATGTAGCCTGAATAGCTTCCTGTACGTTTGTAGCAGGCTTAGAGATATCACATCCGTAAGATGCAGCCATCTCCTTCATAAGCTTAAGAGCTACGATCTGCTCTGAAAGCTCTTCACGAAGACGGATAACATCATCTGTCATAACACGTCCTGTAGAAGCCTTCTGCTCTTCCTTATCCTCGATAAGTCTGTCGATACCGTAAAGAGCGACTCTTCTGTAGTCACCGATGATACGTCCTCTTCCGTATGCATCCGGAAGACCTGTGATTACGTGTGATGAACGGCAAGCTCTCATCTCAGGATTGTAAGCATCGAAACAACCTGCGTTGTGTGTCTTACGATGAACTGAGAAGAACTCACTGATCTCAGGATCTACTGTGTATCCGTTGTCTGCACATGCCTTCTCTGCCATTCTGATACCGCCGTAAGGCTGCATTGAACGCTTGAAAGGCTTATCTGTCTGGAAACCTACGATTTTTTCCTTTGACTTGTCAAGGTAGCCGGGTCCATGAGAAGTGATTGTTGAGATAACCTTTGTGTCCATATCAAGAACTCCGCCGGCTTCTCTTTCCTTCTTCTGAAGATCAAGTACCTGTGCCCATAAATCCTTTGTGTCCTGTGTAGGACCTGCAAGGAAGCTCTCATCTCCGTCATAGGGAGTGTAGTTCTTCTGGATGAAATCACGTACGTTGATTTCTTCTTCCCACTTGCCGCCTACAAAATCTGTCCATTCTGGTCTCATTTGCTATGCCTCCTATAAAAAATAAATTAATAATGTTTTATGTATGACTGTTGTGTCGTATGTTAATTATAATTGTGAAATTTACTTAAATCAACATGTTACCTTGTTCTTTTTTTCATACAAACCCTTTTACTTGTTTTTATTTTGATACAATTTATAATTGCCTTTAAATTGAAAATGTGATAACTTGTTTAATACAAGAAAAAAGACGGAGGAACATATCATGACAGGTATTACAAGAGATATGACTATAGGTGATATATTAAGAACCAATCCCCAGGTTGCTTCAGTGCTCATGGAAGCAGGAATGCACTGCCTTGGATGCCCCGCTTCACAGGGCGAGAGCCTTGAAGAGGCTGCTATGGTACACGGAATTGATATAGACACTCTTATGGCATCAATTGAAGCTTTTTAAGCCAGACAGACAAAATCCCGAGTCACACACAGACTCGGGATTTTTTATTTCATATTTACATTACCTTTGATAGAGACTGTATCGCGTTATCTTCTATAACGCACTCATAATGCTCTTTGAAATAGTATTCGCTTGTCGGAAGCATCTTCTCAAGCTTTCCGTACTCGGAAAGAATGTTGCAGGCCTTGTTATAGCTTTCGGTAGAACTTTCCGTCTTGCTCAAAACAAGCATATATCTTCCGCTTCTCTCATCCTTGAATAATGAATTCTTGTCATCGTATATCCCGCCAAGAATCACACTCGGACGGATGACCGATGCCATTGAATCAAATGAAAATATCTTTGCGGCATATGTCTGTTCGCCACTCTCCTGCGTAGAGGCATCTGCCTGATCATTCTCTGTTTTTCCAAGGATCTGAGCTGCTTCCTTTTTAAGCTTCTTGAACAGATCCATCACTTCATCCTGTGAATGAACTATCGTATCATCCAAAAGATCCGAATCTGAATCAAAATCATCATCGCTATCCTCTGCATCGGGCGCAAACCTTGAAAATCTCGTATCGAGTTCTTCAGGATCCTCAACCTTTGTAATGATAAGAACTATGCAATCCGCACTGAGCGGTATAGCTTCTATCATAAGAGGAATGTTATCTGCTTCGAAGCCAAACTTCAAAGCTGCCTGCTGCATCATATCCCTAAAGAGGTTTTTAGCCTTTTCAGTTCCGTATGCTATTTCACTGAGCTTGAGTTCTCTGTCCGCCAGATCTGCTTTTGTAAGCGTGCAGCGTATCTGATTGTCATTGACTTTTTCAATCTTCATAGGCTTTACCTCCTCATATTATTTTTCGGCTAAAGCGAGCATAAAGTTTACTCTATTTAGTATCTGTATTTTACCAAATGTAGTTTCAATGTCAATAGAAAGGCACGCGGGCACGTCAGATTTTATAAAAAAATAATAAATAGACTCTTCAAAACTTCCTTGTTATATCCGATTTAATGTATTAGAATAAACGTACCGGGATATAACCGGTTGTGTATTAAATCTTAAGGAGGTTTTACATTATGGCATATTGTATCGGTGATTCATGCATCAGCTGCGGTTCTTGTGAAGGTCAGTGCCCTGTTGGCGCTATCAGCATGGGAGACGGCCAGTTCGTTATCGATGAGACACTCTGCATCGACTGCGGAAGCTGCGCAGGTCAGTGCCCCGTTGGCGCTATCTCAGAAGGCTAATATCAAAAAGAATCGAAATACGATAAAAAACCCGGCTTATGCCGGGATTTTTTATTGTGATTCTTCTTTTCTTTTCTTTTCAAGATTTCGAAACATCGTATACTGAGGAAGCCATGCAAGCTCGACCGTACCTACCGGGCCGTTACGCTGCTTTCCTATGATGATCTCTGAAATGTTTTTCTTTTCGGTATCCTTGTTGTAGTAATCCTCTCTGTAGATGAACATTACCACATCGGCATCCTGCTCTATAGCACCCGACTCTCTAAGATCAGACATCATAGGTCTGTGATCCGGTCTCTGTTCCACCGCACGGCTTAACTGGCTGAGCGCTATAACAGGAACATTTAATTCTCTTGCAAGTCCTTTAAGAGATCTTGAGATCTCTGAGATCTCCTGCTGTCTTGAATCGGATCTGCCGCTTCCAGTCATCAGCTGAAGATAGTCAATGATTATTATATCGAGCGGATGATCCATCTTGTACTTTCTGCATTTGCTCCTTAGCTCTCCTATCGAGATACCCGGAGTATCATCTATTATAAGATTTGATGAACCGATGACGCCGGCAGATTCAACAAGCTTCTCCCATTCACTGTCATCCAGTTTTCCGTTTCTTAAATGCTGCGCATCTACTCTTGATTCAAGTGAAAATATTCGGTTTACCAGCTGTTCCTTGCTCATTTCGAGCGAGAAGATCACAACGCCCTTCTTTTCCTTGAATGCCATATGCTGGGCTACATTTAAAACAAATGCCGTCTTGCCCATTGAAGGCCTTGCAGCTATCAATACAAGATCGGAAGGCTGCATTCCGGATGTCATGTAATCAAGATCCGCAAATCCTGTCGGTATTCCGGTGACAGTTCCCTTTGCCATGTAGGCTGCCTGTATACGATCGAGTGCATTTACAACGACCTGTCTTATCGGAGTGATCTCGCCGGTGTTTCTCTTCTGCACCAGCTCAAACACCTTTCTCTCCGTAGTATCAAGAATAGACTCCATGGGCTCTTTAGCCTCATAGCAGGTATTCTCGATATCGCCCATGAGCTTTATCATCTTCCTTAGGGTCGATCTGTCCGCCACTATCTGCGCATATGATCTTAAGTTATATGATGTCGGAACATTTGCAACAATGTTTCCGATATATTCAAGGCTACTGACTTCAGGCGGAACGTCCTTTTCCTTGAGTCTGTCCTGAAGAGTTACCGGATCTACAGGTTTTCCTTCATTATAAAGCTCCACCATCGCATCAAAAATGATTCCCAGCTGCTTGTTGTAAAAATCATCCGCGCTTATTATCTCGGATGCAACTGCGATACCTTCTCTGTCTATGAGCATGGAGCCGATGACTGACTGTTCGGCCTCTCTGCTGTTTGGTAGGGTTCTTCTGAGTATTGCTTCTTCTGACATGTCTAATTCTGTTCTTTAACTTTTACCTTGAGTGAGCCTGTAACCTGAGGGTGCAGCTTAACCTTTACATCAAATACACCAAAGGATCTTATAGGTTCCGGCAGCTGTATCTTCTTTTTATCAATATCAACCTTGCACTGGTCCTTGAAAGCCTGCGCTATCTCCTTGCCTGTTACGGATCCGAACAACTTTCCGCCTTCGCCGGCTTTTATAAATATCGTTACCTCTTTTGATTCAAGATCATTGGCAAAAGCCTTAGCTGCCTCAAGCTGTTCCTGAGCTATCTTTGCATCATTGTTTTTCTTAAGCTTAAGGTCATTCATGTTTGATGCGTTTGCCTCGACACCAAGGTTCTTTTTTAGGATGCAGTTACGTGCATATCCTTCATTGACATCAACTATGTCTCCTTTTTTACCAAGGCTTTTTACATCTTCGAGCAGTATTATCTTCATTATATATCTCCCTCATCCAACATCTTGTCTAATGTATATTTGAGCTGTGCCATCGCTTCATCGACAGTCACGCCTTCAAGCTGGCAACCCGCCATATTGATATGTCCGCCGCCGCCCATTCTTTCCATTATTATCTGGACATTGACTTCGTCTATGGATCTTGCGCTTATATATACCTTGTCCTGGTAAGGCGTACATACAAAGCTGCCTTTTACTCCCTTTATATTGAGCAGATCATTGGCTGCCTGAGCACCTACCTCGGTAGGACTCTGTATTCCCTGTTCAGCTGTACAAGACGAGATCGCAAATGCATCTCTGTAAACTATAGCATGACTGACTGTATCGGCTTTTGCCTTGTAAGCATCCGCATCATCCCTGAACAGCTTTCTTACACGTGATACATCCGCTCCGGCTCTTCTTAGATAAGCCGCTGCTTCAAATGTCCTTACACCAGTCTTTGTCATGAAGTTGCTCGTATCGAGCATCATTCCCGAATAGAGTATGTCCGCTTCCTCGGCCTTAAGTTTTATGCCGTCGGAAATATACTGGAGTATCTCAGTTACCATTTCACATGCTGAAGAAGCATATGCTTCCACATATGAAAGGGTTGCATTCTCTATCGTCTCCGTTCCCTGTCTGTGGTGATCGAGTACGACTATAGACTTGCACATCTTAAGAAGCTCCGGGCATTCCGTAATGCTGGGCTTATTAACATCAACGACTACGAGCACCGCTCCGCTTCCTGCAAGATCGACAGCCTGCTCGCCCGTGACTAACATATCATCCTCAAAATCATCCTGGCTCACATACAGATCCCTCATGGGCTTTAATGAAGCAGATACGTCATTGATAACGATATGTGCCTTTCGCTCAAGTGTCTTAGCGATACGTGCTATACCGACAGAAGCACCGAAGCTGTCAACGTCTCCCATTCTGTGTCCCATGATAAGGACTCTATCCTTGCTTGTGATTATCTCATGAAGGGCATGAGCCTTTACTCTGGCTTTGACTCTCGTATTCTTCTCGACCTGCTGGCTCTTTCCGCCGTAGTAGGTTATCTGATCGTTCGTCTTAACAACAGCCTGATCTCCGCCTCGTCCGAGCGCCAGATCTATAGCAGCTCTTGCAAACTCATAATTCTGTGAATAGGTAAGTCCGTCAAGTCCAACACCCATACTAATAGTCACTGACATCTCATTGCCTATGTTAACAGTCTTGACTTCTTCAAGAATATCGAACTTGCTCTCCTGAAGCTGCTTGACAGACTTCTTTCTGAGTATGATAAGAAACTTATCCTTTTCTATCTTCTTTGAGATACCGTCAAGTGAAGATATATATTTATTGATCTTTCTGTCTATAAGTGCGGTAAGAAGCGAACGTCTTACCTCTTCAACACTTTCAAGGGCTTCATCGTAGTTATCAAGATACAAGAGAGCAACAGCAAGCGACTGGTCATCGTTTTCTCTTAAGGCTATCTTTAAGGCTGTCTCGTCAAACATGTAAAGCGCGGTCATATAGCCTTCATAATCGTCACCGTCCACAAGATCGCTGTGCTTTATCATGCCGTCAAGTGCTATCCTTCTGTACCTGGCACTGAATTCCCTGTTGTCATAGGATATCGGCAGAATACCGTAATCCTCTTCTCCGTTTAATTTATCAAGTGTAACCTCTGAAAAGACAGATGTGATAGATCTTCCGGAAGCGCTCTTTTTGTGGATCAGATCCTCAAATTCATGGTTGCTCCATATGATCTTGCCATCCTCATCCAAAAGTGCATAAGGAAGTTCCATCTCTTTAAGCAGCTTGCTCTGAACCTGTCCGTATTGTGTAGCAAAGCTTACCAGATCATCTACTATGATATTTCCTTTTCTGACATACAGAACAAGGAACATGATAAAGCTGATCACAGCAGTGATACCTATCCCGAGTCCTGCATACTGCGGAGAAAATGCGACTATGATGGCAACGATCGCTAACATGATCGTGATATATAAGAGTGCATACAGATACAGATGCAGAGCACCTTTTACCTTAATCTTTGATCTCATAAATAATCTACGCTATCCTTTTAATCCACATAAGTGGTGACAACACACCTTTTTTATCATACCACTTTTATATGCTTTTTACCATAAGAACAAAAAGACACTTTCCGGAATAAAACCGAAAAGTGTCTTTTTAAACGTGTACTACGTATTACTCTGCAACGTAAGGCATAAGTGCCAAATGACGTGCTCTCTTAACAGCAACTGTAAGAGCTCTCTGATGCTTTGCACAGTTACCTGTGATCCTTCTGGGAAGGATCTTGCCGCGCTCTGATACGTATCTCTTAAGCTTAGCTGTATCTTTGTAATCTATAGTATTATCTTTTCCACAAAAAACGCAAACTTTTTTTCTTCTGCGCATTCCGCCGGGTCTTCTCTTAGGACCGTCAGCGCTACGCTCTGTCTTATTAAAAGCCATTGTAATGCCTCCTATTCAAATTAAACATTAGTTAAATGGCAGATCCTCATCTATTCCGTCCGGAATATTCATGAATCCGTCACCGGCAGGTGCGGCCTGATTCTGTGAAGGAGCTGTAAATCCCGAATCGCTTGCGGTATTGTCACCTCTGCTCTCAACAAACTCAGCTTCATCAACAACTACATCCGTTGTATAAACCTTGGCACCTTCCTTGTTGGTATAACTACCTGTCTGAATGTGTCCATAAACGCCTATGCGACGACCCTTGGTAAAGTATTTCTCGATAAACTCAGCAGTACGTCCGAATGCAACACAACTGATAAAATCAGCTGACTGTCCATCCTGATTGTTCGCTGATCTTCTGCGATCGACAGCAAGTGAAAATCTTGCTATCGCCATTGATGTATCATTCTGTGAATATCTGACCTCGGGGTCTCTTGCTAAACGTCCTATAAGAACAACTTTATTCATATGATCTCTCCTTTATGCTTCGTCTTGTCTGATGCATAAGAATCTAATAACGTTGTCCATGATACGAACACGGCTCTCGATCTCAGCGGGAGCTGTCGCTTCTGCTTCAAACTGGATGAAGTAGTAGAATCCCTCGTGCATCTTCTGAATCTCGTAAGCAAGTCTCTTCTTACCCCATTCATCAACGTTTGAGATCTGTCCGCCGAATCTCTCGATATAAGCTTTAACTTTATCGACTACAGCAGCTCTTTCTTCATCTTCGATCTTAGCACTGACAACAACGGCTAATTCATACTTGTTCATGCTTTTTACCTCCTTTTGGACTCTGGCCCCGTTTTGCTCGGAGCAAGGAATAATATTTCACGAATGCTTATTCTAGCATAACGTAGCTTGTATTGCAAGAATAAATTGATTTTTAGTCTATAACAACATTTATCGTCTTGCACCACATCTTGAACACTCTGAGTGATCAAGAACCTGAACTTCTTGCGTTACTGTCGTTGTTTGTTGATTAGTTCCTGCTGGATTATTTATAGTCTGTGTCACAGTTTCAGTCCTGTATACATCCTGCCAGTCATGTCCTGCCGGCGGCAGATCACCTATCTCCAGTAATTCGCCGCATACAGTGCAGAATCTCTTTGTTGTTCCGTGATCTTCACAGCCGGGTTCCTGGGTAGTCGTCAATTCGCCCGGAACATGTCCCTTGGCAGGTATCTCTTCTGTGGCCAAAACTGTTCCACACACTGTGCAGACCTGCTGCTTTGAACCTGCTTCCGTACATGTTGCATCCTTAACAAGTTTCATCTCGCCAGCCACGTGACCCTTGGCCGGTATCTTTTCTTCCTTTAACACCTCACCGCAGTCTTTGCATGTCTGCTGCTTTAGACCTTCAGCTGTACATGTAGGCTCCTTGACTGTCTTTATATCACCGGGTGTATGAACATGCTCGGTAGGTTTTGCTTCATCATTATCTGTTTGACTTGTATTTTCATTTGTATCATTTCCGACATTATTAGCAGATTCATCATTTCCGGATTCATCACTTTCAGGATACTGAGGATCGTTTACTTCAACTCCTGACTTTCTAAGCAGAGCAATGAGTCTGGGAACATTTGCCTTGGGAAGATTATCATAATCAAGGATACGGACCTCTTGTCCTTCTTCTCCTACCACGAACTCAGAAAGATCGTCATTTCCTCTTATAAGAGCACTCTCACCGGGTCCGAATTCCTTCTCGACACCGTTGTACTCTCCGGTTCTGGTCTTGAGCTGGCAAAGCACTCTTCCTTCTGTAACCTCAAGAAGAGTATAGACAAAACCATCATTACCCATATAGACAGTAACCCTGAATGTGGTTCCTCTAACAGACATTGTAGAGTTGGGAGTATCCACTTCATAACCGTCATCCGCGCCAAGCTTTGCATTAAGGACATTGAGTTCAGAACCCTTGTCAATCTTTATCTTGATGCTGCTGCTTTCCTTGGGAGAGCTCGCTTCAAGTACGAAGTGCGTGTTCTCATCAGCATAGACATACTTTTCATTATCGGCACACATAACAAGCTCGGATGCTTCCATGACCGTTACATCATCACCGCTGTAAAGGCGCTGACCCTTGTATGCCTGACCGTTGTTTCTCTCGCCGACAACATTGACGGTCCCCTTTACATCTTCAACTGAAATGCTTCGGTATCCGTCCTTTTTTAATACAACTGCAAGTATCACGCCAACGATGACCACTGCACACACAGCGCCGGCTATGGCTTTTCCTTTGGTTGTTTTCATAAGTTCTTTCATCTTCCCCTCCATATCAAACATCTATGCAATCATAAAGGTATTCAACATATTTACCGTCAATATTTCCAGATGCTGCCATGTCTCTCATTATAGCAAAAGCCTTTTCCTTTGGTATAGGCTTTTTATATGGTCTGTCGGTCGCAAGAAGCGCATCGCATATATCCGCCACGGCCATGATGCGTGCTTCAACTCCCAGCTGTTCTGCTGTAAGTCCTAATGGATAGCCCTTGCCGTTAAGACACTCATGATGCTGCGCTGCCCATATAGGTGCATTTTCAAAATACTTTATGAAATGAACCTTATCCAGAATTCGCTTAGTTATAACAACATGGCTTTCCATGACCTTGCGCTCTTCCTGTGTCAGTGTTCCTTTTCTTATACTCAGGCATTCCTTTTCCTTATCAGTAAAGAATGGCTCTCCGCCAAAATCATACTCCAATATCTTCTGCAGAGATTTATAAGTATCATCATCCAGAAAACCTGCAGCATTGACTTTTTCTATCATAGATATGGTCTCATCGATATGCGATGTAATATCTTCATACCATTCTTCAGACATCTTTCCTTCGAGCATCATGACCTTTGCCTTCAGTCTGAATATCTCAAGACGCTTGCTTATCTCGCTCTCACGTCCGTTAAGTCTGGTTGCCTTGTTCATTACTTCAAGCGGAACAGCCATCTTTCCGATATCATGAAGAAATGCTCCCATCACAAGCTGTTCTTTTCTGTTTGTATCAAAATACTCCTCTTCGAGTCCCTTGTCATGAAGCTCATTGATATGATCAGCTATCATGCCGCTGTATTTAGCGACCTTTCTTGTATGACTCGCATTATACGGTGTTCTTTCATCGATCGCAGCTGCCATGGCTTCAGTAAATGACCACATCTGATCCTTTAATTCCTGCTGGTAGCGCATATTTGAGATCGCGATCGCAGTAAGAGAGCCGAGTGCATAAATGATCTTTTCAAAATGCGACTCAAAGCCGATAACGTTGCCTTCGCTATCCTGTGCATTGATGAGCTGAAGAACACCCGCCACCTCGTCATCGTCATCTATGAGAGGCACGACCATCATGGACTGAGTATGATATCCGGTCATCGCATCGTATTTCTTGGGACCTGAAAAATCAAACGTTTCGTCTTTTCTGACATCAACAATATTTAACGTCTCTCGGTGAATAGCTGCATAAGAGCATATATTTGCTTCGCTTACTGCAGCAACAGGAGGAAGATCTATCGCTTCACCGCCACTTCCCTTGTCAACTCCCATGGACAGTGTCTTCATTATCTTGAAATGTAAAGCACCGTCCTCTAAAAGATAGAGCGTTCCCGCATCACAGTTTGTGATATCCATGCTCTTTGTTATTATCATATTGAAAAGCTTGTTGCGGTCTCTTTCCGCAGAAAGCGCAATACCTATGTCCAATATGACCTGCAGTTCATCAGTTTTATTCATTCCCGTTTTCCCCTTTAGATAAGCTATAATTCCCTAAGAAATCTAAGTGACCTTTTTATCCTTTCATAGCCGTTTACTTCGATCAGCATATTTACATCAGTACCGTATTTATCAACAAGCTCCTTAAATTCGTTATAATCGATCTTTCCGTCACCCGCTGCAAGATGAAGATCGGATCTCATGTCATGATCGTTTATATGCATATGACCTATATACGGACTGAATGCATCATACCATTTGGCAGGTTCTGTCTCAGTCAGGCAGGCATGTGCATAGTCAAGACAGACATACACATTGTCATGACCTTTTAGATTCTTTACCAGATCAACTATAGGATCCGGACTCTTCTCAAATGTATTCTCAATATATATATGAATATCTTTATACCTGTCGGAAAGTTCAGACATGTATCCGCTCATACCGTCAAGCCATATCCTGTTGTATTCATCGGTATCAAGTCCTGCCAGTCTTCCGGTATGAAATACCACTCCCTTGCAATTTAATCTGCATGCGATATCCATGGACTGCTCAACCAGTTCTCGGCTTCTTTTTCTTATAACAGAGTCGGTACTGATCATAGCGATATCATAGAAAACGCCATGCAGAGTATCTCTGCTCTTATCTCTTTCCAGCTTTTCATATAATCCGATCCTTTTCTCAGTCTCATCTTTATCTTCATATACATAAGGCCAGAAAAAATCATTATATTCAAATGCCGTATCATATTCCTGTGCCAGTGACAGGCATCTGTCAATATCGCCTATATCAGGTATTATCGACCATCTTGCTTTCATCGTTTTTGCCTTCTTCCTTATTGAGTTTTACTACACTGAAGATCTCTATCTTGTTGCTCTTTCCCTTAAGCGGTATCTCGCCTACAGATTCGGCCTCAATCCTTCCCTTAAGCTTATTGTATACATCTTCGCTTATAAGTATCTGACCTGCCTTTGCATTGCTCTCAAGTCTGGCCGAGGTATTGACAGTATCACCGATCGCAGTATAGTCCATCCTGAAATCACATCCTATGTTTCCAACGATGGCAGGACCGCAGTTGACGCCCACACCGAATTTTATCGTTCTGCCAAACTTCTCTTCAAGCTGCTTTTCAAGCTTTTGTGCGCCCCTGCTTATATCCCACGCAGTAGCGACTGCTTGATAAACATAGTCATCAAGATCAAACGGAGCATTGAATATAGCCATTGCGGCATCACCGATAAACTTGTCAAGCGTTCCGTTATGGCTGAGCACACAGTCCGTAACATGTTTGAGATACTCGTTTAATATCTCAACTACCTGCTCAGGCTCAAGCAGCTCAGACATGGATGTAAATCCTCTTATATCTACGAAGAGGACCGCTATATCTCTCTTCTCACCGCCAAGATGCAGTTCAAAATCTCCAGTATGTGAGAGTTCGTCAACAACCTGCGGAGCGACATATTTCTTGAACACATCGAGTGTATGTCTTCTTCTTATGCGTTCTACGACGTACTTTTCAAATATGAAGTATACATCTGCGATTATCATAAACAGGATCACATATGCACACTGGATATATACTCCTTTTCCTGCCAAGAACCTTCCCAGCAAAAGATAAGCTACTGATATCGCCAAAGAAGCGATGACGATGACAGACGGTCCTTTTTTTCTTAAAAGCAGCGCAAACAAAGCTGCGATCAGTGCAGTTATAAAAGCCATCTCAAAACGGTTGAGAGACAGCAGCGTCTTTGACTGCATGTAAGCCTGTATGATATTGGCATGTATCTCCACACCGTACATGGTCCTTCCTCTGTCTGAGGCAGGCTGGTATGAATCCTGAAATCCCGGAGCATACGCACCGACCATTACGATCGCATCCTTAAAGGCGCTCATAGGCACCTTATCGGAAAGGACCGCTCTTAGAGATACCTCACTATACTCTCCGGATTCTCCCGAATAAAGAAATCTGAACTGACCGCTTGAATTTGTCGGAGGCTCATTGACTCTGTTACCATGCTTTTGCTGATATGTTTTGTATATCGCAAACGCCAGACTCTCATGTGTATCTGAGGCTTTGTCTTTAAGCTCTTCAGGAACGCTTATCTTGTTCATTGAATGACGAACATATCCGTCGGACGCTATACATGCATTTGTAAAGCCTGAATATGCTGCTTCGTTTAATTCATCATATGGCATCTCGATATTTGCGACATGCTCGGTATTGTAGAATCTTCTTCCTTTGCTGTCAGTCTCAAGCTGACCCCTGTAAACGATATTGGTACCGACTATTACATCTCTTCCTTCTTTTGATGCGGCAGATGCAAGTGCAGCATCATCCGCCTCATTGAGCTTATCTGTCAGTATGAAGTCCAGTCCCACTACAGCAGGCGCATTCTCTTCATCCTCGTAAAGCTTGTCTATAAGCTCTGCCAGTTTCCCTCTTGACCAGACAGTGAAATTGCCGTATTCTTTCAGTGTCTCTTCATCAATGCCTACGATGACGATTCTCGGATCAGTGCCGTTAAGTCTTGAATATACGTGGTCGGTTATATATGTATCTACTGAATACAGCGGATCAAGGAATGACATCAATGCCATAAACAGTGCTGCCGCTATAACACATATGGTGTAAACATGTTTCTTCATTTTTATAATATCATTCCTTCATCAGTTCAAAAGCTTCTTTAAATACTTTGCCTATAGAGTCATGTATTACCAGATCCGCTCTTCTGTCTGCGCTGGTCTCGCTCTTGTTTATCAGTATGAGATTACTACCTCTGAAGTAGTCGATAAGTCCCGCTGCGGGATATACGATCAGGGATGTTCCTCCGATTATCAGAGTATCGGCCTTTGCGATCGCATTTACGGAGTTGCTTATTATTTCCTGATCAAGACCTTCTTCATATAAGACAACATCCGGCTTTACTCTTCCGCCGCATTTTTTGCACACGGGGATCCCCTCAGACTCAAGAACATATTTCTCATCATAGAATTCGCCGCAGTTCATGCAGTAGTTTCTCAGCACCGAACCATGAAGCTCATATACAACCTTTGATCCTGCTGCCTGATGAAGTCCGTCTATGTTCTGAGTGACAACCGCCTTTAGCTTGCCCATCTTTTCAAGTTCGGCCAGCACCTTGTGCGCATCATTGGGCTTTGCATCGGGATAGATAAGCTTGTCTTTATAAAATTCAAAAAACTCCTCGGGATATCTTACAAAGTATGTATGTGATACGAGCTGCTCGGGTGTGAAATTGATCTTTAGCTTTTCATTCCACAAGCCGTTTGAGCTCCTAAAATCAGGTATGTTAGATTCGGTGCTTACTCCCGCACCGCCAAAGAAGACTATGTTGTCGCTTTCCTTAAGAATCTTCGCCAGTTCTTTGATCTCTTCACTCATAGTATGTAACCTCCAATCCCAAAATAAAGCAAGGCACCATCTTACGATGATGCCTGATTGCCAAAGTTTAAGCAACGGCTCATCCGTTACTGTATATTTTAAACTTTGCATTGTATCTGTGTCTAGCGCGATTTTCTTCAAGATCAGCAAGTTTTGCCTCGATCCTGCTCTTTACCATCTCGCTTATCTGTCTTGTCGTCATATTTGAATACTCTTCATAATATATAGGTTCAAGAAAGCATACCTGAGTCGTGACCTTTTTTAGAGTATTGAAATCGAAAACAAGATGTGAATCATAAATAGCTACAGGAACTATAGGTGCCTCGGCTGACTTTGCACATTTAAATGCGCCGGGTCTGAATTCCTGCAGAGCATTTCCGTTCTGATCGTATCCGCCTTCCGGGAAGTATATATATCTTCTTCCCTCTTTTACTTCCTCTGTAAGCTGTTTTAATTCTCCGTACTGCTGTTTTAGGTTGTTTCTCTCAAGACGCTTTCCTCTCATGACCCGAACGATCTGATTCGCCAGCAAGACCTTGCTTCGTTCCGCATCCATGACAACCGAACACGGTTTTTCATGAACAGACATGATGCCAAGTGCATCATATCTTCCCTGATGATTCGAATACATTATATATCCGCCTTCCTTTGGCAGATTCTCCGATCCGCTTGCTATTGTACGGATCCTTCCACGCCTCTGAAGTGTGAAGCACAGGTTCCTTACAAGCTTATAGCATGCATTTTCATCATATCTGTCAGCATGATTGTACATGTAATTTGCCATCAGTATATAGTAGAGGATTATCGGGATAGAGATTCCCACAACATAATAAAATCTAAGCATAAGCACTCCCTGACAGGTAAAATACCTATCCACACAATTATAATTTAAGCATTCGGCTTTTGCAAACCACATGAAGTAGTATGCTATATCACGTCTAAGGATATATAATAATGATATGTCAAACGAATATTTCAAGGAAGCGCTACACAATTTCACATCGGACTACGCATACGGTTCTCAGATAAGGCATCTTTATGATCAGGGAGCAAGCCTTGAAAGGATAAAGGAAAAACTCGATTATCCGACTCCCCTGGAAACTGTTTATGAATACCTAAAGAAGTACCTGATCGATTCAAAGATCATAGTCTTTACCGAATCCGATATACCCGCATCTTTTCAAGATTCTTCTTATACAGTGGAATATGACTCTCTTGGAAGAAAATCATTCAGACTAAAAAAAGAACGGGGCAAAGATATGAATGATCTTCTAACCCGTCCCTATTTAGGTGATATTGCTGCCATCCCTGATATATTAAACTGCTATGCACATATAGATCTTTCGATCGCATCAAATAACAGCGACAGGCTCGATGGCAAGTTAAAAGACTACTGCAAAATCATGCCGTTTCCTGATAAGCCTTGCTTTATACGTCTGAATCCGTCGCTACTTGATATAGTTAACTCTCTATACAAGGCAAAACTGTGGAAAGATGTGATAATATCCCCCAAAGAAGGTATACGCTATATCTTATAGGTCCCCGTTCTTTTCAAGATATTCAAAGAATCCTTCAAGGCCTTCCTTAAGATCACGGTACGTAGCTTCAAAATCTCCGGTGTACCACGGGTCCGCCACATCCCTTCCGGAGTCAGCAAAAGTCATAAGCTTATATATCTTGCCTTCAGGATCTTCCCCGGCTATACGTTCCATGTTTCTGATATTGTAGGTGTCCATACCTATCAGATAATCATAGTGTTCATAATCAGCTCTTGTCATCTGTCTTGCTCTGTGTGGAACAAGCGGTATTCCGACCTGTCTGAGTTTGCTCACCGTACCGTAGTGAGGTGGATTGCCTATCTCCTCTCTGCTGGTTGCAGCAGAATCGATCTCAAACAGATCCTCCAGCCCTTTTTGCTTGACCATATATGTCATCATACTCTGCCCCATCGTGCTCCTGCAGATGTTGCCGTGGCAGATAAAAAGTATTTTTATCACAATTTCCACTCCTCATAAATGCCCATTTTACGGGCTTTTTGCAAATTTATATCTTTCGTGAATCGTAGTATTTCGGTAGTATAGTTTCCTTTGTCTGCCACGATTTGCCGTAATATGCCGAAGTTTACGGCATTATGCGTTCTCGCTGAACCGTTTGCCCCAGCAGACAAAAAGTACTCGTATCATAATAAAATCTCCGTTCGTAATGCCGTGATTTGCTTTTTTCTACATAGGCAGATTAACTTCTGGATAACTTGCTAAGGGCATTAGACCAAAATCAAATATATCCTTCATCTCCGCTATATTACTGTAAGATCCTTATAGCATTATATATAGTTTCAAAATCATCTTGAGGAGTTATTCCGATTTCTTTACTCAGTTTTACTCCCAGATTATACATCATTCTGCAAGCCTCCTTTTTAGGAAGCCTCTGACCGTCAAAAATCATCATCAGGGCCAGACCATGTGTATATATGACTGTATCCCTCACCATTTCTGAAATCTTTGAGTCGGGAATGTCATATTGCGATGCGAAGATTTTTATAGCTTCTTCATCAAATTGAAACGAAAAAACACTGGCGTCACCATAAAGCCTTTCACCGATAGTATCCATCGTATCATCTACATTAAGAAATCGGAATACATTAGGGTGATCACATGCTATAGATAAATATCTTATACCGGAAAGGAAAAATGCCTCTATCGCCTCCTTCCCCTGCATTTCCTTCTCCAATCCACCAAACACTTTGTTTGCTGCATATGAGTACAATTCTTTTTTCAATTCAGCCATGCTGCCAAATTGCCAGGACACCGGTTGTGTTGAGCATCCGAGCCTTTTCGCAATCAGTTTGATTGCTACAGAACCGATCCCTGCTTCATCCAACAATTCATATGCTGCGTTTAATATCATTTCCCTTGTGATCTGTGTTTTTCGTCCCATTTTGATTCCTTTGTACTCTATGAATAAGGTCTGTAATCAATTGCCTTTGTGCATCCCCAGTTTTCGGCGATCTTCTTAAACATCTTTTTAGCAATAGTCTTTTGCAACAATCCGACTATAAAGCGGATATGTGCAGGCAAAACTTCAGGACCCGTGAATTTCCTACAAGTTTCAGACCTGAAATCTCCGTTTTTTGAATATTCACGTCCCATTTCAGTGTAAGGCTCCGTGACTTTATTTCTTTGTTCTCCTTCGAAAAACCTGATGGAGAAATTATCTCCCTTGACAAGCGTGCCCAGATATTCACATCCAAGCTTTGCTGCCAGGATCTCAAGATAAGCCTCTCCGCAACGAAGCTGGATACCTTCCGTAAACCCGCTTTGTAAAATGAAAGCCATTCCGGCACCATCGTTCTTTGGCTCAAGTGTTTCCAGGAATTCAAGGAGAAGTCCCGGTATGCACTCGACATAAAGAGGCAGGGCAATAATGATTTTACTGTTATTATAATACGCTTCCCTGATTTTTTCCCATTGTTTGACATCCGATACTTCGTATTGTTCAAAAGTTGTGCCGTTTTCACACAATCCTTTTGTAAACATCTCTAATATCTTATCCGTATTGCTGTATTCTTTGACACGCGGACTTCCGTTTATTATCAACACATGCATGATAACGCCTCCTTAACTTCATCCCTGCTAAAAACTCCCAGTGAATTGCTTTCAAAATTCAGGGCTGCTCTCCCAATCCATCTTTCCAAATAGTCTTTTTCGACATCTCCCAAATATATGATTCCGAAATCCGTTCTTTGATCATAACGGGGCACATGTCTCATCTGATCTCCTACAAACTTAAGATACATTGTCGCAATGGGAAGAATCCGGTCAAATATATTCTTCCCTTTATGATCAAGAAAGCCGAGTGCCGTGTCTGCTATAACCCACAGTTGATCCGCATGGATCACCTTCTTCAGAATAATCTCATAATCATCCTTGATCGCACATTCTCCGGGCGTCTTCAGCCAGCAATAATTGCATCCGATACAGTGGCTTATTCTTAAGGATGCGGCTTCGACAATCTCGGCCTCAATGGATTTTTCTTCAAAATAGAGTTTCAATTCTTCGGTTATGGAAGTATCCGAAGTGGTATTTACTACAAGAATCATGATATTTAACCTCTCTTTTTTAATATAAACACGTTTATATAAACAAATTTATATTATTGCATGTTGAATCATTTGTCAATATGTTAATAAAAAGATCGGCGTATCACAAACAAAAACCCGCCCAAACTAATGCGCAGGTTTTCCTCATCGTCTATAAAATTCTTTCTTTGATAGTTCCAACTCAATAATTTTCCATGATTCTCCATGGATATTCTCGGTCACATTCGGCTGATCTTTTGATCTATGAAAACCCGCAGATAGATAACACTTATACGTAGAAATATTGTTTTCGAATACGCCAATCGTCACCACGTCAGCTTGCATGATTTCAAATGCGTACTTCAATCCCAAACGGAGCATATTCTGCCCATACTTATGTCCACGTTTAGTATCATCAACAATAACCCATCCAAATCGAAGAATCTTATTGTCCCCATGTAGATAGCGCATGATAAAATGCCCAGCAATCCCCTCATCATCAAACGCAGTAAACGGATAGAAGTTATCTTCTTCTATGCAATCCCCATTCTCATGTAAATACTTATGGTTCATTGTATCTTCCGAAATGGGAAAGTCCCAAAGTGGTCACCACTCCATTGCAGGAATGTCTTCTCATCCTTACACCACGATACGATACTTTTTGCATCAGAAGGCTTATATGGTCTTAGTCTAATCATCACACTCTCTCCAACAAACTTCGATTTGTCTTAGTCTATTATCCCGAAGTTCAAAGTGCATTCTTCGGACAGTTCTTCACACATTCCATGCACAGAATACACTCTGTTCCATTTTTACGTTTTCTTGAATTATCCGTCACATCTACATTCATAGGGCATACCCGCTTGCACTTCCCACAGGATATACATTTTTCTTTATCACATTTTATCCGGATCATTGAAAAGTAGCTCATCGGCTTTAAGAATACAGTGATCGGACAGATGTATTTGCAAAATGCTCTGTTATCCTTAAAAGCAAATGCCAGTGCTATGCCGGTTCCGTAATACGCGATATTCCCGATCACAAACGCCAGGAACATAATACGTTCGATATTTCCTACCTTTGCAAGGAATAATACCGATACAAATATAAGCGATACTGCAAAAGTGATATACCGGATCCATCCCAGGTTTCGCCTTGGCTCATTCGGTTCCTTATACGGAAGGAAATCCAGCACCATCGCTGTCCAGCAGGCATATCCGCACCATCCGCGGCCGAAAATCAATGGTCCGAATATTTTTGCAACAGCATAATGTATAGTCGCTGCCTCAAATACTCCTGTAAAGAGGTAATACCAGAAACCTTCTATCTGCATATTTTCCTGACAGATGAGCCCCAGGTAGATCAGCATATATAAACCGACAAGAAGCTGCACTATGCGGCGGGCATAGTTATATTTCCTTATGAAAAGAAACACTCCCAACGATATGGATAGGCCTATATAGCTGAAGTTGAACAGGTAAAACAGGTTGTTCTTTGTCAGCCACAGCGTTATTGCTACTGCCTCAAACACTGCCAGCAAGATTATCGGTAATCTGTATTTTTTCATAATCGTCTCCCTAAAAGCTTTTGAATAGCGTTTGAAGCCCTCTATTTTCTTCTGTTATACTTATCCAAAGCTTCCTGCATTTTTGTATTTTCGGCTCTTTCTTTTAGCCTCGTTATAAGCGCACTGATGATCATGCTAAGCGCATACGATATGATAAATCCTAACCACGCAGTCATATCTTTTGTGGGAAACCAATTAAATGCCACAATCATAAATACGATCACAATCAGTACCGACACAAAAAAGAGCACATTTCTGATCATCATTGACATATTCATGATCCATGTGTCCGTCAAAAAAACCACTTGCGCAAGCGTGATTATTACAGCCAACAAAAGCAATTCCATCAATATCGGCATTGACATCCCGGCATTTCCCATGAAAAAAAGAGCTGCATAATCTTTCGTTCTTTCCCCTATTACGATACTCATTATGACAAAGACCAACACGATGACTCCATATGTCGCAAATGTCTGCCTTACATAATAAAATACTGTTTTCTTTTCTTCCATCATTTAAGCCCCAACTTTCTTCGAAGTTCGTCAGAATACATGCGTGATACGACTATCTGTTCGTCATTCCTTAATGTTATCCTGATTTTTCTGTTTATGTCGGATTTTAAGCTTTTGATCATCCTAATGTTCACAATGCTCTGCTTGCTGATCCTGAAGAAATCTCGTTCAAGAAGTTCCTGCTCTATCTCATACAGTTTAAGATCCGATTCATAAGTTTCATCCGAGGTGTACACAAATGTCTTTCTCTCAACAGCCTCTATGTATAGAATTTTCTCCACATCCAGCAGATAGGTTTCATCATTTTTGCGTACACCAATCTGCATGTTCACCATGCGCATCATCGCAACAAGTCTTTCGACATCGCTATCCAGTTTATTTGCCCGGATCACGACTTCCGTATCCGGATATTTCTCGTCAATATCGATCTCGATCTTCATTTATTCCAGTCCTTTTTTTCTGAATGCGATAAAGAATAAAGCCATCATCAGAATTGCGTTTATTGCCAGAATACAGATATTGTCTATCTTTATCCCGGCAAATGACATATCATCCATGATCTTCTTAAACTGCTGAGTATAAGCAAACCTGGCTACTTTTTCTATGTTTTCGTTGAACATTGCAAGCATTGGAGAAAAAGCAAATATGAGCATCACCGGCATTACAATAGAAGTAGCGGTCATCTGGTTCTTTGAAAAAACACCTATACATGCTCCCAACAGAATCGAAATAGCAAATCCTGCAGCCATCACCAGCAGATAAAACGGTATGTCTTCTTTCTTTAGGCCGGTTGCCATCACACCGGCTCCGAGCATACAAATAAACCATACATAAAAGCCAACTCCGATGAGATACTGCCATGGCTTGACATTTGCCATTGTCAGTACTCTTAAGGTGTTCTTTTCCTTTTCCTCGGATATGATTGATGCTACCGATGTCAAAGGTGCCATACCTATATACATTACAGAAAACAGCTTTGTGAAAAACAGTTCCGGCATTCCATCGATCTTAATGGCATTTTCCATGATAAGCGTCATGACCGGGAAGAGAATAAACTGTATCAAAACCGTTTTGTTCTTAAGAGTATCCTTAAGCTGCTTTTTTAGAATTATCAAACTGTTGCGCATATTTCATCCTCCTCTAATTTTCTTCCCGTCAGTTCCAAAAAGACTGTTTCAAGATTTGGTTCTGACGAATGGATCGTTTCAATGCTCCCATCTGACAAAAAGCGGCTAATCCTTTCCGCAGATCCGCTTTCATGAGGGATTACAACATCCTCACCGGATGATAAGTGCATTTTTATCGTTTTCTGATGATTATACTTTCTGCATATTTCCTCGGGCGCCCCATTTTCAACGATCACTCCTTCATTAAGCAATGCAACCCTGTCGCAGAGCTTATAGGCTTCTTCCATGTTATGAGTGGTAAGGAAGATCGTGCAGCCTTCTTTTTTCTTTTCTAGTATGATCTTATGGATCTGACGCATGGTCTGTGGATCCAGCCCGCTTGTCGGCTCGTCTAAGAAGATCAGCTTCGGAGAATGCATGAACACTCTCGCAAGAGAAAGTCTTGCTCTCATGCCTTTGGAAAGAGTCGATGCTGATTTGCCTCCCGCATCCTTTAACCCGACCTGTTGAAGAGTACTTTTTATTATGTCTGTAGGAACTCCGTATATATCAGCGAAAACCTTCAGGTTATCAATACAGGATAGTCTTTCATATACTCCGAACTGATCCATCATGATCCCTATACTTTTTTTATCCTCTCCTGACAAAGAGGAAATATCTTTATCGAAGACAGTCACCAAGCCCTTGTCAAATGAAAGCTGTCCTGTCAGGATCCTGATGAGTGTGGTTTTACCTGCTCCGGATGGTCCGAGGAGCCCAAATATTTCTCCGTCTCCTATCTCAAAATCTATTCCCGACAGAACCGTCTTTCCTGAAAAACTTTTGTAAACATCATTACAACGTATCATTCCCGACCTCCTTTATAAATCTTAGGCACAAGATACCAAGGAAATCGGGAATGTTCAATAGCTCATTACGCAAGATGCCCTATACAGTACATAAGATGCACATTTGTAAATAAACAGATTACCATAGGTCGTTATACTGAAAGTTACAATTTCTTCTCCATCAAATCAAACTTACCCTTGCGCCAGCTTGCATATCCTCTGGACTCATATCCATTATGTAAATATAATCTTTGTGCAAAGGGATTCTCCGTAAAAGTGTCAAGCCTGACGGATTGATATCCCATCGCTTTGATCTGCTCTTCAACATGATGTAAGACCGTTTTTCCTATACCTTGATTCTGAAAAACCGGAGAAACGCAAAACCTATGCAATATATATGAGGTTTTCTCATCATATCTCCATTGCCCATTCATGATAAAAACATTTTGTACTTTAATGTTTTACACCTAGTTTCTTTTTTTTCTATAATTTTGCTAGTTGAAATCCCATGGCAGTAGCAACAATCTCGGCCTTTTCTTTTCCAACAAGCATTTCCAGTAAGGAAATAGCAACCAGCGGAGCTGTTTCAGGACAAAAACTTGTTATAATGTTTTTATCTATCACAACACTTTGGTCAGGAATCACCTCAGCTCCAAACTCAACCAGCTGCTTCTGTCTTCTGCCATCTCCCAAATGATATGTTGTAGCTTTTCTTCCCTTAAGCACTCCACTTGCGCCAATCGGAAGCGCCCCAACACATATAGAAGCTATATATTTATGAGCACTGTTAAATTCTCGTATGAGATTTAAAAAGCTTTCACTATAAGCTTCCTCATAAAATCCGAATTCCTCAAATCCACCGGGGATTGCCAGTGCATCATACTCTGAGATGTTTATCTCTTCATATATCTTATCAACCAAAATTGGAATTCCAAACGCAGAGATAACAGTTTTTGAGAAACCTGCTGTAATTACTTCAATTCCCATACCGTAGTCATTTCTTGCCCATCCCATCACATCAACAAATGGTGCAAACTCCATAGTTTCAAATCCTTTACAACAAAACAGCAACACCTTCACGCGTTTCCTCCAATCATTTATCGAGACAAACTGCCGATTTATTCAACGCTATTATTAACTTCTGAATTATCGTTCAAATTAATTTGCATCCACCCATGCTATAAACATATTCAAGTTCTACATTATCCCTGAAGACCGCAAGCGTGTTATATACATCCTTGTATTTTCCGCTTCCGACATCTTCTTTTGTGATATCCTTTAGGACATCACCGCTAACTGACCCGGCCGCGCAGTTTGCTATATCGAGCATTCGCTGCTGGATCGCCTTTCTGATACCTATCCTTGCTCTGTAAAGAGAAACTGTACAAAAAAGAATGCTGGATATCAGAAGAATGCACTCTACCATCAATATGATCTTGGTGGAAAGACTGTTTCTTGATCTCAAAATATACGCCCGTAATATTCAGATAAGCTTATACCTCATATCCGTATATCTGTGTTCCTTGTCTTCAAATCCCAGTTTCTTGTATATGGGATAGCCTTCCTTTGTCGCGCTAAGATCTATTCTTCCAAGCCCGCGATCTCTTGCGCAGTCAACAAGATTCTTCATCAGAGTCGAACATAATCCCTTTCCTCTGTATTCAGGCATCGTGTAGACGCTTAAGACTTCCCCATACAGACCGTTTAAAAGAATGGAGTTTGCCGGCATCTCGATTATATGAAGATACGCAACGGAAACGATCCTATCATCATCTCTGGCTACAAAAGCGACCAGTTCCGTATTAAGCTTTCTTTCAAAATAATCCGGCAGCTGCTTTTCCATGCTCTCCTTTTCTATATCCGAAACAGATCCGAAGTCATCTGCCATATATGCGATCCTCATACGGATCAGCTCATTAATGTCATTTTTATCAGCTGTATCAAATACTATGCTCATTATATTTTCTCCATACTCATGCTTGCATTGCTGTATTTTGGATCACCTGTAACTTCACATTTAAACCACGAGGCAGGTCTGTACATTTTCGCACTTTCCTCATCAGGGAATTCAACCTCGGCTATCACCCTTCCTTCAAACATGTCTTCAAATACATCAAGCTCTATCTTTACTTCCTTATCTTTGATCTTTTGTTTGAGCATATCATGATCGTTAAGATAATCTACAGAATAAGCATCATCATTCAAAGGTATCAGATATCTTTTCTTTTTTATAACATTTCCTTCAGCCTTAGCTAAAAGGTGCTCATAGGATGCTTTATCAAGCGGCATATTATACTCAACCTGACCTATCTCACCCTCTTTTTGAGAGTGTGCTCCCTTATAGGTCATGTAATAAATATCATCCTCTCTTCTTACACGGATTGCAGGATGAACATTCAGATATGCCTGCTCTATCATGTGAAACCTATAACCTGAAAGGTTCTGGGGAAGTACACTTACAAGATATTTCTTTTCTATCTCAACACCCATTGATCTTCTCCTACTTACAATCATTTAATATCATATCTTTTGTGATAATGCTAACGGCGCCTGTCCTTTCCTGTCTCTTTATAGTAGCGCTCCTTGTCAGCATACATCATCTGTTCGGAAGCCTTGATAATATCATATATATCTTTTTCTTTTCCTATATCATAACCGAAAGAAGCAATTCTGTCATTTTCCCTAAGAACTTCTCCAAGTCTTTTCACTATCTTTGTGAATGAGTCAGAATCTACGTCTTTGACAATGCATACGAACTCATCACCACTTATCCTGAATACAGTTCCTTCAGGTACAGCTTCCTTAAGAAGATTAGCCACCTTCTGTATCAGCTTATCACCTGCTTCATGTCCTTTACTGTCATTCACCGCTTTAAGAGAGTTCACATCCGCAAAAGCGACACCGACCAGTTTTTCATCGATGCAGCTGTCGATGACTATCTGATAAGCCCTTCTATTCTTTAAACCGGTCAGCATGTCGTTTTCAGATATCTCACTGTACATTCTTGCCTCAGCAACTGCTTCTGCGATTATCTTGGATTCCAATACCGCATATACGACATTCATTGAAATCGCAGCTCCGAGATATCCAAATCCCTCGTTCGAATCCACATGAAGCATTATCGTTGCTATAAGGGGAACTGCAACGATCAGTACAACAAAGAACCTGCTCCTTATCCTGAAAGATCTGTACTTGAATATATAGAATACGCACATGATCAAAAAGCTGACAGCGCTAAGTGTTCCGCTGTATACGTGCCAGGGACCGCGAGTTATATACCCGCCTGATATCGTAAAGAGTTTTCTGCATATCGTGCCTATCGTATAAAACAAAATCTCGATCAAGCACAGTACTGTTACGACATATGCCATTTTCTTGGTGATATGTCTTACACTTTCTTCAACCAGATAATATATATAATACGCATATGTGATCGTTAGCAGATCGATCATAATGTATCCTGCAAAGTTTAACAGCAAGTTTAATAATGACAGATTCTCATTGCCGTCAAAAACACATATAAAAATCTCTGTTACCAGCCCTACAAATACAAACCACATGCAGATACGAAAAAGTCTTGTAGGTTTAAGTACTTCCTTAGGGACCTCATACAGTCCTATGATAATGACGATTATAAACAGGGCCGCCACAAAATCTGTCGCTATGAGAATGGTATTCATATAAACCTCTTAATTTAGATCATCTGATGATATAACATTTTATTTCATTCTACTGGAAACGGCGGTTTTCATCAACTTTGGATTTATCTGTTCTATGCCTCGGTGACTATTATGAAAGCATAAAAAAGGGATCCAAGTTATCCTTGGATCCTTAAGCAGGATACGGGAGTCGAACCCGCCTATCCAGCTTGGGAAGCTGGCGCCCTACCGATAGACTAATCCTGCACTGTGTGTGATGATGATCACTTATAGAAGTATATCATCTATCACACATTTTCTCAAGCTCACAAAATTTACCATATCGTAAAGAAATACCCCGCAAGCGGTGAGAGCACTATCATTATCACCGAGAACGTAAAGGATGATATCGATATGAGCGTTGCTCTCTGCTTTGAAGGGAACATATCCTGAAGCTTTGCATCCGTTCTTATCTGAAGAGCATCATCAGCCATCGCTGCTATGAAGCCTCCAAGAACCATGAATATGACACTTGCTGTATGTTCCATGAGCACTCCCGATAAGACACCGAATGTGCATACAACAAATATCTTTGCATATTTTACATTTTTTGCCTTAAGTATCAGTTTTGCGCCTATGACGCCGCCTATCTGCATAACAAACAGTGCAAGTCCCAAAAGTCTATTTGATATGCCTGCAGTATTTAGTTTGCTCTGGAGGAAGAATAAAAGAAGTATGTCTATCGCTCCCACAAACGAATTTGCAAACATAAGCTTTGTGGCCTTGCGGTTATCAATAAGAAATCTTATGCTCTCGCCAAAGTATCCGCCTATCTTTTTCATAACCGTTTTAAGCACCATTGGGTTATCGACTTCATTCTTTTGATCCTTGAATTTCTTACCTGTCGCATCAACTTCCACCAGTGTAAATGTGATCAGAAGCGTTACAAAGCAGGTCGCCGCGCTGATAAGATATGATATTCTGTATCCCAGAAGCAGTGCGATCCCGGCACACATCGTAGATATTCCGGTAGCGACTCTGTATATTATCGACTGATTTGAGAAGTATCTCTCATATCTTTTTTCCTCTCCGACAGTTTTTAATGAATCATACGCAAGCGCATCAGCTGAACCCGATGCAAAGTTATAGGCAAGCGCATGTCCGGCTATAGACATGCAGACCATTGCAAATCCCCCGGAAAACGCCATCACTATATCTGCAATGACTCCGCACAGATTGCTCACGATCAGCATCTTCTTTCTTCCGTAAACATCGGCCAGTACACCGGATGGTATCTCAAATATAAGGCTCGTGATATGAAATATGGTTTCGGCAAATCCGATCTGAACAAGTGAAAAGCCTCTGGATGCAAGTATTGCCACCCATGCTCCGGTGATTGAAAGATTTCCGAGTACCGAAGTTATATATAAAGTATTTATCTGTTTCTTGATTCTGAACATAAAAAAACCTCCTTTAACATGTCTGCGATAGATCGCTGTTTCAACATGATTAAGGAGATAATGCGTTAACAAATATCACTGAAAAATGGGCGCACTATCCCCTTAGGGAAGTACATAGTAACCATTAGTCAATTGAATATTTGTCATCTTCCAGTACATAATCAATACCTTTCACTTGATTGTGTATTATATCCAAATACTTGCCTTAAGTCAAGCATTCCAGAACAGCTCAAGTTCTCTAAATACTGTATCGATGCTCACTCTCTTTATGTTCTTCCATTCCCTTGGAAACAGTTGTCTGTACGAACTGTAGCCGAAACGATAGTCAAGAAGAGCTACTATCCCGGTATCCTCATGCGTCCTTATCACGCGTCCCGCAGCCTGAAGAACCTTGTTAAATCCCGGATATATATATGCATATTTCATACCTTCACCGTCTATGTCATCGAAATACTTCTTTATGAGCTCATTCTCTTCACAGACCATGGGTATACCTGTCCCTACTATTATCGATCCTATAAGGCTGTCACCCTGCAGATCTATGCCTTCGGAAAATATTCCGCCCAGTACGCAGAATCCCAAAAGACTGCTCTTTGCGTTCATCTCATCCGATTCTGAGAACTCTGCAAGAAAATCTTCTCTTTCTTTTTCGCTCATTCGATCATTCTGTATGAGAAGTCTTATATCATCATCGCCGTATCGCTTAGTATATGATTCAAATACATTGTCAAGGAAACTGTAGGACGGAAAGAAAACCATATATCTTCCATTGCGAGCGCTCACTATCTCATGAATATATCCTGCTATCTTTTCATACTGAGCCTGTCCTCGTTCGGTATATCTTGTCGTTACACCCTCGGCAAGATAAAGCCCTCTCTTGCTTGGATCAAATGTGGAGTTTGCATAGACTTCATAATCTGTCTCTTCACCGCCCAAAAGGCTCTTGTAATACTGTATGGGGAGCAGTGTTGCGGAAAACAGAATAGAACTTACTCCCTTTTTCATGCACTCGCTTAAATTCCCCGAAGGATCTACGCAAAACAGTCTTAAAACAAATTCATCCCTGTTTTTAAATCCGTAGATGATATACTTGTCATCCATCAGTTCATATATATACAGAAGATGCGCTATCTCAAAATAAAACTCGAGCACCTCTTCTCTTACGGATGAGGGCTGTTCGTTTTCCAGGAAATGCATCAGCCTGTCATAGAGTCTTTCAGCACTTCTTAAAAGGCCTGATATGTCATCAAATATCTTGTAACTGTTATGAGATTCATCAAGCTCTCTTCTTAGCTTGAGCATCTCTTTGTTGCAGCTTTCAAGTCTTCTTGAAAGAGTAGCATCCATCCCCTTTACGGCTCTTTTGATCCTTAGGATATGTTCCTTGTTTAGATCAGCGCTGTACATGTTCCTTCCTCTATCCACAAGGTTATGAGCTTCATCTATAAGAAAGATGCTCTCAGGCTGCTTTCCCTCCGCAAAGAATCTCTTAAGCGATACATGAGGATCAAACAGATAATTATAGTCACAGATGATGGCATCGCAAAACAGGCTGACATCAAGAGCAAATTCAAACGGACACACATTGTATTTTAACGCATACTCCTCAAGTGTCTCCCTGTCATAGTCCTCTTTGTGAGTCAGAAGATCAAACATTGCATCATTGACTCTGTCAAAATGACCTTTTGCATACGGACAGGCATCGGGATTGCATACGCGCTCCTCCATGAAGCATATCTTATCCTTAGCCGTTAAGATGATGCTCTTAAATCTGAGACCGTTTTTTCTCATAAGCTCGATGGTATCACTGGCCACAGTACGGGTAATGGTCTTTGCTGTAAGATAGAACATCCTCTGCGCCTTGCCTTCTCCGATCGCCTTGATAGACGGAAATACGGTCGCGATGGTCTTGCCTACACCGGTCGGTGCTTCCAGGAACAGTTTCTTTGAATGAACGATGGTGTGATAGACGTGAGTGACAAGTTCCTTTTGTCCTTCACGATAATCATATGGAAAAGATGAGGACTTTATTGATTCATCCCTCTTTATCTTCCATTCCTGCTCCATATCCACCCATTTCATGTATTCCTTCATAAGAGCTTCAAACCACTGCTCAAGCTCTGCGAAAAAATATGTCTGATTGAATCTCTTGATCTGTTCAGTATCCATATTCACATATGTCATCTGAACTTCAATATTTAAAAGCGAGTTCTGCTTTGCATATATAAATGCATAGCATTTGGCCTGTGCCAGATGGACAGGATCCGGATACTCCATCTTCTCAAGATGTCTGTATGTACCCTTTATCTCATCGATAATGGTTATTTCATCATCTATTATCCCGTCTGCCCTTCCGTCGACAGTAACTGAAGTCATATCAATGTTCATCGGATTTTCAAGAGCATCTTCTATCATATCCGATATGCGACTTATGTCTATATATGTATATGAGAGAGGAACTTCTGACCGATAGTTTCCTCCCATGGATCTTTGGATCTTTCGATGAAGCCTTCCGCCCTCCTGCATGGCAGATACGGCATCATGTGCCATTCTGTTGTCAATGTCTCCCTCTCTGAGCAAAAATTCAACCAGAGCACGGACTGATATCTGTACGTTGCGCATAATGATATTATATTACACATCAAATGAACTTGCTAACAAATAAAAACGGCCTCCCTTGTCGGAAGACCGTTAAATTATCATACAACTTTTAATTTAAATCTCTGTATCTCTTTTTCAGTATTTACCTTTTCTATCATGGCTCCGAGTCCTCTTAGCTTTTCATCAAAGTCCTCATAGCCTCTTTCGATATACTTGATATCTTCTACTGTCGTATATCCTTCGGCGGCAAGTCCCGCAAGGACTAGTGCTGCTCCGGCTCTTAAGTCGGGAGCTGATATAGACGCTCCGGAATACTTGTCCACTCCGTCTATTATCGCAACGCTGCCTTCAACCTTTATGTTGGCACCCATGCGAGTCAGTTCATCAACATATCTAAATCTGTTCTCAAACAGACTCTCTGTCACTATGCTTGTCCCTTTTGACAGCCCCAGCGCAACTGTGATCTGCGGCTGCATATCCGTCGGAAAGCCCGGATAGGGAAGAGTGTTTACGTGTGTATGTCCGAGTCTCTTTGAAGCAACGACTCTGACAGCTTCATCGGATTCCTCTATCTCGCATCCTATTTCCAGAAGTTTTGAACTTATTGATTCCAAATGCTTCGGGATAACATTCTTTACAGTAACATCGCCCTTTGTGATAGCTGCGGCAAACATGAATGTTCCTGCTTCTATCTGATCTGGGATTATTGCATAATCGGTTCCATGAAGCTTGGGCACACCTTTTATCCTGATCACATCTGTACCGGCACCTCTTACGCTTGCTCCCATCCTGTTAAGGAAGTTGGCAACGTCAACGACATGAGGCTCTTTTGCTGCATTTTCGATTATAGTCCTACCCTCTGCCAACACTGCTGCCATCATAACATTGATGGTCGCTCCTACAGAAACCTTATCCAGATATATATGACCGCTGTGCAGTTTCTCTGCCTTTGCGATTATGATTCCGTGGCTTATCTCAACCTTTGCTCCCAGAGCTCTGAATCCTTTGATATGAAGATCGATAGGTCTGCTGCCTATGTTGCAACCTCCCGGAAGTGCGACCTCAGCTTCGTTATACTTTCCCAGCAGTGCACCTATAAGGTAATATGAGGCTCTGATCTTCTTTATCGATTCATCGTCTATGGTCTGTATTCTTATATTGGAAGCATTGATCTTTACGGTATGTCTGTCAATACGCTCCACGATGACACCGATGCTCTCCATGGCCTGGATCATAACATTGGTATCTCTAACATCAGGAACATTTTCTATCAATACCGTCTCATCTGTCATGGTGGCTGCTGCAAGTATAGCCAGAGCGGCATTCTTTGCCCCGCCTATCTCTACCTCGCCAACCAGCGGCGAGCCACCTTTGATCACATATTGTTCCATATTAACCTCTTGGTTTTATCTATATATAGTATACCGAAATTTCAATCATCTAAATATTGTACTTAAACAAATACAACCTAGTTTAGTATACACGCATCTTAATGATTTGTAAACCGAACATCAATTCAGATACTTGAGAGGGTTGACTGCGGTACCGTTTATCCTGATCTCAAAATGCAGGTGAGGACCCGTACTTACGCCGGAGTTACCGCTTAATGCTATCTTGTCTCCCTGACGGACTGTCTGGCCTACGCTTACTAATACTTTGCTTAAGTGACCGTATCTTGTCTCTTTTCCGTCCGGATGCTGGATGTATACAACATATCCGTATCCCTTTGCCCAGCCGGCTTTTGTAACCTTACCGCCTGATGAAGCTACAACGGTAGATCCCTTTGCTATAGCCCAGTCTACGCCCTGGTGATTGCTTGATGCACCTCTTGTCGGAGCATTTCTTCTTCCGAATGTAGAAGACAGACGTCCACCCGAAATAGGCTTGATATATGTAGGAGGTATCTTGGTTCCTCGCTCCACGATCTTGGGAACAGCCTCAAGCAATACTTCTTCCTTGATAACTTCTCTGCTTATCTCCTTGTCATTCAGATAATTTATCTGAGCGACAATGTTTCTGTGACCGGCACTCGGTTCCTGTCTTGTGACACGGTCTGTTGTATACCACTCGTCATTATCTATATACTGAACTTCAGCATCATAATCTTCTTCTATATATTCCTGCTCAACTCTGTTGATAGAAAGCGGAGGCTCGGGATTGGTGATTATTATCTCCTGTCCTACTCTTATCATTGAGTTCTCATCCTCAATGGCATCATTAAGGGAGATTATCTTTTCCATAGGGATATCCATAGCCATAGATATTCCGGAAAGCGTATCACCGGACTGTACCTCATAGACTACGTTCTTGTCCTGGCTGGCCGTTATCCCCTCTATGGCAAGATCCACATTTACAAGCTGACCTTCTGCCACATATGCATCGACTATCTCGATCTGATTGTCAAATGCAAGACTCAAAAGGCCATAGTCAAAATCATCAAAGTTCTTCTTTTCCTGCTCGCTCTCATCGTTTGCAAGAGCCTGTGTGCACAGCTTCTCAAATCCGGCTCCGTTTAATGTATCCGGAGCGTTCTTGTCTTCATCGACCTCAGAGTTCTCCACTATGGCTGCGGTAAGAGCATTGAGCTCTCTCTCATGATCCTTTTCAAGAGATACGCTGTATTCATGATCGATGTCATATTTATCAACAGCTGCCTGCAAAACACTCTTTACTTCGTCAATAGTGGCAAGATTTACGGTATAGGTACCGATCTTTACGGTATAGGCAGGCTTTAAGCCCTCATGAACACTGCCGGAGAGCTTTTTGACCATATTTTCAAGCACGGTCTTTTCGGAATCGGTCTCTCCGAACATGACCTCGCTGCCTTCGGTGCTCACGGAAGCCTCGACAAACATAAAGGCATCAGAATTAGATGCAACCTTTCGTCTTGCATCTATTAAGAGCTTGTCAATATCTGTCTGCTTTCCTACCGTGCCGACATATTCATTGTTGAGAAAAACTTTGAAGATATTGTTTCCTTCAGACTTGATCTTCTGATACTGAGGAATGAATATTATATTTAGAAAAATCACTAAAAAGGACACCTTGAGCATGATCGCTCTTGTCCTTTTGTAGTGTTTGGTAATAAATCTCATAATAACTTGTTAGAAAATTCCCATTGTATGGAGCACGAGCACCGCAAGGATTATGATATCCAATGCAAAGTTGACAACTCCGAGTACAACCGGCAGTTTTGAACCGTCTTTTCCTGCGCTTTCTATATATCCCCTTATAGCTTTTGTCTGGTCCGCAAGGCTGTCATCAACCGCGGCCTGAACATTTCTGTATACTTTAACATTTTCAGTATGGATTGCTTCATGAACATCGTCAAACTGAGCATCCAGATAAGTCTGGTCCATAGCGGGAGCTTCACCCTTTACAACATCCCCGCTTGCCTGTTTGATCGCTTCAAGTCCGTCTGCAACAACCTGCTTGATGGTTTCTGTTGCCTCGGCACTTGCCTGCTTGATGTTCTCTGTCGCATCAACAGATGCCTGCTTGATAGTCTCGGTAGCTTCAGCGCTTGCCTGCTTGATGCTCTCAACATTCTCGCTTGAAGTCTGCTTCATGCCTTCTATACCGCTGTCGCATGCTTCCTTGACTGATTCGGCAGCCTTTGTCAGGCTCTCTATGCTGTCATTTGCTTTTCCGCTTACAGATAAGAGAGCATCATCACTCGCTCTCTTTACGGATGCGACCACATCATCAGCCGAACGTTTGAGAGAATCGATTGCTTCTTCTGATGAAGCCTTCATTCCCGATGCATTCTCGGCATTTGCCTTTACAGCCTCGAGCACGCTGTCTGAATTTGACTTAAGAGCTGCAACTATCTCTTCGGTAGAGCTCTTTGTTGCTGCTATTGCCTTTTCAGACGCTCTCATTGATGCTGCCATTATCTCTTCTGAATCAACAGCAGGAGCTGCTTCCTTTGAAGGCATGCTGCCTGCCTGTGAGATCATGTCACTAACTTTGGAAGCCGATTCGATGTTCTTAAGGTTTACCTGCTTCATCTCCTGAAGGATCTCCTCGTAACTAGCAAGCTGGTCCTTTAGGCGCTGGTTCTCTCTTGCTTCGGCAGCAGAGTTGGCACTGATCATATCATTTGCCACTGTTTTTTGTGCAAGTTTGTCAATAAAAGTATCCATAGCTTCCTCCATTTAGTAATTTTTACTATATATTCATAGTCTGTTCATATTTTATTCATAAATGCAAATTATAATCAATTTATAAGGTTGAAACAGACTATAGGTAATTTTTTCATAATAGCCCGGGTGCCGCGAGGTATCCGGGCACTCCTCATTTTATGGGCTTTTAAAAGTCATCATCTTCAAGCGCTCTGATCTCATCATTCAGTGCAAGCATCCTTGCATCAAGATCAGATACCATGCGGGCACATTCCTTTAACTCGTTCTTGATATGCTCAGGCGCATTTCCCTCAAACTTGTAATGTATCTTGTGCTCTAAGCTTGCCCAGAAATCCATGGCTACGGTCCTTATCTGGATCTCGACTTTTGCATTAACCATCTTGTCCGACAAAAAGATTGGCACAGTCACGAGCATGTGATAGCTCTTATATCCGCTCTCCTTGGGATTCTTGATGTAGTCCTTGATCGATAAGACCTTTATATCATTCTGATTTCCGATCATCTCGGCTACTCTGTATATATCCGATGTGAATGAGCATATGACTCTGATGCCGGCTATGTCATTGACATGCTCCACCATGTTTTCTATCGTGGATTCATATCCCTTCTTCTTGAGCTTTTTTACTATGCTCTCGGAAGTCTTCATCCTCGACTTGATATGCTCTATCGGATTATAACGATGAACCTGCTGAAATTCATCGTTTAATATCTCTAGCTTGGTCCCTATCTCCTTAAGGGCCGAATTGTATACCAAAGTAACCTCCATCCAGCTGTCTATAGGATCAGGTTCTCTGTTTGAATTACTACCCATCTGCTTCCTTCCGTATTAATCTCCCCAAAGATTAATTATACCATAATACAGACTATCGCTCAAGTTTACGGCTAATCGTCGTATCCGTTAGGATTGTTCTTCTGCCATCTCCATGAATCGGCGCACATCTCCTTTATTCCTCTTTGAGCCTTCCATCCGAGTTCTCTTTCGGCCTTTGAGGAATCCGCATAGCAGATGTCAATATCTCCCGCTCTTCGCGGCTTGATCACATAAGGTATCTTAACGCCTGTCGCCTCTTCAAAATTCTTTACGATATCAAGTACGGAATAGCCCTGTCCTGTACCGAGATTGTATACGGACAGACCCGAGCCTTTAGAAAGCTTCTTGAGAGCCTTTACATGGCCCAGCGCAAGATCCACAACGTGGATATAGTCTCTGACACCCGTACCGTCAGGTGTATCGTAATCATCTCCGAATACACCGAGTCTCTCAAGTCTTCCGACTGCGACCTGTGTCACATACGGCATCAGATTGTTCGGTATTCCGTTTGGATTTTCACCTATGGTACCGGACTCATGCGCGCCTATCGGATTAAAGTATCTGAGCAGTACAGCATTCCATTCACTATCGGCTGCGCACTGATCCATCATGATCTGTTCTATCATGGATTTGGTCCATCCGTATGGATTGGTGCATGTACCCTTGGGGCATTCTTCTGTTATCGGGACAAAAGCCGGTGTTCCATATACAGTCGCCGACGAAGAAAAGATTATATTCTTGCATGAGTGTTTATTCATGCTCTTTAAAAGATTAATGGTGCCTGAAATGTTGTTCTCATAATACAAAAGAGGTTTTTCAACCGATTCTCCAACAGCCTTAAGGCCTGCGAAATGAATGACAGCTTCGATGTCTTCCTTATCAAATATCCTGTCAAGAGATTCCTTATCCAGGATATCCGCTTCATAAAAAACAGGTTGCAATCCTGTGATCTTTTCAATCCTGTCAACAACCTTCCTGTCGGAATTGCTAAGATTGTCAAGTATCACTACATCATGACCTTCGTTTAACAGTTCAACCACCGTATGACTTCCTATATAGCCTGTTCCCCCCGTTACAAGTATCTTCATATTCTCTCCTTTTATATGCGAAAGAGGATGTTTCCATCCTCTTTATGACTGTGTTGTATTATTTTGCTATTTCCACAATTCATCGGGATATTCGCCTGCAGCCTTGAGCTTTTTGAAACTCTCGACAACAAACGGCTTGTCTTCCTTGTATGTAACACCGAACCATTTGTCCGGGCTGTTTAGAACCTTTACCGTAGCTCTCTTTGACTTGATGATCACATCCACTTCTGTCGGTATCAGGCACTCTGCCTTAAGCGGATCATCCTTTACCTTCTCATTGTAGAAAAGATCCATAGCCTTTTCAAACTCATCAAACAGTCCGGGTTTGAATCCCCACATATTCATAGAAACGGGGGTCTTTACATCTATAGCCACAGGGTCGTTTCCCTGTGAATCTGTATAGGCAGCTCCGTTTGCTGTCTTTATCAGATTCTTCTGCTCCACTATGTCTGTGAGCATGCTGTTTTCATCAACCTTGCATACTCCCCTGGTAACGCTTCCTTTTTCTGTGAGAGTATTACCCAGTTCGTACGAAACCATTGCATATCTGTCATCCTGATCAGCGGTCTCTGAAAGGAAATTATACATTATCTGATATCCGTGCTTGCCGTAGTAATCATCTGCATTGATGACCATGAACGGACCCTTTACCACATCCTTACATCTTAAAATGGCATGTGTGGTTCCCCATGGCTTTACTCTGCCTTCAGGTATCACAAAGTTTGCGGGCACGTCATCGATATCCTGAAAAACATACTCGACTGACATATGCCTAGAAATGGCATCGCCAACACACTCCTTAAAGTCTGCTTCCATCTCTTTCTTGATGATAAATACGACTTTTTCAAAGCCTGCTGCTTTTGCATCATATATAGAAAAATCGATTATCTTATGTCCCCTGTCATCCACGGGATCCATCTGCTTCAAACCGCCGTAACGACTGCCCATTCCGGCTGCCAGAATAACCAATACGGGTTTATCCATAGCTTCTCCTTTCACATCGTTTTCGTAAAATCAATTATATCATTTATCGGTTGTATTTGTCTATCTTGCCTTTTCATGCTATATTACTTCGTATGGAAGAAACAGATCTTAAAGAGAGTATAAATCTTGTCAAGAAATACAATAAGATGACACCGAAGGAACGTGACCAGATCAAGCGTCAGCGCTTCTATGCGATGGTAACGTTTGCAAGAAAGCACAACCCGCTTTATGCAAAGCTTTATGAGAATCTTGGCGTTAACTTTTTCATGCGCGACGTGCCTTATGTCGAGCGTGATTTTCTGCTGTCAAACAAGGATATATGGCAAAGCGATGAAGTCATACCTTCTTTTATCCCGCAGGCTATCAATACGGTCAGATCCTTTACGTTTGCATCTGATTACAGACGCTTTCTTCTGCACGGCTCAAGGTATGTGATCATTTCATCCTCAGACGGTGCCCTCCAGCAGGCGGCATGGCCAAAATCCACCACTGTGCTTTCCGTCTTTTTGTCGATAGAGGAGATGACGAAACAGCTAAACGAGCTTCGTCCTGCATTTTTATGGGCATATCCTTCAACCCTTGAAAAGCTTTTAGAGCAAAAAAGGCTTGGCAGACTGTCTATCAAGCCGATCCTCATAATCGCCGGCGGAGAAGCCTTGACCGATGAACTCAGAGCATCGCTCATAGATGCGTTTGAAGGTACGGTTCAGACAACTTATTCAAGTGCAGAGTTTGGGCTCGTTGCCAGCGAATGTCAGATGGGGCATCTTCATGTAAACGATGACTGGATAATACTCGAACAAGCTGATGAAAAAGGAAAGCCCTGCGCAGAAGGAGAAAAGCCTCAAAAGATCCTTATCACAAACATGTATAAGACAGACTATCCGGTAATAAGGATGACTCTGCCCGATAATATCAGATTTCACGACAAGGCCTGTCCCTGCGGAAATACATCTCCCTGGATAAGCATTACATCAGCCAAGGATGATACCATACTCTTTAAGACAGGGGGCGATACAAGCATTGAGATCCACACCGATGAGTTTTCGGACATACTAAAGGACATACACGGTCTTGACGGATATCAGATAGTCCTGTATGCCAACAATAACATTTCCCTTCGTATGGATGTTGAGGACAAAGAAGCGCGCGGGATCATATTCCTTCAGGCAGAACAGACCCTGCGACGTTTTCTAAAAGAAAAGGGTGTAACCGCTTCCGCCATAACAATGGACGCGGATACCCCCCTGAGAAACGAACAAAACGGCAAATTAAAGAATATATTGGACTGCCGTCCCTAGATCATGATATCTTTGTGTTTAGGATATCATCTAGCACGCTGTTTACGTGTTGTCTGCTTTCAATAGTGATGCTTTTTATACCGAGACTCTCTGCAGTATCGGTATTTTCTTTTCTGTCATCCAAAAACAGGCATTCACCTGCATCAAGATCATATCTTTTTAAAAGAGTCTCATATATTTCCCTGCCGGGTTTTACCTGGTGGATCTCATATGATACGAGACGTCCGTCAAGATCATCCATAAAAGGCACTCCTTTTGTATGGATATTGAACAGATACTCGCTATAATTGCTCAAAAGATATATCTTAAAGCCCTTTTCCTTAAGCTTATGGACCCTTTCCCATACCTCTTCTCTCGCTAGCTGCATCCTGTCTGCATTATTGATGAACTCTCTTATGTTCTCCTCATACATAGGATAGAGTTTTCCGTATTCCTTTATCAGGTCATCCTTACTGATATTTCCCGCATCAAACTCCACCCAAAGTCTGTTGTCAAACACCTTGTTTCCGGCATCGAGAGCCTTTTCTCTTGAAAGTCCCGTATCCTGTATCGCTTCTATCCATCTGTATTCAAGAAGCACATTTCCAACATCGAAGATTATATTTCTTAACATACTGCCCCTATTTTAAAAATCCGTTAACTATCTCTTCCTCGGCTTCCTCCTCAGTAAGTCCGAGAGTCATGAGTTTTATAAGCTGTTCTCCGGCGATCTTTCCTATCGCCGCTTCATGTACAAGACTCGCATCAACATTCGCAGCGGTGAGTTCCGGTATAGCGGTGACTATCGCCTCGTCCATCAGTATGGCATCACACTCCGAGTGACCCGCGCATTTATTGTTTCCGCTTATCGCTGCCAGAAACTTCTGCTTTGACTTCCCTCTTGCGACCGATCTTGATATAACATTTGTACTTGAATCAACTCCGTCAAGCTGCACATCAAAATCCGTTGATGCATACTGAGTGCCGTGAGTCATTATCTTTTCCTTTACGATAAAAGTCGCCCTGTCGGCAAGTCGTCCCTTTGTCACTCTGCTTGTTGAATCTATTCCCTTTATCTGGGTTGTCTCCATCTCAAGATAGGAATCCTCATCCATCTCAACAATGGTTGTGGGATTCATGATGTTCTCGCCGCTTCCGTCAGCCTCTCCGTAATGCTTTTCTATATATTTTACCTTTGCATTCTTTCCTACATGGAAAGTATGTATTCCGTCATGCCCCGATTCCTGATCGCCGCAGTTGTGTATTCCGCATCCGGCAACTATCACAACATCAGCTCCTTCACCGATGTAAAAATCATTATACACAAGATCAGTAAGTCCGCTCTCGCTTATTATGACCGGAATGTGAACGCTCTCATTCTTTGTATTAGGCGCGATGATGATATCTATGCCGGGCTTGTCAGTTTTTGTGACTATATCGATATTTGCTGTCGTGTTTCTGCTTTGCAGCTTTCCGTTGGCGCGTATGTTGTAGGCGCCTTCGGGAACTTCATGTATATCAGCTATCTCAGCTAAAAGATTCTTAGAGATCGTATCCATAAATCATCCTACTTTCTGTGCAAGGACACTGCATGTGCCCTCTGCCATAAGATCAGGCCAAACTTCTTCTTTTGTTCCTATCTGCTTTACTCTTCCTTCAGAGATCACTATGATCTGATCGGCGATGTTTAGTATCCTTTCCTGATGCGAAATGATAAGTATCGACCCGTTTATCTTTTCATGCATCTTTTCAAAAACCTTTATGAGACTGTTAAAGCTCCACAGATCAATGCCCGCCTCCGGCTCGTCGAAGATCGAAAGCTTTGTGCTCCTTGCGATGATCATCGCGATCTCGATCCTCTTTAATTCTCCTCCTGAAAGTGACGCATTGACTTCTCTGTTTATATAGTCTCTTGCACAGAGTCCAACCTCGGAAAGGATGTTGCAGGATTCTGCGACAGTCGTGTTCTTGCCGGCAGCAAGTGATAAAAGATCCTTTACTGTTATCCCTTTAAACTTAACGGGTGTCTGGAACGCATAGCTTATGCCAAGCCTTGCCCTGTCAGTAACAGACATGTCAGTGATATCTTTCCCGTCAAAGATTATCTGACCCGATGTCGGCGCGATTATACCAGCAATTATCTTAGCAAGTGTTGATTTTCCGCCGCCGTTTGGTCCGGTGATCGCAATAAATCCCTCAGAAATGCTAAGACTGACATCTTTAATTATCTCTTTCTCATCCTCTACAACATAGGATATATTTTTAAGCTCTAACATTTTTATCTCCTATTTTTTCTTTCCCATCCTGTATCCAAGTGCACAGCCGCATCCGCCGCCTATGATATGAGTCAGCTGTGATACATTATCATTTACAAACACGGCATTCATGATCTCCTGGCCTATATATAACACACAAACGATTATGAGCGTGAGAGGTATCTTTCCGTTCTTGATATCCGTCATGGAAGATAGGATTATGAAACAGAAAACTATCCCGCTCGCACCTAAAAGAGCCTCTCTCGGGAAGAAGATATAGTTTACCAGTCCCGTGATCAGCGCAGTGACCGCGATCATTATCAGCGTATTCTTGCTCCCGTATTTTTCTTCTATTCCCGGTCCTAACAGCAGAAAGAACATCATATTTGATATATAATGCGAAAAATCTGCATGCCCTAAAACATGAGTGAACAGTCTTAAATATGTGAGCGGATTTGCCAATGAAGATCTGTATACGGAAAACAGAAGCTTGTTCGAATAACCAAGCGTCAGATAAGAAAGGATAAGCGCAATAAGCGATATCCCCGCAAATGTTAAGATCACCGGCGAATTGTAATCTATGAGCTTTAGCTTTTTCATCTGTTCCCTTTCAAATATCAGCCCTTAAGCTTTGAATAACTCTCCCTGTAAAATTCTCTTTCCTTTTTTGCGATGCGTCCCTTTACGGGCATCGCATCGGCACACATGGCAAGCTTTGCTGCCATACATCCCTTTTCAAGCACATATGCACAAGCCTCGGTATCGCTTTCGCAAGAACCCACGCAGATAGCACCCTGACCTCCTATCAGCACCGCGCTGTTATCCTTTAATCCTCTTGATATGGCAAGCGGAGATTCAAAATGCGGTTTCTTTGACGGTTTTCCGACACATCTTATCGAATCTCCGACTATCTGTGCCTGATCGTCTATATAAGGATCAAATCCCTCATATGTTTTGCTGATATCAACGATATTTGGAAGCGTGACATGATAGATATTGCTGATCTGTCTGTTCTCATATATCTTTGCATGAATGAGAGCTATCCTGTTTAGATTTCTCTTGAACAGACCCTTGGCTATAGGCTTCTTGTCTCCTGCTTTAAATCTGTATTCATTGTCTCCGAGTACTAACGTTATCTCATCACCTTCAATGTGACTGATGCCGTAATCAACATAGCCGTCCTTGTTGATATCCTCCTCGAGCGCATCCTCTGTATCAGCTCCTTCATCAAACGAGGTATCTGTATTCTTTATCAATTCTGTTTTGGCAAACGAGTCAGTCATGCTCTCGTATTTAAACTTGCAGACCTGCTCCATCACAGATGATATCTCAAATGCATTGTCAAAGTCTTTTCCCATGCACAGCACACCGTGATTTCTAAGAAGCATGCAAGAGCAGTCCTTTGATCTTTTAAGTTCCTTTTTAACCTTTCGTCTGAGAGCCGGTGAAGATGACATGCCATATGCCGCGCACGGGATCCTGTCACCCAGAAATTGCTTTTCCTCTTCAGTAAGCTCAATATCGCTCCCCAGTATGCTGACAACGGATGCATAGGTCTGATGTGTATGTACAACAAAGTTCACTTCAGGTCTTGCTGCATAGACATCGGCATGTATGCCGCATTCGGAAGACGGTTTTATATCTCCCTCGTAAGTGCACTTTTTTATATTGACAATAACTATATCATCAGGCGTAAGGCTCTCGTAAGCCTTTCCGCTTGGTGTTATCACAAACTGCTCATCACTTATCCTGGCGCTTATGTTTCCCCAGGTACGGACTATGAGTCCCTCTTTCAAGAGACGAAGTCCTGCTTCTATAACAAGTTTTTTTGCTTCCTGCAATTCGTATGCCATACCTTCTCCTTACAAAAGGAGTATGGCAAGCCATACTCCCGTAAACCCCATCTTAATGTTATCCTTCGGTAAAGAACTGTCCCTTGATTATGAAGCCGATACCCATGGCAAGCGGTATAACCATGAGCAGGACATCTACAAGCGTTATTCCGTAGAACGAGATATTTATCACTAAAAGGATCGACAAGAGCAACAGTATCAGCACTATCAGCACCAGGACTCTTGTTAATACACACGGTTTTACAAACATCGCGATCATCGCGATTATGAATAAAACTATCAGGATGCCTCCCGTGCTTACCGTATTTCCAAATCTGTAGAATCCGAAGTTTGATACATGGGCTGCCTTGAATACCATAAACAGTCCCACCAGCGCTAAGAGCGTACCTATCAATCTGTATCCGGCTTTTGTCATCTCTTTTCCCCTTTTAGATATTGTTGTCTGCTACAACGAAATTGTATCATGATTGCGTATTATTAGCAATTCATTGTTGTTCCTTTAGGTATGACCGTCTTTTGTTCTCATACATGTATTTGTCAGCTGTTTCCACATACTGCTCGAGCGTCATATCGCTTGACGGATCAGTGACAAGATGCCCGCAGCTTGCAGACAGCCTGTAAGGCAGCCTGAGTTCTTCGCCCCTCTTTTCTATGGTACTGGTCAGTCTCTCGCACAGATAATCGACACTGGGCTCCTCTTTTAATGCGCCGAATATCAAAAACTCGTCTCCGCCGTATCTGATCGCCACCCATTCTTTCGGTATGCACTCGTTTATGACCGTACCTATGGTCCTTATGGCCATATCTCCCTGTAAATGTCCGAATGTATCATTGATATACTTTAACCTGTTTATATCAATGAATATGATAACATCCCTCTCGCTTTTTGAGAGATCATTTATATACCTCTTTCTTATCACGCTGTCATATCCGTAACGGTTATAAAGCCCGGTAAGAGAATCCTTGACAGACAGCTCTCTCAGACGTGCATTTACCTGATCAAGGCGCATGATCTTTCTGTATTTTTCAAATGACTCTCCAAGCCTTGACATATAGGCGTAAAGGGATCTGTCCTCGACATGATCCATGACATCCTTCATTACCACATATCCGAATATGTTGTTTCTGCTATGGAGAGAACTTATGACATATACATGTGAACCCTTTGTATTTTTGTATTGCGGGATAAGATCTTTTGTTTCAAAATCATCTATTCCGTATGCCTTATTCTTTGACAGAGCAACGACAACCTTCATCGATCTGCCGTATCCCATTTCCTTAAGATCCGTATCATCCGAATAGATATTCTGAGCATAGGCATGCTTTAAGACAATAGCAAAGCCGTCTCTTTCATATTCATGGTTTGCTTTAAAGTATTCCTGCAGGACTGCAGATAGATCCTCATAACTCTTTGACTTAAAGATCGCATTTTCTATATCGATGCTTGTTCTTTCAAAGATTATGTTATTCTCCGATGTAAGGAAGTTTTCCGCTGCCAGCTTCTTTCTTGCTGATACGGCAGCCTCATCGTGAGCACAGCCACAGCTTTCCCCGATTATCAGCTTTGATATGCTGTTCTTTACCACGCACTGATCGCTCTGAGCCATCTCATAGATTGCCAAAGCGCTGTCGTATCCCATCTCTTCATAGGGCTGGGCCATGGTAGTTATTGAAGGCGAAAATGCTCTTGTAAGGTATACATTGTCATATCCCGTTACTTTTACATCTTTTGGAATGCTGTAACCCATATTTTCGAGTGTTGCGCATACCGCCATCGCTCCGACATCATTTGCACAGACTATCACATCAGGCAGTCCTCTTTTGTCAGTCGCGATCTTTTTTGCAGCCTTTACGACTGCCTCATACTCCCAGTTGCAGTAAAAGACATCCCTATCATCAAGCCTTATACCATATTTGTCAAAGGTATCCCTGCATCCGTTTAATCTCTCGTTGGATTCCGCGTTATCCTTATGCCCCGCTATGAAAGCAACCCTCTTTATATCGTGATCTTTTGCCAGATGCCTGCACATGACACACATGGACTCATAGTTGTTGCATGAAACATAGCTAAGTCCTTCCACCTGTGTTCCCACACTGACAGCTTTTACTCCGTTATCAACAAACTCACACCTTAGCCTTTCAGCTTCCCTGGGCGAGCTTAAGGAATCCGGTATGAATATCACTCCGTCATAGTCATCATACTTTGGAAGTCTGTGGATATTAAACTCCCCGTCGTTGTATTCAACACTGTCCCGAAATGTCGAATATGTCAAAAAGAGAAATACATCGATACCTCTCTGTCCGGTATAGGCTGTGATACCCTTCATGATATCGCTAAGCCCCCTGTTATACCATCCGTTTGCTATTACCGCGATCTTTTTCTTCATGCGCCACCCCCTGCGATCATATACTAATCCTCAAGTTTCAGATAAGCATCTATATCCTCTGTCAGGCTTGCATACTCCCCCATCTGACTTTTAGCCTTTTCCATCTTCTCTTTATATTTTGCCGCCTTCACATTTTTAGCCTGTGAATATCCCTTGTACATGAGAGCGTTTTCATAATAGTCACAGATCGCATACGGAACCACATAATTCTTGTTGCTGCTTGCAGTGACACCCATAGCCTCATTGATCTTTTTGTACTCGAGCATTCGCTGATATCCTGAAAAGTCCATCTTTCTTAAAAGTTCCTCTGGAGAGCTGACGCTGTAGTATCCTGACATCTCAGGAGATGTTGATGCGATCAATCCTCCAATATTTGAGCATAAAATTATGACCATGATCGTGATGACGATGTAATACCCGACTCCTGATCTTTTATTATCATTCTTTTTCATTACCGTATCCATCCTCCATCAGCAGTTTTCTTCTGGCCTCACTCATCTCCCAGAAATGCTCCATGTCCTCATCGCTTATATGAAAATATCCCTTGATAAGAACATCAACATGGTCCGAAAGATCATTTATGTAGCTTACAGTCTTCTCATTATAGTAATGCTCCTTCTCCCATTCCGAAGGATTATTGTAATTATGTATGCTCTCTGCTAAATCAGCGAGACGGCTTATCGCCTCGCTTTCATCCATATATGAATTCTCATTGAACAGATAGTCACTATACTCAAGATAGTTCCAGTATGAACGTGATATCTCGCATATAATGCGATATTCATCCATTTGATCGGAATAAGACAGCTTTTTTGCACTGCTGTACATATAAACGCCGCTATAATCCCTCTCTTCAATGAGCTTGTTAAGCTGAGTTGTATATTCAGCTTTGTTTTTCTCTATCCGACTTTCTTCCCTTAACTTCTTTATCTCATAATTGTTTCCAAGAAGGATCAAAGAGATGGTAATAAGGGTAACCAGTACCGAAACTGTCGTTATCCTCACAGTCATCTTATTAAAGCGCCTGCTGTTTTCCATGACCTCATCTCTTGTAGAGTCATAGCGGCTCTTGAATTTCTTCATATCCTTCGTATGTTTTTTTGCAAAGCTGTTGGCTTTTCCACAGGCAGGGCATACCTCATCCTCTATTCCAAGGTTGTTTCCGCAAAATTCACATTTCATCTTAAGAATATTCTCCTATCTGAATTCACTTAAATGCTCTTTGGCATAAGCATCACATGCATCAAGACTTACATTTCCGTATTCATCACACACTGCATTCCTAACTTCTTCATAGCTCTCTTTTGAGATCATCAGCTTGTTTGTCACTATATCCTCTATCTCAGAATAATACGGCTCAAGACGCTTAAGTTCATCATCATCAAGTCCGCGCTTGCCGTCACCTATCTCAAAGATACAGACCAGACATTCATATACCAAAAGACCTCCTCTGTTTTCAGTCCATCCCTGTTTATCGATCGTTTCACAATGTTCTTTCGCATATATATAATAGCAGTATCCCTCATAGAAATCATAATGCTGCCAGTCATAAACACTGTGATTTTTTTCTATCCTTGCATCTTCTACTGTTGCATACAGGCCTTCATAGTCATGATCTTCATACATCTTGTCAAATTTGGGATAGTTTTCCTTCTTCCAGGTCATCTCCTGCAGGATGTCCTCGCCTGAATGAAGATCGGCATCTGCTTTTTTTGATCTGATATTGGAGTATATGATCAGTATCAGGGAGATTAGGCATATCATTATGACTACAGCCACCAATATAACCCTGACAATGCTCCCCAGGCCCTTTGCGTAATCCTCTCTTGCTTCATCATCGACAACATCGAGCTTGCTTCTTACCTCTTCAAGCTCATCCATGTATTTCTTTTCCGCGCCTTCAACGTTTATATATCCGCAGTAAGGGCAGCTTGCATCTAGCTTATCGATCTTGGCTCCGCAGTTTGGACATTTATGATTTTTCTCAGCCATCTGTCTTTTTCTCCTGGTCAGTTACTTTGGCATCTTGCCCGGTACATTCAAATAAACGTCTTCCTTCATATGGAAGCCGCTTCCAATAATGACTTCATTCATGTTCTGTTCGGTTACGGCAATGGGATCGAGCTTAACACACGGTACATCGTACTTGCCGTCATTTATTGTTGTTACATCCTCACCCGTTATCGGTTCTTTCTTGACCAGTGAAATGGTGCACTGTGCTGCTCTTGTCGCAAGCTTTTCAACTGGCTTGTAAACAGTCATGACCTGTGTGCCCTCAACTATCCTCTGACACGCCTCAAGATCGGCGTCCTGACCGACTACCATTATCCTGTCTGCCATCCTGTTTTCAGACAGAGCATGAACCACTCTTGTGGCAAGGTTGTCGTTTCCGCACATTATCGCATTTACACTCTCGATAAGGTCGAGATTGTTATATACATATTCTCCGGCAAGCTCGGCTCTCCATCCGTCGCAGTGCATAGTATCCACTATCTCGATCTGATTGTCAGCCATTACCTTTCCAAAGCCTTCTTCAATCTGATTGACATTGTCATCGGTAAGCGGTCCCTCTAGCATTATCACCCTGCCCTGAGCCAGACCGTTATCAACCAGAGTATTGCCCATCATTGTGCCTACTTCATAGTTATCAAAGGATATGTAAAGATCCACATCAGCGTCATGTATAAGTCTGTCGTAAGCAACAACCTTGATGCCTGCATCCCTTGCCTTCTTGACTGTATCTGCAAGTCCGTCGGAATCTATGCAGACAATGACAATGGCATCCATTCCCTTGTCTATAAAATACTCTATCTGCTTTTTCTGCTCCTCAAGATCTCCGTTGGCATTTTGCACATTCACCTCCGCTCCCATATCCTTGGCAACAGAAACAAATACATCCCGATCCTTCTGCCATCTCTCAATGACAAACGAGTCAAAGCTCATGCCTATCTGTATCTTATCAACTTTATCGTCAACGCTCTCGCCCTCGCCCGTTTCCTGTGTCTGACATGAGCACAGCGTAAGCATCAGAACAAGAATGAGAACAAGTAATCTTTTAGTTTTCAATGCTCTTACCTTCCTTGTATTCCGTAGGTGTAACACCAACGTTTTTCTTAAAGCTCCTGCTGAAGTAATTCGGATCCGAATAACCGCACATCGCACAGATCTCCTTCATGGAATGATCCGTTCTGCTCAACAGTTCCTTAGCCTTATCTATTCTTATGTTTGTAAGATATTCAATAAAGTTTACTCCGGTCTCTTCCTTGAAGATCTTACTGAAATAATAAGGACTGATATTGACCGTTCTTGAAACATCGTCAAGAGATATATCCTTTGCGAAGTTCTCCCTTATATGTATCTTGGCCTGTTCTATGATGCTGTTTGATCTCTCCTCTTTTTTGCTTAGGATGTTCTTGCAGGCCTCGGATATCTTGTTCAAAAACCAGCTCTTCATCTGATCAAAGTCACTCATCTCGATGATCTGCGGAAGATACTCGTCTCTTGCATTGAATCTGTATGTCTGGCCTCCGCTCTGGTAAGCAAGCGTTTCAGCTCTTAGGACAAATTCAAGGATCTTTAGCTTAACAGCCATCACACTCGATGACTGAGTCTCTCTCATCCATTCAAAATAGCTGTCGGAAGCTTCCAGTGCCTTGTCGGCATCTCCTCTCTCTATACGATCGAACATGCTCTTTTCAAGATCGATAGGATAGTTATCCTCATATTCACATCCGATGGGAAGATCATCCACATGCGCCACGGAACCTGTTGTGGCGACAAGAGCCTTTAAAGCCTCCTGATAGGATTCAGACAGATCCTTTATGGGTCTTATCGCACCAATTCCTATACGGAAGCTTATGTCTGTACCTTTGCGCAGTTCTCTTACAAGCTCTCTTGCCCTGTTTATCAGCTCGATCCTTTCGTTATAATCCTCGAAATGCTCATCGCATGGAACGAATACCGCGATCTTGTTTGACATTATTGAGCCAACAACACATTTAAAATACTCTTTCAGACTGTTTCTGATCTCGGAATATTTGCCTGATATCCTGATACTGCTGCCTATAGCATTTGTCATATGATTGCCCCTCTGCTCATCTCCGCATACTATGGCCATCATATATCCGTACTGTGCATCAAGCTCCAGTATCGACATATAACTTTCTATATCCTCCTTGAAGTGTTCCTTAAGGAGTATGTTATATACAAGGCCGCTCTCGATTATAGGCTCTATCGTCTCAAGCTTCTCCTTGATTAGCAGTTCATTGCTGCGCTTTTCCCTGTCGGCATCGATCTGTCTCATAGCCCTTGAAAGAGCATCTACTATCTTTGTCCTCTCCATGGGCTTTGTTATATATTCCATTACACCAAGCTTTATAGCTTCCTTGGCATAATCAAACTTGTCATATGCGCTCATTACGATGAATATGATGTTTTTTGAAAAGGAGCGTATCTCCTTCATGGCTTCTATACCGTTAATACCGGGCATCTGTATATCCATGATCGCTATATCAGGTCTGAAGCTCTCGGCAAGCTCAATAACGCTTCGCCCGGTCTTTGCAAATTCAACTATGCACTGATCGCCAAACTCCTTTTCTATTATGAACTTCACCGAATCGATCACTATACCTTCATCGTCCGCCAGCATTATCTTGTACATACAATATCTCCAAATCTATTCATCTATGGGAAGGAAGATTATTATCTCGGTTCCCCTGTCTTCGCCTTCGCTGATGATCTTTACGGATTCATCATCTCCGGTAAATATCCTGATCCTTGCGATCACGTTATCCATTCCTATGCCGTTTGAATCGCCTTTTTTCCTGTCAACGCTAAGGGTGCCGTTCATGATGCTCTCGATAGTCTCAGCACTCATTCCCTTGCCGTTATCCTTTATGGAAATGCACACCTCATTGTCCTGTCTGAACACCTTAAGCCAGATGACTCCCTTGTCCCCCATCTCTCTGATACCGTGATTTACGCAGTTCTCAACTATAGGCTGCAGTATCATAGACGGCATCATCGTATTTAGAAGCTTCTCATCAACATTCTTCTCATAATGGATGTCTCCCGAAAAACGCACATTTAAAATCCTTATATAGTTGTCTACCAGATTGACCTCATCAGCAATGGTAACCGGCATATCCTGTTTTTTTACGTTGTATCTGAAAAAGTCAGCTACTGTCTGAACGTATTCATAGGTCCTGTCAGCACCTTCCATCATGGCAAGCTGGGCACCTGCATTCAAGGTGTTGAACAGAAAATGCGGATTGATCTGAGCCTGAAGATACTTTAACTGAGCATCCTTAAGATGTGCTTCCATCGTAAGCTCTTTCTCTTTAAGCTCCCTTTCCGCTTCCATACTCTGTCTGAGCTTTTCGATATAGTCCTTGATGCTGATTATCATCTTGTTGAATGCATCGGTAACGACTCCAACCTCATCCTTGGAATCAACCTCGACCATTCTGGCATCGAAGTTTCCTTCCGCAACATACTCAGCCGTGGTGGCAAGATCTCCCAGAGGCTTCATGATACGCTTTACAAGGCTGATTATGATCAGGACATTTCCGGCTACAACCACAAATACTACCAGCATGCCTATCTGTTCAAATGTCCGAAACTTTGATGCCATTTCATTGTAGTTTTCGGAATTGTTCTTGAACTGTACCTGGTTTAGAGCAGTAAGATAGCTTGATATATAATTATACTGCTGCGTTGCCAGTTCATATCTTACCCTGTATTTTTCAACGTTTCGTCCGCGCTTTGCCTCTATAGTCTGTCTGACAGTATCAAGATAGCTCGCCGCCATGCTCTTGATGTTTCTCTCCATCCTGTCAAAGGTCCTGTCGGTTATATCACCGTTGAGTTCCTGCACCATGCTGTCAAAGATCTGATCGCTCCTGTAGTATTCCTCCAAAGAGTCACTCGTCTTTGAATTAAGATATGCCGTCATGTTGTCCTGCACGCTGTTTAACGCTTCAGACATCTCGTTCAACTGTCTGTTGTCCTGATAGACCATCTCGATCTCCCGAGACATGTTGTTGATACCGACTATAAGAAACAGATTTACTATCAGTATCAAAAAGTTCGCCAGTATATAAATACTTGTGACCTTCGTTCTTAAAGGAAGATTCCAGAACCTATTCATTCTGCTCCTCCTTTCTTATATAGGAGGATACATTGCTCCTGTTGATCAGAGTGACATCAGCCGTAAAATACTGGCTGGTCGCACCGAAATCGTTGTATTCTTCAAGCGCACTGACACAGTATTCCCCAAGCTGTGCTGTATCGACCGATACGGTGCAATATACAGCGCCTCTGTTTATCGCATTAATAATGGTATCCGAATCATAATATCCAAGGATATTTACTTCACCGACAACGTTGTAGTCTATGACCGCCTGATAGACACAGACTGTGCTCAGTTCATCAAGGCATACGATGATACGCGGAACATCTCCGTTTATAAACAGATCTCTTATGGATTCCTCAACAGAAAATGCATTGGAATTATCAACCGGGACAAGCATAACGTTTGCTTTTGAACCTGTCTGTTCTGTCTGTTCTATGGTCTCTCTGATCCCTGAGATGATTATATTCTGTCCGGTGCTGGGTTCAAAGGAATTGACTAAGACTGCGACATCGATGGTAGCGATATCCTCTTCCTTTGCGTCTTCGGCTGTCATGAAATACTCTCTTCTTAAAGTCTTTATGATATCAGCCACCTGGACTCCGTATTCTCTGCCTATATCATATCCGCCTATGCCGACATAGCTGCACCTGACCCCCTGGGTGTTATCATCAAGAAGAGTCACGACAGGAATGTTTTCCCTGGCGGCTTCGGCAAGAAGCTGAGTCATCTGCGCCGATTCGTCTGCATCTATTATTATGCCGTCAACTCCCGAGTCTATCGCTATCCTCATAAGATCATACTTTGTATATTCTCCCGGAAGATCATCACCTAAAAGATCGACATATATGCCATTCTTTAATCCTGCTTCAAACGCCCCCTTATATACATTCTGCATAAATTCCGATTTTCTGTCAGATGATATCATGACATAGTACTGATCGTACTTGTTTACGTTATTGTCCTCTCTAAATGACTTCATATAGGACTGATAGAATACAAGTACAAGGATCATGGTGATTATGGTAAGCACGACGCTGGCGATCAGAAAACCGTTGCCTCTCGTTTTATCCGTCTTTTTTTCATCTATGTTTAATTGTTCTTCGCGTTTTTTCTCATCCATATCAAGTATCTGTTTTACTTACAAACTATAAATATTCATTATAGAGTATATCATAAACACCGCACTGCCTCAAACAAAGCGTGCATCTGTGCTATAATACTTAACGGTCTAAGAGCCCATGTGATTATGTCAAAAACAAGGCGTGAAAATTTTTTGGCAGAAAATTGAAATTCTTTGTAACGAATCACAGTTTTATTGCATTAACATATCAGAAAGGGGGAGATGGAATGCAGCCCATGGAGGAAATATACCGCGACTATGCCACAGTGGTATACAAATATCTTATATCTCTGACTCATGACAGCGACATGGCCGAAGAGCTGACGCAGGAAACATTCTATCAGGCCATCCGATCAAGCGACAGATACGACGAAAGCTGTAAGATGACCACATGGCTGTGTTCCATAGCCAAGAACGTTCTAATAACCTATCGGAGAAAGCACCCTGTTACTGAAGATATCTCAGATCAGAAGATATCCACATCTTCCGCAGAAAGCGAAGCTTTAGACAGTCTTCACAGAGTCGAGCTTTTAAAGAAGATACACTTACTTGAGGACCCTTACAAAGAGGTCTTATATCTCAGGGTATTCGGCGAGCTTTCTTTTAAAGAGATCGGTGAAGTTCTCGGAAAAAATGAAAACTGGGCAAGAGTAACATTTTACAGAGGGAAGGAAAAACTTGGAAGGGAGATAAAAAGCAATGAATAAGATACCATGTGAAGTAATAAGAGACCTGTTTCCGTCATATATAGATGAGCTTACGAGCAAAGTAACAAACGATATCATAGAAGAACATAATAAAAACTGTCCGGAGTGTGCAAAAATACTCGAATCAATGAAAGAGCCTCATATTGAAGCAAATATAATCGAGAATGAGAAAAAAGAGATAGATTTCCTTAAAAAGAACAAAAAGAGGAACAGGACCATTATACTTGGCAGTCTTCTTGCAGCATGCCTGCTGGTTTTTGCTATAGTATCTGTACGCTTCTACATCATGGGAAACAAGGCAAATATGGATAATGTTTCATACAAGATCTCCAAAGAAGATAACAGTATCGTCATAGACGCAGATACGAGCGATGACATGCATGAACTGGTAAAGACCAAGGTCGAAGAAGGAAACGGAACCGTTAAGATCTATGTCAACGAAGTCTTAGCCAATCCCGTTAACGACCATTCCTTCCATCTTGAGCTTGAGCAGGCTAACGGAGATACAATAAGCTATGTCCTTATAAACGACAGAGCCATATGGGACAACGGAAAATCGATCTCAGGCAATGTATCAAAGGCATACAGCACGCGTCATATGTACATGGGAAACATGTCTGACAATAACAATACAGCAAATGCACTTCATCTTTATGAGATATTCGGAACATATAAAAACGAGCTGAATTCTTCAAATGAGCCTTACGGCTGGAAGCTTATCCTTGATAACGATATACCTTCAAACATGGCTGAAGTGACTGAACGCAACATGCAAAACTACGGATATATCATTTTAGGACTTGTCTCAAATCTTGATGAAGTTATCTTTGAATATACGATAGACGGTCAGGCAAAGACCAAAACCGTTACATGCAAAGAAGCCAGTGATTTTTTAGGACAGGATATAAAGAACTGCTATAAAGAAGTAAGTGTATTGCAGTCATTATATGATATGATGGGTATGTAGGGATTTTTGTAAAGGATAAGACATGCCTCATACATATACATCAGTAAATGAATATCTGCAAAACAGATTCGGTGAAAAGATTTACAAGCTCTCTCTGAATGCCGGCATGACCTGTCCCAACAGGGACGGTTCACTCGGCAGCGGAGGGTGCTTTTTTTGTTCTGAAGGCGGAAGCGGCGATTTTGCTTGCGGACCCGCTTTAAGCTTATCCTGCAGCGCCAAAGACATCGTATCCCAGATAGAAGAAGCAAAAAAGCTTGTGAAGAAAAAAACAAAAGGGGGCAGATATATAGCCTACTTTCAGGCATTCACAAACACATATGCTCCTGTTGATTATCTCAAAGAAGTTTTTTTCGCTGCCATCAATCATCCCGATATAGCGATCTTATCTATAGCAACAAGATGCGACTGCCTGGATGAAAACGTGATAAGCCTTCTTAAAGAACTAAACAGCATAAAGCCTGTCTGGGTCGAGATGGGCATGCAGTCATGCCATGATGAAACACTTAAAGCCATGAACTGCTGCTATACATTTGAACAGTTTGCAAAGAGCACATATCTGCTCAGTGAAAACGGCATAGACGTCATTGCCCATGTGATACTGGGTCTTCCGGGCGAGAGCAGACAGATGATGCTCGAGTCGGTTTTAGCTGCCTGCAGCCTTCCCATAAGCGGCATAAAGCTTCAGCTTCTTCATATACTGAAGAATACAAGGCTTGCCCGTATGTATGAAGAAGAACCATTTCATATCATGTCGATGGATGAGTACTGTGATCTGATAGTGGAATGCATAGATATGATCCCTGAAAATATAATAGTCCACCGCCTTACAGGCGATGGACCTCGTAAACTGCTTATTGCTCCAATGTGGAGCACTGATAAAAAGAAAGTTCTCAATACACTAAACAAACTGATCAGGGCTTGATATTGAGCTGCTTGAACTCTTTTGCTTCCGGTGCCAGATATGTCAGCATATCGCTTATATCATTTGCTATAGCATCTCTCTCATCTCTGCTTACCGTCTGAAGCCATTCTTCAAGTCTGGGCAGAAGACTCTGTATATATCCCGGAAACTCATCTTCTATGTTCAGATTGATTATAGCACCCTTAAAGCCCCAGCCTGAAATGGAATTAAATACCTCATCAACCATAACATGTCTGATCACTCTGGCTTTGGCCGCTATCGATATAAGTGTGGTATGATCAAATGCCAGATCGACTACAGTCTCCTTGAAAGGCACCTCGCAGATATAGCTTTCCTTTCCCCAGAACTCTACAATGCCGTTTCGTCCTATCTTCACTGTCATATCCGCCATGGTAGCCGAACCCAAGGCCTCTCTTATCTTCTTTGCGGCAGCTTTGTCATCCTTTGAATTGACGCACTCCACAAACTTGTTATAGTATTCGAAAAAAGTATTAAGGATCTCTTCTTTATTGATCATGCGATCACCCCCGGAAAATCAAAATATACACCTTCCAGTTATACTCGCTATTCCCTCAATATTATTGTATCCTTTTATTTCAGACTTTTCAATGACTTTCGTTAATTTTTCGCACAAAAAGAAGAATTTATTATGCCTTATGCAAAAGTCTGTATTTAAACTCTCTTATCTTCTTTGCATATTTGCTCGTCATGATCACTCCGACTATTATCATTCCAAGCTCGATACCCAAAGACAGTCCCTGTACGAAACTCCAGGCCGGTGCAGGATCGTTGTTATCGATAACATAGATCGATATTATGAAAAACAGAGCTGCTATCAAACCGACCACAAACATTATGTGTATCCTCTTTAATACCTTAGCTTCCTGCTCTTTGCTGAAATCCGCCACCTTTAATACTGTTTCTTTCATTTCTTTATCCATTTGCTCGTCCTTTCTTTCTCCATCGAGAATCTCTCTTAAATCAACATCGTAATACTCCGCAATATCAATAAGGATATCCAAGTCGGGCATGTTGTAGCCTGTCTCCCATCTTGATACTGTCCTTCTGGAAACACACATCTTCTCAGCAAGCTGTTCCTGTGTGATATTCTTTTCTTTTCTCAATTCTTTAAGAAATGTACCTATCTTTTGCTGATCCATCTGTGTCTCCTTTACTGTCTGTTGTTTTCATGTTTGCGCCCTCCTTTTTACGAGTCAACCATATAAAAATGCTTACCTCTTTTAAAGGACACAAAACGAGCAAATGTTAAATTTTACATATGTGACAAAACTGTCTCATTATTTTGATGTGTTTATTTTCTTGCTGGACTGCTCCTTCCTTAGGAAAGTATCCTTTCTGTGCGTGATGTTTATTCCGCCTTCAGCCACATAGTTATTTGCAGCAGTCGCATGTGCGACACTCTTCATGTTTCCGTTTAAGATAAGGCCGGTTATAGCTGCTACGATAAGACCTATGACTGCAGCTGCCGTAAAAGTCGAATGAGCAAGTCCAAGTCCGAGTCCCATTATTACTGCGAATACGGCAAGTATCGTTATCCACAGTTTGGGCTTGTTTACCGGGAGATCTCCGACCATCTTGCCCGTCTGTCCGTTCATCGCAAAGGTATAACTGTTTCCATTCCATCTGGTTGTCAACAGCCATACAGGGAGCATCGCATAATAAGCCTTTCCCTGGGTCACATGGATATTTTCTCTTTTGGTTGAAACAGACGTATAGCCCCTAACATCCTGAAACAGTGCATTCTTGGTTGATTCCTTGGCTCTTCTTACAGCTCTTTCAGCATTGTCTTTTGCCTCAACATCATATTTGTCAGCCAGATATCCTGTAAGATATGCTTTTGAAAACGGCTTGAGATCCTCATACTTATACGGCTCTATGGATTCCATCAGCTTATCGTCCATCTTTGTTGACGCATCGGCAGGGATCTTTTCAAAGGACATGCTGCCCTTTCTTTCTACCTGATATATCTCTTTGATGGTGATCTCCTCATCGCCCTGTCTCTTTGTCTGGCTCTTTACTGCTTCATACAAACAGTCGCCTGTTGACTGTCCGTCATACAGCCAGAACGGAACGTACACTCCCTTTACCTCATCAAGGTGACCTGCATTTTTAAATGCCTGAGGAAGAAGATATCTCTTTCCGTAATGCTTCTTTAATGCTGCAAGAGCATCGTCCTTTTCAAGCTTGAAAGGCAAAACAAAGTCAGGCTTTAACATATCTGTAAACTGGCCGGGAACTACAGTGGGATTTCCGCAATAAGGACAGCTCGATGCAGCAAGATTTTCATCGCATACGAGTGTTGCACCGCAGCTGGGACAGCTGTAGGATTTCATCCCTTCTCCGTTCCAGCGTTCCTCGGTAACAGCCCATTCATCTCCGGATGCCTGATTAGCGTCTGCCTCAGCTTTTGCCTGGGCTGCTTTGGCATCTTCCTGAGCGTAATGAGCTTCTATCTCCTCAACGGAATATGCACTTCCGCAGAATTCACACTCCATCTGTCCTGATTTTGCTGCAAAATGCAACGGTCCCGAACATGCAGGGCACTTGTAATTGGTAATCTGATCCGCCATATAGTCCTCCTTCATAGACATCTGTTAATTGACTCATCGTTTAATATTATAGACGCTTTCGCTTCTTATATCAATTTGCTCATATATTCATTTTGTCCATTTATACAGCTGAGCATATATTCCGTTTTTATCCATGAGCTCTTCATGCGTACCGGTTTCCTCTATGCCTTTTTCGGTAAGTACCAGGATACGCTCTGCATTTTTGATAGTCGAGAGTCTGTGAGCTATGACAAACGTTGTTCTGTTATGTGCAAGTCTCTCTAACGATTCCTTGACTATGTTTTCACTCTCGTTGTCAAGTGCGCTCGTAGCCTCGTCAAAAATGAGGATGGGAGGATTCTTTAGAAATACCCTTGCTATGGAGAGCCTCTGTTTCTGACCTCCGGAAAGCTTTATTCCTCTCTGACCAATATCCGTGTCATAGCCGTTTGGAAGTTCCATGATAAAATCATGAGCATTGGCAAGCTTGGCAGCCTCAATGACCTCTTCTTTGGTCGCATCCGGCTTTCCGTATCTTATATTCTCAAATACGGTACCTGCAAAAAGATATACATCCTGCTGTACTATTCCGATATTCTCCCTGAGACTCTTTAAGGTCACATCTCTTATATCCTTGCCGTCTATGCTTATGCTTCCGCCCGTTACGTCATAGAATCTCGGTATCAGGCTGCATAACGTAGTCTTTCCTCCGCCGGATGAACCGACCAGGGCTACATATGAACCGGCTTTTACTTCAAGATTTATATGTCTTAAGACTCTGTGAGCGGTGTCATTATACTTGAACGATACATCATCAAATACAATGTCGCCCCTTACATCTTTAAGTGTAACCGCATCCTTTTTATCCTCTATATCAGGTTTGATATCAAGTATCTCAACAAATCTCTCAAAACCTGAGTAGCCGTTCTGGAACTGTTCCGTAAAATCAATCAGAGTTCTTATCGGATCTGTAAATATATTTATATACAGCAGAAATGTCACAAAATCCGCAACATTCACCATTTTCTTAGCAATCAGTATGCCTCCGCTCATTATTACCACCACATTGATAAGCATGGTAAACGCAGTCATCCCCGAATGGAAAAACCCCATGTAGAAATAACTGTTCTTCTTCGCTTTAAGGAACCCTTCATTTCCTTTCTTAAACTTTTCTCTCTCTATCTGTTCATTTGCAAAGGACTTTACTACCCTGATGCCCGAAAGATTATCCTCTATCTGGGTATTTATCTCGGCGATCTGAACGCGGTTTTCCCGAAATGCTCTCTTCATCCTTCTGTTTAGAAAAAAAGCATACAAAAACATCACTGGTACAAGTATAAATGCCGCCAGCGTAAGATATCCGCTTATATTCAAAAGAATGATAAAAGCCCCTATTATCTTTATAAACGATATGGCAAGGTTTTCTGGACCGTGATGCAAAAGCTCCGAAATATCAAACAGATCACTGGTGATCCTGCTCATCAGTTGTCCGACTTTCTGATCGTCATAGAACGAAAACGAAAGCTTCTGATAGTGAGAGAATATCTCAGCTCTCATGTCGTATTCCATTTTTGCACCCATTACATGGCCTATATCCGATATAAAGAAATTTGCTCCAAACTGAACAAGAACAAGTACTATCAGACAAAACCCGATCAAAAGGATCCTGTTTACCGCGATATCGGACTGCATAGCAATAACGCCGGTAGTAATGTATCTTACCACCAGCGGAATCACAAGGCTTATGATCGATGCAAGAAATGCAAAGAACATATCAAGCAGAAATATCCCGATATACGGTTTGTAATAGCCTGCCATTTTTTTAAGATTAGCTTTCATCCTTTTCCTCTTTTAGTTTAAGTGCCGCAAGAAAAGCCCTTATCTGATATCTTTTCTTCTCATCATCAAGTTCTTCAAATCCCTTTGAATGAATCGTTGCCGATATCCCGTACAAGAGCTGGCCAGCAAGGATATCAATCGGTACATCGCTTTTGATGTTCCAGCTGCTTAAAAGCTTTTCTATCGCAGGTCTCATGGATTCGATGGTCTTTCCCGACATTGCATACTGTATGGTCCAGTGCATATTTCCCCGAAGAAGCGCAAACTTACTCATTGATTCTTCATAAAGCGGAAGAAATGAATCCACAAGATCATCCGGTGTTTTAAACTCGTTAATAAGATCTTCAAACTTCTCTCTGTAATCATCAAAGAACTTCTCGACCACTCTGTCAAACAGCTCTTCCTTGGATCTGAAATAGTGATAGAACATGCCTATCTCGCCATTAACTATCTCCATTATCATTCTTACGGAAGTTGCTTCATAACCCTTTTCAAAAAAGAGAGCTGTTGCCGTTTTAATTATCTCGTCTTTCTTGCCGCCTGAAAGTACAGGTTTTCTAGCCATTTGTCTTCTCCTCTATCCAGTCGGTTATGGTCTCAAGCACCAGTCCTAAGTTTCCGACCTGACAATGATGATCTGCATACTCATCACTTGTAAAGAGTCTTCCCGTCACACTTCTTGCATTTACCAGTGCATCAAGCTGTTCTTTATAATACACAGTATAAAGATCGCTCTCGCCTGCAAGCACAAGAGTATCCTGTGTGATGAGCTTTGAGATCTCTCTTGTATTATACATTTTTATATGATTGTAATACTCATATGGAGTATGTACATTTTCATATATAGCATATCCCTGCAAAAGAAGCCATTTAGTAAAGTAGTTTTCTTCAAACTTCTTATCAAGCCATTTCCATAAGATGTTCCTTGGATGATAAGTCAGATAATCCATTACTTTTCCAAAACTGCCCATTTTATTTAATATCGCACCGTAAAAGTCATAAATCAAGTCATACATCACAAGTCTTGAGATCCTTTTATCGTATGCCGCAGCTCTTGTTGCAAGATATCCGCCAAGTGAAATACCGATAAGCGTTACATCCTTAAGGTCAAAATAGTCAAGGACTGCACCGGTGCAGTGCTCCCACTCAGCAGTCATCCTGACATCATATTTCATAAGGACTCTTCCCTGTCCTGGGCCTTCAAAGAAATATACGTTGTATTTCTTCTGTAATAAAAACGGCACCAGTGCAAGAAATTCCTGAGAAATGCTGTCATAACCGCCGTGAATGACTATCGTTCCCTTTGCATCCTCAAGTTCAGAATAATATACAGGCAGTTCATAATCCTCATATGGTATATTAACATACTTTATATCTTCAAATCTGCCAAAATACTCATCATAAAGCCTTACACACCTGTCATACAGCAGATGCTTTAGGCTGTTTCCGTTTTCATCCTTCTCTCCGCTCAAGGTATAAAACTGGGCCGCTCTGAAACAGGTTGCCGCCTTAAAGACGTCTCCTTGATTTTGTGCTTCTTCACCTATTTTAATAAACAGTGAGATCCAATTCTCAAACCCGTCGATCTGGCTGCCTATCTTAATCAGTTCCTCTCGGGTAAAAGCTCCCTGAGCATAAAACCTGTTTAACTGAAAATTCAGCGCCTCATTATCATGAAACTTAAAATATCCAACCTGAAACATCTCTTTAGTATTCATTTTCATATCATACCTCCTTATAAACCGAACATCGTTCTGTTAATTGGAGGATATCACTGCCGGATATTTTTTGTCAATAAAAAACAGAACAATGTTCTGTTTTTATTCTTCAATATACTTTTTTATCGGCATATCGCTCCATACATGCGCTTCTATATACCGTTCCGGTCCGTGCAGGCCATCATTGTTCCAGTCCTGCGCAAGGCCATATTTTTCTATAATCTTTAATATCTCCTCATAGGAGTAAACCTGTTTTCGATATTCTTTATCATCATCAATAAGAGGTGAAAATGTCGGCATTGAATCGCCGTAGGTAAACGAGATATTACGTGTATCAAACTCCGTTATCGGGATCTTTATATAATCGCCCTGCTCATACCATGTGCTGAGCCAGGGACTGTGTTCCACGACCATGTAATAGGGTGAATCAGTCTCAATGATACCTCCCTTTTTCAAGAACTCTCTTTTTATGATCTCTTCACATCTACGACGCTTAACAATGTAGTCTTCATCTCTTTTGGCGCACATGGAATCCGGTCTTTGAATTCTTATCCTTTCCAGTATTTCACGTGCTTCATCTGAAGAGACCTTGGTAAGGCTCTTAAAAGGTCCTGATCTTTTATCGTAATAATGGTACAGATACATGCTTCTTTATTCATCCTATCTATATATCGACTCGTCAATACCTCGTTTTATCGGATCCTTATTCGCTTCACAAAACACCGCGATTGCATCAGTGATATAATCATACAGGTCATCATCTACATAGGCAAACAGCATCGGATTCGCATCATCATCCGATATTTCTCCATCATGATAAGACTTTGCATATCTTCCATGTTTTCTTACGGCCTCTATGCTCTTTGTAAGTCTTTCCCTTTCTTCTTCAAACAGGCCAGATCCCAAAAGAGTATCCTTTATGAACGTGCAGAATGATTCATAGTTATCGTCCCAGTTTATGTTTCCGTTTCGCTGCGCCTCATCTCTTATTTTTTCCAGCCGTCTTAATAATTCGCCCTGAACGGTATCGGACTGGCCGTTTTGCGGTACATGATCATGCCATATCTTTTTGCAGGTATCAGCGTGTTTTAATGTGTATCCTCTTATGTCAAGATCATTGACAAAACTGTACATTGATTCAAAATCTATCAGATCTTCTGTTTCTTCATTCTTGCTTTTTGTTGTTTTCTTAAGCCAGGATAAAAATCCCATATTCTTTTCCTTTCCGGATGATCAGATATACTTTAATATATCCTGCGGTTTGTTTAATGCAGTATATTCTTCAAATATTCTTGGTGCTCTTCGCTTGTTCTCTTTAAGATACCATCTTGCCTGATATGCTTTCATTCCGCAATCAGTTGCTGCTCTAAGCTCATTGCTGCCTCCGTCTCCTACATATATACATTCATCAGGCTCAAGTTTTAATCTCTCAAGCGCAAGCTTAAATATTTTAGGATCCGGCTTCATGATCCCCACCTCATATGATAGCAGGGCAACATCAAAATACGGATACAGACGGCTGTTTTTAACAGGCTCCACTTCTTCATCAAAGCAGTTGCTGATAAGAGCTATCTTTAAGCCCTTTTTCTTCAGGGCATTAAGCATGTCCGTTATCTCCTTGCCATATGTTGTAAATATCTTTTCCTTGCACTCTTTTCGTTTATTCACAACCTTTTTAAGAAGCTCTTTGGAGTATATATCATTTGCCTGCATTATCTTAGATATGGTCTCTTCAAATGTTTCCTTTCCAAGTGACCTGTCATCCTCGGTTGAATCCCATATCTTTCGATACTGCTCTTCAGTCAGATTAAGATCTGCTGCTACCTGTTCACCAAAGTACGGTTCACTTCTGTAATGAGTTACCAGTGTTTCAAACATATCAAAGATTACTGCTTTAATCATTTCATACCTCATCCTGATTTTTCGATTGTATTCGTAAGCTGTACCTAACAGAAGTGTATCATTTGACCATGATATAACGAGTAAAGAGCGTTGTTGTATTTGCCCGAAGATCTTATTTTCACAAACCTAATTCTCAACAAAAACCAGTTCATCGTTCTCAACTATGACTGTCCCTGTTATCTCAATATTCTTTCTAGGTTCGTATTTAATAACTACAAGTTCGTCTTCATCACAGCTTTCTATCCTATAGCTGAAATTATAGCTGTCAAGAATGTATCCTTTATGATCTGCAGGATCATAGACTGAAATACTGACTCTCGGCATTCCGCTTCCATATGACAGACACCTTACAAGGTCTTCACATCCGTCACCGGTAACATCATATTTTATATTATCACCATCACGAAACGGGCCAAAATATGATGGAAGATGCATTTCTTCTATATATTTATCAAATTCTCTGCTTGCCGCTCTGTAATTAACCTGCTCATCGCATATGCTGCTCTCAACAAGCCCCAGTATTAATATCACAGATACCAGTATTATCCTATTCATATATACCCACTTTTCATCCTATTTTTAAATGTTTCATCGGTTCTCCCCACATGCCCATATCTCTTCCGTCATAACCAAGATATGTCTTGGCTGTAGTCTTAACGGGCGCGATGCGGGATAGTTTCTGAGCTACAGTTTCATCAGATGACAGAGATTCATCCTGGAGTACATTTCTGATCTTGCATAGCATGATGTCACTGTCGTTCTTTTTTATAAGATCCGTTACTTCCAGTTCAAAGATCACCGGAGAATCATTCAAAACCGGTACATTGAGTACACTGCCTTTTCCTATATCAAGATCAATCTTCATCTTATCCGGATTACTACCGCTTACACACCCCAGATAATCCGCAACAGGCAGCATATCTTCTGTTACAAGATTTGCTGAGAATATCTTGTCACGCATTATGTTTTCCTTTGTAAGCTTGTTTCCGCCTATGCAGCACATCACTCCCATTTCGCAATCCCATATATAGCTGAACCAGCAGAATAATCCAAAATCAGGATTTCCTTTCTCATCGTATGTGCCGTATAAGAACAAAGTCTGCGGACAAAAATCATTATTTGGTTTTAAACTTATCTTTGCCATAAACACCCCCTGATATATGTTAAATAACCCTGTTTTTATTATAACGGGTATTGATGTCAGAAATATATCTCAAAAATATAATTTATATACAAAAGTAAAAGACATGAGCCAGATTTGAATAAAAACTTCTTCATCTGTTATAAAACATATACTTCAGATACCCAAAACAATTGATTTTATGCGTCTTTTATGACTCCTACAATTTTTCGCTTACTAGTTTACTTCCTCAAAATATATCGTATATGCTTCATCATTAACTTCATATAGAGGGATCATGTTTATATTCTTCGGCTGGTGCTTGGTTCTGTAGTTATTCTGAAGCCACACAAACACATCGTAGACATGTTCAGTGTTCTTATACATGAACTCTTCGGGTTTATCAAAATCTCCCCTTATGGTATCAACCTCTTCGGTAAGTCCCGCAAGCACTATAGGTCCGTCAACAAATGCTGCCATTTCGTTCATATCAGGCAGTCTTTGTGCTTTAACTTCGCTTGGCAGGAAGATATAAATCTCATCATTTGCTTTTACTTTATCAATGAATGCGTAGCCGTTTTCTGTTTTCAGTTCTTCAATATCTATTTCTTTTCCATTTACTGTGATTACAGGCTTAGCCGATATCCATCCGGGTATCCTTAGAGCCAATGTAAATCCGTTACCTGCTTCTACCTTAAAGCTCATCTTCCATCTGGATTTTACACTGACCGAATGTTCCTCAAACAGTGACTGTACTTCACGTCCACTCATTAAAAGTGACTGATCCAAACTTATATCAATACTTCCCAGCTTTCCTGTCAATTTGGACGGTATATACTGGTTAACATACAGCGTATTATTTTCATCATCGGCCGAATAAACAATCCTCGGGTACTTTGTAGCCGACTGTATCATGGTTCCCTGACAGCACCAGAAATCACGCCTCTTGCTTGCCCATTTCTTTTTTGATCCTGTTGTCATTGGAAGAAAATATGCAGGCATGCCAGTTTCTTTAGACTGCTGTGCAAGGAAACCGTTATATATGCATCGTTCAATATAGTCGCAATATTCACTGTTGCCCGTCCATGAAAAGAGATAAAGCGCTACTCTGACCATGTTGTATACGGTGCAGAATTCCTGTCCGCGATCCCCTCTGTACTCTCCGAGTTTTTGCGGCGGTATCCAGAATTCTCCCGCATTGGCTCCCGTTGTTGCATACATGCCCCTTTTGTTAACTGCCTGATCCCAGAAGGCTTCAACGATCTTTCTATAGTCATCATCTTTTGTCATCTCATACATCTTTGCAGCACCCTGAATTATAGGGATGCTGGCGTTTGCATGTTCATCGGTCAATGCATCCTTGCCTTGTCTTAAAAGTGTAAATATTCCCTGATCTTTATATATATCTGCCAGAGTCTTATATTTCTCATCGCCCGTTACTATATATGCATCTGCCCAGACCTCAAGCATGCCTGCCTGTTCACCGTCATATATACTCTTAGGGCTTCTCTTTTTCATGTCTTTTGTCCAGTCGATAAACCAGTCTGCCATTCCAGAGAGTATAACAAGTGCTTCTTTATTTCCGGTATATTTATATGTATCGAGCAGTCCCATAAGAAGTTTGTGAACCGTATATTGCGGTGACCAAATATAGACACCTGTAGTCATTATCTCAAAATACTTCTCTGGTATTGAGGCTGCCCATCGCCCACCGTTTGCAAGCTGGCATCTGCGAAGTTCACTTACTATATGACGCAGCTTTGCTTCCAGTATCTCGTCTTTTTCATTTGCGATCACAGCTGCAGCCGCAGACATATAATGACCTAAAAAGTGTCCACGTAACTGACATGTGGGGGCTTCCCATCCCCAGTGTAAGTTCGTCTTTTCAGGTTCACTAACTGTCATCATGCCGGGAATGATGATCCCTGCTTCAAAATAGTAATTCTGTAATAGTGCAGTATCATCCAGCTCTTTCAGATATGATTTGTTTATATCAATTCTGTTATGAAAGAGTCCATTCTTTATGATTACTTCGTCAAATCGAAATGTTCTTAACCTTTCTTTCATAAGCACCTCTCAACGTTACTTCTTATTTACAAAAACAATTATACTATATTTTTATAATGAGAATTTCACTACCATATAAAAACATTTGTCAGGTTACTATACTCCTATATTGCGTATTCCGCTTGAACGGAACAGCCAATCCGCGATAGCGGTAAGGCTGTCCGCTCCAAACGGTAAGTTTTTACATTAACCAGGGTTACGCATGTTCTTTCCGTTCAGTTCAAGGCGGAACGCCTT
>Ga0310691_10000244_pt1 | contig 111011 bp, 63 predicted proteins | sample 176DNAGHGlowgp2_FD_203887 | JGI IMG/M metagenome (GOLD analysis project Ga0310691, IMG submission 203887) | Sheep rumen microbial communities from Palmerston North, Manawatu-Wanganui, New Zealand - 1766 DNA GHGlow gp2 (v2) (version 2) | ecosystem: Host-associated > Mammals > Digestive system >... | reverse complement strand
AACTTTTTCCTCTGAAAAATCTATGAAAAACACCGAGGGGGTGCCTCGCGGCAGGGGGCTCGCAGCCCCCGAAAGCGTCTGCCTACTCAGTATCTCATTCCGTTAGCGACTGCAAACATAGTAACTATGATCTTCGTTGCTCAAAAGAAATCCCCTGATCTTTACGTTTACGTGATCTTTATGCAAAAAAATAATTTGCCTAAATGTTTGTAGGATTCGAAAAAAGTTTGTATATTTGCAACCGTTACATGAATATTACAATATAAAAATAGAGTTATTATGAGAATCTTTACAAAATTATCAACTGCAGCACTATTAACGGTGCTTACTGCTATTAATGCGAATGCCTACGATCTGGAGGACGGGGGCATCTATTATACCCTTGACCTTGAAGAGATGACCGCATCCGTAGTTGCCAAGGGAGATGGCACGAAATATACAGGAGAAGTCCTGATTCCAGAGACCGTGACAAAGAGTGGCAAACTTTTTACTGTCAATGTTATAGAAAAGAAAGCTTTCTACGACTGCGACGGGCTTACTTCGATAAGCATCCCCAAGACGCTGCTACTTGTTAATGACGGTGCTTTCTATGGTTGTGATAACCTTGCCGAGGTCGTCCTGCCCGATGATCTCTATGCTGTCGGCAACGGGGCATTCGAATACTGCTCTGGTCTGAAAAAGTTGGTACTCCCCAAATCGCAGACCATTTTGCTCACTTGGGCTTTTGCACACTGTACGGGTCTCGAGGAACTGGTCATCCCAGACGGATGGACGGAATTGGGTCATGAAGATTGCGACGAGTTCTTCTCCAACTGTACGTCGTTGAAAAAAGTGACCTTTGGCACAGGACTGACGAAAATCAACGATGAGGCGTTCATGGGTTGTAGCCAGTTGAGTGAGATTACATTCAAGAGCGATGAGAACCTCACTACCCTTGGAGAGTATGTCTTCAGCGGGACGGCTGTAACTGATAACAGGTTCCTGCCTAAATCGCTCGAGACCATCCCGCAGGGAACTTTCAGCGGATGCGAGAAGATGACGGAGATATATGTCCCCACAGGTGTTACAAAGGTAGAATGTGCTGCCTTTCCATCCAGCACCATGATAAAGAGTGTCTATATAGAGGACGGTGAGACAGAACTTGACATGAGATGCACATTCGAATGCATGCCGGAAAAGGTATATATTGGGCGTCCTGTTACAAATGCCCCTTATTATCCGAACAGACAATTCATGAAAAACGCCGTCAACAAGAATTATCTGAAGCAACTGACCTTAGGTGCTAATTTTACGCTGACGGAGAAGAAAAAAAATGTGATCGACGTGGGTGACGGGCTGCAGTGGATCTGCTCTAAGTCGACTAACCCCGAGAACATCTACGCGGAGTTTTCAAAATACGTCTATGCCAACGTGCCCCTCTACGTACCTGCAACAGTTATTGAGTTTTACAAGACAACGGCACCCTGGAGCAACTTCTTCGACGTGAGGGACATTGCCACACTCGATCCCAATGCAGCGCCTGAGCAAAAGGAAGTAAGCGGTTCATACGACTTTGAGGACGGAGGCATCTATTACACCTATGACCTTGAAGAGATGACAGCGTCAGTGGTGGCCAAGGGCGATGGCACGAAATACACAGGAGAAGTCCTGATTCCAGAAACCGTGACAAAGGGTGGCAAACTTTTTACTGTCAATGTTATAGAAAAGAAAGCCTTCTACGACTGCGACGGGCTTACATCCGTAAGCATCCCTAAGACACTGCTACTCGTTAATGACTACGCTTTCTATGATTGTGACAACCTTACCGAGGTCGTCCTGCCCGACGGTCTCTATGCCGTCGGCAATGGGGCTTTCGAATACTGTGACGCTATGAAGAAGCTTGTGCTACCAAAATCGCAGGCCCTTTTGCTCACTTGGGCTTTCGCTTACTGTGAGGGACTTGAGGAACTAGTGATCCCCGACGATTGGACAGAATTGGGACATGAGAATTGCTATGGGTTCTTCTCCAAATGTACATCGCTGAAGAAAGTGACCTTCGGCACCGGTCTGACGAAAATAAATAATCAGGCATTCTCAGATTGCAGTCAACTGAGTGAAATCATATTCAAGAGCGATGAGAACTTCACTACCCTGGGAGAGTATGTCTTCAGCGGAACGGCCGTAACTGATAACAGATTCCTGCCTAAATCACTTGAGACCATCCCACAGGGAACTTTCAGCGGATGCGAGAAGATGACGGAGATATATGTCCCTGCAAACATTAAAACGATAGAGGGTGCTGCCTTCCCATCCAGCACCATGATAAAGAGTGTCTACATCGATGATAGTGAGACGGAACTAGAATTAGGTTATTATTTGGAGTGCAAGCCGGAAGATGTCTACATCGGACGTCCTGTTACCAACAGCCCATTCTATCCCAGCAATTATCTATATGGTAACAACAAGAACTATATGAAAAAACTTACCTTGGGTGCCAGTTTTACTCTGACAGAGAAGAACAAGAAAATCATCACTGTCGGCGACGGGCTGGAATGGATATGCTCACACTCTACACATCCTGAAAACATCTACGCTGAATTCTCTAACTACATCTATGTCAACGTACCCCTCTACGTACCATCTGTAGCGATAGCAGATTATAAGGCAACGGCTCCATGGAGCAAATTTTTCGACGTGAGAGATGAAGTCACGATGGATCCCAATGCAATCGTTATCAGCGATCCATACGAGATTGCTGCTACCTTGGAACTTGTTGGTGCCAACGAACAACTGGTACAGGGCACTACGGCTAACGTCAAAGTGAAGGTCAGCAACAAGAGCGAGAAAGACTACAATGGTCCGCTGAGAGCAACGCTTGTCAAGAAAACCGGCGAGGAGTGGAACAATATTAAGGACGTGGATCTGAAGACTCCGTTGACCGTTGGAGTTGATGCAGAAGAGACTTTGACTTTCGAAGGGCTGGAGATTGGTGGCATATATAATGTTGTCATCAGATATCAGTCATCATCTGAATGGAAACAGGCAGGCGAGACAAAATCGTTCCAGATGGTGGAACCTTCCTACGACCTGGAAGCCACAGTGACTGTATCTGACCTCATCGATGAAGGTGAAACCCATTATCGACTGTCAGGCGATGTATCCTTTGAGGTGAGTATCCGTAACCCGTCTGCATTCCTGTATGAAGACCGTATACTGCTGAAGTTCGTGACGGACGACGGCAAGTATGTAGGCGAACAGGAGACATCGATCTCTATCAAGCCTGGTGATACCGGCAAGTTGACAGCCACCTTTGAGGCTGATGTGACAGAGGTCGGTAAGACTTATTATGTAGATGCCTACTATCAGCGCAGAGGCAATATGGAAACGTGTGGTCATTCACCGATGTTCACCGTTGTAAAGGTTGGCCGTCATGAGTTGAAGGGTACGGTATCCGTCGTTTCACCTATCTTGACAGAAGAGGGTGCCACACAGGTAGGCAGCGAACAACTGATCTACATGATGATCAACAACAACACCACATCCGCCTACGATGGTGGCATGGTACTCCGACTGATGCAGAAGGCAGGTGACGAGTGGCAGCAGGTGTTCGAGACAGAAGAACACATCGCCGTAGAAGGCCTGAAGAACACAGCCTTGGAATATAACTTTACCGACCTTGTTACTGACCATGAGTATCGTGTGGAAGCATACTACTATTCACTTGATCAGTTAACTGCATTCGGTACTTCTAATTCCTGGCGTATGGTAAGCGAGTCGCCTTACATTATCAGTTTTAAGGATCCAGAGGTAAAGAGGATATGCGTGGAGAGATGGGATACAAACGAAGATAGGCATTTGAGTTATGAGGAAGCTGCGGCAGTAACCGATTTCGATTATGTATTCGAAGGTTCGGAGATTACTTCGTTTGACGAATTGCAGTATTTTACGGGTATAGAGAAACTTAATGATTTTGAATTCAATGATTGTAAAAAACTTACCTCTGTTGTAATTCCGGCAACGATGACAGAAATTAGCGCTTATGCATTCTATCATTGTGAAGGTCTTAAGGATCTTATCCTCTCTGAGGGCGTGACCAAGTTAGGGGACAGTGCTTTCGGCAATTGCTATAGCTTAGAGACAGTAACCATTCCGAGCACAGTTACATTTATCGACAATCGAGCCTTCTCTTATACCAATAGTCTGAAGAGTGTTATTTCACTTGTGAAAAATCCATTCGAGATAAGCTATGATACATTCTCTATACTTTATGAGGATGAATATATTATAACTGATGAATTCACTAACGCTACACTCTACGTACCTGCCGGTTGCAAGGCGATGTATGAGGAGACATCAGGTTGGGATAATTTCAAGAAGATCGTGGAGATGGACGGCCCGACTCTGGGTGACGTCAATGGTGACGGTGCAGTGGATGCCAAGGACATCGTAGAGGTGACCAACTATCTTGGTGGAAAGCCATCGGCTGCTTTTGATATGTCAGCGGCCGACTTGAATGGTGACGGTAAGATTGACATTTCCGATATCTTGCGTATCTCATTGATAATTAGGTCTATGAACAAGTAGAAGGTAAGCATCTCCGGACGAAACAGGGGAACCGCAGCATTGCAGTTCCCCTGTTTTATGACTCTTTTCTCTTTATTTATTCTTCAACTCTGGGTTCACGAAGCGCTTCGGTCTCTCCATGACCTTTGTGCTGTCAGCATCGCCAGAGCGGGTGCGTGCCCAGTAGTAATCGTCGTACCAACTGTCGAAGCCCCACCTAGGAGATCACGGGGACAGGTTTTTGATCCCGCTTGCGATAAAAGGCAATTTTTTTCGTTTTTATGATATTAAATAATGGAGAAACATATCTTATGCCAAGAAGGGAACGGAAGCAAAGTGGCACCGGCATCTATCATGTGATGCAAGGATCGGGGGGACAGGTTTTTATCCTGTCAATCTTCAGCGGGGACGGTTCTCCTGATCATTTTTCTTGGATAATATTTTGAAGTTTGGGAATAAGTTCGTATCTTTGCCGCAGAATCAGCAGACCACTAATAATATGGCACGACAGATTGGGAGTACTGGTGTTAATTTGGTATAAAAAAGAGGAGTAAAGACGAAAAAGAATGAAAATTATTCAGCCGTTTGAAGATGTTTTTATATCTTTGCGGCTGAATAATTTTTTGTGGTTATGAAAAATCTGATTGTTGCAAGAGAAAAGGAAAAGGCTGAAATTGAGCGGCTTATGAATGAGCCTACGGCACAGATACTGGCTGTATATGGAAGGCGAAGAACGGGAAAAACGTTCCTGATAAGGGAGTATTTCGGTGATAACTTTACGTTTAAGCATACGGCTGTGTCGCCTATGGAACTGAAGGAACGCAGGGACGGGGAACTGATATACCGCGTGCAATTGAATGAGTTCGCGGCTTCACTGCGAAAGTATGGCAGCAAGGATGAAACGCCCATCAGTGACTGGTTTGAAGCATTCCATCGGTTGGAGGCATTGCTGAACAGCAAGCGCAAGAAGGGAAAGTTGGTGGTGTTTATCGACGAATTGCCTTGGTTGGATACACCGAGGGCTGGGTTTCTGTCGGCCTTTGAGCATTTCTGCAACGACTATGTGATGGGCAAACATAATATGCTGTTGATTGTGTGTGGATCATCTACGAGTTGGATGCTGGACAATCTGATAAACAACAAGGGCGGTCTGTACGGTCGCTCGACGTGCGAGATGCACATCCACCCGTTTACGTTGAAAGATACAGAGCGGTATTTGGAGTGGCGTGGGCTGACGCTGGATCGCTATGACGTGACACAGGCATATATGCTGACGGGCGGTGTGGCTTATTATCTGTCGTACTTCAAGCCCGGACGGTCACTGGCACAGAACGTGGACGAGGTATTCTTCTCGGCCGACGGGTTTATGCAGAAGGAATACGATAGGCTATTTACGTCGCTGTTTGCTGACAATGTGGGCTACAAGCGCATTGTGGAGGTGCTGAGTGGAAATCGGTTCGGGCTGACGCGTGAAATGATCTCGAAGAAATCGGGAGTGGCAATGGGAGGTACGCTGAGCGGGATGCTGAAGGCACTGGTACAGAGCGACTTGGTGAGCACATATTGGAACTTCGGGGAGTCAAAGAAGATACAGTATTTCAAGTTGACAGATATGTTCTGTCTGTTCTATCTGGGTTTTGTGCAGAAGAACCCGACGGGTAACCGGACTTTTTGGAACGACAACCAGAACAGTCCTCGGCTGAACTCGTGGCGAGGGAGGGCCTTTGAGGATGTGTGCTTTGTGCATCAGCAGCAGGTGAAGCGGGGTGTTGGCATTGAGGGTGTGCAGGCAGAGGTGTATCCTTGGCATGCTATGGGTGATGCTGCCAGTCCTGGGGCTCAGATAGACATGCTGATTGACAGGGCTGACAGGGTGATGAACCTGTGCGAGATGAAGTTCACGCAGAGCGACTATATGATTTCAAAGGAGTATGACGAATGGTTGCGAAATAAGATTACAGCACTGCAGGAGATTACGCAAGACAAGCGGAACGTACAGGTAGCGCTGGTGACGACGTACGGTCTGAAACAGAATATGTATAGTGGAAGGATACAGCGGGTAGTGACGCTGGAGGACTTGTTTAAATAAGAACACGGATCACGGGGACACGGATCACGGGACGGCCTGGTGAAATCGGCGAAAGACTATGAGTATAGTAGTTGGGGCAATGACTATCACAATCTAGCAGCACACAGGGTATAGATGTAATAGCAGAGAGGGCGGGATCAAATACCTGTCCCCATGATCTCTCGAGGAGGTAAGCATCTCCGGACGAAACAGGGGAACCGCAGCATTGCAGTTCCCCTGTTTTATGACTTTTTTCTTTTTATTTATTCTTCAACTCTGGGTTCACGAAGCGCTTCGGCGTTTCAATCACCTTGGTGCTGTCGGCATCGCCAGAACGGGTGCGTGCCCAGTAGTAATTGTCGTACCAACTATTGAAGCCCCACCTGTAGTTATCGTAACGCGGACGGCTCACGCAGTAGAGTTCGAAATCGACTATATTGTCACCATCGTAGATAGTACCACAGAAACGATTGGAGTTGAGGTGATAGTCACGGATCTCAATTCTGTCGTTATCCTCGATGAAATAAACGTAGATGACACCGTTGTTGACAGACCAGTTAATATGGTTGGCCACATAGTCCCAAGGTGCTCCCCTATAGTAGTCCACCCAGATACCCGAGCCTTTGGTAAAACGGAACGGATCTATCTCGAAGGTAATCTCCGTACGGGTGATATCGTAGGTTCTGCCATCCCAGTTAGAGGAGATATACATGTTTCCACTCCAAGTACCCTCTAAGGTATCGGCGATCATTTCATCCTCGCAAGAGGTGAAGGCCAGTGCCATTATCGCCATCATCAGCATTGTGTAGATCTTTTTCATAATTGTACCCTTTCTATATCTTTTGTTAGACATTTGTTTTAATTCACGCTGCAAAGGTAAGACTTTTTTGGGAGAGAAACAAAGGGAAATCCCGAATTGTGCAGCGGGATTTCCCTAAATGTATATAGAGGTTTGGGTTACTTCAAGAGGTTCATGGTGTCGGTGGCAATCATCAGTTCCTCATCGGTAGGAATGACGACGACCTTCACCTTCGAGTCATCAGCAGAGATGATGGCTTCCTCGCCGCGCACCTTGTTCTTCTCCTCGTCGAACTTGATGCCGAGGAACTCCATGTTCTTGCAGACCTCCGAACGCATGCCGATCTGGTTCTCACCGACACCAGCCGTGAAGACGACGACATCAAGACCACCCATCGCAGCAGCATAGGCACCGATATATTTCTTGATACGGTAGAAATACATGTCCTGTGCCAGTTTAGCACGCTCGTCGCCGTTCTTGGCGGCATTCTCCACATCGCGCATATCAGAGGAGCCACCAGTCAGACCTGCCACACCACTCTTCTTGTTGAGCAGGTTGCTCATGCCATCGGCATCCAGTCCCAGTTTCTTCTCGATGAAGGTCACGGCACCACCGTCGATATCTCCGGCACGGGTTCCCATCATCAGACCCTCCAACGGGGTCAGACCCATAGACGTGTCAATACACTTGCCATCGACGATGGCAGCAATCGAACCGCCATTACCCACATGACAGGTCACCATCTTTGTACCCTCGGCAGGGATGCCCAAGAACTCACAGGCACGGGCTGACACATAACGGTGAGAGGTACCGTGGAAGCCATAACGACGAATGCCGTACTTCTCGTAGAGTTCGTAGGGGATGGCATACATAAAGGCCTTCGGCGGCATGGTCTGGTGGAAGGCAGTATCAAACACGCCCACCTGAGGCAGTCCTGGCATCAGTTCCTTCACGGCATTCACGCCCTTCAGGTTGGCAGGATTATGCAGGGGAGCCAGGTCTGAGCACTCCTCAAAGGTCTTCAGCACCTCGTCGGTGAGGATGACGGACTTGTTGAACTTCTCGCCACCATGCACCATACGGTGACCCACTGCATCAATCTCGTCAAGACTCTTGATGACCCCGATCTCAGGGTCGGTAAGCAGGGAGAAGATAAACTTCACACCCTCGGTATGCTCAGGGATGTCGTGCATAATCTGACGCTTCTCACCATTGGCTAGTTTCACCTTGACAAAGGCACCGTCCAAGCCCACACGCTCAGCACCGCCACTAGTCATCACGGATTTATCATCCATGTTATACAATGCATATTTAATAGAACTGCTGCCACAGTTTAAAACTAATATTTTCATGTTCTATTGTTCAATTAATATTATTTCTTGGCATCCATGGCCTGGCAGGCGGTGATGGCAACCATGTAGTAGATGTCATCAACAGAACAACCACGAGAGAGGTCGTTCACAGGACGGGCGATACCCTGAAGCACAGGACCGATGGCGATGGCATCGCCTAAACGCTGCACCATCTTATAACCGATATTGCCCACCTCGAGGTTGGGGAACACAAGGACGTTGGCCTTGCCGGCAATGTCAGAGCCAGGTGCCTTCTTCGCACCTACGCTGGGAACCAAGGCTGCATCAGCCTGGAGTTCACCATCGATCTTCAGGTCAGGTGCCATCTCCTTGGCCAGGCGGGTAGCCTCAATCACCTTGTCGCATACCTCATGCTTGGCACTTCCCTTCGTTGAGAAACTCAGCATGGCCACACGGGGATCCTCGAATCCAGCCACCGCCTTTGCCATCTGAGCCGTACAGACAGCAATCTGAGCCAATTGATTGGCATCGGGCATCGGGGTAACAGCCACATCGGCCACAACCAGTACACCATCCTCACCATACTGCTTCTGCTTTGAAATGAGCAACAGACCGCCACTCACACAAGTGATGCCAGGAGCACACTTGATAATCTGCAAGGCAGGACGCAAGGTATCGCCAGTGGTAGAGAGGGCACCACTGATCTGACCATCAGCACCCTCCGTCTTGATAATCATACAACCATAGTAGAGAGGGTTCTTCACCAACTTACGAGCCTCTTCGATAGTCATACCTTTACTCTTACGGAGTTCTGCCAGTTTCTCAGCATACTCCTCAGCCTTCGGACTGTTCTCCGGATCGATGATGGTAGCCTTGTCGATGTTCTGCAGTCCCCACTCGGCGGCGAGTTTCTTGATCTCATCGGGATTACCCAACAGGATGATGTCTGCAATATCATCAGCCATGACCCTGTCGGCTGCACGAAGTGTACGCTCCTCTGTTGCCTCGGGGAGCACGATGCGCTGCTTGTTTGACTTAGCACGCGCTACAATTTGACTTAATAAATCCATTGTCTGTTTATTTTTATTTGTTTTGAAAATTGATTCACTCTGTTTCTGCCAGTTCCTTGCTCAGAATACTCTCCAAATCCTCCGCAGACAGACGCAAGTGGAACTCACCCTTGATGGCTACAGAGATACCACCCGTCTCCTCACTGACGACTACTGCCACCGCATCACTCTCCTGCGAGACACCCATGGCTGCACGATGGCGCAGACCCAGTTCTTTCGGAATACTCAGGTCGTGGCTGACAGGCAAGATACAGCCTGCCGCCTTGATTCGATTGTTCGAGATGATCATGGCACCATCGTGTAGCGGTGCGTTCTTGAAGAAGATGTTTTCTATCAACTGCTGGTTGACATTCGCATCAATCTGGTCGCCTGTCACAATAATATCATCGAGGGGAATATCCCGTTCAAGGATAATCAGCGCACCCACCTTCTCACGACTCATATTCTGAGAAGCCATAACGATAGGGATGATGGTGGTCATCACCTCCATCTTCGCCTCATGCGACCCTTTCTTCGACTTGAACAACTTGGCAATAGCCTTCATACGCTGATGGGCACCTAGGTTATAGAGGAACTTCCGGATGTCCTCCTGGAAGATGACGATCATGGCGATCACACCAACGCTAACCAGTTTGTCCATAATGGTACCCAACAGGCGCATCTCTAAGATCTGCGAGACAAACAGCCAGAGGGCAGCAAACATCATAATGCCAATGAACACGTTCAACGAACGCGAATCACGCATCAGTCGATAGATATAGTACAACATCAGAGCGACCAGTAATATGTCGATGACGTCTTTTATGCCAAACTCAAAAAACACTTTGTTATTTACAATTTAACCATTTACAATCTACGATTTAATTTGCTGGACGATACTGACGCATTCCACGGCCTCTCTCACATCGTGTACACGGAGGATACTGGCACCCTTCATCAGGGCGACGGTATGGAGTGCTGTCGTGCCATTGAGCGACTCGCCAGCCGTACAACCGAATGTCTTGTAGATCATCGATTTCCGCGAGACACCCACAAGCACAGGCAATGCCATGACCTGCAACTGTTCCAGTTCGTTCATAATCTGGTAGTTCTGTTCCAACGTCTTACCAAAGCCAAAGCCAGGATCGAGGATGATGTCCTTGGCACCAAAGTCGCGCAACTGCTGCACCTTCTGGGCAAAGACCAACAGAGTCTCGCGCATTGTGGGTTGTACGGACATTAATATATAAGGTGTACCCAGACGAGCCACCATACGGAATATCTCCGGACCACCCTCGCTCACATCGTTGATGATGTCGGCACCATACTCCTCCACTGCCATCCGCGCCACATCTGGACGGAAAGTGTCAACGGAAACCACAGCAGAGGGCTGTTCACGACGCACCACTGTCAGAGCGAAGCGCAACCGTTCCATCTCCTCCGACTCAGAAGCCACCTCTGCCCCCGGACGGGTAGAGCAACCTCCTACGTCGATGATGGAACCTCCCTCGCTGACAATCTGGTGGCAGCGCTCAGCGATTTCTCCTTCCGTCTGCTTGCGACTTCCCGCATAGAAAGAATCGGGTGTCACATTCAGGACACCCATCACCTGAGGCACCCTGAGATCCATCAGAAAACCATGTATATTCAACGTATAGTCCATAATCGCCCACAAAGTTACAAATTATTTCTCATTTCTCATTTCTCATTTCTCATTTTTTTGTATCTTTGCAGCAAAATTTACGAAGTTTATGGAAATAAAGGAACTGTATAGGCTCTATCAGCAGCACCCCTGCATCACGACAGACAGTCGTGACTGTCCTGAGGGGAGTATCTTCCTCGCCCTCAAAGGCGAGTCGTTCGACGGCAACAAATTCGCCTTGCAAGCCCTCGAAAAAGGCTGCGCCTACGCCATCATCGATGACAAGGCTATCCTAGAAACCCTAGGAGATCCTAGGATATCTAGTGATCGCCTCATCCTCGTCGATGACTGCTTGCAGACCTTCAAAGACCTGGCGCGCGAGCATCGGCGCCAGTTCGATATCCCTGTGATTGGCATCACAGGCACCAACGGCAAGACCACCACAAAGGAACTCGTGGCTGCCGTACTCTCGCAGAAATACAATGTACTCTATACCCAGGGGAACTTCAACAATGACGTGGGTGTACCCAAGACGCTCTTCCGTCTGACCAAGGAACATGAGATTGCCGTGATAGAGATGGGTGCCAGTCATCCCGGCGACATCAAGACCTTGGTAGAGACAGCAGAGCCTACTTGTGGCCTCATCACCAACGTAGGTTGTGCACATCTGCAAGGGTTCGGATCGTTCGAGGGGGTCATCAAGACCAAGTGCGAACTCTACGACTTCCTCCGCACCCGTGAGGACGGCCTTATCTTCATCAATGCTGACAATGAACACCTGATGGATCAGATTGGAGACGACGAAGATATCTGGATCACCCCCTACTCCACCAGTCCTGACAATCAGTATACCTGTATCAGCGGTGAGGTGATAGAATGTAATCCCTTCCTGAAATTCCGTTGGCGCGAGCCCCTGATGACATTAGAGGAGGAGGGGCGCAGCACTAAGTGGCACAAGGTACAGACGCACCTCATCGGTGCCTACAATATCGACAACCTCCTGGCTGCCATCTCCGTGGGTATCAACTTCGGTGTGGAACGCAAGAAAATCTGCGAAGCCCTTGAAAACTATGTACCATCGAATAACCGCAGTCAGATGACCGTCACAGAGAAGAACCACCTGATTGTGGATGCCTACAATGCCAACCCTACCTCTATGCAGGCTGCCTTGGAGAATTTCAGTCTGATACAGGCCGACCGGAAGATGGCTATTCTCGGACAGATGGGCGAACTGGGCGACGAGAGTGATAAAGAGCACCGTAAGATGGTGAACTATCTGGAACAGGCAGGCTATGATGAAGTATGGCTCGTGGGTGACAACTTCAAGGAGATCGACTGTCCTTTCCGTAAGTTCCATGACGTGGAAGAGGCGAAGGCCGCCATCCAGAAGGACTGCCCCGAGGGCTACTATATTCTGATTAAAGGCAGCAACAGCAACAAACTCTTCCAACTGCCGGAATTGTTGTAAGGAAATGAGAAATGAGAAATGAGGAATGAGAAATGTTGATTACTATAGTGTGCTGAAACTGTGGGTGAAGGCTTGGGGAGAATCTCTGGAGGCTTTCATGAGGCGCAGGAAATGCACATCGAATGGTTTGCAGGGTAATCATCATTCCTCATTCCTCATTCCTCATTTCTCATTATATTTGCTGTTGGTCATCGTTTCACTTTTTACTGCCTGCTCCTCGATTCCTGAGAATACTACGCTGGAAGAGGGCAATGCCGTCTATTACTGGCGAACGGACCTGAAACTCGACTCCACGGAACGGGCGTTTCTCCAACAGTATCATATCAATAAGGTGTACTGTCGCTATTTCGACGTGGTGATGAGCGAGTCGGGCGAGCCCAAGCCCAACGCCACCATCACCTTCTCCGACCCCCTGCCCGACAGCATCGAGATTATCCCCACCGTCTATATCACGGAGGACTGCATGCATCAGAAGCACGAAGGCTTTGCGGAAAAACTCGTGAAGCGTATCCTCCAGATGAACGAGACGAACAACATCCATAACGTACGCGAAATCCAGATCGACTGCGACTACACCTCGAAGAGCCGCAAGACCTACTACGAATTCCTCAAAGCGGTTAGTGTTTCTTGGAACCTAGGATATCCTAGGAAAGACCTTGGACAGCCTAAGATCTCTACCACCATCCGCCTGCACCAACTCTCCATGGAGGCACCGCCCGTGGACTACGGTTCACTGATGATCTACAATACTGGCGACCCCAGCAAATGGGAGGAGCGCAACCCTATCCTCGACTATCGCGACGTGTATCCCTATCTGGATCGGCTCGACCAATATCTATTACCTCTGGCAGCCGCTTATCCTGTCTTCCACTGGATTAGGGATATCTATGGCGTACGGGTGGAACATACCGTCGAGGCAGAGGAGATACTCAAAGTAAAAAGAGCGATGGAGAAAGAGCGCAAGAACCTCAGTCGTTCCATCATCACCTATCATTTGGATAAAGAAAACATTAACAGATACAAACCAGAAACCTATGAAGAGATTTATCATCATTAGTCTGATGACAGCCATGACGCTGCCGTTGCTTGCCTGTGCCGGAGGGGGTACGGACAACTATTACCTGTTCAGCCCCTTTGTCGGCAACAACTTCAAAAGCCGTGTGGAGAAAATCTGCAACGACAACTGGAAGGCCTACCTCGGCTCGACAGAGGAGTATTATTGGTTCAATGCCGACGAGGTCATCAAGGCAGCCCAGCAGAAGGGCGATGCCCTGATGGTCACTTATATCCAGAACCTACAGAAATATCTCGATTGTGTCGACATTGAGCAACGCAAACAGTATGAGTGGAACTATCCCACGAAGGAAGACATCGATGGTCAGAAGCGCACTCTGCAGGCCGTGCGCACATACGCCCTCGGCAAGACGAAGAGTAAGTTGCGCTCCCAGCATGCCCTGCTTTACATGCGCTGTAACATGATGTTAGGGCAACACAATGAGAATGTCACCTACTGGGAACAGACTGCCAAGGACTTCATCGAGACCGTCTATAAGGACATGATGAAAAACATCTATGCCGGTGCGCTCTACAAGACAGGTCGGGAGGCTGAGGCCGGTGAACTCTTTGCCGAGATGGACGACGAGGAGAGTCTGATGACACAGTTCTACAAGAAACGCTCCTACCTCGCCATCAGTCAGCACTACAAGCAGAACCCCACCTCGAAGGCCCTGCCTTGGTTGCTGAAGGACTTCGTAAACAATGCCCAGGAGGCTGCCGATGCCGTCAACGGCGGTGGCGGCTCTGTTGGCAAACAGTTCATCCGCGACATCAACAAGCAGGAGTCCTGGCAGATGCAGCAGTTCTGTGAGATGGTGGTCCGCGAGGGCAAGACCGACTGTCCCATCATGTGGAAGAGTGCCAAGGCCTGGCTGGAGTTCCTTGCCGGCAACCAGAAGGAGGCTGCCAACGATATCCTCGAAGCCACAAAACTCGAGGGTACAACCCGCATGAAGGACAATGCCCGCGTACTGCTTCTCTATATTACTGCCGCCCAGGCCAAGCCCAGTGAAGCCTTCGACGACTATCTGACTGACGAGTTACAATGGCTGAAGCAGAAACAAGAAGAAGAAGGTGGCTATTTCTTCTCTGGTGCCGAAAACCGTCTCACTAACAAGGTGCTTGTGCCGCACTACAGATCCAACCCCGTACGTCTTGCCGCCATCTGTCTCGCACTCTACAGCGCCGGCTGTGGCTTTGACCTCGACACCCTCAACGTCAGCAGTACAGAGAAATTTCTCTACTACACCAACACTCCAGGCAACAACAAGTTGGACAAATACCTGAAGGCCAATCTCCACGAGAACGACACCGTGCTCTCAGAACTCATTGGTACGAAGTACATGCGTCTCTGCCAGTGGGACAAGGCCATCCAGTGGTTAAAGGATATCCCTGTCGGTTTCTACAACGAGTATCGTAGCAGGGAATACCGTTACTATTCCGTCCTTCGTAAATACACTGTAGAGCCGTGGATAAAACGCCAGTGGCTCAATAGCGATGAGGCTTGGGAGAAAGACGTGAAGTGGTGGAAGAACCTCAAACTCGACTTCTGTAAGGAGATGCAGATGATGGAAGGCTCACTCGACCTCCTGAAGGGCAAAGCCTACGACCAACGCTGCTATAACCTCGCCGTCTACTATGCCCAGGCTAGTGTCCACGGCGACTGCTGGTGGCTGATGCGCGACTACAAGGGTGCCTATGACAAGGTACGCGTCAACGAAGTGGATTTTGGACAGAAGGCTTATGAGATGTTACAGAAGGCTGCCATGTCGTCCGACCCGGCCCTGAAGCGCAAGGCCCTCTTCGGCATGGGTTACAGGGAACTCTACGGTGTCTTACCCTACAGCGAAAGCAACGGTAAACTATGGCGCGAGAAAGTGTGGGACACTGACAAGTCTGAATATGTGGATAAAGTCAACTCAAGCGGTCTGCAGTACCGTGCCTTCCAAGCACTATACGACCTGACTAACGACCAGCCGGAGGAGGAGTATATCCGCAAGTGCGACGAGTATGCCCAGTTCTGTAAGTACTACCGTCAGCATAAAAATTAAAAAAAATCGGCGTTTTATGCACGTATTTCGAAAAATAGCAGTACCTTTGCAGGCGATTTCTGAGAAAAGTGCCTGCAAAGGCAGGCTAATCGGGATGTAGCGCAGTTGGTAGCGCACTACGTTCGGGACGTAGGGGTCGGGCGTTCGAGTCGCCTCATCCCGACCAACAGAAAGACGTGATTGCAAGAAGTGGTTGCCGCATGGCAACCACTTCTTTTATTCTTTGGCGGCAACGCCCTTTCCCTCCGGGTCGCGCTTTAGCTCCTCAATCATCTCGTCAATCTTACGGAGTTCACGGGGGATGCGGATGTTCTGCGGACAGTGGGGCTCGCACTGGCCACACTGAATACAGTGGTCGGGCTGACGGTCACGCGGCACGACACGATCCAATGAGATGAGATATTGCCGACGGTGCTTACGATATTCCTTGTCGCCAATGCCCATCGGCAGCGAACCCTCGTTCTTACATTTATTATAATGTACGAAGATAGCGGGGATATCAATGCCATAAGGACAGGGCATACAATACTTACAATCATTACAGGGGATATTTTCCAGACGCACGATCTTGTGGGCTATATCCCCATCGAGATACCGCATTTCCTCATCTGTGAGCGGGGTGAGCGGACAATAAGAAAGCAGATTGTCCTTCAGGTGTTCCATATAGGTCATGCCGCTGAGTACGGTGAGCACCCCCTCGGGAGTACCCGCATAGCGGAAAGCCCATGAAGCGACGCTGCGCTCCGGAGCCTTACTCTTCAGTTCGGTCATCAGGTACTGTGGCAGATTGGCCAGACGACCTCCGAGCAATGGCTCCATGATGACAGCAGGAATGCCGCGCTTCTGGAGTTCAGCATAGAGATACGAGGCATCCACGTTACGTTCATTGATCTCATTGGCATAGTCCCAGTCAAGATAGTTGAGTTCAATCTGCACGAAGTCCCAATGGTACTTATCCTGCATGGCGAGTACCTCGTCGAACACTGCCTGATAGCCGTGGAACGAGAATCCGAGGTTACGGATACGGCCCGCCTCACGCTCCTTCATCAGAAAGTCCATGATACCGTTATCCACATAGCGACTGTTGAACTCGTCCATACCACCACCGATGGCGTGCAACAGATAGTAGTCGATATAGTCGACTTGCAGTTCCTTCATCGAATTGAGGTACATCTCCTTCGACTTCTCAAGCGTCCAGTAGTCACGGTTGAAGTTAGAGAGTTTCGTGGCTATGAAGTATTCACTACGCTTATGACGGCTGAGGGCAATACCCGTACAATGCTCCGACTTACCCTGACAATAGACAGGAGAGGTGTCGATATAGTTCAGACCATGCTCCAGGGCATAGTCAATCTGCTTGTTGATCATCTCCTGATCGAACTCATCAGAGTTATCCACCTTTGTCGGCAGGCGCATCATGCCATAGCCTAAAATTGACACCTTTTCCTTCGTCTTGGGATTCTCGCGGTAGGTCATCTTGCCTACGGCCGGTTCCACCTGGTTCTTATATTCCTCTGCGGCCTGTTCTCCAGCCTTGTTGGCATCCTTACAACCAGCCATCACAGCAGCCGTTCCCACAGCCCCTGCTCCAAATACCTTCAAAAACGAACGGCGCGATATATTCTTCTTTTCCATAATCTTTTCTTTTTTTTCTAGGAGATTCTAGGTAATCCTAGGTTTTTCTAGGAATGCCTAAATATTTTTATGTACTTCGTGACCTTCGACATAGATGGCCGAGAAGGGACGAGCCGGACAGACATACTCACAGGCACCACAGCCGATACAGGCACTCTCGTTGATGGCGGGTATCGTGGGCGACTCCTCATCATTCTCATCGAGCATCACCATCTCGATGGCTCCAGAGGGACAGTGACGGGCACAGTTGCCGCACTCCACCTTATCAGTGATTGCCACACAATTCTTCTGGATGAATACCGCGTGACCTATCTGGACAGATGTCTTCACATCCTGGTCAATCAGTTTGATGGCACCTGCAGGACAGACCTCCGAACAACGGGTACACTCCGGACGGCAGTAACCATGCTCGTACGACATCACAGGCAGCATCAGGTGCATCAGGTCAGAAGAAGGGCGCAACACCTGATTAGGACATTCCGAGACACAGAGTTGACAGCCCGTACAATGCTGAGCGAAGTGGTCGAAGGAGAGAGAGCCTGGAGGCGTGAGCGGCGTCTGACGCTCAGGAGCCACCTTGTCTTCAATCTCCGCCAAGCCACCGTCCATGAGTTTTTCCTTCTTCTGGGCAATGGCAGCGGTTGTGACAAGAGACGAAGCAAGCAGGAAACTGCGTTTGGAAGCATCGACGGTGCCAGGAGATACGGCTTTTCTGGAAGATCCAGAAGGGCCGGTATATTTCAGTGCTCCGAATTTGCAGGAGGCAATGCAGTTGCCGCAGACCACGCAACGACTGTGATCCACAGTATGCGTCTTGTAGTCGATGCAGGCAGCCTTGCAGTTTTTCGAGCAGAGCGAACAGTTCTTGCATTTCTCCTCGTCGAAATGGATCTTCAGCCATGAGAAACGGGCGAAGAACGAGAGGAAGGTACCCACAGGACAAATCGTATTGCAATACGTACGTCCCCCCCGCCAGGCCAACACGAAGAGAACCACCAATGTCACGGCAGCGATGACGAACACAGGCATTGAGCGCATCCAGGTATCGACGCTATAAAAGGCATAACTGTCGGCCCGCTCCGCTATCGTCGCCAGTATATTATTTCCGAACTTCCAGACTGGCTGGAAGATCATCGTGGCGATACGGCCATAGGCACTATATGGTGCCAACAACTGGAAGAAGGCACCCACGCCAGTCACCAGAGCGATGATAAACAGTCCCAACACAGGATAGCGCAGCCAGCGCACCTCCTTGGAGTAACTGTATTTGTTCTTCTTCCTACGAAACCTCGCCAGGACATCCTGAAAGACTCCCAGCGGACAGATTATCGAACAGTAGATACGTCCGAAGACGAGCGTCAGTACCACTAACGCCACAACGACAATCACGTTGAGAGCCATCACTGCGGGCAGAAACTGAATCTTAGCCAACCAGCCCAGCCAATGGTGTAAAGTTCCCGTGAAGTCGAGGAACAGCAGTGTGATCAGCACAAAGACCACCGCTGCAAGGATCGTTCTGATTCTCTTTAGCATAACAGATCTATTTATTTTATCAACTTTCTCACTTTACAATAAGAATGCTCACCTCATAGAGCAACCATATCGGCAGAGCCACGATGAAGAGCGTAAACGCATCCGTCGTCGGAGTGATAATGGCTGCCACCACAAGTATGACCACAACGGCATGACGGCGCATCGAGCGCATCATCTGCCTATTGACCAGTCCCATCCGACCTAATATCCAACTTACCACCGGCAGTTCGAACACAATACCCATCACAAGGCACATCATAATCAGCGTGTCCATATACGACTGCAGTGTCAGCATGTTCGCCACATCGGGACTTACCTGATACGTTCCTAAGAATTTCACCGTCAACGGGAAAATCAGGAAGTAGTTGAGCGCCGTACCCAGCATAAACATCAGGTAACCGCTTGTGCAGAGCAGCGTGGCATATTTCCTCTCATTGTCATAGAGCGCAGGTGAGATAAAGCGGAAGAATTGCCAGATGATATAAGGCGAGGCCACCAACACACCCGCATACATTGCCGTCTTCAGGTGAATCATAAACTGCTCCGTCAGTCCTGTGTTCATCAAGTGGATGTTGAACGGCTCCACGCCCATCAGTCTGTACGTGATGAAATCACTCGTGCGAGGTGCCAGCACCACCGCAAACAGTTCCTCTTTCAGGCAGAAAGCCACCGCAGCAGCCACCACCGTAATAACGAGACTCCGGATAATCACCTTCCGCAGTTCATCAAGGTGATCCCAGAACGTCATCGTAGAAGTATTCCCCGTCCCTTCGAGGGGAGGGGTCAGGGGTGGGGTTTCACTTTTCACCTTTCTCTTCTTCGTCCTTCGTGATATCCGTCACCTCATTCATTCCCTCCTTGAAACTCTTGACGCCCTTGCCAAGGCCCTTCATCAGTTCGGGAATCTTCTTGCCGCCGAAAAGCAGTAGGACAATCAATGCGATAACCAGTATCTCTTGCATGCCAAGTCCAAACAGCAATAATGATTCAAACATATCTTTTTATTATTTAGTTTTATCTGTCGCTGCAAAGATAAGCATTATTTGGCAAACCACCAAATTTTTCTTCATTTCATTTTCACATGAGGCTGATTGTTGCGCCTACAGGCACTATCCGTTTCATTCCTCTGCTGCCTTCAGGTAATTCGCGCCCTCTTCCTCAAAATCTGGATAAGGTTGTCCAACGACGGCATGATCCTTCAGCCAAATCCTGTTCAGTGTATAGGCCAACGACGTCAACGTGTCCTCTCGTTTCGACGGTTTCAATTCACACTCCCACACTGTGATGCAGTGCCATCCCATCTCTGCCAACCGTTTCTGCTCCTCGGTATCCCTCTCCTGATTCCTGCGAATCTTCGCCACCCAGAACTCCCGATTCGTCCTCGGAATCTTACAGCACTCAGAACTTTTCACTTCTCCCCTTTCACTTTTCACTTCTCCCTTTTCACTTTTCACTTCCACATGGTGCCCATGCCAGAAGCACCCATTCACAAAGACACACGTCCTGTATTTCCTCAGCACCAAGTCTGGATGCCCAGGCAACTTGGGAGAGTTCAGTCTATATCGGAATCCTCTCTTCCACAGTCCTCGGCGCACAATCATCTCAGGCTTCGTATCCTTCGAATGGATTGCCGCCATATTCTTGTGCCGCCGAGCCTGCTCTTTTATCTTTTCTACTACGATTCTGTCAGCAGGCAGCCAATCCACACAGTCGAACTGATTTTTGCTGAGCCATCGTGAAGCCTCGTGCTCCTTCAGAGTCAGACGGCCACTCTCGATGTGGCACCAGAAGCAGTGCATCTTCAAGTGAAACTTCGGATAGTCATATTCCACTGTCTGCACCAGTCGCTCAATGACAATTCTCGTTTCCAGTTCCTCCCAGATCTCACGCTTCAAAGCCTCTTCTGGCGACTCCCCAGGCTCCATCTTGCCCCCAGGGAACTCCCAGCCGTCTTTCATATCGCCATATCCCCGCTGAGTGGCGAAGATGCGCCCCTCGTCATCGTGGATAATCGCTGCTACTACTTCTATCTGTTTCATTCCATTTCGTCTGGGCTATCGTAGAACTCCATTGCAGCCAGAGCGGGATGTTGTTAATACTCCACGTATGGCGTGAGGCGTTCGATGACTTCTGGGGGAAAGTCCTTCGAGAGACGGAGATCCTGAAGGCTTTTGAGGGGACCGTGCAGACGACGGTAATCTGTTATCGCACGAGCCTGATAGAAGTTGATATAAGGATGTTTCTTCAGGTCGTTGAGCGAGAGCGTGTTGACATTCAACAGATGAGGCTTGGCGTTCTCGATGACCAGATAATCCTTGGCATCAAGAGGAAAATTCTCGATTTCATCGAGTTGATCGACACTGACATAGCCTCCCAGTCGCTCTCCGTACTGCACCACCTTCCGTGCGAAATAAGATCCGATGCCTGGCACGGTCTTCAGTTGTGTGGTGTCAGCCGTATTGAGTACGATATGCTCCCCCGCCTTGAGTTTCACCTGATAATGCGCCACCACCGAGTCGCGCTCCCCATGGTCAAGAGTCTTTCCCCGACTGAAAGCCGTGTCACGATAAATGACCTTCATACGGACGTAGACCGTCTTGGTTTCTTTCTGATAGGACTTATGACGGAAGGAGTCGCGGGTATCGCGTTTTACTGGGACACTATCGGCAGCCACGAGTGCATTCGACTCACTGTTCTCGCCACCCGTCAGGAAGATGACACCCAAGGCAATGGCAATCACACAGAGCAAGGTGAGAATCACCTTCCTGTCCGACTTCCGCAAGTAAAAAAATTCTTTCAGCATTCTTCATTTAAATAACACCAAACTGATGCATCAGGATCAGGAAGATACAGACGGGTACGACATAGCGGACGCAGATCACATAGATATTGAAAAATGACTTGGCCCTATTTGTCTCCCAGTTCGTGAACTCCTCGCGCACGATAGCCTTAGAGGCAAACCAACCCACGAGGATACTCGTCAACAGGGCACCCATAGGCAACATAATCTGTGCCGTCAGATAGTCGCAGAAGTCCATGAGCGGTTTGCCAAACACTTGAATGTTGGGCCTCCCCACTGACAACGAGCAAAAGATGGCAAGCACACTGCATACCACCGTCAGGATCCAAGCCGCACTTGACCGTTTCATCTTCAGTTCCTCGTGGAAAAACGCCGTACCAATCTCATGCATGGAGATGGTGGAAGTGAGGGCAGCGAACACCAACAGGGCGTAGAACATAATCGATATGACATAGCCCAATGCAGGCATAAACGCAAACGCCTGTTGGAAAACATTTGGCAGGGTAATGAAAATGAGCGAGGGACCGCTGTCGGGCTGCACCCCTACGGAGAAGGCTGCAGGGAAGATCATCAGACCCGCAAACAGGGCGATGAGGAAATCTAACAATGCTATCTGTGTGGCAGAAGCCAACAGACGCGTATGCTTCGTGAAATAACTGGCATAGGTGCAGAGACAGGCCGTGCCAAGACTCAGCGAGAAGAACGCTTGTCCCAAGGCTTCGAGGAACACGCTGCTGGTGACCTTCGAGAAGTCGGGCTTTAATAAGAACTCTATACCTTTCGATGCGTTCGGGAGCGAGCACGAGGCGATGACGAGGACCAGCAACAGGACAAAAAGCAGGGGCATCAGCAGTTTCGAAGCCCGTTCGATGCCATTCTGTACACCTCGTACGATAATGAAATGCGTGATGAGGATAAAGGCGATGCCTAAGACAGCTGGTTTGATGGGATCGCCCGAGAACTCCTGGAAATACTGTTGCACATACCCCGTGTCTCCCTTCAGGCCTCCTACGATGGAAGTCCCTAAGTATTGCAGACACCAGCCAGCGACCACGGCGTAGAAGCCGAGGATAATCGTCGAGGTGATGATACCGAGGATGCCTACGAGTCCCCAGCCCTTGCCTTTGGAGAAACTGGCATAGGCACGATAAGCATTTGCCTGCGAGTGACGTCCCACGATGAACTCGCTGACCATCCCAGGGATGCCCAGCATCAGGATACATCCTAAATAGATGAGGATAAAGGCTGCCCCACCGTTGTGTCCCGTCATATACGGGAAACGCCACACATTTCCCAGTCCGACAGCCGATCCTGCCGTCGCCAGGATAATACCTATCCTACTTCCGAAATTTCCTCTCTCAATCATAGCAGTCCCAGTTGATGCAAAAAGATAAACAGGATACAGATCGGACAGACGTATTTCACCAGGAAGAGATAAACATGGAAGAAACGTGTCACCCGTAAGGTTCCATAGTTAGTAAACTCGTCGCGCACCAGTTTGTGCGGTACGAACCAGCCAATGAGGATGCATGTCAGGAAACCGACAATAGGTAGGAAGATCTGTCCCGTCACAAAGTCGAAGAGGTCGAAGAGGGTTTTGCCCAACAGGTGCATGAACTGTCCCGAAGGTCCTAACGACAGTGAACAGAAGGCACCGATGACACAGCATGACACGGTGACGATAAGGGCTGCCATCTTACGCGTGATGCGGAACTCCTCCTGGAAGAAAGAGGTGCTCACCTCATGGAGCGACATCAGCGATGTCAGTGCTGCCAACGACAGGAGCAGATAGAACAGCAGTGAGATGACATACCCCACTACCGGTACACTGCTGAAGGCCTGTTGGAACACATTCGGCAGGGTGATGAAGATCAGCGAAGGACCGCTGTCGGGATTCACGCCCACAGAGAAGGCTGCGGGGAAGATCATCAGTCCTGCGAGGATAGCCACCACGGAATCGATGATGCCAATCTGAACGGCGGAGCCCGTCAGGTTGGTGGATTTCGAGAAATAACTCGCATAGGTACAGATACAGCCCATCGCAATGCTCATCGAGTAGAACGACTGTCCGAGCGCCCCGAGGAACACGTCGCCGTTGACCATGTCCCAGTCTGGCTTGAACAAGAACTCGATGCCCTTGGAGGCATTGGGCAACATACACGCTGCCACGACAATGACCAATAATAATATAAATAAGGTGGGCATCATCAGTTTCGAGGCTCGTTCAATACCGTCGCGCACCCCATGCTCGATGATCAGGTAGGTAGCAAGGAGCATCAGGAGCGTCCAGAAGATCGGCTTGACAGGATTCTCGGAGAACTGCACGAAATACGTCTTGAAGAAGTCTGGGTTGCCACCGTCCAAGTGTCCGACGAGAGAAGCCCAGATATACTGCAGGCACCAGCCCGACACCACAGCATAATAGCCCGTGATAAGGAAACCCGTGAGCACACTCATATAACCGATAAGTGACAGTGGGTTTCTGCCACCCACCTTTAGATAGGCACGAGCCGTATTGGCCTGCGCATGACGCCCGATGATGAACTCACTGATCATACAGGGGATGCCCAAAAGCAAGACACAGCCCACATAGATGAGGATAAACACGGCCCCGCCGTTCTGTCCTGTCATATAAGGGAAGCGCCACACATTACCTAACCCCACCGCCGAACCGGCTGTGGCCAGGATAACTCCGAGTTTACTTCCGAAATTAGCCCTTTCTAACTTAGCCATCTGCCTTTTTCTTCTATTTTAAATGCAAAAGTACAAATATTACCGCAAATTCTTTTTTATTAAACAAGGATTATATGGATTTTATGGATTTTTTATGTAATTTTGCAGCGAAATAGTAAGAATGATGAGTTTAATTCGCCACTTTGTCAGGAAATATCCCTTCTCCTGTGTCTGTATCGCCCTGATATGGATCCTGTCGCTCACCCCCTTCTTCCCTGAGACGCCACTCGACAATGTGCGTTTCATCGACAAGTGGGTGCATATCCTGATGTATGGCGGCACCTTTACCGTCGTCTGGCTGGAATATTATTTCAAGCACAAGAAGTATGACTGGGAAAAACTGTTCTGGTGGGGTTGGCTCACTCCCATCCTGATGAGCGGTCTTTTGGAACTGCTACAGGAGTATTGCACCGGTGGTCGTCGCAATGGCGACCTTCTCGACCTGGCTGCCAATGCCACAGGTGTCACCGTTGCAGCACTTATCGGTCTGTGCCTTCTACTGCTTTTCCCCAGGCGCTAAAGGGATTCTTCCTCAGATGTGAGTTATAGTATCTTCGGTCGCCGGTCACTTCCTGACCGATGAAATCTGGTTTCTCATAAGATTCATCCTCTGCGCCGAGTTCCACCTCGGCCATTACCAGTCCCTCATTGTCGCCAAAGAACTCATCCACCTCGAAGGTGTGCCGACCGCTCTTCACGAGCCAGCGCGTCTTATCGATGATACCCGGTTCACAGAGTCGCATCAGGTGTTCCGCCTCATCAAGCGTGATCTCCTTTTCAAACTCATAGCGGCTCAGTCCCCCGTTCTCCGACGGGCCTTTGATGGTCAGGTATCCGCGTTCGTCACGGATACGTACCCTGACGGTACGTCCGTGACTACTGCAGATATAACCTTGTTGGATGTGACTGTGACTATAGGCCTGTTGCTTATAGTCGTCACCTTTCACCAGGAATTTGCGTTCTATCTCCAGTCCGCTCATTAAGAAACGATGAAGACGGAATAGACCACGAACAAGAGTGCGAGTGCGATGAGTGCAGCGAAAATCCAGTTCACCACTTTCTTACCCTTGTCTTCCACTTTTTTCTGATAGGCTACCTTCTTACCGGTTGCCTTTGATGCTTTTGCAATCTGTGCCATAATCTTATGTTTATTGTTTAATGTTTATTGTTTATTGTTCTTCATCATTGACTGGAAATTCCATCAGGTAGGCCTTGATGAAGTCATCGATCTTGCCGTTCATGACAGCATCGACATCGGTGGTCTGGTAGTTCGTGCGGTGGTCTTTCACACGGCGGTCATCGAAGACGTAAGAGCGTATCTGACTGCCCCACTCGATCTTCTTCTTACCCGCCTCGATCTTCGCCTGAGCCTCCAGGCGCTTCTTCATCGCCCGGTCGTAGAGTTGTGATTTCAGCAACGTCATGGCACGCTCCTTGTTCTTCGGCTGGTCGCGTGTCTCCGTGTTCTCGATGAGGATTTCCTCTTCCTCACCCGTATCAGGGTCGGTGTACCAATAGCGCAGACGTACTCCCGACTCTACCTTGTTCACGTTCTGTCCACCGGCACCGCTGCTGCGGAACGTGTCCCACGACAGTTTGGCGGGATCGACATACACCTCGATGGTATCATCCACCAGCGGCGAGACGAACACCGAGGCAAAGGATGTCATACGTTTGCCCTGCGCATTAAACGGCGACACACGTACCAGACGGTGCACCCCGTTCTCCGATTTCAGATAACCATAGGCATAGTCGCCCCCCTCTATCTGCATCGTCACGCTCTTGATACCCGCCTCATCACCGTCGAGCAGGTTGGATATCGTCACCTTATAGCCGTGAGCCTCCGCCCAGCGCATATACATACGCATCAGCATCGAGGCCCAGTCCTGTGCCTCCGTACCACCGGCACCCGAGTTGATCTTCAGCACCGCCTCCATCGGGTCCTCCTTCTGACGGAGCATATTCTTCAGTTCCAGGTCCTCGATGGCCTGAATCGCCTTGGCGTAGGTGTCGTCCACCTCTTCCTCGGTCACCATCTCGTCCTTGTAGAAGTCGAAGGCCAGTTGCAGTTCGTCGGCCAGGGTACGCACCTCCTTATAGCCGTCGAGCCATTTCTTGATGCCCTTCACCTTCTTCATCTGCTCCTCTGCGCGCTTTCGGTCTTCCCAGAAGTCAGGCGCCTGCGTACGAAGATCCTCCTCCTCGTACTCCATCTGTTTCTTATCTATTTCGAGGTACCGGCGCAGCGCATCAGCCCGCTCTAATACATCTTTTAATTGGTCGGTTGTTATCATACTTTTTTTATTCTACATACATCGCATCTATTTCGCGCTTGTAGTTCTCATTGAGCACGCGGCGCTTGATCTTCAGCGTGTTCGTCAGTTCACCCTTCTCCATCGAGAAGTGGTGGGGCAACAGGGTGAAACGCTTGATCTGCTCATAGTGTGCCAACTGCTGCTGGAGGGTGTCGATACGCTCCTTCATCATCTCGTTTATCTTCGGATCGGCACAGAGTTGCTCACGGTTCTCAAACGGGATATGATGCTCACGGGCATATTCCTCCAACAACGGATAGACCGGTATGATCAGTGCCGACACGAACTTCCGCTGGTCGGCGATGATGGCTATCTGGTCGATGAACTTATCCACCAGCAGTTTCGACTCAATCATCTGCGGGGCGATATACTTGCCGTTCGAGGTCTTATAGAGATCCTTGATGCGCTCCTTCAGGAACAGTTCGCCGTCTTTCAGGTAGCCTGAGTCGCCCGTCTTGAAGTAGCCATCCTCCGTAAACGCCTCGCGCGTCAAGTCGTCGCGGTTGTAGTAGCCAACGGTAATCGTCGGGCCTTTCAACAGCACCTCACCCTCGTCGCTGATACGGATGTCGATGCCCTCGATGGGAATACCGACACCGCCCACCGTCCAGGGCTCACCCAGATGGTTACAACTCACGGTGGCAAGACTCTCTGTGAGTCCATAGCCCACAATCATATTGATGCCGATGGCATGCACGAACTCCTCCACCTGGGGATTCACCGTGGCCCCTGCCGTGGGGAAGAAATGCGCGTTCTCCAATCCTAACTCCTTACGAACGAGTGAAAAAACGGTCTTGTTGAGCATCTCGTATTGCAGATGCAGTGCCAGCGGCGGACGCTTTCCCTTCGACAGATAGTCGATGTTATGCTTCTTGCCGATGCTCAGTGCATACTGGAAGAGTTTCCGTTTCGGGGCACTTGCCTTCTCGATCTGTTCCTGCACCCCCATATACACCTTCTCCCAGAAACGGGGTACCGACGACATACAGGTGGGATGTGTCTCCTTCATCGACTGTTGCACCTCCAAGGGATAGGTGTTCACAATCAGTTTGGCTCCCTCCGTCAGACAAAGGATCTTCCAGCCCTTCTCGAAGATATGGGTAAACGGCAGGAAATTGAGCACACGGTCCTTCTCGCCCACGGGCACACACTTGTCATTCGCCACGAAAGCCGCATGATACTGGCCGCAGGTCAGGATGACCCCCTTCGAGTCGCCTGTTGTACCAGAAGTATATAAGATGTTCGCGATGTCGTCCATCGAGGCCTGTGCCTGCAACGACTCCACCTCCGACTGTCGGGGCAGGTTCTCACCCAGTTTCAGGAAGTCATCGAAGTACATCGCGTTGGGGTCATGGGTCGATATACGTACGTTCTTGTCGAAGATGATGATCCGCTCCAAGGTCTGGCACATCGACACCACACGGCGGGCCTTGTCGTACTGTTCCTGTTCACCGACGAAGAGGAATCGTATCTTCGCGTCGCTGACCATGAACTGTATCTGTTGCTCCGACGAGGTGGCATAGAAGGGGATGGTCACTGCCCGGATGCCCCATGCACCGAAGTCGGTGAACAGGTACTGGACGGAGTTCTGCGAGAACACCCCCACATTCTCCTGCACCTTCACACCGAGGTTGAGCAGTGCGTTCGACACCTGCTTGACCTTGTCGGAGAACTGGTTCCACGACATCGACTTCCATTCCTTGCCGCCGAAATCCTTATAGATCAGTGCCTCACGATCACCGTACTTCTTGGCCTGGTCGAGTATCAACCGAGATAAATGACTGTTTGTCTGCATACGTATCATATTATTTTGGGTGCAAAATTAAATAAATTCACGCATATAGCCAAATTTTTGTCACGAAACGAAGCAACAAAGCAACTTTTTTTGTAATTTTGCACCCACTTATAATATTGCCAGGAAAGATGACCACAATAAAACGTGTCAAAACAAAACAGGAACTGAAGCAGTTCGTGCAATTCTACTACGACCTCTATCACGACAACGAATTTGCCGTGCCTTACCTTTATTCCGACGAGATGGCAACGCTGCAGCGCGACAAGAACCCCTCGTTCGAGTGTTGCGAGGCCGAATACTTCCTGGCTTTCAAAGACAACAAAATCGTGGGTCGTGCGGCGGCAATCATCAACCACCGTGCCAACGAGCGGTGGAACCGTCAGGCGGTACGCTTCGGCTGGTTCGACTTCATCGACGACATCGAGGTATCCACAGCCCTGCTGAAAGCCGTCGAGGACTGGGGCCGCGAAAAAGGCATGACTGAGATTGTAGGGCCGATGGGCTTCATCGACACCGACCGCGAAGGCTTGCTCGTCGACGGTTTCGACCAACTTTCCACCATGTACGTCAACTACAACTATCCCTACTATGCCCAGCATCTTGAACGCCTGGGGTTTGTAAAGGATAACGACTATCTGGAATACAAGGTAAAGGTGCCGGAGGTGGTACCCGACAAGTTTGCCAAGACCACCCAACTGGTGCAGAAGCGCTACGGACTGAGCGTGCATAAGTTCACCCGCCATGAACTCATCGACGAGGGTTTCGGGCGCGAGGTGTTCCATCTGCTCAATGCCACCTACAAGGATCTCTACGGGTTCTCCGAACTCTCGCAGAAGCAGATCGACCGGCTCGTCAACGACTACATCAAGATTGCCGACCTGAACCTTGTCACCGCCGTCATGGACGGTGAGAAGATGGTGGGCTTCGGCATCACCTTCCCCTCGTTCTCCCGTGCCTTGCAAAAGACCCGCGACGGACGGTTCCTGCCTTTCGGCTGGTGGCATCTGCTGAAGATTCTGAAGTGGCACAAGACGGATATCGTAGATCTATTATTAATAGGTGTACTGCCCGAGTACCGCGCCAAGGGTGCCAACGCCCTGATTTTCGACGACCTCATCCGTCAGTTTCAGCGCTACGGATTCGAGTGGGCCATCACCGGTCCGCAGATGGAGACCAACGGGGGGGTTCTCTCGCAGTGGCAGTACCTGGAATCGACGCCATACCGACGGCACAGGTGCTATAAGAAGGGATTAATAATTAGTAATACTAATTACTCATTAAAATCATGGAAATGACTTGGGAATTTATCTTGCGAATATTCGTGGCGGCACTGCTGGGCGGTGCCATCGGTCTTGAACGTGAATACCGTGCCAAGGAGGCCGGTTTCCGCACCCACTTCCTTGTGGCGCTGGGTTCGGCCCTGTTTATGATTGTCTCTGCCTACGGCTTCGAAGGAGCCCTCGGCACCCCGGAGCACCGCTGGGACGTGTCGCGTGTGGCCTCCCAGGTGGTATCTGGTATCGGTTTCATCGGTGCAGGCACCATTATCTTCCAGAAGAACGAGAATGCCGTCCGCGGTCTGACCACCGCTGCCGGTCTCTGGGTCACCGCCGCCATCGGTCTGGCCTGCGGAGGAGGTATGTATATCCTTGCTGCCGCTTCCACCTTCCTCGTCCTCGTCGGCCTCGAAGCCTTCAGGATTATCCTAAAGAAGTTTGACAAGCGACGCGACAAATAAAACAAGGAAGCCCTGGCAGGGCTTCCTGTTTATAATTATAATCCACTTATCTCTTCTATAGTGAGACCTGTCGCTTTGGCGATATCCTCACTGCGCACACCCATTGATTTCAGATTACGAGCAGTTTCCTTGATGCCCTCGGCTCTTCCCTCGGCTCTTCCCTCAGCTCTACCCTCGGCTCTACCCTCAGCTCTACCCTCGGCTCTTCCCTCGGCTCGGCCTTTTTTCTGCCCTTCAGCACGGCCTTCTGCAAACCCCTCCAATCTCGCACTCAGGAAGGCTTCACTCTGTACGGCCATCGCATCCAGATGACGTTCATAGGCAATCTGGTCCGACCGGCTCATCTGCATATAAAGCAGTTTCTCGCGAGCCTCGGCCAGTCCTGGAGTTGTGGTATTATCCTTGATTCGCCCGTTTTTCAGATAGTCCAGCCATTCCTCGATAGGGGTAGTGGCGACATCATTGAACTCATTGACTCGAATCAGGAAATATTCTGGGAACACCTCCTCTGGTGTCTTCATCTTAATGACGTCATTCTCCTTCACGTTGACACTGAGTGTATCGCCCGTATGCACGCCCCTAAAGGTATTGATGCCATGGTAGAGGTAGTCCGCGCCCTTGCCCAGATCGAAATAGAGGATATTGATGGAGTACACCTTCTTCACGTTGTTATACATCTGACCAATAGAGATGTGCTCAGTGATAGCCTTCGCCACACCATAGAGAATGCGTTCCAGATAGTAGATCTGAGTCGTCAACTGTACTTCCACGATGATGATATTACCTTTAGAATCCTTGGCTTTGATGTCCACGCGGTTGTACTTGTCATCCTGATTTTCCTGATTGCTCTCGCTCTCAAGAATCTCGTCAATCGTGATTTTTTCGCCTAGCAACACAGTAATCAGACCTTCGAGCACATCAAAGTTGGCCTTGTCGCGAAGCATCCGTTTCGCGGCCCAGTCAAATCGTATGTACTTTTCGTTAATCATCACTTCTCCTTTCTTTTGTTTGTCACTGATATTCTCCATAATACTTTGATTTTGATTAAACCGCTGCAAAGATACATGTTTTTTACTAATTCTCCAAATTTTCCGGAGAATTATTCACAAAATACAAAAAGACACACCGGCACCTAGGCAAGTACTTGGCAAGGCGTTGGCATACCCTTGGCATACCCTTAGCAAGTACTTAGCAAGTACTTAGCAAGTACTTAGCAAGTACTTAGCAAGTCTAAGCAAGCCCAAAAGGCTTGCTTAGACTTGCTAAGGGCGAACGAAGGGCGGTTTTACGGTGTGGCAGTTTCCTTTCCGATCACCACATTCGTGTTACCTGTTACTTCTGCTGCATTTCCACCACCATAGACGTTGCCACGAATGTCTGCTCCCTTGACAGTGTACTTCTTATAGTAGGTCGTGCCAGCTACAGGTGTGCCAGAGGATTCTTCCCGGATGTAGTAGTCTTCCACAGAAGCACCCTCGCCAACAGTCACTTGCCTATAGGCTCCACCATCATCCTTCTGATAGTAGGTCGTGCCAGCAACAGCTGTTCCGGAAGCCTTCGTGAAGGTGTAGCAGTCTGCCAAAGTCTTACCCTCCTCAACAATTACAGCCATATATTCATCTTCTCCTAATCTGGTACCGATGTTGACATTAGGCGTGCCTATGACCTTCGCAGCATTACCACCGCCATAGACGTTCTGGATGACACCGATCTTACCTTCTCCCTTCTCATGAGGAGGAAGTGTCACACGATGACCGTCGATGGTCTTCATCTCACCTGAATAGACTGATTGATCGTCATCAGCCCATCTGCCTTCCGCCACATTGATATTCACGGTAGGACTGGCCACCATCACAGCGGTTTCTCCATAGCCGCCGCCATAGATATCGCCTATACTGGTAAACGACTTCACATTTACCACAGGATCAGCCCACAACGGATTAGTACCCGATTCCCTTGGTATTCTGTTGTCGTAGCCATAGACCGAATAGCCAGCTTGGTTACCGCCACCATAGAGTTCACCAATGATAATAGGCCTACAGCCCATTTCCTCGATATTCACCACGATAGGACCGCTGATAGAGCCACTCTTGTTATTGCCGCCAAACACACGGTCAAATGTTCCGTTGGTGATGGTCAGCGTCACGCCGCCAGCAATATCTGCATCCTCTGCACCGCCATAGGCCGCTTTCAGACCAGGAATACATGCCATCAGCAACTGAGCGTCGGCATCCATCGGCGCACTCTTACCACCACCGTATGCCTCATCGATCACGAAATAACATCCTTCCATATCCTGAAGCATGGTCACAGCCGACTCGCGCACGTTACCCTTGGTGTTAGAGCCGCCGAAGACACGGTGGATTCTTCCGCCAAGGATTGTCACGGAAGCCTTGCCAGTGCCATAGGCAAATTTGCTTGTGCGCTCCTCCTTCGAACTGGCGGGCGGATCATATTCCGTAGAGTAAGCCACATATCCCACGTTGGCACCGGGGTTGGTCTGTGTTACGCCATTGACAGTAATAGCATCTTTACCATTACCGCCACCAAACACCTCTTCTATTTCATACGTACCGTTGACGATGATATTTGTAGCAGGAGTAGAAGCAGCGTTACCGCCGCCATACACCTGTTGGATACTTGTCATATCGCAACCGTCGATGATCACATGAGTCTGAACGGTATCGCGGACAGATTCCAGATCAGGCTTGAATGCCGACAGGTTGCCGCCGCCATAGACGGCTGCAAGATGATAGGTATGAGTGGCATCCTCGTTGGCCAAATCACCAGAAGCCGTTCCTGTATGGCCATCCCATCCTTGAGTTTTGTAGATGTGTACCGTCACCGCACTCTGCGGACTACCGTTCTGGTTGTTGCAGCCGAAGATGCTGCCTTTCACCACGCAGTTGTCAGGATAGGTAGTAGTGGTGGTAGCACTTTCCCCCTCCCCTGTCGTTTCGGTTCTGACAGTTCCATTCAGTTTCACCAGCACGTCGCCATAGACCTTAGCCTCCACAGCCGCCACGGCAGGCTGTGCTTCCACAGCAGGTTGAGCAGGCACGTAGCCGGGCTCTCCTTCTGTACCCTGTGCAGCCACGGCATCCTGTGCAGCCACAGCCTTCTTGGCCTGCCTTCCTAGTCCACCGCCATAGACGTTTCCGTTGATGACACCGCTCGTCAAAACCACATCAGTGTTATAGGCTGTGGCATAAGTTGTCGCATCGTAATTTCCTGCTGCCCATTTGTTGTTTGTGCCGTCCCAGTTGGCAATATTTGTATTAGCCAAAGCACCGCCGCCATAGACATCCCCGCCGATGGAACCACCGGCTATCGCGACATCCACGTCCTGTGTCACGTTACCAGCCTCACCACCGCCATAGACACTGCCATTGACAGTTCCACCAGTCACGGAGATAGAGGTCTTCTTAGCCAAGCCGAACTGATCGTTGGTGGCAGAACCCTTACAGCCTCCAAATACATCACCGATGGACGATGCCGATTCCATCAACTTGCCCGAACTGTCTGTAGCGCCGATGGTACCTCCAGAGATATTGATAGCGATATGACCATGAGTCTCAGATTCCGAATCATCCTGCATCTTTCCATAGTTGCTACTCTCGACATCGGCGAAATAAGTACCCACCGAGGCCAGTCGTCCGCCACCGAAGATGCTGCCAAGCATCTTGCCGTTTTGGATATTGACAGTCACGTTGCCGCCCACGGCACCGGCCGCCAGAGCCGTCTCGCTGAAGCCACGTCCACCACCGAAGATGTTACCATCGACACTGGACGTTCCCGTGGTTCCGATGATGACGTCCGAGTGTGAGGTACTGGTACTGCCTATCGTGACGGTACCGCCGATGTTCGTCACAACATCACCGATCACGTGACCGTCCTCACCACCACCGAAGGTAGAGCCATAGATGCGGGCATTACCCGAGATATTCACCCCTGTGCTGGCCACATTCGTCCATGTGTTGAAGTTGATGCGCTGGTCGCCCTTACCGGCGCCAAAGACGTAGCAGGTGACGGGATGGCTCTTCATCTGATTCACCGTACGAGGCACGCCCACCGTACCACCCGTCATGTTGATAGTACAACTTCCCACTACGTTCGTCTGCTCATTACCGCCATAGACACTCGTCAGGATATGTCCGCCGGTAATATTCACGACGGTATTACCGCCCACCGAACCAGCCTCGCTGTGCCACAAGCCATCTGCATAGCCATTCGCATCCACACGACTTCCAACTTCACTACTCTTGGTTTCATTATAACTCCACTCAGGATTTTGAGCATACGGATAATAGCCGCTACCGCCACCGAACACATTACCATAGAAAGTATGTCCGTCGCTTGCAGGCTTAGGCTTGCCATCACTATCCACATCATATATGTCGAAAGGAAGATGATTACCAGTAAACGGCCAACTTTCGCATTCCAAATCTGTACCATCGGAAACTGTGTAGGATTCCCCCCATACAGTATCCGGATGACGTCCCTCAGCATTCTTACCCCATCCTATCTGTCCACCTTCAATCGTCACATTCGTGTCGTGCTGCACGTGACCATTCATACTACCGCCATAGACAGAACCCTTGATAAAGGCATTCTCGCTGATAGTCACATAAGTCTGGGTGGCTAATCCCAGCGTCTCTATATATTTAAGGTAAGCCTTCTTATAATCAGAATCGTCGTTTTTGCCAGGAACATATTCATGTGAACTTCCTTCCCCGACAAACCATTGCTCTGTATCGCCTGGCTGCATACGCCAGGGTTCTCCATTAATACCGCCTTCAACCCCTTCGTATGGCAGAACTCCCATGCCGGCACCGAATACATGCCCTGCATCATCGGGATAGCCAGACGATGTAACCATCTTCATATGTTCGTCTGGTCCGATTTCAGCATCGTCTCTAATCGTAACGGTACAATAACCACTGTTTTGGTTTGCCAATGATACTGGCATTCCCGAAGCGTTAAGCGTATATTTACCCACTGAAGCAATCTCTCCGCCTCCATACACACTGCCTTTCACTTTGGCCTTGCCCTGAACGGTCACCGAACTGTTACCACGTACCAAAGCCGAATAACCATGTGTATTTAAGCCCTTACCTGCACCGAAGACGTTACCCTCAACGACAGGATTGTTCTCCGTATCATTCTCGATACCTATTGTCACCGTCGTGTTCTTTTCCACGCGACCGATTTCACCGCCACCATAGACGGAACCTTTTACCGTACCGTTGGCGATGGTAATATTTGTCGAACCGAAGTCTTGGTTCTCGACACCAATCATGGCCGCCAAACACTTGAAACTATCGGCTACACCCTTGCCACCGCCAAACACATTACCGGTAATCGTGGCTGCCTTGCGGGCAGGAGAGATTGTTTCATACGTTCCATTATTATAATATGTACCCGTACCTATTTCGACATACGTATCACCGATGATATCGGCTTCGTTACCGCCGCCATAGATAGTGCCGATGGTGCCGATGGCGAGGATGGCATCGCCATAAGTCGTTACACCGGTTGTCTCATCGGTTGTTTCTTCTACGCGTAGGACTTCATAATCATAATAGGGTCTTTCTGAGTCATGATGCACACCCACAAACGAACTCTCCGCTGTATGGACAAAATATCCCTTGCCACCTTTTATCCTACCATTCTCCATGTTTACGTTGACGTGCGGGTTGCCCACCACGACGGCCTTATAGCCGCCGCCGAAGATGTTGTCGATGCGGGTGGCAGAAATCACATTGATGCGCGGGTCTTGTCGAGGCGTAGTCAGGCCCTCGGCATCCTTTTCCTGATCAGTGAGAGCCTCCCAATCTGCTTTCGTTCTTGGCACTTTCTTACCATCCACCTCTTTGTATCCATAAATAGAATAGCCTGCCAGATAACCGCCGGTATACAGTTCTCCGATACGGACAGGCGAGCATCCATCCTCATAGATATTGACGGTGATGGAGCCATTGATATTACCGCTGGTGTTGTTGCCGCCGAACACTCTGCCATAGGTGCCGTTGGTGATATTGAGCACGATGTCACTGTTCACATCCGCATTCTTTGAACCGCCGAAAGTCTCTGCCATGTTCTGGATACATCCCAGTCCCATATCGATCACGCCGTCGATGATAGAGTTCTTACCACCGCCGTAGGTCTCATCGGTGACAATAGGACATTCTTCGTCCAATTCCTCGTAGGTTGACACGGCTGTCGTTCTGATGTTTCCCTTCTCGTTACTGCCGCCATACACGTAATGGATCTTTCCGCCAGCAATTTCAATCGTGGCAACACCTGTTCCATAGACATACGGTGAACCTGGAGCGGTTCTTTCCTCCTTCGTATCAGCATCCTCGTTATCCGCACAAGTATATGGATCAGCAGATGTACCATCTCCGCCTCCGTCCAGATGGGTGTAGTTATAATAGCCTACATTGGCACCGGGGTTCTTATAATACTTATTGTTGACGACATAGTCGTCCTTTCCGTTACCGCCGCCGAACACCTCTTCTATCTCGTATGTACCGTTCACACGCACCAAGGTGGCAGGGGCAGGTGCAGCATTACCGCCGCCATACACCTGTTTGATGCTGGTCAACTGACAACCGTCGATGATCACCTCGGTACTCTCTTGGGTACCAGTCCCTCCCGCCGGCTCGTAGGGTGCCAGGTTGCCGCCGCCATACACGGCAGCCACGTCGTAGGTGCTCGTTGCACCTACCTCTTCTGCCCCGTCGTGCAATGGGTTCTTGCTACTGATGTTTTCTTTATTGACATTCTGTGTCGCATACACATGCACCAGAACATGACCCTTCGGTGTACCCTTCAGGTTGTTGCAGCCGAAGACCCGGCTGACGACACAACCTTTCGCATCGTTCTCGACGCCTTCATTCAGTTTCACCGTCACATTGCCATAGACGTAGGCGGGAGTACCTGCCACATATCCAGTTTGTCCCACTTCACCAATATCATGAATACCCAATCCGCCGCCGTAGGCATCACCTTCGACGACACCACCTGTCAGGTTGACGTTGGTCTTGTATTTGGCATAATAGGTGGTACCTGATACTGCCTTGGCATCTGCGGTTGTGATTAATGCATCATCCGACTTTGAGGTGTAATAGCCTGTGACAACCGACAGACCTTCTATCAGTTCGAGTTCAACATAATCATGCAGTGCATCATCGTTGTCTCTCATGGCTCTGTTGGAATCAGCCAAAGAGCCGCCGCCGTAGACATCTTTCTTTACGGTACCGCCAACCATGTTGACATCCACGCCGCCCAAAGTGACACCTCTCTCGCCACCGCCGAAGACGGAGCCATAGACGGAAGCACTTTCGGCGATAGTCACATCCGTGTTGCTGGTCAAGGCCAATGTTTGCAGGAAGTCAAGATAGTCAGCCTCTGATGCATAATATCTCCAGATAAAAGGAGAGTTTTCATCATTATTATAGTGACTCCACAAACTTGTATCATTTGGTCTGTTTGTATAGAGTTGCATACTCTTCGACCTGTTAGCATTGTCTACAGTATTATTATATGCAGGTTCAACACCCTTGCAGGCACCAAACACGTTGTGGTCTGTGCCACTTGTACCAACCTTCGCGCTGCCTTGGATCTTGACGGTACATATTCCACCGGCTTGCGGATTTTTTGGAAGTCCACCAACAACATGGAATCTTCCCACCGAGGCTATCTCGCCACCGCCATACACGTTGCCACCTACCTGGGCTATGCCTTCCACGGTGACCTCAGTATTGCCACGAACAAGCGCCGAGTAGCCATGTGTCGCCAAGCCTGCACCGGCACCGAACACGCTGCCCGTGATGTTGGGCTTGCTTTCAGACCCTGTATCACTGGCATTTCCTATCGTCACCTTCGCATCATCTTCCACACGACCTATCTGACCACCACCATACACATTGCCCTTCACCGTGCCGTCAGTGATGGTGACATGCGTGGCAAACGCAGTGGCCTTTTCGCACCACCAGGTGTCATCAAGACCCTCGCCTGCCCCGAACACATTGCCGTGTCTGGTTGCGTCATCAGGAGTATCAACACCTATCGTACCGCCGGAGATCGTCACCGTACAGATGCCGGTGTTCGTGTTGGTGCCGGTGATCGTGTTGTTTCCAGAAGTATTGTTATTGCCTGTATCTTCGGCATTGCCGTTGGCAGTGCTGTTTTTCCATACATAATTGTAACTGGCGTCAGACTTGTTGATCGTACCCACGTCGCCCAGGTTGCCGCCGCCATAGACGTTGCCCTCTACAGCACCGCCACTGACCGCGAGGTTGGTATTTCCTCTCACACGTCCGGCCTCAGCGAAAGTAGAAAGGCCACGTCCGCCGCCAAAGGCATCGCCATTGACCGTGCCTCCGGAGATCTCCACGTCGGTATTGTGATACACAAAACCGCTCTCGCTGCCGCCGAAGACGGAGCCTTTCACAGTGGCACTTTCAGAGATGTCCACGTCGGTCGCAGCAGACAGGGCCAACGTCTCGACAAACTGGAGGTAAGCGGCTACATCAGCAAAATGTTCCCAGGTATTACCACTGACCATACGTTTGGGCTTATTAGCATCATCCTTGTAAGTATAAGTTGTCTCGTATGGATCGAGCCCCTTGCCCGCACCATAGACATGGCCTGTTGTATTATCGCCTTCTGTGCCGATAACGGCATTGTCTGTAATTGTGACAGTATTTTTACCGCCGTCTATCAAATGTGCCGGCATTCCGTATGGCAACGTCGCCGGTACATCAGTATCGCTGGCATTCGCCGGAGTTTTCACTTTATATCTGCCCACCGACGCCAACTCACCGCCGCCATAGACGTTGTGCTCCACCGTGGCTTTGCCCTGAACGGTGACAGTACTGTGGCCACGCACCAGTGCCGAGTAGCCATGTGTCTCTACGCCGGCGCCAGCAGCGAAGACGCTACCCTTGATATTGGGTTCATCTGTTCCAGACGCGGTTCCTATCGTCACTTCCGTATCATTTTCCACGCGGCTCACCTCACCACCGCCGTAAACATTACGATACACCAGGGTATTGGTTGTGCCGTTTTTTTGGATACTGACACTCGTTTTGTACACCATGCCCTTCTCACACTCGAAGGTTGTGGCTGCACCCTTGCCGCCTCCGAACACATTACCTTGCTCTTTTGGCTTTGCAGAATTCTCAACACCTACCGTACCGCCAGTGATAGTGACTTTGCTAACGCCAGTCATCTTGGCAGCGGCAGTGGTATTGGTAATGGTATTCCCATCTTGATCTTTCCAATCATAATTACCGACAGAAACAGGGTCTTGGTCAGCATGTGTACCCACGTCACCCAAGTTTCCACCGCCATAGACATTGCCTTCCACGGTGCCCGTGCTCATGTTCACCTCCGTATTGGTCTTCACGTCGGCCAGGTTGCCGCCACCATAGACATTACCCTTGACAACGACGCCATCTGCCATGGCGCTACCACTCGTCAGCAACGTCATCGCTGCCACGAGCACGCCCCGAAGAGTTTTCACGCATGTGTAGTTCCTATCTTTTATCATATTCTTGATCTATTCGTCGATTCTATTATTATATATTGTTAATATCCATCTGGAATATTTGGTTCGTATAGCATTATTGCTTATCTCTTTGCAGTGTTGAATCCCACCGTGTCCCTGATTTAAATCAAACCGGTGGGTTTAGTTTTTTCAGATTGTCACCGTGATGCTGCCCCCGTCCGTTTTATAAATTGCTCCAAAACAGACTTATCGGGCAGTTGCAATAGGGCTTTTACTGCAGCTTGATAGGACTGAAGATGTACGTTCTTGAAGGTATAGTAACCGTCGGCATCCACCGTAATCTCCCATTGGGCAATGGCATCGGGTGCTGCGTGGTTCAGTTTGATGTCACTCCCTGACGGATAAAGCAGATTAGGCGGGTTTTTGTCATTCCTGCAATAGTCAATCTTCCTGTTCATGATGACATACGTCCCATCGGTAATCCACACCACATTGTTGTTTGTGCCACGCACCTCGTATGCGCCATAGCGGTCGTCGGTGGTGTAGCCAGACATCACAGTAGAAGAGAGCAGCCATCCCGACTTCAGATGGTCTGCAAGGGTCTGTTTGATATCTTTAATTTCAGCCTGCTGCGAGTCTAATTTCTGCTCTAACTGCCGCATTTGATAGTTGATGGAATAGCCACGAAGGAGATAGTTTCTAATGACTTTATTAGCCCAAGTCCTGAATTGAACTCCTTTAGAGGACTTCACCCGATAACCCACGGACAAGACCATATCAAGATTGTAGTAATCTACTTGATAAGTTTTGCCATCACGGGCAGTTGTCGCAAATTTTGCGATAACTGAAATGTCCTTCAGTTCTTCTTTCAGTGCGTTGTTGACATGTTTGCCTATCGTCTTCACGTCACGTCCGAACAATTCGGCCAATTGTTGGCGATTCAGCCAGACGGTATCGTCCTCCAGACGGACCTCGAGGCGCACGGTCTCGTCGGGCTGGTAGAGGATGATCTCTCCCTGCTGCGGTCCGTCGTGCTGCGTGGTGTGTATGTCGTTAGTCATATCTTTCGTCATATCTTCAATCCGTTTCATATTCGTTTTATCTGGGGCCTAAGCATGTTCTATCTTGCACGAATGCTGCTTGGTCTGGCGGTCGTAGTTGATACCTACCAGGAGGAGACGGTCGGCATAGGCCTGCACCTTGGCAGGATATGCCTTGCTTACATCTTCTAAAAGAGCAGCATCTATTTTGTCTACAATATCATCACTCTTGTATTGTGAAACAAAATTCGTCATATCAAGATAGATGGCAGCATACTTGTTCAGGTGCTTCTCAAATGAAGGGTCACGGACAATTTCCAAATCAGCGAACAGGTTGCGGGAATCGCAAGAGTGGTCATAATAGGCATAGAGCATTTTCGCTGCCATCGACTTTCCGAAACGGCGGCAACGGGTGACGCAACCAAACCGACGCTCGGTGAAAAGTGTACCATTCACCACTGCTATCAGTCCGGACTTATCCACGTACTCCCCATTACGGGCAGACTGGAATCCTGCATTGCCTATGTTTATATATGTTCCCATTACCGTTTCGCCTTTTCTTTTTTATTAATTTTTTCTTTTAAATTTAATTTATAGCCCCCTTTATAGGGGGCTTAATTATTATTAATTAATTTAATTACTAACCCGCGCGCGAGGCCCCGGGATCCGGATAATCCCTTTGCTCCGTTCGAATGGTCTTAACGAGTCGTTCGGATAATCCCTATACCCTGTAAGGAATAATCCCAATGAGTCGTTCGGATTATCCGAATGACCCATAGAGATAGTCTCAATGAGGCAAAGGTGACCTGCCTCCAGAGTCCTTTTGGGATTTATCATATTTTCTTTTCGCATCTTTATTCTCAAATCGTTAATCAATATCTTCTAATTGACATACACAGCGGTTCCTGACCCCAGTGTGCTTGAATGTCTCCTGCCCCTTGAACGATTCGTCGCCGATGCCCTCAAAACTTGTCTTTATGATGAGGTACTTGTCCGACAGGCGGCGACGGATGGTATGTAGCGTCGTCGTCTTGCCATACTGCCGGGCACGGTTGATGGTGAAATACTTGCCCTTGTCTATCAGGGCTTCCACGGCCTTAAACCGTTCCTCAGTATTTACCATATAGTGCCACTGCGGATTGCAACTGCCTGTTATGTTGAACTCTTTCCTCATTGTCTTCTACTTCTTCCGTCTTACTCAATGTTTACCGTGGAACTGCCACCGACATCAGCATTGTTGCCACCGCCGAAGACGGAACCAAGCACTGTGGTATCGCCTTGCAGTGTGACTGTGGAGTTTCCATCAACAGTACTCTCATTGCCACCACCATATACGTTGCCTGTTCCCTCTTTGACACCAGTTCCTTCTGCAGTTCCTACAGTTGTGCTGCCATCGAGAGTCAAAGAGGTATATTCAGATACGGCTCCAAGTCCTTCAAGTGAGACTGTTGTGAGCACATACCATTTGTCATCACTGTCTTTGAAGGTGGGATTGTCAGTGGTAGGGGGAGTACTTGGAAATGTCAGCCCTTGGGGGGAAATCTCACCGGTAGTGGGATTCTTATAACACCATGTGTAGTAGCGGTCATCGGTTCCGTCTTTAACATAGTCTAGGTAGCCATTATGCATGACACCAGCCTTGTCTACCCAGGGAATTACCGTCGTACTCTTGTCGTGGATGCGGAATGGTTCAATCTTCCCAGAATAGCCGCCACCAAAAGCATTGCCTTTAACAGTGCAGTCAGTAAGAGTAGATTTGACCCAGCCAGAAACGTTACCAAGGTTACCTCCACCATAGAAATCATTTTCGAAGATGCAGTCCTTAAGTACATTGGTGATATTACCAGTCGAGGTAGTACCGAATTGTGCCCAGTTTGTGTATGTTCGCAAAGTTGGTTTTCCTCCCAAACCATTAGACTCAACAAAACATTCAAACTCGAACAAGCCATGATACCCTTTGGTATTATCATAAGCCGAAGAAAGCTCAGAAATTGTATTAAGAGGATTAAATATATTGTAATTAGCTGGGCTGCTTTGAGCTACGCCAATATTTGTCCATCCTGATATGGTTGTAGGTAGATCATAGTCATTACCATCATAACCTTGTTCTCGATAATAACTAGTACCTCCGTTGCCCCCTCCGTAGAACTGAGTGAAGGTGGTGCCTGTAGCATGAGTAGTAACAGTCTTACCAGTAGCCATAACACCAACCTTGGGGCCTCCGCAGTATTTTGTAACAAGGCTATGGTCGATAGTGACATCTATACTACCGCCTATAGGATTAGCACCATTGATGCCACCACCATAGAATTCGTCAATGATGGAGTGGTCAATTTTGAAGGTAACGTCTCCAAGGATCTTATCGTATCCTGCACCAGCCATGATGCCAAAATGTCCTCCATTGGTATAGCAATGGGGGTTGCCCTGCGCAGTTATTGATGTTGGGGTAATGTCTGGTCGGTAAATGCCGGAAAGATAAAACTCCGGGAAATCACCACCTATAGCATTAACCGCACAAAGGCGAACTTTGGCAGTCTGTTTTCGGGCTGTATGGGCTCCAGGTGTAAAACGCAACATACGGAAATGACCGCCCATCAAGAAATACTGGGTTTTGTTTTGCGGCCCGAAGCGTACAACAATCTGCTCAAAGTGACCTCCATTGAGGATGACAGGAGAATTAACTCGTGTAGGGGCTCCATCGTACTCAAACTGCGTGGTATGCATATAAGAGGTTTCTGTAATTTCGAAATGTCCCTGAGGAATAAAAATACCAATCGTGTTCGGATTTGCATTATGACGTACAGCCAAGCCCAACTCAGGTACTGGAAGGAAATCAAAACGGACTGGTTGTATGTTAGGACGATCGAAATTCGATCGGAACTGAAGTTCAAAGCAGTAATCAGGCTCGTTGTCTAAGTCCTGATCAATACTCATGATTGTATATGGGTACCATGTACTGTTATGGTCACCGTCTACCCCAACCAGACCATTTCCGTTTTTTAACTGGAAATTACTAAGTAAGACTACGGCATTGTCATAGACGGTTTTGTCCAAATTATCCCCAGTCTTTGTCGCTGCATTAAGATTCTTAACGGCAGTATGCCATTCTGTATAAACCGTCTGTCCTTGGAAGGTGGTGGATAGAGTACCGGCAGGGGTAAAAGGGTCACCCACTTTACGATTACCACTTTGCGCAGTAATATTCACACGATCGATATAGTGTCCTGCATTATGCAAATAGACGGCCTTACCCCATTTGGCCTCAATGGTAATAGCCGTGACTCCCGCTGGGACATAGAAGAAACCACCTTGGGCAAAGACTCGGTTGCTTTTCTTATAGAGGTCTTTGTCGGTGCAGTAGCGATCAGCAAAATTATATCCACTCTCCCAATTTTCTGTGAATCTGTGATCATAGGCAACGCCATTAGCATCAGTACCATTCTTATTAGTAACTTCAGTGCCACCGGATATGCTGGTTATCATCCAACCTGTGACCACATTGGCCTTATAGTTGCCACCATAGCGATCATCATGGTCAGTTTTTGTGGGGTCTCCGAATAACTCGTTGTAATATGGCAACTGCACCTTATAATAGCCATAGTCGTGGTTTTGGATGTCCATGTCGGTGATGGGTAACAAAATCTGTATAGAATTAGGTTTAGAACCTGCATGGTTAGTACCTGCATTTACAGTTACACTTAAATTCTTAAATATTCCTCCCTTATAGGCATCATCTCCATTATTTTCAGATTCTAAAACTGTGGGGCGACTGGTCCATGTAGGAGTAAGGGTGGTTATAGTGCCGTCATCATTTTTCACTTCTGTACGAGGATCGATAGTCTTCGCTTTGTCTGGATTAATAATAGAGGGATACGTGCCCCATTCTTTTAGAATTGGATATTTGGCTACTTCAGGATCAAGCACCCATTTCAAAATCTTTTTTGCATCGTCGGAGTTCCGTTCAATTCCAGTATTCCCTGTTACCCAATAAGCACAGAGTTGACGATTACTATTAAGGATGCTTCGGTAGTATTCAAACCGTGTCAGGTATTCCTCGTCGGCAGGCCATGAACGTTTATAAGCATTTATATCTTTGAGTCCGCTTTGGAAAGCAGCAGTCCCAAGGAAATAGCAATACGGATTGATGCCAATACCGGTATTGACATTATTCACTTTCTTTGTTTTGTTATTTTCGATAGCCTTATTGCCATAGACCGGAGCATAATTGGAACATGCCGTTGTATTAATTTCACCATAGAACATACAATTAACAACAACGGTCTTTATGTCATCCTGCGTAGAAGTCTGACTATTGTTGCCTACTAACCCTCCTACATATTTCTGTGGGTTAGTTGTAGTACTTCCACCAGATGTGATGTTTGCATAACTATAACAGTTGATGACACGGGCTGTACCATCAAGCAGGCCAACCAAACCGCCCACATTACCTGAGCCGCCTACAGAACCACTGAGAATACCCACATTATAGATACGTGCAGCACCATTTGCTGTGCTGGCTATGGCTCCCACATCCGTACCACTGCCGATATTCACACTCTCCAGCACCAGATTCTTCACCGTGCCGGTAATGGTCTCAAATAAAGGAGCATCGAGGTCGGTGATTTTGTAAGGCATCTTAGTGGAAGGGTCGATAGCAGCCTCCAGCGTGCCAGTGAAAGGACCGGTGATGGTAGTATGTCCTGATCCGCTAACATTAGATGTCAGACGATATGATCCCGCCATATCGGTAATAGCACTTAAATCCGTAATATCTGTTCCCCACGCCGTGCCGGCTCCTAAGGCAAGCATCAGGAGCAGGAGCATTGTTTTCAGGACTCTCGTTAACGAACTGGAGTACGCCCCAGTGCGAACTGGAGTACGCCCGTTACGTATCAATTGTATGGCAATATTCTGTAATATCATATCCTTCTTCATATCTTGTGTCATATCGTTGTAATCCAAATCGTTATTATCTATCTGTTTGAGATTCTTCCTCTGGTTTTATCTCCTTCAGGTTATCCGTAATGTCATGCACCACAACCTGATGCGCCTTCGACAGTCGCTGCCGCTTATCCGGCAACCGCAGTTTGACAGTAATCGACTCGTTATCCATCAGAATCATGTCGCGGTTCGCCCGAATTTGCTCAATCCCCACATTCTGGAACGCCTTGCAAATCTCCTCCGGCACGCCCGCATACACCCCGCGCTTCACCTTCAACAAAGCGTCCAGAGCCGTCCTAAAGGCCGTGATGCTCACAAACCGAATCTCCATTGCACCCTACTTGAACAGATAAGAAAAGTCCAACTTCCCCACCTCAGCCATAGCAGCCTGCAGTGCTTCATCCTTCGGTGCCTTCACACGGAACTCCACGATGTCGTGGTCAAGTTCTTCAAGGTCGGCAATCTGTTGGCGCATCCTGTCGTTATATGGCTTCAACTCCTTACGGATAAGACTTTCCTGCCTCAAGTCTCTCAACGTACTAATGAGAACTTTCAACTCCGGGCCGAACATGCGATAGTCATCCTCGGAGATAGTAGGGAACTCATCGTGAAGGCGGTCGCTCAGTTTATCCACCTCATTAAGCAGACGCGCCAACTCACCTCTCTTCTCAACAAACATCGGAGAGGCAATCCTCATCCTGCGATCGAAAGATCTTCTTCCGATACGTCCTATATGTCTTGATATTAATAAAGTCTCACACATAATCTATTAATTTTATACTTGCATGCAAATTTACTGTAGTTTATTTCACAACGAGTTTCTTGATGTAACGGTTGTCGGCAGACTGGACGATGTAGACGCCGGCATTGACGATACGGGTCTCGATGGTCTCACCCGGTTCGAGAGTGAAGGTGGTGAGGGTGACACCAGCCGGGGTGAGAATGCGTACGTCGATGTCGCGGGTCAGTGCCGACTCAACCACGATCTTATGCTTCTTGCTGTAGATCTTGAGTGTGCCAAGATCCTCGTCGCCCAGGTCGCCCTTCTCCTCGACACCCTTCAACTGTGACGGTTCGTTGCTGAAGACGATGGATCGGGTGACAGAACGCGCACCGCCGGAGGCCACTTCCGCCGAGGTGAAGTACGGACGGAAGGCCGAGACCCTGGTGTCGGCGACAGCGGGTTCGCCTGCTCCCGGAGCATCAGGCACCTTGTCGTAACAACTGCCGTCGGCTGCAAGGGTATAGTTGTCGGTACCAGCCTCAAACGCTTCGTTGAGATAGTTAGGCTTGAAGGTAAACGACTTTCCATCCGCAGTATTCGTCACACCGGCCATCTCCTCGTCGCTCACACGTATCGTCGCACCCGTGGCAGAGGCGAAGGTGATGGTCTGAGCCTCGAGTCGGGTCGGATGGACAGACAGGGCGGTGAGGGCCTCGAACTGTCCGCTGAGGTCGAACTCATAGTAACGCTCGCCTGGGAATCCGATGATGTATGGCGTGCCGGCGGCCAGTCGAGGATAGTTGAGATACTCACGCGGAGTCTTGTAGTAGTCGTGTACACCGTCGTTCTCCTGATAATCATCACGGTTGAGATCCTTGTAGTTCTGGTACTTGTAATAGTAGTCCCAGAGGAAGGTGTTGGTGTTCTCCTTCCTACCATCATTGGCGTTGGACTCAGGATAGTTGAACGTAGCCTTGAATACCTTATTGTCTTCTGCTGAGACTGCACCGCCTGTGAATCCACGCAGCCAGTACTCATGGCCTATCTTCGTATGGGTGTCGTTCTTGCTCTCCCAACTGCCGCCGTAGAAGTGCGTGATTTCACCCTTCACGTCGGTAGTCACAATATCCGCCTTGAAGGGCAGGCTGACACCCTCCCAGCCAGAAGAGTTGTCGAAGGTGCCATTGCGCTTCTGACCCACGTAATTGTCGGGCTGACGCTGGTACCACATGCGGCGGTTGGAGGCGAAGGTATAGCCGATGGGCGCATTGAAGTCCTGACGGTCCACAAGCAGGTGGTCGTTCTTGGACACGAATCTGCCATCGCTCTGTTTCTGCACCCAGTGACCACGGATGTTGTCAGAGTGGAAGTCATAGTCATCCACCGTATGGTACGTGCTGTTGGTCTCCGCATAAGGCTCGTCCTGCAGGTATCCGCTCACCACACCGTTGGTCTGTGCAGCCGCCGTAGTGGTGGTCATGGTGTAGGCCAGGAGGTTACGCGTCAGGTCGGCATTGTAGATGTCCTGCAGGCCGTCGTCGTCGAGCAGCGGCGGGTAGAAGGCCTGAGGTGTTCCTGCAGCAAAGCCGTCAGCCGCTCTTCTGTCACGCCAGCCAAGGTGGTAGCCACCGGCCAGATCGCCGTTGCTGCCGGTGAAATCGATGGCGGTCATGTCCTTGTATGCCTGGCGTGGCGTCACATTGGCAGCGACTTGCTCATCGGTCAGTTTCTCCTTAGCCGCAAACACGGCGTAGGGGTTGAAGTGTGCCACACCCATCTTACTGGAGCGGAAGTAGGCCGGAGCACGATAGACACGGTTACCCTCAGAAGTGGTCAGCAAGCGCTCATTGCTACGGTTGATGGCCGTCGGGAGTGCCTGGTGCATACGCAGGTCACGACCGTTCTTGCCGTCCATGTGACCATAGTTCAGTGCCTGTCCGAAGAAGAGGTAGTCGTCGGGCCAGATGGGGTAGTAGGCCGTCTTCTCCTTGCCATCCTCCTCCCAGGTGTAGAGACGCTCATTGTCCGTGGAGGGGATGGTGCCGTCGGCATAGCGGAAGTCGCCGTCGGCGAAGCGGTCCTCGACATACTTCTGCGGCACGTAGCCTGTCGTCGGGTTACTGGGCACGTAGCCCGACGAGCAGAGGACCGGATTGCTGGCATACCACTTCGTCTGAGGATGATCAGACAAGGTGCCGTCGGCATTGACAGTAAAGAACTGGTACGCCGTTCCCGACGTCGTCGCCTGGTCGCTGTAGCGCTTGTAGAGATAGAAGCCGTTCAGGTCGTAGGTCACGGTACCATTGTAGAACGCCTCTTCCGTCATGGCACGTGCCTGTCCGTGGTCACCGCCGGAGGTGATGACATCACCAGATGTCGCGGTGTTGTAAAGATCCTTGTTACCGTCCCAGAAGTAGCAGTTCACTACCTGTTTGGTATCATCCGAGGTACTAGGATCACCGAAGACGGCATTCACCTTTGTTGCTCCGTCGGGCAGGCTGGTAGCCGAACTCTTCACCCAGCAGTTCTCCACATAGCCCTCGCCTGTCTCGGCGATGCCGGCACCTGTGAACGAGCCGGTGACACCGAGGTTATAGACATCACCGCAGAGGTGGTTGAAGAGGGAGTGGTCGAGGCCACTGATGGCATGACCGTCACCATGAAGCACGCCGCTAAAGCACTCATCATCACCGTTGGCGATAGGTGTCCACTCGGAGTCAGAATGATCCTGGTCGGCACGCAGGAAGAACTCCAGGAACTTGGCGTTCTTGATCGGCTTATTCGGATTGTCGAGAATCAGCGGTTCATGCCCGTCCACGGTCTTGCCATGGGTCAGGTCCATGAGGTCCTTCAGCAGGTCGAGACCATTCTGCGAGGTGGCAGGATCGTCGGTCTTGTAGTCGTTGATATAGATCTTCGGCTCGTACTCCACGTCCTTGTGGTCGATAAAGTAATGGTGCGTATTGTCGTCCATCACCTTCTTCAGGTCGTGGTAGTTGCCCACACTCACAGGTACCGAGTTACTGTAGGTCTTGCCTAAGCGCGTCTTGGCATAGTAGGCTATCCAGTAGTTGTTCTGGTACCAATAGACGGGATCCTCGTTGTTCCTATACTCTGCACCGTTGGTATGAGTGGTCGCATCGTCGCCGTTGGCGAAGATCTCCCATCCCGACTCGGTCACACGGAAAGCGCCCTGTGTCACCGATGGTGTGTTCAGACCCAGAGTGGTGCCCGGCAACACGAGGGCTGGCGGGTTCACCTCACCGATCTCAGGCACACCGCTCTTGAAGTTGATGTGGATGTTCACGATGTGGCGTTCTGAGACAGGCGTGACGTTCAGTCCACTCTCGTCGCTCTCCTCATATTCGTAGAGGTAGATCACGGTGATGATCTTCTCCTTCGAGAGGTCGTTGATGTCGGAGTTGCCCGACACGTAGAGGGTGCTCACCTCGGTAGGCGACGTGCCATGGATGAGGAAGTTGCCCGACTGGAGGTTTATCAGATTATTATAGTTCTCCTGGTCGATGATCACACCCATCGGGACAGATTTGTTATTGTCTTTATCATACGTTACCGACGACGTGCCGGTCTTGATGCCCATGGTGGTGACAGATTGGCCCATGCCTTTCTCGTTCACCGTATAGGCCTCACGGCAATAGTAATACTTTTTCTCCTTGTATTCATCGCCATCCTTTTCGGTATGGCTTTCATGGAAGGTAAGCACATCGATGTTCGACTTCTGATCGGCCGTCATGGAATTGTAGGTGGTCTCGTCTATCTGCTGACCGATGGTGAAGGGCACGTCGCCCCGCATGAAGGCCTTGTTCACCACATAGTAGGAGGCGGGAGCGGTGATGGATATGGGCGAGTAGTGGTGCTGCTCGTTGGGGATATCCTCATACTGTTCACGGGTGAGCCAGCCAGACTGGTCGGCGTTGGCAGTGTACGAAACAGGATTATTGTTCTCGTCTGTATAGGATAAGGTATTGTTTACCGTTCCACCATCATCATCCTTGATACCCGTAAACTCAGCCATATAGTCGATGGGCTGCGACTTGGAGTAGAGGGTGGGATTGAGCGGTGTGCTGCCGTCGTGCTGCACCGATGCCGTACCGTTTGCCACGGCATCTGCCGTGCTGCCCGGTGCGTAGCCGTCGTACTGCGGCTTGAAGCCGTAGTTGCTCTCTAAGCGCCCGTCGTAGGTGTGGTCGATAAGCAGGTCGAGGGCATCGTAGTTGTACACGAAGTTCTGGCGGTCTTCATCCGACATCGCGCACCAGGTGTCGATGGCGCGGTAGGCCTTGCCAGCCTCGAAGTAGGTGCCGCCATACTTGCCGTCACTGGTGCAGTACCAGGCATCGTCGATATAGTCGTTCAGGTATGCGGTAGCCTTGGCATCAGCCGTTCCTGCATCATCATCCTCATAACCGTTCTTGGCGATCACCTTCGCCTTCAGGTCTGCCACATCGGCGGCCGTCAGCAACTGACCGGCATAGACATAGTCGGTGGCGGAGATCTCCAAGAGGTTAGTACATACATGGGCCAGTTCGGCGGCCTGGTTCGTGGTGATGGCCGCCCACTGAGCATCGGTGTATTTACTCTGATAGATAGGCGTGCCGGGGTTCAGGTGCTGTACCTCGTGGCCATCAGCATCCTTCACGGAGTACTCGCTGGTAACGATATATGCCCGTTCATTCACTATGGCCTGGGTGGGCGGATTGGCTCCAAGACGGCTGCTGACAGTAGATTCATAACTGGTCTTCGTCTTGCCATAGACAATATCGCCCTGCTTGATATCCTGCTGGCCGAAGACACCGTTGGTACCAGGCTTCGGAGTGTATGTGGGACCTTCCACATAGTTGGCCTTGCCGCTCGTCAGGTCATTATAGGCCTTCGTTCCAAGTTTTTCGCTCTTGTCGCTCTTCGTGTAGTAATTATCCCATACCGTAGGATTATTCACGTCGTAGGTGAGCACATAGCCCGTGCTGTGGCTGAGGTTATTAGACAAGCGGAAGAAGTAGTCGAAGTCGCCGTCGGTCTTCTCCACGCCATCTTCCTCATAATAGGTGACGGTAGGACCGGTGTCTCCCGAACCTCTCAGTGTTGTGTAGTCAGAAGGCAGGAGCACATCGTCCTTCTTGTATTCGGTGTCACCGATCCGACAATCCTCGATGACCACGTATGTCTCCTCGACGAACCGGGCCTTGTCGGCCTCGCTCATCAGGCGGTAGTCCCAGTAACTCACGGGATCGTTCAGCCGGTAGGTGGTGTTGTTGATGATGAGTTGTTCGTCGGCGTTCACCGAGGTATCACCGAGTTTGTTGCCGTTCTTGTCATAGTAGGCATAGTAGTTGGGCTGCACGTCGCGCAGCGTCAGCCTACCGTTGGCGGCGGCGCTGATGGTCAGCGGCAGTTCCACCTTCTCTGCGTAGGCGTTGGCTGAGCCTGTGTAGGCAGAGATATACTGGTCGTAAACGTAGATGCTGCCTCGGATATACCAGTAGTGGGCGGGCGATGCCACATAGCCGTCCTTGTAGATACCGGTGTTGGGGTAGCAGTCGTCCACAATCTGCTTGGTGTTGTGCACGAAGTTGCCCGAGGTCTGGATGGGCTGCAGATGCGACTCATCCTCGTAGATATACTTGAAGCGCCGGTAGGTGCGTGCATTCTCGTTCTCGGCAAGCATGGTCACCTTGCCCCAGTCGCCGTGCGTAGAGCCTGCACCGTGCCACTCCTTGATGCCGTGCTCGTTGCGGGCATAGACGAAGCCGCCGCCCATGCCAGGCATCACATTGATGAGGTCGAGTTCGACGACACCAGTAATGTAGCCCCAGTCGTCCTGACCGGTCTTCTCACCCTCCTCACGCTTGATCTCCAAATAGACACCCGAAGCCAGGGCCACCTTGTTGCGGCTGGTGGCGTTGTTACGGTTCTTGCCCTGCGGGCGGGCGGCCTTCCACTGATAGTAGGTGGTAGTGCCGTCGGCCTTGTTCTCCTGTATATCCGTATCAGTCTCACGGACGGCATCGCCGGCCTCGTTGGTCTCGGTGAAGAACACATCGCTGGTCAGATTACCAAGGTAGTTCACCACATTGTAGATGCCGAAGTAGTTGCCATGGACGGCATCGGTGCCCGTATCACCGGCCTCGGAGACACGTTTGTTGAGCGACACCTCATCCACACGGTTGATGGTGTAGTTACTGTAGTCCACAGCCTCCACCACACGGTCCTGCGCACCCTTAAGTACCATACGACTACCAAAGACACCGCACATGTCGGCACGCTGGATGGTATTCATCGGGCGTCCGGCATAGATGCTGGTCACACCGAAGAGGGTCCAATTGGCCTGCTCGGCCTCATCCATCAGGATGTATTCGCCCTCTTCTATCTGGTCGTCCTTCTGGTAGGTCTTGTTGCCGGGTGCCCAGTAGGCTTTCTCTGCATCGGAGAAGGTTTCCCAGACAGCGGCAGTCACCTTCTGTCCTTTCTTATACGTACTGCTGATGACATTGCCTTCATGGTCCGTTTTGGTGTAAGTGTGGAGTGACTTACTCTCATAGTACACATACTGGTGGGATTCGCTCGTCACGTACTTCAGTTTATAGTAGGCCTGCTGGCGTTCGGTCAGATTGTTGTAATCGCTAATTTTCATGGTCTCGTTGAGACTGTAGTAGTCGGTGCCGTAGTTGTCGATGTGTATCTCACGGAATCCGTCAACCAGCGTCAGGTTGCCGTCGCCGTAGAGTCCGCCCATGTCCTCGGTACCCAGGCTGATGAGGTCGATGTTGTAAACGTCGCGCAACGAGACGGCAGCATTGCCATAGACAGTGGTGGTGTTGGCAAAGAGTTTGTCACTACCCTCGGTGATGTTACCGCCGGCGAAGACGGCATTGTGGATGGTAATGCCACGGGTATCGAGTTGTGCCCATTTCGAAGCATCGCCATTCCAGTTCTTCAACTGGTTGAGAGCAGCCACCGGCACGTAGTCGCCCTCGCCGTAAGACGCTTTCACGCCCTTCTCGGCATTGGCCGTGAACGACAGCGTGCCACTAAGCACCTTGCAGCGGGGCGCAATCTCCACATAGCAGTCGGTGGTCAGAGGGTTGGTCTTGGAACCACCTTCATAATAGAATCCGCCACCGTCTGTGGGAACGCCATTCGTCAGATGCTCGTCGCTGCGGTCGCTGCCCACTTTCTGACCTGTGGCACTGTAGATGAAGCCTTCGTTGCCACCGCCGAACACGTTGCCATAGCCTTGCAGCACGCCCTCTTCGGTACCGATCTCGCCACCATAGATATGGACTTTGGTCTGACCGAAGACATAACCCTTCGAACTGCGGTCCATGTTGTCCTTCTCTTCCTGGTTTTGGAAAAAGCCTTCACCGCCCCAGTTATCGTAGCCACGGCCGCCGCCGAAGACATCGCGCATCACATGACCACCATAGAGATAGACATTGGTCTCACCGCCCTTGAAGATGGCGGCAGGCTGAGCAGAACCGGTATGGTTGTGCATGAGGTATGGTTCGACCTCCGACAGGGCGAGGGTATCAGTATGGACGGTGCCGCGCCCGATAGGGCCGATCTCACCGCCGCCGTAGAGGCCGCCGCGCACCGTGCCGTCCCACATGGTGACGTGGGAGCGGTCCACGTAACTGTTGGCCACGTAACCGCCGCCGAAGACATTGCCGCCCTTGTCGAGTTGGTGGTCGCCGGGCTTGGCTTCGTCAAGTTCGGCGATGTAACGCTCATCAAAGCCTTCTGTTGCCGCATCGTCAGAGGCATCGCCATTATAACGGAAGCCGATATATCCCTTGTTGATGGTGACGTAGGCATCGCCGTAGATGGCACCGCCCTCGCCGCCACCATAGACGTTGCGGGTGATGGAGGGGATGCCACTGACATGGCTGGAGCCGTCGAGGTCGCCGATGACGAGGTGAGACTCGCCGTCGCGGTCATTAGCGTTGTTGGCCACGTTGCTGATGGCGCCGCTATGATAGCCCACGCTGCCGCGCCAGCCGCCGCCATAGACATTACGCACGGTGCCGCCCTTGACATAGACATTGGTCGTGGCGGTAAAGCCATTGGGGTTGCTTTCGGCATCATACTTACCCACACCAAAAAGGTCATAGACCGAGCCAGAGGTACAGGCGGCATAGATGTCCTTGTTGACCGTACCGCCTAAGAGGGCCAAATAGGTGGAGCCATAGACATCACCGCTGCCTGCAAACTTGTCGGCTGTGCCATAGCCGCCGGCATAGGCGTAGTTGCCCACGTAGGCGCCTTCGTGGATGATGACGTTGGTGTTGTACTTATAGGTCTTCACCGTGCGGTCGTCCATCTCAGCCGTACGGGTCATCGGGTTGTTGAGGTTCGTCGGCGTATTGTCGGCGTATTTGGTGAAGTCTGCTTCTGCTGGGTCGTAGCCTGTGCCGCCCAGCGACCAAGCTGCCTTCCATGCGTCAGGGGCGATATTGTAGGGATTGCTCACGTAGTATTTCCCGATGCTCTCTGCACCCATCACACCACCGGCCTCACCGCCGCCATAGACCTCATACACCTCGGCACCGTTCTGAAGGTCGATCTGGGTATATTCATTCCAGGTGCGGGAGCCGTAGCCGGCACCATAGACCGTACCCGTGGTCATGCCATACTTGTAGTGGCTCTGACGCACGGGCACGTCGATGTTGATGAAACCATAGAGGGTGCGGCGCTCACTGTTGTTGCCGCCATAGATGGCACCCAGCATGAGCGGACTGCCGAGGTTCTGATTATTTTCCACACGGGGACGGTTGTTCACCAGAACGGCATCCGCACTGTGATATTCCACATGAGCCTCATATACGTCGCAAGGTTTATAAGTCTGTGTGCCATAGCCGCCACCGAAGATACTGCCGATATTGATGGTAGAGCCTTGTGGCACATTAACCACCGTACGGCGGGTGACACCCTCCTCGAAACTGGCACCGTAGGCGGCGCCGATGTCGCCACGCACCAGGTCAACGATGGCTGAGGCACGGTCGAGGTTGAAGCCTCCGGCAATGGTCTCTTCATAGGAGTACTTCATGCCTACGCCACCCCAGGCACCGGCACCGAACACCTGCATCTCCGTGTATTTGTTGAAGTTCTCATTGTTCTCCTCTGCACTGATCTGCGGTATGTCGATGAGTACGTAACTGCGATTCTGGATAAGGTCACGTTCCTTTTCGCCCGACTGTCCCTGGCTGGCGCCAAAGACATTCTTCACCACATTATTAGAATTATAATAGGTGGGACGGAAGTTGACGAAGGCGTTGTCGAGACGGGGTTTGTAGAACTTGAGGTCGCCATTGTCAAAGGTCAGCGGGTCACCGCTACCGTTGGTATAGCGGTCGAACTTACTCTCCTTATAGTCGTAGGTGCCATAATGTCCGCCGAAGATGGCGTCAACGCGACCCTGCAGATACTCCACGTAGGCCGATGCCTGCAGCACGTCGGGGGTGCCGTCGTTGTCGGCGTCCTTCGGATGCACCCTGCCAAACACGCCTCCTGTTGCGCTGAAGGGATAGGCGGTATCAAAGGAGCGCTGGCCACGTACGCGCAAATGATAATCGTTCGTTCCCAGTATACGTCCACCGAGGTCGTTGCCGCCATACACGTTGTCGCGCACCCAGGGGAAACCGGGCTCGAAGAGGTTGTCCTCGGTGGCCACCTCGTCCGTTGGTGCAGCCAACCGGTATTCGGCTTTCACCTGCCGACCTACATAGGTCTCGGCGGTGCCAAGGATGTCACCGTTACACGAACCGGCGAAACTGTTGAAGATGCGCCCCTTGCCCAAGTTGATGACAGTGTTACCAGCGATGGGACCAAAGAAGCCGCCGCCGTACATGAACTCACACTCAGCCATGTCCTCGCTGCTGTCGGCAGCCTTCGACACACCAGCCTTCGTGCCGCAGAGGTTCACGTAACAACTGTAGGCAGAATTATACTCGTACTGACGGCCATTGAAGGCATAATTGCCATCTGTACCATAAATGTAATCGTTGTCAGCAGAGGTGCCCACCGACTTGCCGATAACGCCTTCCTCACTGCCACCAAAAATCTGGAAGGTGTAGCCGCGGTTCAGGTTGATGACCGTCGAACCCCAGATCTCAGTGTCCTTACCCTTGCCGCCACCGAAGACGTTGAGTGCAGAGCCGAACACGTCCATACCCTGCTGGCCGAGGATGACACCCGTGCGCCGCTCCAGGATGTTGTAATTGGTCTGCTCCGTCTGGGTAGAGCCATAAAGACTTACCTCCTCGCCCAGTTCGTCGGACGTCACCTCGTCGAAGAGCACGTCGCGCTCCACAAGCGAGGCATTGAGGTTGATGACCACATTGCCGTTGACGATGCCGCTCTCGCAACAGCCACCATAGACATTGCCACCATAGAGACGGCGGGCCAGGTCGCCAGCACTGCTTTCTCCTGTGCCAGTAGTGACTGGTGCCATCTCCTTGTAGGTCTTGGTGGCGGTGTCATACTCACGACTGTCCACGGTGTTCCACTCCAAGTAGCGGTGGGGGTTGGTGCCTGAGGTAAGCAGATAGGTTGGCAGGCTGTTGGCATCCAGCACTTTCTCATAGTTGGCATCGCGCTTCACCGCCCAACGCATTGGCTCAATCTTCAGACCGTTGAAGGTGAGTTCCAGTTTGTTGCCGGTATCAGTATCCGGACTTCCGATGAGTCCGCCATAGTAGGCGGTATTATAGCCATCTACAGCCGCCACGTTGGCGTTGTTGCAGCCGCCCACCACCTTGTCGAAGACCACGATCTTGTCGTTGAACGAAATATTCATAAGGCCGTCAACGGTCATGCTACCCACGTTGCCGCCACAGTAGAGCGAACCGATATAGGTGGAATAAGGCACATAATTATCGTCGAACGTGACACTGGGAATCATTCCCATGGCACAGCCTTCCATATACTCCTCGAACTGTGTCCTGCCTGTTCCTGAGTCTGTTCCTGTGGCAGTGAAGTCCATCTTGCTAAAGCCAAGAGTACCCGTTTCAGATATTTCTCCATTACTGGTGTTTACCCCATGCGCATATTTGTACAGCACACAGTCGCTGATGGCTTCTTCCTTCTTCTTCACCATGTCGGCACCGTTGTTGCCGAGGAACACCTCATTGGCCACGACGTATGAGCCGACCTTCAGTTCTACGACAGGATAATTGGGATAGTCAAGGTCATTAGCCGCCTTAACCGGGTCTAACTTCAGCGTGGCACTGTTGCCGCCACAGAAGATGGAACCGCCGATGATGGTGGGATTATCCTCTGTTCCTCGCACGAGGATAGACACCTGCTCGGCATCCGGTCGGAAGAGGTTCAGGGCCTGGGCTGACTCATGCCCGCTAAAGTCATTATCAGCCTGCTTTTCCAACAGTTGGTTGACATCATAATAGAAGTCACCGTAGAGCATTGGGAATTGGTTCTTGATATCAGCGTTGTCGGTATAGGCATAGGAGCCGTTGCCACCACCATAGACATTACCCCGGATACTGGTATAGACACCCACGGCATTGCCGAACTTGACATGACCCGACACATCGTTACCGCCATAGACATTGTTGATGTCGCCCCCCCGCACGATCACACGGGCTGCAAAGTCTTTGGGGAAACTGTAACCATACAGGTTATCTACATGGTCAACGGGATCTCCCTTTTTGTCTCCGCTCTGGAACTGTGGATCGACATCGGCCTTGCGGCAGCCGCCGAAGACATTCTCGACGACGAGTTGTTTCTTCTCTTCGTCAGTTCCGTCGGGGCTGGGGTTGATCTCCAGCAGCAGACCCGTCTCACTGGTCATCTTGCCCTCGTTACCGCCGCTGTAGAGGTATTCTATCCTTCCTTTCTGTAGGTTCCATGTGGGCTGGATGGCCATCTCCGCCTTGTTGTTGCCACCGAAGAGACGGGAGATATGGAACTGACCGTTCTGGTTGAAAAACTCGGTGTTGATGCCCATAGCCTGCAAGACGGCATCGGATATCAGGTCGTCGGAAGCGTTTGAATTGGTGGCATCGTCAGCGCCGTTGATATCCAACGGGGCGACGGTATTAGGTATCTGGATGGAGATGCTGGCCGACTCGGTGACGGTGGCCGCATTGCCGCCGCCATAGACATAGCCGAAGGTGCCCGACTGAAGGTTGATGGCGGCATTGGTGATCTCAGGACTGGCAGGTTTTGTATCGACATAGCCCAGCGTCTTCGTCACCCAGGTCGTCCCATTCCACTCCAACTGAGTCATCCTGTATGTTCCGGCATGCCCTTCGGCATCTTCATCGCCTTCAGCAACCAACGTATATTCATAGTCGCCGTTGCCACCACCGAAGAGTTGTCCCACGAAGAGCAGGTTGCCACCGTCAGTAGTCACCGTGGAACCGCTGTTGACGGTTCCGGCAATGTCGTTGCCACCATAGACACCGGTGATGGTTATCATATCGGACATCCCTTCAGTGTCAGTGCCACCGTGGATGATGACTGAGGCATTGCCCTGTACAACAGCCTGACGGGCACCGCCAAAGACCTTGCCGCCAATGCTAATCTGCGCCTGTGTCGCCGTGGCCACCAGGAGCATCCATACGCTGATGATAATATCCTTCGTCTTCACTTCTTCACTTTTTCACTTCTTCACTTTTCACTTCAAAGTCACCGTCGGATTGTCCAAGTCTGGCTCAGAGAGCATATATAGATAGGTGGGTTTGACGGTCAGGTAGATCTTCAGCATCGTACCTCTTTTCCAGTTGACGCCCGCAGGCAGGAAACTGTTTGTATAGATACTATTCTCTGCCACGCAGTCCTTACGGACGAGATTCTCATTCTTGTCATAGACATCGTAGGTGGTCTCCAGGGTGAATTGGGTGTAATTGCCGGGAACGAAACAACCGAGGAACTTGGTAAAATCATTATCCTGAAGTGGTATCTCAGGAGTTTCCTCCCCTTCTGCCTTGAAGAGCAGGCCGTCGGCAGTCTCGTTATAGGAAGAGCCATTGAATGAGACATCCGTTATCGGGTTGCTTCCGAATGTATTGGCCGTCAGGGTGACGGTGGCATCGTAGTATTTTTTCATGTTGCTACTCTTGAGGCGCAGTTGCTTGATCTTGACGGTACGCAGTTTGTTGTAATCCGCATCGATCTTGAAACTGAAACAGATGGAGGCATAGAGATGGTCGAAGAGCAGATAGACGTAACTGTCTGTTCCCGTAAAGCCGAACTTGCCGATGGCATAGCCCTCGTTAGGTGCATCGACTGTACCGCCGCCTGCGGCAACGGCCACGCAGACATCCGACGGCACGACACTGCTCAGTCTGGTGAGACTGATGACAGCACCTTTCTCGTAGCCCCCTGCGATGGGGTTAATGCTCGTGGCTCCACCCACCACATTCTCTGGGATGAAGCCATAGAGATAATACTGGCCCGACTCCATCTCGACCGTCGAGATCCAGTTATCACCCGTCTTCCTGAAAGATCCCTGTTCAGGTGACTGGTCCTGCCGGGTGAAGAACATGTGGATGGTGGCATCCACAAGCGACTGTTGCGGCTTGTAGTCGTTATAGAGAGCATTATATGTGAGATACCCATAATCGTCGAGAAAGGCACGGGTCTTCACGCCCGAGGTATCGGTAAACAGGGATGTATAGGGTCTCAACTCCAGCGTCACGCGCTCCTTCTGACGATCGCCGGGGGCATCGTCGGTGCAGGCCGCAAACCATAACCCTGCTGCTGCCATCAGGAGTGCCAGCAGTCCTCTCATCGTACTATAGTCGTTCTTCTTCACGTTCTTTCTTACCAATTATATATTTCTCTGTTCCCCTCATATTCCGTCCAGGGACTGAATCCCACATAGACACCGTCGAGTTCCACCCCTCCGGGATCGGTGATCTTGAAGATGTAGGTATATTCGTAGCCCGGTTCCCAGTTCATATACTGGGCGGGGACGACCACGGTTCTCGGATCGCTGTTCACCATCACCGAGAGAGTGTAGGTACCCTGGTTGGCGGCGGGGAGCACGACGTACCACATCTTCTGGCCGGCAAGGATGTCTGGGTCTGTCTCACCCTCGGCTGCCTCGTAGTAGTCCTGTGTAAAGGCCGTCAGATAGTCCGTCCCTTCTGTACCGGGAGTGACAGGAGTGACGCTCCACGACTCCTCGGTAGAGGATCCCGAGAGGGGATAGGTCACGGCGAAGGTGCCCGCCGTAGCGATGGTCTTCGTAGCGTCGGTGGGCTTGAAACTCTTGTTTTCGAGTGTGAAGACCATATCTGACGACTCCGACTGGCGGAACAGGAAGCGCACCTTGACGTAGGGCTGGAGGAACTCCAACTGCACGGGCTGGCCAAACTGCTTATTCGGATAAACTGTAGGGTTGCCGGTGCTGAACCACAACTTTGAGTAGTAGGGACTGGCGGGCTGTGTCACAGGTTCGCTCTGTGGGTTTGTTACCGTGAACGACAGGCTGACACTTGTGGTAGTCGATGCTGGTGAAGCAGGATCTACTGTCACACCAGTTCCTGCATATCCGAAGAAACGATAGGCCTTGGCATCGTAATCCCAGTACTTGATGCTCTGCTCTGTCTGCTCTGTCTGCTCTGTCTGCTCTGTGCCACTTTCCTGCTGGTTCACATATTCCCAGTCGTTGGTGTTGCTTGTGGTAGTACCTGCAGAACCATTGATCCACTTCACGTTGTAGTTCCACATCACGAACTGGGGGTCGGTGTATTCCGTTGTATAGCCACTGTTCTTCACAGTCCATACCTTGAAGTTCTTTTGGCCGTCGGGCAGAATGGTTTCAAGTCCGGCACGGGTTCTGGCGTGGTTTTCGCTCTTGCCCTCGGAGAGGTTGCCAGAGAAGACGATGGGCTTCTCGATTCCGGGTTGTGGGGGCACGGGAGGATTAGGCGCAAGGGTATCGTCGCTACCGCTGCACGACACGACGGTGAACACCGTCGCTGTCAGCAGCAACAGAGTGCCGACAGACCTTTTCAGGCCCGTCTGCATGCTCTCAACTGTCATTCTCTCTCGTCTCATATCTCTCGCGCGTACATTTATTATATATATTAAGAGCCCGAGGCCACATTAATGACCTTGTAGGCATATACACCTTCATTGCTCACAGACTTACGCTTATAATACGTTGTGCCGTCCGTCCATGAGGTGGCTTCTGTATAGACATCACCACTCTTGGTATATAGTGTTCCTGCAGCAGCAAAGGCAGTTGCATCAGCATAGGTCTGGCCTGCATCATACGTGTAGGTGGCCTCTGTCTTGATATACTGCAAGACATATACCGTACTCACAGCCACAGTAAAGGACGCTACGACATTGTTTGTTGCATCCATTTCAATTTCTTTTCCAGTATCTCCTGCTGTCTTGCCGTATGTGAGACTACTGGTTGTACACTTAATCTTTGCTGCTGTAGCCTCTGCTGCCGTCAGGGTGGTCTGTTTGAGGAGGGCGTCAGCCACTGAACCTTCCGTGATGGGGAAGTTGGTTGCATCAGTGGTGGTGACAGTGTACAACTTCATATTAGCGTCAGAAAGTGTTGCAAGACTACCTCCATCCTCAACCACGGCATATACATTTTCACCTGCAGCATACTCATTATTTGTATTCACATTAGAGTTACTTGAATAGGTGGTGATAGAGGGCTCAGAGACAGTTGTGATAGTCTCTTGCTTGCCATCGGCATTGGTAATCACCGCAGCATCGAGGGTGATGGGGTCAAGATCCTCGTCGGTTATCTTAAAAAGATAGGTATAGGAGCAGTTGGGCTGCCACTGGGCATAGGCGGCAGGTACCGTTGCCGTAGCACCCTTTACCTCAATGGTCTCGCCGTAGCCGTCACGCGACACGAGGGTATAGTCAACCTTCAGGGTCAACACCGTACCCGTGGGATTTGGGAGTACCGACTGAGACTCAGAAATGGTGGCTTCATTCGATGCCCGACCGAGATAGACGGTTTCATCTGCTTCCTGATATTCCTTTCCTGCCCAGCCGGTCCATTTGTCAGCACCGGTATTGGTTGGAGCAGAGTTGCCAAAACTAACTTCAGCCATGGTTCCATCCGACGATGCAGCCGTCCATGTAACGGTGGCAGGAGTCTGAGTTGTGTTCGTAGGATCTGGTGACGGCGCTGTATAACTAACTACAAATTGACCTTGTTTGGGTAATGATGGTGTCGTACCATTATCATAGAGGTAGGCTGTAGTACCCGGGGTAGTAGCAGAAGCCGACTGGTAGAACTTCACATCCTTCACAGAATAGCCCGGGATGTTTTCATAAAGGGCGATTCTCACCTTCGACTCCATCTTGCGGAACTGCAACTGCACTTGCGTGTTCGTCGCACTCATGTCTTTCTTGGTCAGCAGGTCGGAGATATAGCATTCAGCCAACTGTGCCTGATTGCCAGAAAGGGTGTAGGTGTATGGTGTCATAGCCGTTGCCTTGGCGTAAGTTGGTGTCGTCGCACCATCGCCCTTACCCAAGGAATAACCGAAGAACTCATATTTCGATGCGCTGTAGTCCCAGTACTTGATAGACTGATCGACACCAGCAGTGGCATTGGCTGCCACACCATCAGTGTTCAATGTACCGCCTGATGTGGTTGTCGTGCCGTATGGCAGGTTCTTATAGCCGACATATTCCCATCCAGCAGAATTGGAGGTAGTTGTAGCAGCGGAGCCATCTACATAATTTGCCTGATAGTTGTAGAACACCACTTGTGTCTCTGGAGTTGTACCGCCTTTAGTTTTCTGTCCATACACCACAAAGTTGTTGTTTAAGGCAGTGGCTGCTGTGCTACCTGTCTGAAGGGCACGTGTCGGAGGTGCAGAGACGAGGTTAAATGAGATGGGCGCACCATCTTCATTCTGCCGCTGGAGTTCCTTGTCACCAACGAAATCTTCGCTGGTACAACCCACCATCGCTAAGATGGCTATTGCCGATGTTAGAATCTTTTTCATTGTCTTCAGTTTTTTTATTGTGTTATTATTCTTTTCGTCTTGTCTTGCGCTAGGGCCCGGCCCCATGTGCGCAAATGATTGTATTCTATTTTTGTTTTGTAGTGGAGAGGGGAGTCGAACCCCGTTTCACTTCTGTGTTCAAACTACTTTACACACCCCTATAAAAATAAGGACCGACATCTCTGTCAGCCCCTCGTTATTATTATCTTCCCTCACAAGGTGTCAGACACTTTGTGAGTTTAATACTACCTTTTTTCAATCTGTTGAACAAGACTACGGAGATATGCATCCGATACATTATCGATTTCAGACTTATCGTATATAGTCATCAGAGTTATAAGGACTTCATCTTCACCCCGTTGTTGAATGTTATACGTTATAACTCGGGCTCCTCCGCTTTTACCTTTGCCTTTCGAGGCAATGGTCATGCGGTTCTTATATGTATGTTGTCCTAACGATTCTCCACTGAATGGATTTTTCTCCAATTCATTCAGAAATGTATCATAATCCGATTCAAACGACGGATACTTCTTACGGAGGGCTTTTGCCTCCCGCTCGAACTCGTCGATGTAGTCAAATGTGACTTTCATACGGCATTATTTTTCAAACAGTTTACGGGCATCGTGGTGAACCTTGCCAGAGTGGAGTTCATCAAATGCTCTTGTTAGACTGTCCTTGACCATCGCTTGCTGAGTCTTGGTTTTCTCCTGCTCTGCGAGTAGTCTTTTAGTGAGTGCTTTACGGACAGACTTTGTCTGGCTTTGTATCAGTACCCACAACGCATCAACCGTAGAAATCTCCTTTGTCTGTGGTGGCAATGTTGTAATCATATCGTCATCATTTTTTGATTCTCGATGCAAAGATACGAACTTTCTGCGAAACCGCCAAGGATTTTGGGATATTTCCGCTTTTTGCCTTGGATTCCAAATAGAGCGTCCCAAAGTCGGAAAATCTTGCCTGAAATTCGGGGCAGACCATTCCGAGGTCGGAAAAACTTGCCTGAGATTTGGGGCAGACCATCCCGAGGTCGGAAAAACTTGCCTGAGATTCGGGGCAGACCATCCCGAGGTCGGAAAACCTTGCCTGAGTTTTGGGGCAGACCATCCCGAGGTCGGGAAACCTTGCCTGAGTTTTGGGGCAGACCATCCCGAGGTCGGGAAACCTTGCCTGAGTTTTGGGGCAGACCATCCCGAGGTCGGGAAACCTTGCCTGAGTTTTGGGGCAGACCATCCCGAGGTCGGAAAACCTTGCCTGAGTTTTGGGGCAGACTTTCCCGAGGTCGGAAAACCTTGCCTGAGTTTTGGGGCAGACTTTCCCGAGGTCAGGAAACCTTGCCCGAGTTTCAGGGCTGATTTTGCAGGGTCTGAAGCCTCTGAAGAGGTTAAAGGGGGTGTGTCAGTAAGTCAAAGAACGAGCGAGCCGAGTGCAGAGTCAAGTTTACTTGAACTATGCCGAGGCGAAGCCGTTTTTAGAACGTTTGTTCAAAGAACGAGCGTGCCGAAGCCAACTCTTGTTTTGCGCTTACACGCGTACATTATTTATTATATATAGCCAGGCGGAGCAACCCCCGCCCGGCTTAAGAGAGATTACTGTACCTTGATGATCTTATAAGCGTATTCACCTTTATCTGGAGCAGTAGTCTGGGTAAAGTAGTTAGTACCATTGGCCACCTCAGTACCATTGGCGGTAAACTCACCGACACCCTTATTTGAGAGGTAGTACTTATTTCCTGCTGTCAAAGTAGTACCACTGGCAACAGCAGTATATACTCCTGCCGTGCGGGCTTTCTTAATATACTGGAACACGTACTTTGTGCCAGTAGCACCTGCGGTGAACTTAGCACCAGTGACTGCTATTTCATTTCCTGTAGGTGAGTCTGCTGCTTCAATCTTTGTAGAGGCTGAAAGCAAAGTAGACTCGGTATCAGTAACAACAAGTTTCTTACCCTTTGCATCGGTTACGGTATAGGTCTTTGCTGTGCCATCATATACTCCGTTTGCCAAAGCATTGTCTATGGCTCCTTCCGTCAATTCCTGAGCAGCACCATCTTCAAGCGTTACCGTATAGAGTTTTGCATTAGTTCCTACTGTCAATGTCTCGTTACTTGTACCATTGTTCACTATGATATAGATAAGATTACCTGTCTTATACTCATCATTTGCAGTCACAACCTTACCCTCTGTGTAAGTTGTGATACTCGGAGTAGAAACGGTGGTGATAGTCTCCTGTAAGCCGTCCTCAGTATCAACAACAACAGCATTCAGAGTGATAGGTGTCAGACCATATACAGGAGTTGTACCATCAGGACCAAAGCCTGTCGTTCCGTTTGTCATGTCACTAATCTTGAAGATATAAGTGTAGGCAAAATTAGGATTCCATTTTGCAAGTTCTGCAGGGACCACTGCCGTTGCTTTATCAACAGTGATTACCTCCCCTGAACCGTCAGTAGACACTAACTTATATTTGATTCGGAGTTTGAGGTTAGCACCACTCTCGTAAGGAAGGATGGAGTAATAAACACCTGATGTTCCTGTACCATCAGCATAGGTGGCCTCGTTTGAGGAACGGCCAAGGTAATCGCCAGTAGTAAGAACTCCTTCATACGTGGAAGGATAATTTGCAAGTACTCCAAAAGTGAGCTCTTTGGCTGCAGCCACACCCGACTTCTGCTCAAAACTTACATGGGCTTTGTTGTAATCAGTCGCACTCTTATTTGAATAACCTACCGTCGGGAAAGTAACCGTCATGGTACCCTCACCCGAGGGTAATACGGCATCTTTCGTATACAGGGTCGGAGTAGTAGAGGACGTAGTAGCGTCATCAGAAGAGTAAAACTCCACATCTTTCACCGAGTAGCCAGGAATGGTCTCATAGAAAGCCAGACGAATCTTTGTGGCCAGTGAACGGAAAGAGAACGTTACCACTTTACCATAGTCGTTATCAGCCTTATAAGCCGTCACAAGGTCAGAAATATAAGCGGTTTTCAACTTGTCAACTGTACCTGTCAGGGTATATGACTTATTTCCAGCAGCAATAGCAGATGGCGTGGCATAAGTGATATCGTCAGTTGATGTCGGATCACCGTCACCATCAATGCCTTTACCTAAAGAATAGGCTGCAAAGTCGTATTGATCTACTGAATAGTCCCAGTATTTGATTGACTGAGTGGCACCAGTTAGGGACGAAGTTGTTGCAGGAGTATAGCCAACATACTCCCAGTTACTGCTGTTCGACTCGGTTGTAAAGGCCGAGTTAGCCACATAGTTGGCATTATACTGGTCGAACACAAATGTAGTAGCACCTGTACCTTTCGTTCCAGCAAACACAAAGTTATTGTTCAACAAACCAGCAGCATCAGCACCAGTATGAGTGCCACGAGTAGTGGCTTTGGTACCAGAACCAAACACGATGGCCTTTTCGGGACCATTTCCAGGATTCGGGGAGTTGTTGTTCTCGCCGACGAAGTCGTCGCTTGTGCAGGAGGCTAAAGCGATAGCCATGGCTGCAAAGAATAATTTCTTTTTCATAATCATTACGTTTTTATTTATTAATACTTTACTTGAATATATATCTTTTATTAAAATGTTAATTTTCAATCTTCCATTCGGTGATGGTTCGCTCGGTGGTGCTGAAACCGATGCCCACCTTGTGAAGTCGTAAGCGGCCAGTGGCATAAGGTAGCAGGTAGTCCTTTCGGTCTATCTGCTCCAGAGCCTCGCTGGCCGGACGGTCAATCTTTAATTCCATCACATAGAGGTCGGTGGCGGTTGAAAGGGTCATGTCGATGCGTCCCTTTGCCGTGCGGACCTCCATCTGCACATACCTGCCCAGCAGTGAGAACACCACATAGAGCATCGTCTGGTAGTGTCCCTCGCTGTTGGCATTCTCAGCGTATGGTATGCTGGCCAGATAAACCCTGAGGGTCTCTAAGGCCTGATTGAGATCATCGCCGAGGATAGCCTCGTAGACATCGGCGACGATGTTATTGGCATGAGCCGTGTTGCTCTCTATGTAATAAGGTATAAGAGCCCCAATCATGCCATTGCGCACCTCGCGGTTAGGATATTTCAGAATATAGCGCTCAGTAGCAGCGTTATAGTCCTTGATGGTGAGGTAGCCGCCCTGATAGAAGAATGGCATGGGTGTGGTCATCTTCTCCGTGGGAGCGTCGAACTCATGAACACCGCACTGACAGCCATCGTCGAAATCCATGACCTGTGTACCGAACTGCTCCAGCATTCGCAGCAACGAGGAGGGTGTACCAGTATCGAACCAGTAGTCGTTCAGTTCGCCCTGCTGCAAGGCATTAAGCAGACTATAGGGGTTGTAGATGTCGGTGAGATCCTTGGCAAAGTGGTAGCCGTCGTAGCAGTGCTTCAACTTGGCGAGGGCCTCATCAACGGTCATTCCCTTCCTGTCAGCCAGACGTTTTACCCAAGGCATCATCTGCGTCTCGAGTTCATCCTGCGTGATGCCGCAGAGGGTGCTGAAGTCTGTCATCATCGTTATCTTCGTGAGATTGTTCAACTCGCTGAAGATACTCACCTGGGAGAACTTCGTGATGCCCGTGATGAATACGAAGTGCAGATAGGGATCGCAGTCTTTCAGACAACTGAAGAGAGAGCGCAAGGCCGTTCGCAGTGCTTCTAGTTTATCCTTGTCATGAAGCACAGTGAGCATGGGGGCATCGTATTCGTCGACAATGACCACCGCCTTCTCCTTCTTACCCGCCTGAACAATCAGTCTCTCCAGGCGTGCTCCCGGTGTGAAACCGCTGCCGTCGGATAGGCCGTACTCATCTTCAAGCCTTGACAACTGCAGTCCCACGCGCTCGTTAAAGTCCTCTACAGTGCCGCCCTTGGCACTGGCCAGACTGAGATGAAGCACAGGATGCTGGCGCCACTCCGTCTCGAGGTCCATGATCTTCAGGCCCTCAAAGAGGTCGCGGCGCCCCTCGAAATAACTCTTCAGTGTGGAGCAGAGCACGCTCTTACCGAAACGGCGCGGACGGCTCATGAACACATAACTGCATTCATGGACCAACTGATAGATCAGGGCGGTCTTGTCTATATACAAGAAGCCTCCCTCCCTGATCTTCTCAAAGGTCTGTATGCCCGTAGGCAGCCGTTTCAGTTCGTTAGCCATACTCGTAATGAGTTCTTATTGTTTACTGTACCTTGATGACCTTGGTGTAATAGACACCGTCGTTCTGGAAGTACTTGTCAAAGTAGTTATGACCTGCAAGGGCCTTCTCGCCGGCGAAACAGTCGTGGCGTCCACCATCGTAACTATACTCATACAGTCCGTTGACCTGCTGAGGCATGATGACGCAGTAGGTATAGACGTATGGTGATTCTGTGGTCCCCTCGCCTGAACGCTGGTAGTAGGCCGTTCCAGAGGCTGGATCGGTGTCGGTGCTCGGTGTCATCGTACCACCTACATTCACGTAGAGCCCTGAGGAGGCGAACTTTTCGTATGCGATGTTCACGGCTTCCTTGTAGGTGGTGCCACCGTCGGTGGTGTAGTAATAGGTCGTTCCTGTTACTGCCCTGCCAGAGGCTGCCGTATAGTCGGTACCGCTCTTCGTGAACAGGTTGCTGACGGTCTGTCCCTTAAACTCAGTCACATAACTCAGGGAACCATCGGCATTCTTGGTTATGTACTGCGCACCGGCCTTGGCATCGCCAGAGACTTCCACGAGGTTGAAGTCACGAGAGAGGAGCGAGACATCATCACCGGCAGCGGTGGTGACATTCTGGTACTTGGTGGTTGTTCCGGTAGGAGCCTGCTGTGTGTAGACAAAGGCATAGGTGGTACCGGCAACAGGTGAGAAACTCAGGGCCTCGTTGTCACCAATTCTAATCTGATTACCATCGACGCCATACACAATCGTGTTGGTCAGGGTGAAGGCCGTTTCATTAAGCACAATACCGTTGCGACCCTTGCGTGTGCCTTCTGGAGCCTTGTCATCTGGAATCGAAAGGGCATCCACAATCTCTGCCTCGGTATGAGTACCAGTAAAGGTATAGAGGGCAGCCTTCACCGTAACAGGATCGGTTGTCTCATCCTTCAAGGCGACGAGGGCATCGTTCTCGTTGACCGTGACAAAGATGTTCTTGCCATTTGCGGTGTATTCGTTGTTATTCACCACTTCAGAGTTCTGCTGATAGGTGGTGATGCTCGGCGTGGTGATAGTGGTGATGGTCTCCTGAGTGTGGTCATTATCCTCAGCATCGACAACTACTGCGTCGAAGGTGATGGGATAGAGACCGGCCAGATCATTGGGGTCGGAGTTGTAGGGATCATCATCCGGCAGGGTGGGATCATACTTACCCGTGCGACCGTTGGTCTTGTCGCTAATCTTAAAGAGGTAGGTGTAGGCATAGCCCGGCTTCCACTGGGTATAGATCAGGGGAATCTGGGCAGAGGCGTTCTTCACGACAATCTCCTCGCCAGTACCGTCGATAGACTCGAGGGTGAAGTTCACGCGGAGGTTGAAGTTCGTACCGTTCTCGTTGGGCAGGTAGAAGGTGTAGTAGTTGGTAGTAGAGTTACCTGCAAACGTTGCATCGTTAGAAGAACGGCCTAAGTAGATCTTATCTGTCGACTTCTCCGAACCCTCGCGATAGGAGTAGTTCATCGTACCGTAATTGACGATCGTATTCTGTGTGCCTGTGCCGGCGAAGGTGATGTGTGCCTGATTGTTGTCTGTATTGTCAGGCTTATCCACCGTCGGGAAATAGATGGTATAGGTACCCTCGGTATAGACATCGTTGGCCGTGGTAGTGAAGATCTTGGCTTCATTATTAATATCCGAAGCAGCAGCGATGACACCAGCCTGCGGATAGAACTGCACATTCTTCACCGAGTAGCCGGGGACAGTCTCGTAGATACCGATACGTACTTTGGTACCGAGACTGCGGAAGGACAGCACGACGGGCTCACCATATTTACTCTTCGTGGTTCCGTTTTTCTTCACTGTCACAAGGTCGGAGATATAGCACTGCGAGAGGTCGGCAGCCGTACCGGTAAAGGTATAGGCGGCTGTCGTAGCCGAACTCGGGGCAATGGCAGATACCAGCACGTTGGTTCCAGACACATAGTCGGCTTCCTTATAGACGGCAGGCACTTTACCCGACGACCAGGCGATGAAGTCGTACTGCGGCTGGGTGTAGTCCCAGTACTTGATGGTCTGTTGGGTGATACCATTGTCTATGGCATGCTGGATGGGCGTGCGACCCACATACTCCCAGTTGTTGGTGTTCGACTCAGTGGTGTTGGCAGTATTCTCAATCCACTCCACAAGGAAGTTGTCGTAGACGATGCTAACGGGTGAGGCAGTTCTACTACCCTTATAGCCACTGACAACGAATTTCTTGTCCAGCATATCGGCAGCCACTGCATCAGTGTAGTCGGCACGGGTGTGGGTGCTGGAAAAGGAATTGAACACGATAGGGATCTCCTTGACCTCGGGATTCGGGGTCACTACGGGAGGAGCGTCAGCGAAGTCATCGCTGCAGGCGGTGAAGGCAACTACTGCCAAAGCCGCAAGGAATAGATTCTTTTTCATATTTACAAATACTTTAAATTGATTCATTTTGGCGTTTTAATTATTATATAATTACTACAGAGGGAATTCGTGGGTTTCTTCTTCGAAATCTTTCACGACAGCATCGAAGGCTGAACCTCCGCTACGAGATGGGATACGCACGGTATCCATGTCCAGTTCGACGGTGATGACACCGCCCTTCCAGCGCTTGCGCACCTGATCGGTGACGTCGAACACAAAGGTGGAGTCCATGCCGTTGTTAAACTGCATGGTGATGTCAAGGTAATGGTTGGCCTTATCCTTGACGTCTTCTATATGCTTGATACGGTTGGCGTTCTGTCCGCTAATACCGAAGGTGAGCAGACGGCCTCCCGCGATGTCAACAGGTTCACCGTTCATGTCGCAGTTCTTCTTGAAGCGCGTGTTGTAATAGACGGTGATGATATCCTCGCCAGAGATACCCGTATTGACCACCGTGGAACGTGCGAATCCTGAGAGCATTCCCGAACCGTCGATGCCGACGATCTTTCCACGGTTGTGATGGAGAATCACCTGAGTGAGGTAAATATATGTAATAGGCTCGAGCAACATGTCGAGTTTCTTGACGTAGACATTCCTGATGGGATCGTACTCAAAACCAGTCAGTTCTCGGTCGATCTCAATGCCTTGGTGATAGGCGGAGAAGAGAGGCTCGGGCTCGTAGAAGGCCCGGGTGTACTTCGGCGCCTCGTAACGGGAAGAAGCCATCGTCTGGTTGGTATAGGCAAGCACATAGTCGAGCGAGGTCTGCTCGTCGAAGTTCAGGCTCTGTACACCATCGATGGTGTTGACGTCGTTCCACACGAGGATATCCCAGAAGCCCCAACTGTATTTTCCGTAGAAGGACTTGCCGGTGATGGTATTGGCAACCACGCTGGTATGGCTGGCCAGAGGGGTGGAACCCGTGAAGTAGCGGCGCAGGTGGAAGATGTTTGGCTCGGTGTAGCCGAGGGAGCCGAAGAGTTCCTGGTCGACGGCATCCCAGCCATAGTACCACTCGGCACGCCAATCGTAAGTAATGCCATACGACATCTCGTAATCCCAGTAGGCATCGAGTTCCAGTTCCACCAGCGGCAGTTCGATCTCGATATCACCGCCGTCGAAGAGATGCAGTTCCGGTTCGCGGATGCAGCATACCAACAACGACATGACCGCAGCGATTATTGCCATGCGGGTCACCATCGTGAGACTGTTATGATTGCTATATCTCTTCATCTCTTTTCGTAGTTTTTAAAACTCACGCCCTTCTTGTTGATCCTGCGGTAGAGCAGGTCGTAAGTCAGGGTGATACCAACACGTGTCGGACCCAGCCAGTTGTAACGGTACTGACGCTTCTTGAAGAGGTCAGGATCCAGTGTCCATTTGTAGTAGTACAGATCGTCGTGGTAGGAAGGATCCACCGGGTTCTCGTACTGATAGGGGTCATACTTACAACGGAAGTAGCCGGCCTGCAGTCCAAACTCCAAACGCCAGTGCCCTTTCTTCGAGAGGGGCAACACATAGCCCACACCCACACCGGCACCGACGCCCTCGCCTACCCAACCGCGGTCTGCATCGAAGCAGATGCCGAAGAGTGCCACATGGGCATAGGCCTGCAGGTAGAGTCCACGGAAGGCAGCACCCTCACCCGGAGGATTGGAGGAGAGACTACCGGAGCGCAGGTAATAACGGCTCTCCAACTGGTAGTTTCGTATCTGGAAATACTTATGGGCATCGTAGTCCTGCCACCAGGGGAAGTCGAACGAGGCACCGTAAGTGAAATGTCCCTTCTTGGGATAATACTCGATGGCAACATTGGGGATGGGGCACCAACGGTTATAGCCTGGCACGTAAGCACCATCGAGCAGGAGGTTGGTCTTCACCGACAGGTATTCGCGACGGGGAAGGATCTCGGGTTCGTCAAAAACGACAGCGGCAGTGACCGGTGCCTCCGCAACAGGTTGCTCCACGATGACAGGCTCAGGAACGGGTTGTTCCTCGGCTGGCTGCGGAATCACTTCGACAGGTTGCTTCTGCTTGAATACCAACATGATACGAGCGGTACGAAGACTAGGGAAATAGTTAGTGAGCAAGTGCTTCCACAACTTCCCGCCCTCTGCTTGCTGGAGTTCTTCCTTGAGTTGCGCAACGTTGTTGCTGGGCAGATATTTATCACATATACTCTTTACTAACACGTAATAACTATCCTGCGCGCGCGACAAAAAAAGACAGAGCGAACGATAGTCCTCATAGTCCACGTCGAGATTGTAACTACCGTCGCTGACGGGTACACTGAGACGGGACAAGACAAAGTCGGTCAACGCCTTGGCACGCTTCTCACCCAAGACCTTGTTGTGCTCATAAGATCCCTCCGGCGAGGCAGCACCGCGGATATAGATACGTGAAAGGGTGTAGCCCTCCCGGTTGATGGCGGGCAACACCTCTTCCTCCAATTGTTTTAGCAACGGCGCATCCGGCGGCAACCGGTAGTCGTTGACAGGGAACACCACCCTGCCTGCCTGATCGAAAAACTCCTCGTCGGAGAAATGAACGGTCTCGCCTTCCTCGACGAAACGGATGTAAGTATTAGTTGTCAAAATAGAATCAGCACGAAGGTCTGAGGCTACAAGGTCTCGGGCTTGTAACCTTTCCGGCAACGCTATCATAACCAACAGCAGCAGGAAAAGAACCATATTTTTGCCAATATTTCGCGTCATTGATCTATATTTCGGGACAAATATACGACTTTTTTGGCGATATAACCGCGTTTTTTATCGACAAAAGCCATTTCCTTAACACCATTTAACCAAATTAACAAGAGGGGAGTTTTACCCCCCCCCTATGAAAATTAGCAATATTACTTTACATATTCGAATTAGTATTCGAGAATCAAGGATTGTCTGGGCTTCAGTTCGACATTGGTGGAGAGATTGTAAGTGCGGTTGGTCAGGATATCCTTGGCACGGGTGACGGAACCGATAACCTCGGCGTAACGGGTGACATCGAGGGTGGCGGGCTTGGAAGTGCCGTTAAGGACAGCAAGCGCCGTCTTGCCCTTGTATTGGCGTGCAATGACATAGATACCATTGTAAGGGATGAACTGAATTTGTTTCCCCTTGGTGACGACCTCATTGCCCTGACGCCAGTGGAGCAGGCGGGACAACCATGAGAACATGGCCTGTTCAGACTTTGAGCGACCCTCCTTGGTGAAGCAGTTATGAGTGTCTCCAGGGAATCCACCAGGGTAATCTTTTCTTACATTTCCGTCTGTCACATTTTTTGTGCCATTCATGAGCACTTCTGTGCCGTAATAGAGTTGTGGTGTGCGATTAACAATTAATAACAGTGCAAGCGCCTGCTTCAGGGCGAGGGTGTCCTTCCCATTGCCCAAAAAACGGTCCGTATCATGGTTCTCGATGAAGGCCATCACATTCGACGGATTCGGGTAGAGGTAGTCATAGACGAAGGAATTGTAAAGACGATTCAATCCGTTCCACCAGCCATCGGTCTCTTCATTCTTAGCCTGGTTCAGTTTGTCGAAGAAAGAGAAGTCCATGACGGTCTTCAAATAGGTGGAATGGGGAATGAAGGATGAGGCATGCTGACCTTGCACTTCATGCGGTTTTCCGTCCCACTGCCAGGCGGCGGTGTAGGCGGGTTCGGTGACCCACGTCTCGCCGACGGTATTGAAATTGGGATATTCGGCATGGAGTTCCTTCATCCACTGGGCCATCGCCTCAGCATAGGCGTATGGATAGGTATCCATGCGGATGCCATCAATGCCGACGGTCTCTATCCACCAGATGCTGTTCTGGATGAGGTAGCGCATCAGGTGGGGATTACGCTGGTTGAGGTCGGGCATGGAAGGCACAAACCAGCCTTGGGTGGTCTCTTTGAGATCCATTTTCGAAGCGTAGGGATCAAGGACGGGAGTAAGTTTGTAGGAAGTCTGAATAAATGAGGAATGAGGAATGAGGAATGAGGAATGTTGATTACCTTGCAAGCCATTGGAATCTGCGCTTGTCTGGATATCATCATTCCTCATTTCTAATTTCTCATTATGAATATTGATGTTGAGCCAGTCCTTAGAGGGCATGTCCTGTGTCCAAGGATGCTCAAAGCCACTGTGGTTGAAGATCATGTCCATCACAATCTTCAGTCCTTTGGCATGGGCCTCATCACAGAGTTTCTTATAGTCCTCGTTTGAACCGAAACGGGGATCCACACGGTAGTAGTTGGTAGTGGCATAGCCGTGATACGTTGAGTAGCCGGTGTCTGTATCGGGAGAGTCATTTTCCAGCACAGGCGTAAACCAGAGGGCTGTCACACCCAGTTCCTTGAAGTAGTCGAGGTGCTCCCGGATGCCGTTGAGGTCACCACCATGACGCAGGCTCGGTTCTGAGCGGTCTTCCTTGTAGGGTCGCATACCTGCCACCTGCGGGTTGTGGTTGGCGCCTTGTGCAAAACGGTCTGGCATCAACATATAGAGCACGTCGGCATTGGTAAAGCCCATGCGCTTGTCGCCACTCATCTCACGCTGTTTCAGTTGGAACGGCACTTTCTCACCTTTTCCACTTTTCACCTTCCCCCCTTTAAACGTCAACGTCATGGTGCCAGGCTGGGCCTCGCGCACGTTCATATAAATTAATAAGTAGTTGGGCGAGTCAAGGCGCACCAGACTGTCGATACGGACACCAGGATAATCGGTGGTCACGTCGGCCACATCACGGATGCCCGGACCATAGACCATCAACTGCACCGAGGGGTTCTTCAGTCCCACGTACCAGTCGGTAGGCTCTATCCGGTCAATCACTTGTTTCTTTGCTGCACTCATTGTTAAGACATTAGCCATCAGAATGGCGGTTACCAATAAAATTCTACGCATATCTTTACTTCTTTAACTCCGCCACAAAGATACGAAAAAAAAAACGAAAGACCATCGTTTTTGACAGATTTTCACACAACATACTTTTCCATCGTTCTATCGCGCGTGCGTATGATAGTAGAGGACACTACTATTGAAAATTACGACACTACTATTTTTTGCTACGGCAGTCGTAGCAAAAAATAGTAAGGTACCCTCCAGTTAGTCGTGCAAAATCAATGCCGACTGCGCATTGACGATAGCCTTGGAACCCTTCAGGGCGCCAAGGCCGTTTTCATTGATGACCCCGTCACAACAAACGATGGTGTAGTTGCCTTCGGGAATGGCAACCTCCGTATCAGCCTTGCCCGCATTGAGGATAACGATGATGTTGCGCCAGTCGTCACGCCCTGCATAGTTCTTCAAACGGAAAGCCACGGTTTTTTCCGGAGCATCCAAGAACTCCAGATGCTTCCTGACCAGATCGGCATTGCCAAGGCGGAAGGCTGGATGGTGCTGACGGAGTGCAATCAGGTTCTTGTAGTAATCAAAGACCTGCGGATATCTCTGTTTGTTCGACCAGTCGAGATGGTTAATGCTGTCAGGCGACTCAAAGGAGTTATGAACACCCTGTTTCGTGCGGAGCAGTTCCTCGCCACTGAGCATGAAAGGCACGCCCTGGGAGGTGAAGACAGCCGTCTGTGCCAACAGGTCGAGGCGGATGAGTTCAGCCTCACTGATGCCAGGAACTGAGGCCTTGAGACGGTCTACGAGACACATGTCATCGTGGCAAGAGACATAGGACATCATCTGGGTGGGTTCGATGGCCCAGGGAGCCTTGGAGTAGTTCACCTTCGTCATATCCACCTGCGGGTGGGCGACGGCACCGGCAATGCCGAACTTCAGACTCTCCTTGAAACCCATTATGTCTGACGACTTGAAAATCCGGATGCCCGTCCCCAGCCAGCCACATTTAGTATCGTCGTCGAAGGGACCGCGCAGGGCATCGCGGATCTCATCGCTGAAAGCAGCGATACGCGGCATCTGCGGGATGTTCGCCTTCATGCCGAGTTTCTCCTGGGGATAGGCACACGAGCCTGCGCTCCATCCCTCGCCATAGATGAAGACAGAGGGGTCTATCTCATCCACCGCCTGACGGATCAGGTTCATTGTCTCAATGTCGTGACAGCCCATCAGGTCGAAGCGCAATCCGTCGATATGATATTCGTTGATCCAGTATTTCACGGATTCAATCATGAACTGGCGCATCATCGGTTTTTCGCTGGCAGTCTCATTGCCACAGCCAGAGCCGTTGCTCCCCACCCTATAATAATAATCGGGATAAGTACGCTGGAAGTTGGAATGCTCAATGTCATAGGTATGGTTATACACCACATCGAGGATGACACGGATACCCGCCTGGTGGAGCGCCTGCACCATCTGCTTGAACTCACGGATGCGCACCTCGGGCCGATAGGGATCGGTGGAGTAGCCACCCTCGGGTACATTATAATTCACCGGGTCGTAGCCCCAGTTATACTTGTTGTCGCTGAGGCGTGTCTCATCCACAGAGCCATAGTCATAACTGGGCAGGATATGGATGGCATTCACGCCTAACGACTTCAGGTGATCGATGGCCCAGGGTTCTGTGAGTGCCAGGAATTTTCCCGGATACTTCGCATCGGGACGGGCGATGGAGAAATCGCGGTGGTGCATCTCATAGACCACCAGGTCGGCAGGCGACTTCATCACGGGCCGCTGGTCACGCTCCCACCCCGTGGGGTTCGTCTCAGCCATATCGATGATAGCACCTCGCTTACCATTCACGCCGACCGCCTTGGCGAAGACACCCGGACATTCGCCCTTACCGATGTCGAAGGTATAAAACTGTCCCATCAGGTCGCCCTTCACCGTCGTCTGCCACTTTTCAGAGGCTATGCGCGTCATCTTGACGGTCTTGTAGGCCTTCCCACCCTGTCCGTCGCGATACAGACGCACCGTCACCCGCTTGGCATCATTGGGGGCAAAAAGTGAAAACACGGTCATCTCGGGTGAATAACCTACTTCCTGAAACGTCTGTGCTGCCACTGTCCCGGGCAACAGCAAAGATAAGATTCCTGTCAATATCAAACTCTTCATTCTAAGTTATAACTAATTATCGCTGCAAATATAAGAAAAAAAACGGAAAATGATTGTTATTTCCAAAAAAAATTGTATCTTTGCGCTGTGCAAACGTTTTCATTGTCTTGTTATCAATGTCTATGCGATACCTAATAACAACCACCCTGCTGTTTCTGTCGGCGGTCCTTTGGGCTCAGACGCCAGACATCGAGTCGCGCTACAAGGAGATAGACCAGGCCATCGCCGAGTCGCCCCATTATGTGGCCCAGCGTGAGGCAAAGATAACGTCTGCACGCCATGCCTTCGAACAGGCTTCCGGTAGACAGAAATATGAGGAAGGATACAAACTCTACGAACTCTACCGTCCTTTCGTCAGCGACTCTGCCATCTGGTTTATCCGCCAGTGCATCACACTGGCCGAGCAGTTGGGCGACCTGTCGGCCTCGGTGCGCTGCAGGTCGCAGTTGGCCATCCGCTGCACAAACATCGGCATGTACGACGAAGCCCTGAACATCCTCGACTCCATCCGGCTGCCAGACCCTGTCGAGCAGACCGCCTTAGGCACCTATTACGAAGCCTATAATAATGTATATAGCGAACTGAGTTACTACACCCATCTCAACGATATGCAGAAGAGTTATCTCGACAAGGCCTACTACTACGAACGACTGATGTACGAGAAACTGCCCCCCACCTACGAGACCTGTCTGCTGAAACGCGAACAGCGTGCCCAGGGCGAAGGAGACCTCAAGGCAGCCATGGCCATCAATGACGAGTGGCTCAAAACCGTTGAGGCAGGCAGTCATCCCTATGCCCTGACAGCCCTCTACCGTTATATCGAATACAAACTACAGGGCGACTCGGCACAGATGATGTTCTGGCTGACAGAGTCCGTACTGGCCGACATACGCAATGCCGCCATGGACCAGGGATCGATGTGGGAACTGGCCAATGAACTGATGCTGAAAGGCGACCTCGAGCGCGCCTCCCACTACATCAGTTATACCAGCGACTGTGCCAACCGCTATGGCTCGCGTCAGCGTAACTGGCAGATCGCACCGTTGCTGTCGCAAATCGCCAAGAACTACAAGGCCCAGAGTGAGCGCACCACCCACCAGTTGTGGATGACCCTGGCCGCCATCAGTATCCTCGCCTTGCTGTTGCTCGTGGTTCTCTTCCTTGTCCACCGACGCAACCAGCAGTTGGATATGGCGCGGAAGGCGCTTTCAACTGCCAATTCCCAACTGTCAACGGTCAACTCCCAACTGTCCACTCAGAAAGACGAATTGTCCGTCCTCAACGCCCAACTCTCAACCCTCAACTCCCAACTCTCCGAGAGCAACCGTGTGAAGGAGGAGTATATCGGACGATTCATGAGTCTCTGTGCCCAGTATATCGACAAACTCGACAACTTCCGTAAGATGGTGAACAAGAAGATGAAAAACAAGGAACTCGACGAACTCTTCCAGATATCGAAATCAACGGAACTGAAAGAGAAGGAACTTGAAGAACTCTATGAGAACTTCGACACCGTCTTCCTGCATCTTTTCCCCAATTTCATCGATGACTTCAATGGGTTGCTCCAGCCGGAACTGCGTATCCATCCCAAAGAGGAGAACCGGCTGACGACAGACATCCGCATCTTTGCCCTCATCCGCCTGGGCTTCGAAGACTCATCGAAGATTGCCGAGTTCCTGCACTATTCCGTGAACACTATCTACAACTACCGTGCCCGTATCAAAAACGGTGCCTTAGGCAACCGCGAACAATTCGAGAACAAGGTAAAAACCTTGTAAAAAGGCGATAAATGTAGAAACTACACCTCTATATCCTATCCACTCTTTTTGAGAGTAGACAAAAATGTAAATAACTAAAAATCAAACAAATAGTATTCTAAAACAATTATAATCGTCCACTTTTTCTATCTATCGTCGCGAGACGTATTCCTTTTTTATCTAATTTTGCACCCGAAAACCTCTCGAAGGTACAAATCTAACTCAATATTAACAATTAACTCATTAAGTATGAAAAAAAGCAGGTATCTATGGTTGTTATTGGCACTGATGGTGTCAATGGTAACGCGAGCCCAAGGCATCTTGGGTACTGTGACAGACGATCTCGGGGAGCCCGTCATCGGTGCTTCCGTCGTCGAGAAAGGTAATCCTCAGAACGGCACCATCACCGACTTCGATGGTCATTTCACCGTCAAGGTGAGCGAGGGTACACCTATTATTATTAGTTATATTGGCTATCTCACCCAGGAGGTGAAGGCCAGTAACAACATGACAATCGTCATGAAAGAAGACGCCCAGACACTGCAGGACGTGGTTGTCATCGGTTACGGTGTACAGAAGAAGAGCGTTGTGACGGCCTCCATCGCCAAGGTCTCTTCAGAAGATCTTGAGGGTAAGACCCGTCTGCGTGCAGACGATGCCCTGAAAGGACTGGCAGCAGGTGTGAACGTCACATCGGCATCAGGACAGCCCGGATCGCAGTCGATGATCCGTGTGCGTGGTACTGGTACCATCAACAACACCAACCCCCTGTACATCATCGACGGTATGCCCGCCGACCAATACGGCCTGGAGAGTGTGAACCCCAACGATATCGAGAGTATCGAGGTGTTGAAGGATGCTGCATCGGGTGCTATCTACGGTGCTCGTGCTGCTAACGGTGTGATTCTGGTTACTACCAAGAAAGGTAAGATGGGTAAGGCACAGATCAACTATAACTTCAGTTATGGATGGCAGAGTGCCTGGAAGAAGCGTGATGTCACTGGTGCTACCGACTATGCCATCCTGCAGAACGAGAAGTACGTGAACGGTGGACAGGCTCCGCTGTATGCCGACCCATACAACCTGACAGATGCCAACGGCCAGAAGATTACCGGTTTTGGTACTGACTGGCAGGATCTGCTGTTCAATGACAATGCGCCTGTAGTTCAGCATGACATATCAGTGAGTGGTGCCTCAGAAAGAGTGAACTACTATCTGTCATTGGGCTACTACACACAGGACGGTATCGTGGGTGGTAACTATGGTAAGTCGAATTATGACCGTCTGACCATCCGCTCAAACAACCAGTTCAATCTCTTCGATAACTCGAAGGATCGCAACTTCCTGAACAAACTCGACATCAGTGCCAACCTTTCTTATATGCGTACGCACAGCACCGGTATCGATGCCAACTCCACATGGGGCTCACCTCTGGGTTCGGCCCTCTACCTGGCTCCCACACTGCCCGTCACACTGGATGGCGGATACGAACAGAATGCAGACGGAACGCCTAATTATAATGCACCTCGTATTGGACAGCAGATGATTGACCGCTACTCTGCCTACGACCTCTATACCGATGCTAACGGCAACCCCTATACCATTCCCGGCTTTATCGGCAGTTATCAGGAACAGAACAACCCCATCGCCATGATGCAGCAGCGCCCGGGCAGAGGCTGGAGCCATAAGTTCATGCCTAAGTTCTCCATTGACCTGCAGTTGTGGGACAACCTGAAGTATCACTTTACATGGAGTGCAGAGCAGTCTTTCTGGGGCAGCGAGTCGGCTACCACCGAGAAATTCTATTTCTCTGGTAACAACAACTCCGACCACACCCAGGCACAGTCGGAGAAGGCCAACAGCACACAGTGGCAGATTGAGAACACCCTGACCTACGACAAGGAGTTCGGCAAGCACTCTATCGGCGTGGTGCTGGGTCAGAGCGCACTGAAGTACAAGGGTGACTATCTGGGTGCATCGCACTGGAACCTGATTAACATCAACAAGCCGTACGTTGACTACACCACCGGCGGCAGCATCGAGACAACAACCGATGCCGACGGTCATATCACTGGTGTGAAGAGTCTCGTAGGCGGTTGGGCTGGTCCGTACGTTGAGCACCGTTTGGCATCGCTCTTCGCACGTCTGAGTTACAACTACGATGAGAAGTACATGGTGCAGGCAACCATCCGTCGTGACGGTTCAAGCCGTTTCGGTTCTAATAATAAATACGGTGTGTTCCCCTCATTCTCTGTTGGATGGAACATCATGAACGAAGAATTCATGAAGGACACACGCGACTGGCTGTCGAACCTGAAACTCCGTGCAAGTTGGGGTAAGAACGGTAACGAGAATATGGACGATTTCCGTTATACCGTACTCACCACCACTGGCGGCACCAGCAACTACTATTTCGGTCGTCAGGCCGTGATGAACTACGGTTCTAAAGCCAACGGCCTGGCTAACGAGAACCTGAAGTGGGAGGAGAGTGAGCAGACCGACCTGGGTATCGACCTCGGACTCTGGAACAATAAGTTGACCTTCACCGTAGACTATTATATCAAGAAGACCAACGGTATGCTGATTACCATGCCGATTCCATCCTATGTCGGTGAGTCGAAGCCTTGGGGTAATGCAGGTGACATGGAGAACAGCGGTATCGAGTTTGAACTGGGCTACAAGTGGAACATCAGTGATGCTCACTTCGCCATCAAGGGCAACGCTTCTTACCTGAAGAACAAACTGAAGAACCTGGGTAATGATACCGGTTTCCTGAACTATGGTATCTCACAGTTCAGCGATGGTGGCGTACGTGCCGAGAACGGCATGACATTCCCATACTTCTACGGCTACCAGACAGCAGGCGTACTGCAGAACAAGGCAGAGGCCGATGCCTACAATGCCAAATACGGTGCCAGCTCTAATCCTGGCGACCTGATCTTCGTGGATACCAACAATGATAACAAGATTACCAGTGATGACCGTACCAAGATCGGTAAGCCGACACCAGACTGGACCTTCGGTCTGAACTTCAATGCCGACTGGAAGGGCTTCGACCTGAATTTGTTCTTCCAAGGTGTGACAGGTGCCGACATCTTCGATGCTACCTGGCGTCAGGATATCGCATCGGGTAACTATCCCACCTGGGTGCTGCAGCGTTGGACTGGTGAGGGTACTTCGAACACGCTTCCCCTGCTGAAACTGGGCGACTCACGCAACTGGGTCTGCAGCGACATCTATGTACAGGACGGCAGTTATCTGCGCCTGAAGAATATCGCACTGGGCTACACACTGCCCCGCAACCTCACCAAGAGAATCAATGTCGAGCGCTTCCGCGTCTATGTACGTGCTGAGAATCTGTTCACCTGGACCAAGTACTGGGGATTCGATCCTGAAATCGGTACCAGCAGCACTTCCATGGGTGTTGACTACGGAGTATATCCTCAGGCTCGCATCTTTACTGTAGGTTTCAACCTTTCGCTTTAATGATTTGAAAATATAAAATAGAAATTAGATATTATGAGTAACAAGATATACAGAATAGGACGGTTGATGCTTGGCACAGCACTATTCACTTCACTATTCACCGCCTGTAAGGATGACTTCCTGGAGGTGCAGAATCCTACTGGAGAGCCCTTGGAGGAATATTACATGACCGACGAGCACCTGAACGAGGCTTGTACCTCGGCATACGCTCCGCTACACTGGCCCGACTGGGACGGCACAGCCTATAATGACCTGACCTGCGACGCTGAGATCTTAGGAGACGACTTCTGGGTAGGCGGCGCCAGCATCAGTGATAACCAGCACTGGCACAAACTCTTCAACTTTGAAGGTGATGGCAACAATACACTGGGAACCCTGTGGGGTGATTTCTACAGCGGTATCAAGCGCTGCAACGACGTGATTAAGTACTGCTCATGGGGTGGCGGCGTTGAGAAGAACCGCAAGTCGTATGAGATGCAGGCTCGTCTGCTCCGCGTGTACTATTATAATATTCTGTGGCACTACTATGGCAATGTACCCTTCTATCTGGAGAACCTGACTGAGCCTTACACAGCCCCGCAGATTACCGCCGACGAAATTTATGCCAACTTGATGCCAGAACTCGAGGAAATCATCGCATCCAACGTTCTGCCTATGCGCTGGGAAACCAGTGAGAGCGGACGTGTGTCACAGGCGATGGCCTATATGCTCTATGCCGAGATGGTGATGTACCAGAACGACACTGCACGCTATCCCACGGCCCTGGGCTACATGAAACAGATTATCGCTGACACGAATTATTCGCTGAACCCAGACTTCAAGGATCTCTTCGACGAGAGTGGCGAGTGGTGCTCTGAGAGCATCTTCGAGATTAACTACGAGGATGACAATGGTCAGCGTGACTGGGGTACACCGTTGCATGCTGGTGGTACCGTGTTCCCCACACTCTGCTCACCTAACGGTTGGGCCGGTGGCGAAGGCTGGGACGGCGGTAACGATGGTTGGGGCTTCCTGCCTATGCGTCTAGAGGCTTACAACATGTATGCAGAGAATGATAAGCGTCGCGACGTGACCTGTTGGGATGTACGCGGCTACACCTACACAGAGCGTTATCAGGACACACACATCTGGCACGGCAAGTATCGTCCGCAGAGTGCAAACAATCAGGATTGTCCTTCATCGAAGAACCTGAACTACAATAACAACAAGCGTATCTACCGCTATGCTGAGACCTTGTTGAATGCAGCAGAACTATTGCTCCAGACCGGTGGCAGTGCTGCCGAGGCAGCAGGCTATGTAAACGAGGTTCGTAACCGTGCAGGTCTGCCCGCACTCAATGGCGTAACTATCGACGACATCTTTACAGAGCGTCATCTGGAGTTCTGTGGCGAGGGTAAGCGTTATTTCGATTTAGTACGTGCTGAGGGCATTTCTGGTGCTACCCAGAAGGCTTCCACCGTACTCGTACCCGATACATACGGCTATCGCACCAACTCATGGACGGCATCCAAGAAACATATTCCTCTGTCGCAGAGCGAACTCGATGCAGACCCAACACTGGTGCAGAACAACTATTAAGAGTCTCCCCCCGTACTCCCCTCCTCCAAAGGAGGGGTCAGGGGGGGGCAAAATATAAACAATTAAATAATAAAGAAAAATGAAGAATCTGTTTAAATATTCAATAGGAGTTCTGTTTGCAGGCGCGATGATGACAGCCTGTTCGCCAGAAAGTTTCGATGGCGCAGACCCCAATGGTATTCCGGAGGTGAATGATGTTGACTTCAACATCAGCGTCGATCAGGAGACCAACCAGATGATTGCCACCTATACCCCACAGCCTGGTACATACCCCGTGTGGATCTTGAATGGCAACACATACTCTACCTTGCAGGAGGTGGGTTACAATAACCCCGAGGCAGGTACCTATACCATCGACATGAAGATTGGCAACCGCAATGGCTTCAGTCAGGGAACGGTCAGCAAGACCTTTACTTTCAACGAGACCAAGATTGACTACAGTGCCGATTTCCGCCGTATCACTGGTAAAGAGTGGCGCATCGCTAACAAGGAAGTAGCCCACATGGGTTGCGGCCCTGCCGGAACGGCTGGAACAGAGTGGTGGTCGGCTCAGCCTAACGACAAGAAGGATTTCGGTGTTTACGATGACCGTATTACCTTCACTGCCGACACCCGCAAGGGGGGTACCTACACCTATGATGCAGGTGCAGATGGCATGACCTATGTAAACTGGGGCACATCATTTAATCCCACTGGTGCAGAACCCGATGTCGACGTTGCTCTTGGCAATCAGACTTCTACCTGGAGTTTCGAGGTCTATGACTGGGAGGATGCCGAAGGTAACGTGACCAAGCAGACATACATCCAACTGGGTGAAAACACTTTGTTCCCTTACATCTCCAGCAATGCTCAGTACGAGAATCCTAAGTTCCGTATCGAGACACTGACAGCCACAAAGATGGTGCTGGTTTACGACGCTCCAGATCGCAGTATCGCATGGCGCTTCATCCTGACCAGTGCTGCCGACGAACGTCTGGTAGAGGAGCAAGGCTTCGATGCCAACAGCGACTTCAACCTCTGGAAGGGTGTGACCCCCGAGGCAACCTTCTACTTTGCACCCAACTGGTCGCCCGACCGCACCGCCGAGATGCAGGCAACCTATAACGACAAGGGCAATGACTATACCGTTACTGTTCCCGATGCTGCCTTCGATCGCTGGCAGGCTCAGATGCACCTCCATACGACTGGTGTAGAGACCTCTGCTGCCAACCACTATGACTTCTCATGTATCTTCGTGGCAGATGCAGATATTGACGGGGTGACTGTAAAGGTTACCAACGAGGCTGACAACGAGGCTATTATCGACGTGGACAACATCAGTCTGAAGGCCGGTAAGGAATATGTATTCTGGAAGAGCGACGTTGAAGGTAAGGATCTCTCACCCGTGAAGATTGTCTTCGACTTCGGTCATGCTACAGGTGCTACCAACATCAGCATCAGCAATATCGTGCTGAAGGATCACGCCAACAATGACGGTACCATCGTTTCTGAAGGTGGTGAAGGTGGCGGTGAGGATAAGCCAAAGATGGACTGGGACTACAACAGCGGTGCCAATCTCTGGAAAGCCGTTGACGACGGAACACTCTTCGATGCCTTCGGCTACTGGTTTGCCGACGACGGTTGGGGTGAACTGCCTAATCAGCCTGTGGCTACTCATGACGGCGATACCTACGAGATCACACTTCCTGAGGGTATGGGTGGCAGCCAGTGGCAGGGTCAGTACCATATCGACACCAAACTCACTGCAAGTGCATCAAAGGCTTACAATTTCTACTTCGTGATGGAGACTGATCAGGACTGTCCGGGTGTAACCGTCAAACTCACCGATGCCGGCGACAGCAACTTCTTCTGCGAAGGACGTCACGATGTGAAGGCCGACGAGCCCTTCATCTTCAAACTGGAAGGCGCAACCCTGAAGGAAGGTAAGGACGCAGAAGCCATCCGTCTGTTCTTCGACTTCGGTGGCTCTCCTGCCGGAACACACGTCAAGATCAGCAAGATCTATTTCGAAGAGGCCGTCAGCATCAACTACGACGATGCCGATAATCTCTGGAAGGGTGTCGACGACGGCAGTGTAGCCAGTTCATTCGGCTATTGGTTTGCCGATGATGGCTGGGGCGAACTGCCCAATCAGCCTGTGGCTACCCGCAATGGCGACACTTACGAGATCACACTTCCTGAAGGCATGGGCGGCAGCCAGTGGCAGGGACAGTTCCACATCGATACCCAACTCACTGCTTCTGCAGCATTAGCCTACAACTTCCAACTGGTGATGGAAGCCGACAACGACTGCCCTGGTGTAACCATCAAACTCACTGACGCTGGTGACAGCAACTTCTTCTGTGAAGGCCGTCACGACATTAAGGCCGACGAGCCGTATGTCTACACACTGAAGGGTGCTACGTTGAAAGATGGTGCCGATGCAACTGCCATCCGTCTGTTCTTCGACTTCGGAGGCTCTCCCGCAGGTACCAAGGTTAAGATCAGCAAAATAGTCTTCAAGGAGGCGTAATTAATGAAACGATTCATGCTTAATACATTTTTGTTCTCTCTTGCCGTAGCCCTTTGGGGCTGCGGGGGGAGCGACAACGATGACCCACAGCCTGCAGCCGTCAGCATCACGTTATCACAGACAAATGTCACGGCACCTGCTGAGGGCGGTAGATATACCATCAACGTGACTACCACAGGTAAGGAATGGGGCGCATACGCTGATCAGGAATTCATCACTGTCGAGACGAAGAATACGGTAGCCCAAACGGGCACGATGACGGTCACGGTTCCTGCTAATCCGACGACCAGTGCCCGCACGGGTACCGTCACCGTCATGTCGGGTGTAGCACGTCAGACCATCAGCGTAACACAGTCGGCAGCCGAGAAGCCTGCCTACAATGCACCCGACGGCTACACACTGGTATGGAACGATGAGTTCGACGGTGATTATGGCTATGCTCCTAACGAGAATGGCGTACCCCGGACAGAACTCAACCCCAACGACTGGACCCACGAGGTACAGAAAAAGGGATGGGTGAACAATGAGTTACAGAACTATGTCAATCATAAGTCGCCCGGTGGCGACCTCGTAACGGAAATCAAAAACGGCACATTGCGCATCCACTGCTTCAAGGAGAACGGCAACATCTATTCTGGTCGAGTGTATGCCCACGTTAATCAGGGCTGGCAATACGGCTACTTCGAAGCCTCAATCAAACTGCCTAAGGGCAAGGGCACCTGGCCTGCCTTCTGGATGATGCCTGTAGGTAATGACTGGAACACGAATCCCTGGCCGATGTGTGGTGAGATTGATATCATGGAAGAGGTGGGGGTTGTTCCTAATGAAGTGTCTTCAAGTATCCATACGCAGGACTACAACCACACCAAGAACACTCAGAAGACCCATGCCATGAAGATTGCCGATGCAGAAGGTGCTTTCCACACTTATGCCCTTCTCTGGACTGCAGATGAGATTATCACCTACGTCGACGGCAAAGAACAGTTGCATGTGACGAAGGCCGCACTCGGCAGTGGTCATAACCAGTGGCCCTTCCACTATGCCTTCTACCCGATCTTCAACCTCGCATGGGGTGGTGACTGGGGTGGCATGCAGGGGGTCGATGAGTCGGCTCTACCCATTACGATGGAAGTTGACTATATCCGCGTATTCCAGAAGAAATAAACAATGAAGAAATCGTTTTTATACCTCATCGTGCTTTTACTCGCTGCCTGCACAGCAGGTGGCGGGCAGAAGAGCACGACGGGGTTTGTCACCATCCAAGGCCATGACCTCATTCAGCCCAATGGAGAGAAACTCTTTATTCAAGGAACGAATCTGGGCAACTGGCTGAATCCCGAAGGTTATATGTTCGGCTTCGGACGTACCAACTCGGCATGGATGATAGACCTGCTCTTCAAAGAGGCTGTGGGCCCTGACTTCACGGCGGAGTTCTGGAAGCAGTTCAAAGACAACTACGTGACAAAGGCCGATATCGACTTTATCGCCTCGCAGGGAGCCAACACCATCCGACTGCCTTTCAACTATAAACTCTTCACCGATGAGGACTATATGGGACAGACTGGTCAGAAAGACGGTTACCAGCGTATCGACTCTGTGGTGAGTTGGTGTAAGGCCAATAACCTCTATCTGATTTTGGATATGCACGACTGTCCGGGTGGACAGACGGGCGACAATATCGACGATGGACACGGTTACCCTTGGCTGTTTGAGAGTGAGAAGAGTCAGCAACTTTTCTGCGACATCTGGCGTGAGATTGCCAATCGCTACAAGCAGGAGACCACCATTCTGGGCTACGAACTGATGAACGAGCCTATCGCCCATTTTTTTGCCAACAAGGATTCACTCTACCAGTTGCTTCAGCCCCTCTATAAGCGCTGCGTCAGCACTATCCGTGAGGTGGACCAGAACCATATCATCCTGTTGGGTGGAGCCCACTGGAACAGTTTCTTCTGGATGCTCGACGATGCCAGTTATGACGACAAACTGATGTACACCTGTCATCGCTATGGTGGTCCTGCCACCAAGGAGGCCATTACCCACTACATCAACTTCCGCGACTCTATCAACCGTCCCATGTATATGGGTGAGTTCGGCCATAACACCATGGAGTGGCAGAGCGACTTTGTCAGTGTGCTCAAGGAGGCTAATATCGGCTATACTTTCTGGCCTTATAAGAAGGTGGATGAGTCTTGCATGATGGGTATCCAACGCCCAGATGGCTGGGACAGCATCGTGGTAAAGTATTCCGAGACCTCGCGTAACACCTATCAGGAGTGGCGTGAAGCCCGTCCCGATCAGGCTCTGTTCCGTGAACTGCTTATGCAATTTGCCGAGAACTGTCGTATTGAGAACTGCAAACCCCAGAAGGATTATATCCAGAGTATGGGAATGAAAGGAGAATGAATAGATATTCGATTATCAAGAATTAGAGAATTAAAGAATTATGATTAGAAAAATATACAAGCGGATGCTGTTAGGCATTGTCTGCATCGTTGGTCATTCATCATTCAGTGAAGCCCAGACCCCTGTCTACCTCGATGAGACGAAACCTATGGAACAGCGTATCGAGGATGCCCTGAAACGCATGACCCTCGATGAGAAGATCGCCGTGATCCATGCGCAGTCGAAGTTCTCGAGTCCTGGTGTGAAACGTCTCGGCTTCCCCGACTTGTGGACTGACGACGGCCCGCACGGGGTGCGTCCTGATGTGCTCTGGGACGAGTGGGTACAAGCAGGACAGACCAACGATTCGTGTGTGGCGTTCCCCGCACTCACCTGTCTCGCTGCCACATGGAATCCCGACATAGCCCGCCTCTATGGCGAGAGTCTGGGCGAAGAAGCCCTCTATCGCAAGAAAAGCGTCATCCTCGGTCCTGGTGTGAATATTTTCCGCACCCCACTCGGAGGTCGTAACTTCGAGTATATGGGTGAGGATCCCTATCTCGCCTCGCGGATGGTGGTGCCCTACGTACAGGGACTCCAATCGAAGGGCGTGGCTTCCTGCGTGAAGCACTACTGTCTGAACAACGACGAGGAGTATCGTCATCAGGTGAACGTCATCGTCAGCGACCGTGCCTTGCATGAGATCTACCTGCCTGCCTTCCGTGCCGCCGTACAGGAGGGAGGAGCCTGGAGCATCATGGGTGCCTATAACCTCTATCAGAACCAGCATAACTGTCATAATGCCACCTTACTTAATAAGATACTGAAGCAGGACTGGGGATTCGATGGTGTGGTCATCTCCGACTGGGGCGGTTGCCACGATACCGATGAGGCCGTGAAGAACGGTCTTGACCTGGAGTTCGGCACCTGGACAGACGGTCTGACAATGGGACGCACTAATGCCTACGATAGTTACCACATGGCTGAGGCCTACAAGCAGGCCATCAAATCTGGGAAATACAGCACGAAGGAACTGGATGAAAAAGTGCGCCGCGTGCTGCGCCTGTTCTTCCGCACCACTATGCAACGTGAAAAGCCTTTCGGATTCCTCTGTAGCGAGAGTCATTATGAGGCAGCCCTGAAGATAGCCCAAGAGGGTATCGTACTGCTGAAGAATGAAAAAATGAAAGAATTAAAAAACGAAAGCCTGCTGCCCCTCGACCTATCGAAGATAAAGCGTATTCTTGTCGTCGGCGAGAACGCCATCAAGATGATGACCGTCGGCGGTGGCTCCTCCTCACTCAAAGTCCAGCGTGAGATTCTTCCTCTTGACGGACTCCAGCAATTTGTAAATCGTAAATTGTCAAATTGTAAATTAGATTATGCTCGTGGATACGTCGGTGACACCATCCAGAGTTTCGATGGCGTGTCGGTAGGCCGTTCACTCTACGACACCCGTACCCCAGCCCAACTCATGGCAGAGGCAGTGGAGAAGGCTCGTGAGGCAGATGTCGTCATCTTCTTCGGCGGCCTCAACAAGGCTGCCTACCAGGACAGTGAGGGACATGACCGTCAGCAATACGGTTTACCTTACGGACAGGATGCACTCATCGAGGCTCTGGTGAAAGTCAATCCCCGTCTTGTGTATGTCAATATCTCTGGTAACTGTGTGGCCATGCCTTGGCTCCAGAAGGTGCCAGCCGTCGTGCAGGGCTGGTTCATCGGCTCCGAGGCTGGTGAGGCCATAGCCAGTGTTCTCTGCGGCGATGTGAACCCCTCGGGCAAGTTGCCTTTCACCTGGTACGCCTCACTCGACCAATGCGGTGCTCACGCCCTGAACACCTATCCCGGCACATGGCGTGATGGGCATCAGATTATTGACGAGGAGTACAAGGAGGGCCTTTTTGTGGGCTACCGCTGGACCGACCGCCTCGTTCTTGAAGCCAAGGGCAAGACAGCAAAGCAGAAGGCAACACCCCTCTTCCCCTTTGGACATGGTCTGAGTTATACGACTTTCCAATACGGGAAAGTCTCGGCAGACAAGAATACGATGACCGCTAAAGACAAGATTACCTTCACCATCCCCATCACCAATACCGGTGATCGTGCTGGTGCCGAGACCGTACAACTCTACATCCGCGATGTCAAGTCGTCAGTAGAGCGTCCCGTCAAGGAACTGAAGGCTTTCCAAAAAGTATTTCTCCAACCAGGCGAGACCCGTCAGGTGAGTCTCACCATCGACAAGTCGGCCCTAAGTTTCTATGACGACAGGATTGCTTCCTGGACGGTTGAACCCGGCGACTTCGAGGGTCTTGTAGGTTCCTCATCTGGTCAGATAGCAGGGCGTTATCCCTTCAAATTCCAATAAAGTTAAATAGTTAGTTAGAAAAAAGTTAGTTGCAAAAGCCGGACTCTGCGAAGAATCCGGCTTTCTTAATTGGCATACCATGCAACTCACCTTCCATCCTTCTTTCGGTTTGATCGATAAAGGATGAACAATAGGGCAATAATCAGGAGGGTTATCACGATGGAGGCGATTAAAAGAATCCTGCTTGATTTGGACTGATTTGCCTGATTGTTCTTCTCGATTACATTGATGACTGAGTTAACCTGATAGACCCGCAAATATGGACAGAAAGTCAGGTTGCAAGCCTTGGCAAACTCGGCATACCGTCTTGCACGACTGATGTCGCCGTCATTAGCAAGACGTTCTGCCAGAAAGAGGAGCGAAGCCTGGTTCATTACTGCACACATGATGTCGTCGAGAGCCGACTTGCCCAGCCAATAACAGGTCTGGTCGTGGTTCTTGAGTCTGTCATAAATCATGGAGCGGTAGAAGGCGGCGTATGCACTCTCGTGCGTACCGTCAGTCACCTTTTGGAGCCATTGACCGCTCAGTTCCAAAGCATCCTGATAGAGTTGCCGGGCACAGAGGATATCCACTTTCAGATGGAGCCATTCCTCGCTGCCCTCATCTGCCACCATCAGTACGGAATCGCGGTAAGCATCCTGTTGGGCATAATAATTCAATCGCACGGCATTGCGCTGGGTTTTAGAGCCTAACTCACCGTAGACATGCATCCATGCATGGTAATAGTTGACCAATCCCACACTATCGAGAGGAGATTTGTCGATGACACGGAGTTCCTCTATGGACTCTGTGAGCATATCGGCATCAGACAACTGATAAGCCAGCATGGAACGAAACCGTCCTGCAAGATCAGGACGACGGAGCGAATCGGCAAGGCTGATGCATACCTCAGCATAATAGAGGGCCGAGTCATTTTTATAAGGCTGGTAAAGGCGGAAGAGTTCCTCAGCCATCTGCACACTCTTCTCCACATTTTTCTCCTTATTCAGGCGATTCCGCCAATCAGCAATCTTTCGCTCACGCTCAGCAACGTATGTTGGCGACTGACTGATGGCATCGTCTATTTGCCGATAAAGTGCATCAAGGTCCACAGACTCATCTGCCTGGGCCAGCACTGTGGGGCCAAGCCCCATGACAACAATCAATAAAAGAGTACGTATCATTTGGCAATCAGTGATATGGCGAAGCCACCACCGGGGGCCTCGGTGAGTTTAAGGGTCTGACCGGCCTTGACAACCTTCTTGGTAATCGTATAAGCCTGCGGATTAGTCTCGTAGTGGGCATCCTTCGCATCGGCGTAGATAGTACAGTCGTACTTCTTGTCCTTGTCGAGGAAATCGAGTTTGATGACACTCTGGTGACCGTTCTCATCGCATTTGCCACCAATGAACCAGTTGTCGGTGCCTTTCGCCTTACGGGCCACGGTAATATAGTCACCCGGCTCAGCCTCCAAGTAGCGCGAGTCGTCCCAGTCGCAGGCTACATCGCGGATGAACTGGAAGGCATCATCGAACTTCTCGTAGTTCTCAGGCAAGTCGGCAGCCATCTGAAGAGGCGAATACATCGTGAGGTAGAGTGCCAAAGAGCCTGCAATGGTGATGCGAGCCCAAGAGGTGTTATTGCTCCACTCAGAGAGTTTTGTGACAAAGATGCCTGGAGTATAGTCCATTGGACCACCCTGCAAACGGGTAAAGGGCAAGATACAGGTGTGATCGGGGTTCGAGCCGCCAAAGGCCTCATACTCCGTGCCACGGGCACTTTCGTTTCCGACGAGATTGGGGTATGTCCGACAGAGGCCCGTAGGACGTGTGGCCTCATGGGCATTCACCATAATATGGTGCTTGGCAGCCTCCTTCACCACATAGAGATAGTGGTTGTTCATCGACTGTGAGTAGTGATGGTCGCCCCGGGGAATGATATCACCCACATAGCCTGTCTTCACTGCGTCGTAGCCGTACTTATTCATCAAGTTGAAGGCATCTTCAAGATGACGTTCGTAGTTCTGAGTACTGGAAGATGTCTCATGGTGCATCAGAATTTTCACACCCTTCGAGTGGGCATAGTCGTTAAGCATCTTGATGTCGAAATCAGGATAGGGTGTCACGAAGTCGAAGACATCGCGTTTCCACATATTGGCCCAATCCTCCCAACCGACGTTCCAGCCTTCCACCAGTACCTCATCGAGTCCATTCTTGGCGGCGAAGTCGATATATCGCTTTACGTTCTCATTATTGGCTTTATGCGTGCTGTTGGCTTTTACCTTCTTCCAGTTAATCTGGTCCAAGTGGATGGAGGGATAGTCATCCGTATAGTGCCAAGAGCCACGACCCACGATCATCTCCCACCACACGCCACAATATTTTGTTGGATGAATCCAACTCACGTCATCCAAGGCGCAGGGCTCATTAAGGTTAAGGATGAGATTGCTCGACAGCATGTCACGGGCATCGTCGCTGACCATCACCGTACGCCAAGGAGTCTCACAAGGTGTCTGCATGGCACCTTTCAAGCCCGTTGCATCTGGGGTGAGATGACTCACGAAGGTAAAGGGTTTTGGGATGGGCCAGGCCGAAGGCTTAGGATTGGGTGTATAGGCATTGCTGCCCCCGCCGAGTTGTGTGGTGAGTGCCTTAGTCTGCGCATCCACCAGTTCGAGGTGCATTGTGGCATAGTCGGCACAGGCAGCCTCGTGGATATTGATGTATAGGCCATCGTCACTCTTCATTTGCAGTGAAGTCTGTACACCCGTCGGGGAGAAGACCGCCACAGAGGAGTTGCCCCAATTAACAGCCTCCCGCATCCGGTTACGGATTTCGGAGAGTTTCGTCTCTTGAGTCACCTGCTCCTGGGTATCGTAATCGCCAGGGAGCCAGAAAGCCTTGTGGTCGCCTGCCATCGCAAACTCACTGCGTTCTTCCTTGATGAGGAAGTAGTTGAGTTCTCTCTGCTGAGGGAACTCATAGCGGAAGCCGATACCATCGTCATAGACACGAAAACGGATGAGGATGGTACGGTTTGATGATTGTTGCTGTAACACTGCAACATACTCGACATAATGATTACGGATGGTGGCCGTCTCACCCCAGACAGGCTTCCATGTCTCATCGAAGGTAGAGGTCTCCTCTTTCTTGATGGTAAAGCCATCCATCAAGTCGGTCTCATCCATACCTTTTGAGGCATGCTTGTCCTTAGCCAGTTCGAGACCGAGGAAAGAAGGTTTTACAACCACCCGTCCCTTATAACTCATCTCATAGACCGGCCGTCCTGTGGCATCGACGGAGAATTTCAGTTCAATGTTGCCATTCGGCGACTTGACGCTGCCAGCGTTTGCCATCATCGGCAAAGCCAGAAGAACAGATAACAGTAATTTCTTCATTTTCTTCCACTTTGTATTATTAATGTGCTGATTTCGTCGTTCAGGGCATCGGCAGCGAGGAGTTGCTCGATGGTGAGGTGCATACGATAGCGCCAGTAGTGACGGGGATTGGCGGGGATGTTGATACGCTCTCCGTTCACATCTGGCAAACGCAGTTTCTCATCGATACTCAGCCAGTCCTGGAAGGAAATCAGACAGAGCATAGACGGTGATGTCAGGTGACGGCTCACGATATCCTTTGCCAGCCATCCCGGCAGCGGATGCGGTGCTTCTCCTCCGCGACGAAGGGTTGTGTTGTAATAACTCTGTGTACGTTCTTCATCCTCGTCCCACCACTGACGCAGTGTTGCCATGTCATGGGTGGAAATTGTATCGACACTGCGATACGGGTTATGGGACAACTTACCAAAACGAGTCGTCGGGTCTTTGGGCATCGACTGGATCTCCAATGAGAGGATGCGCAGTTCGTTGATCACCCAAGGCACGCAGTCGGGTACCATACCAAGATCCTCTGCACAGACGAGCATCCGCGTGGCTTGCGTGAGTTTGGGCAGTTTCTTCATCGCCTCGGTGTACCAGAACTGGTTGTTACGACGGTAGAAATAGTCGTTGTAAAGACGGTTGAAGTTGTTCTTCTGCTCCTCACTGAGTTGCCCGTAAGCCTCCTGGAACTGTACGGCGATACGCGGATGCCAGCGGTCGTCACGCTTATGGTCGACGAGGAACAAACCATCATTGAACTGTACGCCGTAGGCCTCTATCTCCTCGCGGCTCATGCCGAGAGCCGGCGAGAACTGTCCCATCAGTCCCGACTTATAGGGTACGGGAATCTCCCAGATTCGGAAGAAACCAAGGACATGGTCAATGCGGTAAGCATCGAAGTACTGTGCCATCTTCCGGAAACGACGCACCCACCACGAACAGCCGTCCTTCAACATCTCGTCCCAGTTGTAGGTGGGGAAGCCCCAGTTCTGTCCGTCAGCAGAGAACGGGTCAGGCGGCGCTCCAGCCTGTCCGTTGAGGTTGAAATATTTCGGCTCCACCCAGGCATCGACACCATCACGGCTGATACCGATGGGGATGTCACCTTTCAGAATGACACGATGCTCCCGTGCATGGGCATGGGCTGCCTTCATCTGTGCATCGAGGTTGTACTGGACAAAATACCAGAACTGCAGTTCCTTCTTTCCCTTGAATGACGGTTTCTGGGTATTCTGTACCGTAGCGGTCTTGGGCCATTCCGAGAAGACGGCTGTGCCATAGAGATCACGATAATAGCAGAAAGCAGCATACGGCACAAGCCATTCCTTGTTTTGTTCGAAGAACTGTTTGTAACTCTCACGGCGTTGCACAACGGACCACACCTGCGCAAATATCTCACGCAGATAGTCCATCTTGGCTGTAAACATCCGCTCGTAGTCAATCTGAGGCAGAGCATTCAATTCTTGGCGCAAGGCTTCGAACGCCTGACGCTTCGCCTCGTCCTTAATGGCAGGCAACTGACGGAAGTCTGTGTATTGCGGATGGAGGGCATAGATACTGATGGAGTTGTAAGGATAGGAGTCCTGCCAGGTCTTGGTCATATTCGTATCGTTGATAGGTAGCACTTGCAAGACCCGTTGCTTGGTCTTATCGCACCAGTCGATCATCATCTTCAAGTCGCCGAAATCACCCACGCCGAAACTGCCTTCACTACGGAGTGAGAAAATGGGGATGACGGTGCCGGCTCCTTTCCAGGGATAGACGGGGAAATAGGCTTGTGTCAGTTCGTAAACAACAACCTCACCCACTTCAACCTGAGGCAGTGTGACAGTGCGGTTCATACCGTTCTCCCAAAGGGGTGTCACATCAACCTCCTCATCGAGTGCCACGAACTTGAACTCGAATGTCGCCGGTAACTTATCTGCATCAAGACTGATGACCCACTCGTTACTCTCATGTTCAACCATCTCCAAGGCACGCTTTGCCTCCCAGTTACCGAGTGCTTCTCCAGCGCCAAGCAGTGCCAGACGTTCGTTGCCGCGCAACTGTGGGGCACGCACCTTGATCCGGATGGTCTTACCATACTCTTCCAGTTCGCTCATCTTACACTTACGGGCAGCCACACACTCGGTGAAGGCAGAAGAATACATATAACTGTCTTCAGGGATGTCGAGCCAATGGTCATAGACGGTATAGCGCACTCCTCTGATGGCAGCAAACTCCAACCGATGGGGCATGACAAGCCATTCGTGGCGTGTCTGCTCATCACCACGATACACACTATAATAATAAGTAATGTAAGCACTCGCCTTGACCGACCTGCTCAGTTCGCAAGTCCAATGAAGTCCATCGAGCGTAGACATCTTATACTGTTCTGTTTTTACTGAGGATTTACCGTCCTCGTTGATTATGGTTAATACCAGTTCTTCTCCGAAGGTCGTCTGGTATTCGAGATTAAATTGTAACTTCATAGACTGTTCTATTTATTGTTCTTGATAATGGAGACGCAAAGCGAACCGATAAGTAAACTGACACCTGACACAATCATCATCGTAGACTGATGATGCCCCACAAGCGAGAGGATGGTGCCGCCACAGACAGCAGCCACAATCTGCGGGATGCAAATGGTGCCATTGAACAGACCGAGATAGGCTCCCATGTGACCATAGCCTTGCAGGGCATTCGTTACGAAGGTGAATGGCATGGCGAGCATGGCAGCCCATCCGCAACCTATCAGCAGGAAGGGAATAATCTGCAGATATTTATCCGGACAGTACGGAATAAGCAAGAAACCGACCCCCCCAATAACCAGGCTGATTGAATAAGCCAGTTTGGTATTCTTGAAGCGGGTCAATATGGCAGCCCATAGCAAAGAGCCCATCGCCTGAATGGCATAGAGGACACCTGTCCAGTTAGCCGCCTCCTGATATTCGCTGGTGGCGGGATCAATGGTCCCCCAAACAGTCTCTGAAACGGCATCCACCACGTATGTCCACATATAGAGCATACCTGCCCAGCAGAAGAACTGTACCAGGCCGACCTTCCAGAAGGTAGAGGGGGCCTTTTTAAGCAGTGTGATCCAGTTGCCGGATGTTCTGGATTCTTCGGATTCCCCGGAATTTCCGGCTACGCCATTGTATTCCGCATATTCCTGCGGATTCCACTCTTTCACCTTCAATGTCGTATAAAGCACGCAAAGGATGAGGATAGCAGCGCCACAATAGAACGCCCAAATGACGGAATCGGGTACGATTCCCTCAGGAGCCACATTGCTTATGCCGATAGCCGTGAAAAAAAACGGGAAGAGAAATCCCACCACCGAACCAGCATTACAAAGGAACGACTGAATAGAATAGGCTTTGGCCTTCTGCCTCTCATTAACCATATCGCCCACCAGCATTTTGAACGGCTGCATAGCCATATTGATGGAAGTGTCAAGCAGCATCAGGGCAATCAGACCGAAAAGTAGTGCCGTACCGACAGCCATTCCGAATGAACCGGCATTCGGCAACAGGCACATCACGGCAACGGCAGCGGCTGCACCCACAAACAGATAAGGAATGCGACGTCCGAAGCGCGTCCACGTCTTGTCACTCAATGTTCCGACAATCGGTTGCACAAGGATTCCCATCAATGGTGGGAGAATCCAGAAGAAACTCAGGGAATGAGGATCTGCCCCGAGCGTACGGAAGATACGTGAGATGTTGGCAGACTGCAAAGCATACGCAATCTGTACGCCGAAGAATCCAAAACTCAGATTCCATAACTTCCAAAAACTTAAATCAGGCTTCTGTTTCATATCTTTACTAGTTTTCTTTTTATTTTTCACCTTTATTTCGTTGTTCCACGGATAATGAGGCGGGTACGGACGACACGCTTCTCAATCTTATCGAGAGGACTAAAGCCCTCCACCTTGTCCATCAGAATCTCGGCTGCCTCTTCGCCAACCACGTGACCACGCTGCTCAACGGTAGTGAGCATCGGGTCACAGGCAATGGCTCGCTGACCGTTAGTGAAGCCACAGATACTGATATCATCAGGCACTTTGAATCCTGCCCGTTTCACGGTATAGAGGATACCAATGGCAGTGTCGTCGTTGACAGCAAAAAAAGCATCAGGCCGGTGATCCAAAGCGAGTATCTCCGGAGTGACAATCTCCGCATCGCTGCGATTGTCGCACACACGCACAATCTGCTCATCCACCTCCATTCCATGTTTCAGGAGGGCATCCCGATAACCATTGTAGCGGTTCTTGGAAATCTGCAACTGCATCGGACTCCCGTAGAAAGCAATCCGCTTACACCCCGACTCTATCAGATGCGTCACGGCATTATAAGCCCCCAAATAGTCGTCGACCACCACACGACTGGCATTCACCTCGGTACAGATACGGTCGCAGAACACCAGAGGGATACTGGCGTCAATGAGTTTCTGATAGTGTTCATAATTGCGTGTATCCTTGGCCTGCGACAAAATGATGCCACACACCTTGCTACGACGGAAATTATCACAGATGTGAACCTCCTTCTCATATTTCTCATCACTCAGCGCCACCATAATATAATACCCGCGCGCGGAAGCCGCTTCCTCGATACCCGTCAGGATGGAAGAGAAATAATAATGGGTGAACTCCGGAATGATGACACCAATTACCTTTCGCGGCATTACTTTAGTGTGGCGCAAAGCCTCACCGAGGGTATTCGGGTAGAAATTATGTTCGCGTGCAAACGCCTGAATAGATTTGCGCAAATCCTTGCCAATACGCGGCGAATCTTTAAGCGCACGAGATACCGTCGACACGGCAATACCGAATTCCCGCGCGATATCCTTCATGGTTATATGGGCATTTCCATCCATCTTATTTTAGTTTTCTGGTGCAAAGTTACAACTTTTCGCCTTTCACTATTCTATATTTACCCATTAATTTGATATAAGTTTGCGCAATCGATTGCGCAACTCTAATAACGATTTTAGCAAAAAAAAAGTATAATGTTGCCAAAAGATTTATAATTTTGCACCGTGAAATCATGCTTAATAGCAAAAAAAACGATTATAAAGTACAACAATTAACTCTAATTAAATGTAATGATGAAGCAGGTAAACATTCAAATCCCGCTTAGGATGCTGGGCCTTTTGTTAGGCTTGTTCCTATCGGTAGGTGCCTTTGCGCAAATTGACGTCAGAGGCCATGTGAAAGATGCTACAGGCGAAGACATTATCGGTGCAACTGTCCGCGTGGTAGGTACACAGACCGCAACTGTGACAGACTTCGAAGGTAATTTCGTACTGAAAGCAAACCAGGGTGCAGACATCGCCATCTCCTACATCGGTTACCAAACCATCACGGTGAAGGCTGCGCCGACTATTGAAGTAACATTAGAAGATGACCAGACGGTGCTGAGCGACGTGGTGGTTATCGGTTACGGTGCCGTTAAGAAGAGTGACCTCACCGGATCTGTGACAGCCTTGAAACCAGACTCCAAGAACAAAGGTCTTGTAGTGAACCCACAAGACATGTTGGCTGGTAAGGTTGCCGGTGTCAACATCACCAGTAACGACGGTGCTCCTGGAACGGGAGCCCAGATTCGTGTCCGTGGCGGTTCTTCTCTGAACGCCTCTAACGACCCTCTGATCGTTATCGACGGTATTGCGATGGACAATGACGGTGTGAAAGGTCTTTCCAATCCACTATCAATGGTGAATCCTCAGGACATTGAGTCATTCAATGTACTAAAAGACGCTTCTGCAACTGCCATTTATGGTAGCCGTGGTTCGAATGGTGTTATTATCATCACCACCAAGAAAGGCCGTGCGAACACAAAGCCGATGATTTCCTATGCCGGAAATGTTTCTGTAGGTATCCGCCAGAAGTCTTTGGAGGTTATGAATGGTGACGAATATCGTCAGTTCATTACCACCATGTACGGAGCAGGCAGTATTCCTTTTTTAGCACTTGGTACAGCCAATACTAACTGGCAGGATGAAATCTATCAGACAGCCATCAGCACGGACCACAGCCTGACCGTTTCCGGTGCGCTCAAAAGCCTCCCATACCGCATTTCTGTAGGTTATACTGGACAGGAAGGAATCTTGAAGACTTCCAAGTTCGATCGTATTACGGCATCACTGAACCTCAACCCCTCACTGCTGAATGACCACCTGACGCTCAATCTGAACGCCAAGGGTATGTTCGCCAGGACGAAGTACGCAGACACAGGAGCCGTCAGCGCTGCTGTCTATTTTGACCCCACACAAGATCCTTATAACTACACCTCAACTTACCATAAGCAAATGCTGGGCGACGATCTTCATCGCACACTGACCAATTTCGGAGGTTTCTTCCAATGGCCCGTTGTGGCTGACTACGAAGGTGACAAGGCCTGGCCTTACACATTCAATGGTGTTGCCAACATGCCTAACCCATTGGCATTACTCTATAACCGTGATGAACACGCTAACAGCCGTTCATTAGTCGGTAGTGCTGACATTGACTACAAGGTTCATGGCTTTGAAGACCTGCGCCTCCACTTAACGGCAGGTGCCGACATTTCAGAAGGCAGACAATACACTAATAATGACCGTTCATATACGGGTTCTATCTACTACGGTAGTAACGGCCGTGATAAGATCCTGAAGCGCAATCTGCAAATCTCCACTTATGCACAATATTATAAGGACTTTGCCAAAATCCACCACTTCGACATCATGGGTGGTTACGAGTGGCAGCATTTCTGGCGCGATCAGAAGAATGACTACATCAGCACCTATCCTATTACAAGTGTGAATGCAGGAAAGGAGCGTCCTCATACTCCTTACCATTTCCAGACAGACAGTTATCTGGTTTCATTCTTTGGACGTGCAAACTACACACTGCTCGACCGCTACATGCTTACCGCAACTGTTCGTCATGACGGATCTTCGCGATTCAAGGAGCATTGGGCTACATTCCCCTCATTTGCTTTTGCATGGAAGATCAATGAAGAGCCATTCCTTAGGAGTGCTAAGGCTTTGAGCGATCTGAAACTCCGTCTGAGTTATGGTCAGACTGGTCAGCAGGCAGGTGCCGTTCCCGACTACAGTTGGATTGCAACCTATTCCAAGAATACAGGTACAAGCAGTTACTACGATGTCTCTGGTGACGGTTCTCTCTATCGTCCTGACAACTATACTCCCAAACTGAAGTGGGAGACTACCACAACATATAATATCGGACTCGACTGGGGGTTGTTTAACCAGCGCATCTCAGGTACTATCGACGTTTATAAGCGTAAGACGACCGATTTGCTAAACTATGCTCCTACCAAGGCCCTGTCGGCATACCGTAACCAAGCCTGGCAGAACATCGGTTCTTTGGAGAACAAGGGTGTTGAGGCCAGCATCAGTTGGAAAGCCATTCAGAACGAGAACCTCTACTGGGTCATCGACTACAATTTCACCTATAATCATAATGAGATTACCGACCTGAGCGGTGTCTCCGAAGACGGTTCACCCGTTCCTAACACAGGTGTCAAGATTGGTACTGACCGCTATCTGGAATACCAGCAGGTTGGCCACCCCATCAATTCGTTCTATGTCTTCCAACAGGCTTACGATGCGAACGGTAAGCCCATTGAGAATGTTGTTGTCGACCGTAACGGTGACGGTCAGATTACCCAGGCCGACAAATATTTCTACAAGAGCCCAGCAGCCCCTGTCACGATGGGTCTCTCATCGCGTGTCGAGTGGAAGAAGTGGGATCTCGGATTCTCACTGCGCGCCAGCATTGGCAACTATGTCTACAACAACAACGAACAGGGTATGGCTAATGTGAACCCCACAGAGGTCTGGAAGAGTTCTCTGCTCTATATGAACAACTATACCTATGAGGCTATTGGTCGCAACTGGCAGACCTATCAGATTACCTCTCAACTCTCTGACTTCTATGTACACAATGCTTCGTTCCTGAAGTGTGACAACATCACGCTCGGTTATTCATTCAATACGTTTGATAACTATCTCAATGGTCGTGTTTACCTGACAGCCTCCAACGTATTCACCATCACCAAGTATGATGGTCTCGATCCTGAGGTGGCCAATGGCTTCGACAGCAACATGTATCCGCGTCCTATGACATTCATCCTTGGTCTGAATTTGAACTTCTAACATGTTACATTATAATATTAATAGGAATAAAGTCATGAAAAGATTATTTAAGCATATCATTCCCGCTACAGGCCTTGTCCTGTTGTTCGGAACAACCTCATGCACAAAGGACCTGGATGTGACGCCATTGGATCCGAATATGGACACCTCCGTCAGTTATGAAGGTCTTTTCAACAAGTGCTATGCTACCATCGCTATGGCTGGTAATGGCGGAGCCAATGGCGACTGCGACATTGACGGTATCGATGGTGGTACGTCAGGCTACATCCGCCAGATGTGGAATGCCAACGAACTTCCCACTGATGAGGCCATTAACGGATGGGGCGACGATGGTATCGAGCAATCTTGCTTTAACACCTACGACGAGTCACACCCCATGCTGAACGGTTATTTCTCCCGTTTGACTACCAGTATCACTTACTGCAACCAGTATCTGACCGAAGCGCCAGACTATAACGCACAGATGACAGCAGAAGTCCGCTTCCTGCGTTGTCTGCACTACTATCTACTGATGGATGCCTTCGGACGCGTTCCTTTCGCAGAGACATTAGGCGACCCCGTCATCTACAGCCGTCAGGAAATCTTCGACTGGTTGGTTAAAGAACTCACAGAAAACGTTGAGCCTAATCTGGCTGAGCCCAAGCCTAAAAAGTCGAGCGATGCCGGCTATGGACGTGTTGACAAGGCTGCTGCATGGATTCTCCTGTCACGTCTCTATCTGAATGCCGAAGTGTATACCGGTGCAGCAAAGTGGAGCGAGGCTGCCACATGGGCCAAGAAGGTCATGGACTCTGCCTATCAGTTGAATACGACATCTGTCGGAGGCTGGAGTGCCTATCAGATGCTGTTCATGGGTGACAATGGTGAGACCAATGCCGCCTACGAGGGTATCTTCCCCATTCTGCAGGATGGTATCCGCACCACCTCTTGGGGTACTACACAGTTCCTCTGTGCAGGTAGTTTTGACAGCGACATGCATGCCAACCCCAACGATCCCGACGCCACCAACGGCCTCTCTGGTCAGGTATGGGGCGGTAATCGCACACGTCCTCAACTCATCCAGAAGTTCTTCCCCAACTTGGATGCTCCTCAGATTCCTGCCTACGAGATGGTTGTTGCAGCAGGCGACGACCGTGCCATCTTTGATGGTGTTGGCCGCGAAATCAACAACCTCGACCGTGCAACCTTCAAGAACGGCTATGCTGTTGCCAAGTTTGTCAACTTCAAGACCGACGGTTCTTCCGGCCACGATGCGACCTTCATGGACGCCGATTTCTTCCTGTTCCGCAAGGCGGAGGCTTACCTGACCTATGCTGAGGCTCAGGCCCGTCTGAACGGTGGAGCCACCAACGCTGAGGGGGCCGCAGCCATCAATGCACTGCGTGAACGTGCTCATGCCGCTACCAAGGCTAACTATTCAGTTGACGAGATTCTCGACGAATGGGCTCGTGAGTTCTACTTCGAAGGCCGCCGCCGCACCGACCTCATCCGCTATGGTAAGTTTGGTGGAAACACAGACTATATCTGGCAGTGGAAGGGCGGTACCTATAACGGCCGTAACTTTGATGCCTATAAGAATATCTATGCCATTCCGGCCTCTCAACTGTCTGCTTATGGCAATGAACAGAATCCAGGTTATACTAATCATTAACAGAAAGGATTATTAATTATGAAGAATATATTCAAATCGTCATTACTGCTTCTGTGTAGCGTGGCCTTGTTTTCCGCCTGCGCCGATGACAATGACTCTAACCCCGTGCTGGGACAGCCGACAACGTTCGTGCTGAACGCGCCAGCCTATTCTACTGTGCCAGTAGATCTGGCCTCATCCACAGAGATTCCCTTCTCCTGGTCTTCGCCTGACTACGGGTTCCCCGTAGAGGCAGAGTTCCAGTTGGAAGCCTCTATCGATGGTAATTTCACCGTTTCCGTCGAACAGGCTGATGCCGACGAGAGTGGTGCCACCATCCCCAACTATGTTGTACTGCCTATCATTTTTACAGGCGGTCACGGTTCTATTCCCTGCAGCACCCTGGCTGTGGCCCTCAACAAAATGGGCAACTGGGAAGATGGCAAGGCACCTGCCACACAGACCATGGTGGTCCGTGCCTCAGCAAAGACCAAGAATCCTGATGCAACTCCTATCTATTCTAACACGGTGAACATCGTCGTTGTTCCGAGCAATGAACCTGCTCCTGCACAGTACCCATTATATATCTACGAGATTGGTAACGAGAGCGGCTGGTCAACGGCTCACGAACTCTGCAGTCCTGCTCAGGATGGTATCTACCAGGGCTTCTACTGGCTCGACGGTGGCTTCAAGTTCAAGCCCAACGCCGACAACTGGGATGGTGACTGGGGTCAAGATCCTGCTGGCACCTACGGAACCCTTGTCGTCGACGGTGAGGAGGATTGTAACGATTCCGGTAAGAGTTTCCCGGATCAGGCACAACCCGCCGGCTTCTATCAGGTGAACGTCGACCTTACGGAAATGACATGGAATATCGTTCCCATCACGAGCATCAGTATCATTGGCGGCTTCAACGACTGGGCCGGCGATGTCGAGATGACTTACAATGTGGATGAGGGCTGCTGGGAAGTGACGACCGGTGAGGTGGAAGGCGAGTACAAGTTCCGCGCCAACCATGACTGGGCCATCAACTGGGGTGGTTCTGAGGACGACCTGACGCAGGACGGTGCAAACCTGAACAGCAATGGTGGTTCTCACACTTACAAACTCTACATCTCTTATTTCGGCAACCACCATGTAGTAATCGAGTAATTTTTAACGACGTAGAATTATGAAGAAAGTATTATATACAATAGGTCTGGCCCTGCTTGCCATGGGCTGTACCGAAGATTTTACCGACTGGGCCAATCCGTTTAAGAACGACCCAGAGGCCGCCAAGAGCATGACCATGACCATCACTCCCGTTGCTACCATCGATCTGGCAACGGTGACTACCGAGACTATCCAGATCTTCTCGCCTTCGATTATGATTGACGATGAGGCCGAGACTACCTACGAGGCCAAGATCTATGGTCGTGAGGAAGGCGATGACGCTACATTTGAAGTAGGGGCTGACGGTTCTGTAGCAAAAGACGTTCTTGAACAGGCTGTCTATGCCCTTTATGGCCAGCGCCCTGTCGAACTGGCTATCCCGATGGATGTTTCCGGCTTCGTCAAAGTTGGCGGACAGACATTCAAGGCCATTGGCAGCACCACGCTGAGTGTCATCCCCAATGCACCTGAGATTGAGGCTGCCTACTACCTCACCGGTAGCATCAACGGCTGGGACAACAGCGACACCACCTACAAACTGACCAACGACGGTAGTGATCCTTACGAGAATCCTGTCTTCACCTGTCGCATCCCCGCTCCTGAGGATGGCAGCAATGTGGAGTTCAAGATGACACCGGAATCAGGACTTGGCGGTGACTGGAGCAAGTGTCTCGCTGCTGGCGACGAGGGCAAATTCAAATACAACAACGATGGTGGCAATCTCGTCATCGTTGCTGACCCTGACGCTCTCTTCTACGACCTTGTCTTCAACATGCTTGATCAAACGTGGAAGGCTACACCCGTTGGCTTCAACGAGTTCATCTATGAGATTGGTAACGATAGTGGCTGGAGCGAGCCTCATCCGATCCACGGTAACGGCCTCGGACAGTATAGTGCCGTGATCTACCTGGACGGCGAGTTCAAGTTCAAGCCAAACAAGGACAACTGGGACGGCGACTGGGAGAAGGTCAGCGGTGATGCTACCAGCGGTACGCTTACCACCGAAGGCGGTCCTAACATGGACGGTGTCAGTGCTGGTTTCTACTTTGTTGAGGTTGACCTGAAGGAAATGACCTATAAGGTTACACCTGTCAACTCTATTAGTATCATTGGTTCTGTAAAAGGCTCATGGGACACTGACATAGACATGACCTACAACGAGATCATGAAGTGCTGGGAGGCTCGCGAGACACTCAGTGCCGGCGAGTTCAAGTTCCGTCTTAACCACGACTGGGCCATTAACTGGGGTGGTTCTCTCGACGACCTCGTTCAAGGTGGTGATAACCTGCAACTTGCCGCCGATGGTCCTTATGTCATCCGCCTCTTCCTCAGCGACGAGGCTCCCGCCCACTGTACTGTCAAGGAAGACAACGGCTATCCCGACAACTTCTTTGAGATAGGCAACGAAGGCGGCTGGAGCACCAGTCATCTGCTGCTGGGCAATGGCAACGGACAGTATCAAGGCTTCTATTATCTCGATGGTGAATTCAAGTTCAAGCCCAACGCAGACAACTGGGATAACGACCTGGAGTATGTCAGCGGCGATGCCACAAGTGGTTCTCTCACTGACGGCGGCGGTCCGAACTGCCCTGATCCAGGTGCTGGCTTCTATCAGATCAACCTTGACTTTGCCAACATGCACTACAGCCTGCTGAAGATTGAAAGCATCAGTTTGATTGGAGGCTTCAACGATTGGAGCGATGATCTTGAGATGACCTACAACAAGGAGGAAGGCTGCTGGCAAGTGACCACCGATGCCGTATCAGGTGAGTTCAAGTTCCGTGCTAACCATGACTGGGGTATCAACTGGGGTGGCAGCGTGGACAATCTGGCACAAAACGGTGCCAACCTGACCCTTGATGGCGGTACGCATACATTCAAGTTGTATCTCTCATACGATGGTGCACACCATGTGACGATCGAATAATACATCGTGTTTCAATACACGTTTTGTGGAAAAATAGGCCGAAAGTCTTGGTACTTTCGGCTTTTTTATTTATCTTTGCATCGGAAACAACAATCATGTGGATTATGAGAACTAAGACATCAAACATCGTAAAGGTACTGACGGTACTCTTCACCTTTCACTTTTCACTTCTCACTTCTACCGCCCAGGGCTGGCCGCAGGACTACGGCGGCGTGATGCTACAGGGATTCTTCTGGGACTCCTTCAACGACACGCAGTGGACACGCTTGGAGAAGCAGGCTGATGACCTGGCCACGACCTTCGACTTAGTATGGGTACCGCAGAGCGGCAACTGCGGTGGCACCTCAATGGGCTACGACGACCTGTACTGGTTCAACCAGAACAGTAGTTTCGGCACCGAGGCCGAACTGCGCTCGATGATCAATACCTTCAAGGCAAAAGGCATCGGCACCATCGCCGACGTGGTGATCAACCACCGCAAGAATTTAAGCAATTGGGTAGATTTCCCGAAAGAGACCTACAAAGGTGTGACCTACGAGATGACATCGACGGACATCTGCGCCGACGATGACGGAGGCGAGGCCAAGAAATGGGCAACCCAGAATGGCTACAGCCTCAGCACGAACAACGACACCGGCGAGGGCTGGGGCGGCATGCGCGATCTGGACCATAAGAGCGAGAACGTGCAGAAGAATGTGAAGGCCTACCTGAAGTACCTCATCGACGACCTCGGTTATACGGGTTTCCGTTACGATATGGTGAAGGGCTATTCAGGTTCTTATACGAAGATGTACAATGAGGAAGCCGGGCCACAGTTCTCTGTGGGGGAATGCTGGGACGGCACACGAACCATCCGCAACTGGATCGATGCCACCGACAAGACCAGCGCCGCCTTCGACTTCCAGTTCCGCTACACCGTGCGCAATGCTATCAACAATGGCGACTGGACCTATCTGAGCAAGCAGAACGATGGTAACTGGCCGCTCGTGAGTAAAAACTACGAGAGTGGGGCCTATCGTCAGTATGCCGTGACCTTCGTAGAGAACCATGACACGGAGAAGCGCGCCAACGCCGATCAGGATCCTATCAAGAAGGACACCCTCGCCGCCAATGCCTATCTGCTGGCCATGCCTGGCACACCGTGTGTGTTCCTCACCCACTGGAAAGCCTATAAGCAGGAGATTGCCAATATGGTGGCTGTGCGCAAGGCCGTGGGCATCACCAACATCAGTGCGACGGTCAATATGGCCTCAAATAAGGACTACTATGCCGTGCAGACCACAGGTAAGAACGGCAAATTGCTCTGTGTGGTTGGCACGAAGGCAGACAGTTACCAACCTACAGGCACAGGGTGGAAGCAGGTTCTCAGCGGCTACCACTACGTTTATTATGTCAGCGGCATTGAGCCGGAGAGCATCGTCTTCCCGACATTCAAGCCCAGCACCTTCGAGAAATACGACATCACCGTCCATGTGAATGCCGACAAGGTAGGATGGAGCAGTGTGAACTTCTGGACGTGGGGTGGTGACGGTAGTCATGCACCGAAGAACAGCAACTGGCCCGGTGACAAGTTGACCACTACCACCGAGATAGGCGGCAAGAAATGGTACACGCAGACCTACACGATCAATGAGGACTACGATGCCGTGAGTTTCGTGTTCAGCACAGGCTCTGGCAGTCCGCAGACGGTGGATGTTACCAATGTCACTGCTGACAAATTCTTCGAGATCTCCACAACAAAGAACAGCGAAGGCAAGTATCTGGTGGATGATGTCACTTCGCAGTATCAAGCCAACAACGATGCCGAAGAGATTGTGGCTATCGTAAATTATATGATGGGGAACGCACCTGCCGATTTCGACAAAAAGGCTGCTGACAAGAACGGTGACGGCAAGATCGACATCGCCGACATCATTGCCATCGTGAGTAAGGTGATATCTAATTAAGTCTTCAATTTACTGCCCCAGATTCAGGGCAGACCATTCCGATCTCGGAAAAACGTGCCCCAGATTTCAGGCGAACTATTCCGACCTCGGAAAATCATGCCCCAGATTTCAGGCAAACTATTCCGACCTCGGAAAATCATGCCCCAGATTCAAGGCAAATAATTCCGACTCCGGAAAAACGTGCCCCGGATCTGGGGGAAGATTCTGCCACCCATGCATAAACATGCCCCAGATCCAGGGCATATAATTCAGACTTCAGAATGGTTTCCCCCAGATTCAGGGCATAAAATTCCGACCTCGGGATGACTTCTTTGCTTTTTCTGGCTTTTCACCAACTGACGTGTACTGAATAAGTTGACACTTTTGAAGTTCAAAAAGTGTATCAGTATGCGACAAAATCGTGGAATGACAGATGAAAAAAGACTTGCATTATTGAATGAGTACCTATCCTCAGACAAGTCT
>Ga0310691_10000243_pt1 | contig 112138 bp, 100 predicted proteins | sample 176DNAGHGlowgp2_FD_203887 | JGI IMG/M metagenome (GOLD analysis project Ga0310691, IMG submission 203887) | Sheep rumen microbial communities from Palmerston North, Manawatu-Wanganui, New Zealand - 1766 DNA GHGlow gp2 (v2) (version 2) | ecosystem: Host-associated > Mammals > Digestive system... | reverse complement strand
AAAACTACGATGATGGTGCTTGCCGTTACCCTTCATAATATCCCGGAGGGAATGGCTGTAGGTATTTTGTATGCGGGCTGGGCTTCAGGTTCAGCTCAGATTACCGAGGCTGGTGCTCTCAGTCTTGCTTTGGGTATTGCGATTCAAAACTTTCCTGAAGGTGCTATCATTTCCATGCCGCTTCATTCAAAGGGGCTGTCTAAAGGAAAAGCCTGCTGGTACGGAGTTCTGTCTGGAGTTGTTGAGCCTGTAGCCGGCTTCCTCACAATTCTTCTTGCCAGCCTTGTTATGCCGGTGCTTCCATACTTCTTGAGTTTTGCCGCTGGTGCTATGATTTATGTCGTAGTAGAAGAGCTTGTGCCTGAAATGTCAGAGGGCGAACATTCCGATTGGGGAACAATCGCCTTTATGCTTGGCTTTGCTTTGATGATGATTCTGGATGTTGCCCTTGGCTGATTAGTCCGGGCATCAGTTTATTTCAAATGACTTTTAAGAGCCTCAATGTAAGCATTTGCATAGCGGGAAAGATTCATAGACTTTCTCGTGATGTAGCCTACGGTCATATGTTCCTTGCAGTCCAGAGGGCGGGCAATAATTTCAGGACCGTTAAGTTCATGGCTGATAATACCTGAACAAATAGTGAATCCATCAAGACCAATCAAAAGATTAAACAGGGTGGCGCGGTCTCGTACCTGTATACTTTTCGGGCAGTCAAAATCAATTTCAGTAAGAGGCTCTTCTGCAAAATAAAAGGAATTAAAATCACCCTGCTCATAAGTCAGATATGGAAAATCCACGAGGTCTGTAAGTTTAATTTTTTTCTTTTTTGCAAGCGGATTTTTTTTAGAAATAAATACATGCAGTGGTGCAGTAAAAAGAGCTTCAAATGCAAGGTTGTTCTTTTTAATTAATTTTGTGATTACGTTTTCATTTCGGCTTGAAAGATAAAGTACTCCGATTTCACTTTTCAAGTGTGCGACATCTTCAATAATTTCATGGGTCTGAGTTTCCCGTAAAGTAAAATTATATTCATTTCCGCCAAAGGTCCGTATCAGGTCTACAAAAGCATTTACAGCAAAAGAATAATGCTGGCAGCTTACAGAAAAAATTGTATTTCCTATGGATGCATTTTCAGATTTAAAGCGATCTTCCAGCAGGCTTGCCTGTTCAAGTACCTGTCGGGCATAAGATAAAAATTCATCGCCTTCATTTGTAATTGTAACACCTTTATTTGAACGGGAAAAAATAGTAATTCCCATTTCTGCTTCAAGCTCACGGATTGCGGCGGTAAGGCTTGGTTGTGAAACAAAAACCCGTCTGGAGGCTTCTGTTATGTTACGGCTGTCTGCAACTGCAACGACATATTTCAACTGTTGTAAGGTCATGGAAATATGATACCAAAATTGATACAAAAGCGCCATAGTTAAAAACTATGACAAAGTGTTTGAAAATAGTATTTTTCTTGAGCAAAAAAAATCTATATACTTGCCATTATTAAACATAGTAAAAAGGTAGGTAAATCTATGGCAGCAAAAACATCAGTAATCGGTTTTCCAAGAATAGGAAAAAATCGTGAATTAAAATTCGCAAGTGAAAAATATTTTAAAGCAGAAATCTCTGCAGTGGAACTTGAAAAAACAGCAGAGGAGCTTCGCGCTTACGGCTGGAAAAAAATGTCTGAAGCAGGAATTACTTTTATCCCTTCAAATGATTTTTCTTTTTATGACAATATGCTTGATACAGCCTTTTTGCTGGGTGCCGTTCCTGAACGTTATAAGGCTCTGGGCTTAAGTCCTCTTGAAACTTATTTTGCCGCTGCGCACGGTTACCAGGGTGGAGCAGGAGATGTAAAGGCTCTGCCTATGAAAAAATGGTTTAATACAAACTATCATTATATTGTTCCGGAACTGGCTGATGATATGAATATTACAGTTAGTGAAGATAACAAGGCCCTTTCAGAATTTAACGAAGCAAAGTCGCTCGGAATAAAAACTATTCCTTCGGTAATCGGTCTATATACTTTCCTACATCTTGCAACTTATACAGGAGAAAAGAAAGCTGAAGATTTTGCGGAAGACTTTGTTAATGCTTATGTTCAGCTGGCAAAATCCCTTTCTACGGCAGGTGCAGAGTGGATTTCTTTCGCAGAGCCGGCTCTTGTTTTTGATGTTACTGATGATGAAAAGTCCTTATTTGTATCAATTTATAAAAAACTTATTGCAAAACTTCATTCAGATGCAAAAATAAAAATCAGCCTGCAGACTTACTTTGGAGATATACGCGATGTGTATAAGGAAGTATGTCAGCTTGGCTTTGATGCAATAGGACTAGACTTTGTAGAAGGAAAGAAATCTTTTGAGCTCGCAGAGAGCAGCTTCCCTGAAAATACTCTTTTACTTGCAGGACTTGTAAACGGAAAAAATATCTGGCGTGCAGATTATCAGAAAAAAAATGAAGTGCTTGCAAAGCTTTCTGAAAAGATAGATCGAGACAATATTGTTATTGGAACATCCTGCTCACTCCTGCATGTCCCATATACAACTTTATCAGAAGAAAAACTTGCAGAAAATATTCTTGAACATTTTGCTTATGCAGAAGAAAAAATCATTGAGTTGAAGGAACTTGCCTCTGGAGATACTTCGGCATTCGAAGCAAACAAAAAATTATTTACAGGCCAGCGTGTGGAAAAAGATGAGTCAGTTCAGAAAGCACTTTCAGAAATTACAGAAGCAGATTTTGTGCGTAAACCTGATTTTGCAGAACGCGAAAAAATCCAGCACGAAGCATTTAAACTTCCTCTTTTCCCAACAACCACAATCGGAAGTTTTCCTCAGACAAAAGAGGTTCGTGCAAATCGTGCTGCCTATAAAAAAGGCAGTATTACACGCGAAGAGTATGTAAAGTTCAATCAGAAAAAAATAACAGAATGCATAAAGCTGCAGGAAGAACTTGGACTTGATGTTCTTGTTCACGGTGAGTTCGAACGTAACGACATGGTTGAATATTTTGGAAGCCAGCTCAAGGGTTATATCTTTACTCAAAATGCCTGGGTTCAGTCTTACGGAACCCGTTGTGTAAAACCTCCTGTAATCTGGGGTGATGTTAGCCGTAACAAACCAATGACAGTTGAGTGGTCTGTATATGCTCAGAGTCAAACAAAGAAAATCATGAAAGGAATGCTTACAGGCCCTGTAACAATTTTGAACTGGTCTTTCCCGCGAGAAGATATCAGCCTGAAAGAGCAGGCTCAACAGATTGCTCTTGCCATTCGCGAAGAAGTTTTAGATCTGGAAAAAAACGGAATCAAAATCATTCAGATTGATGAAGCAGCCCTTCGCGAAAAACTTCCGCTCCGCCATTCAGACTGGCATAGTGAATATCTGGATTGGGCTATTCCGGCCTTCCGTCTTGTGCACTCAAAGGTTCAGCCTCAGACACAGATTCACACTCATATGTGTTACAGCGAGTTCAACGATATCATCCGCGATATAGACGCAATGGATGCAGACGTAATTACCTTTGAAGCAAGCCGTGCAGATCTCAAAATTCTTGATGCACTTAAAGAAGCAAATTTCAGAACAGAGGTTGGACCCGGAGTTTATGATATCCATTCGGCACGAGTTCCTTCCGTTGAAGAAATTACGGAAGCCCTCAAAAAAATGCTTGGTAAAGTTCAGAAAGAAAAGCTCTGGGTAAATCCGGATTGTGGACTCAAAACTCGTGGAGAAGAAGAAACTGCGGCAAGTCTCAAAAATCTTGTTGCTGCTGCAAAAGCATTGAGGGCAGAGGCATGAGAATAGCTGATATTCTGAACAGCAAAAAGGTCTCTCTTTCTTTTGAGGTATTTCCGCCAAAAAAGAAAGAGGCTCTGGAATCAATTAAAAAAACGGCAGTGTCTCTTACCCAGCTTAAGCCAGATTTTATCAGCGTAACTTTTGGCGCAGGAGGAAGTACAAAGGGCTACACTGCAGAAATTGCAGAGGCAATAGAAAATAACGCTACTACTTCGCTGGCCCATCTTACCTGCGTGCGTTCTACAAGCGAGGCACTGAAAAATACCATTGATGATTTGAAGAGCAGGAATATAAAAAATGTTCTTGCACTGCGGGGAGATTTTCCAAAGGATGCAGTAACAGGTGAAAATATTTTTCCATCTGGTTATAAGCATGCTTCAGATCTGGTAAAGCTGCTCAAGCAGGAAGGAATGTGTGTCGGCGGAGCCTGCTATCCTGAAGGGCATCCGGAAAGCCGCAGTCACGAGGCAGATATTGAACAGTTAAAATACAAGGTTGATGCCGGTGTCGATTTTCTGACAACACAAATGTTTTTTGATAACGACATGCTCTATTCATTTTTGTATCGTCTTCAGTCTGCAGGAATTCATGTTCCGGTTCTTGCGGGAATAATGCCGATTACAAATGCCAAGCAGGTAAGCCGTATGATTGATTTATCGAACGCATATATTCCCCGTAAGCTTCTCGCAATCTGCGACCGTTTCCGTGATTCTCCGGAAGCAATGAAGCAGGCGGGAATTGCCTATGCAACAGATCAGATAATTGATTTGATTTCCAATGGAGTTCGAGGAATTCACATTTATACGATGAACAAGCCGGAAATAGCGCAGGCGATAATTCAAAATGTTGATGATATTATTAAAGCAATAAATTGTTAGGCTTCTTCGCAGGGAATGCCCATCATGTGCATCATTCCGTAGCGGGTAAAAGCTTCAATATTTTCTATATATTGAAAAGCAGCTTTTTTTGACATTTTATGAGTGATAATTTCTACAAAGGCATTGATGACGGTGGAAGCAATAAAATGTACCGTCATCTTGTCTATTTTCTTTGTGGAAATCTTATTCTTATACATCCAGTTAAAAGTTTCTTCGCAGTTTTTAGTGTAAAGATCGCAGATTTCTTCCTGAAAGTGTTCGTGAGTAGAACCCGCCGATTTTGTAAGCAGAAGAGTAAAGGTATCAAAATTATCAAAGATATAATTTAACAGTTCATTTGTTGATTCTTTTTCCTGATCAAAATGTTCCTGTGAAACCAGATTGTCCAGGTCAAGATGATGCGAAGAATCAGCCAGCATAACAGTTTGAGTCGTAAAGTCAATTGCCTGATCTACAAGGGCACAAAAGAGGGCATCCTTATCCTTAAAGTGGCGATACATGGCACCGGTAGTAAGGCCTGCATTTGACGCAATTGTTCGCAGGGAGGCATTTACAAAGCCCTTTTCGAGAAATTCATTTTTAGCGCTTTCCAGTATTTTTGCCTTTGTTTCGGCAGCCGATTCGCTCATGGGCCTATTCTATATCGGAAAATCAATAAAAGTCAACAAATTCTGATAACAATGTTATCAAAATTTACGAAATTCTATTGACAAGATAACACTGTTATCATTAATATCTGTTAACGATAACAGTGTTATCTAATAACGGTGTTATCAAAAGGAGAATAATGTGAAAGTCACTAAAATCAATGACTGGTTTGAAAAATTCGGACGTTTCGAAGTAAAGCACCGCTGGGGCTTTATTATCGGACTTTTGATTGTAACAATAGTATGTAGTCTTGGCCTTCCACGTCTTAAACTGGACAATGGAGAAGAAGACTGGTTTGACGACTGGGAAACAACAAAAGTAAATCAGGACCACTTTGAAAGTATTTTTGGTTCTACAGACACTCTTCTGGCTCATATTAAAGCTGACAACGTTTTTGATCCGGAAGTTTTGCAGATGATAGACGAGCTTGGTGATGACCTTTTGAATAATGTTCCTTATGCAGGAAGTATCACTTCGCTTATGGAACTTTCTCTTCCAATTGGAACAGAAGACGGCTTTGAAGTAACAAGTCCTTTTGAAGACGGCGTTCCATCTGATCCGGCAGAGCTTGCAGAAAAGAAGGCTTTTATTATGAGCCGCGAGTCTATCGTAAACAACCTCGTAAGCGATGACTGCACGGAAACCTGGCTTATTGTAAATCTCGAGCAGTATTCAGAAAACCTTGACCAGGCAATGGAAAAAATTGCTCCACCGGCAATGGCAATCTTTAATGACCCGAAATATAAATCAGATAAATGGGAAATCCGCCCGGCAGGACTTTCTTACACAGAATACGAAGAGGAAAAGGCAATTGTATGGCAGTGTATAAGCCGAATTGCTTTAGGCTTTATCGTTATGCTTATCTTCCTGATTGTTTTTATCCGCTCTTTGCGTGGTGTTGTGGTTCCTTCAATTGCAACACTCGGAGCCCTTTGTACAACTCTTGGTGCCTCTGCCTGGATGAATATCAAAGGTAATAACACAATGATTCTTGTAACAGTTCTGCTTTCTATGGCACTTGCAGTTGGTTATGCAGTTCATTACATCAACTCTTTTAAGATGCACTTTAGAAAAACTGGTCAGCGCAAAGAATCAATTGTTATGGGAATCAGAGATTCCGGCTGGGCTTTGTTTTTTACGGTAGTCACTACAATGGCAGGTATGCTTTCCTTCCTTTCTGCAAACATCAGACCAATGCGCTGGGTTGGAGGAATTACCGCTGCTGCCGTTTTTGCAGTTTTCGTTTTTGAAATAATCCTGCTTCCATGTCTTTACAGTTTTGGAAAAGATCAGGAGCCTGACCCGGACTTCGTAAAGAATGAAGGCTCTACAAACTCAGACCTCCGCGTTGAAGCAATGGGAAAATCAATTCTCAATAAAAAGTGGATTACAGTTGTTGTTGGAACTGCAGTAATTCTTGCTGTAATTCCTGGCATTTTCAAAATCAGGGTAAATATGAATTATGCTGATATGATGGGTGAGCGAACCCCTTATATTCACCGCCTTATGGAAATTACCCGCAGCCAGCTTGGAAGCCAGTATTCTTATGAAGTTCTTGTTGAGTATCAGGAAGAAGACGCACTTAAAAATCCAGATGTTCTTAAAAACATGGATGAGATGGCGGCCCGCATCGGTACTTTGAGTTCTACAAAGGTTTCTAACGGTAAGCCTCGTGTTTCTTCTGTAACTAAGGTTGTTAAGGAAATGAATCGCACTTTGAATGGTGATGATCCGGCAGCTTATGTAATTCCGGATGACCAGGATCTTGTTAGTCAGGAAATGTTCCTTTATGAGATTTCCGGCGGCTCAGATTTGTACGACTATGTAAGCGAAGATTGTAAGGCCGGCTACCTTCACATAGAGCTCAACGGTTATGACGGAGAAGAAATTGTCCGCAATCTTGAGGATGTAAAAAAATGGTGTAAAGAGCTTTTCCCTGATGCATCAAATGCCGGTGTGGTTGGTGAGGTTGTTCAGTATGCTCAGATGAACGGTAAACTGGTTCGTGGTTCCATCAAATCAATTGGAACTTCGCTGCTTGTAATTCTGCTTCTCTTGATTCTGGCCTTTACTTCTTTCCGTACAGGTTTTATTGCTATGATTCCAAACGTTGCACCGATTGCAATCATCGGTGGAATTATGGGCTATGCCGCAGTAAACCTGGATATGATTACTGCAATGATTATGCCTATGATTCTTGGTATTGCAGTAGATGATACAATCCACTTTACAAATCATATCAAGTATCACTTTGAGCTTACAGGAAACTACCGTTCGGCAGTTTTGAACTCATACCGTGAAATCGGAAAAACAATGATTATGACAACAGTCATCTTGTGTGCTATGTTCGGAATCTTCCTTACAAGTACAATGACTGTTCTCGTAAATATCGGCTGGCTTTCAATCGTTGGATTAGGCAGTGCATTGATTGCTGACTATACATTGACACCGGTACTTCTTTATATAACAAAACCATTTGGTAAGGAGACAAAATAAATGAAAAAACTTATCACAACAATTTCGACAATTTTACTCGTCGCAGCCCTCAACGCAGAGTCTGGCTACGACATTATGAAAAAAGCAGATGAAGTTGCAGAGCCTAAAACTTCCTCTTCAACTGCAACTCTCACAATCCACTCAAAGAAAGGTTCTGACCGAATCCGCGAAGTGATTATGAAGAGCAAGGACTACGGTGACGTTGAAAAAAGCGTAATCGTTTTCACAACACCAAAGGACGTTGCTGGAACCGGCTACCTTACCTTTGATTACGCAGAAGAAGATAAGGATTCTGATAACTGGCTTTACATGCCTGCAATGAAAAAGACCCGTCGTATCGCAAGCAGCGGCAGCGAAAGCGAAGGTTCTTTTATGGGAACAGACTTCACCTACCAGGATATGGGAGATCGTAGTCTCAACAAATACGACTATAATTTGTTAGGCGAAGATAACGTAGACGGAGTTGCCTGCTACAAGGTTGAATGCATCAGCAAGGCTCACATAGAAAAAGATCCACGCTATATCAGCTACATCGGTAAGGCTGATTACATTCTCCGCAAGTGCGAGTTCTACGACCGCCAGGACACACTTCACCGCGTTCTCACCTGCACAGACTTTACAACAATCAAAGGCTTTACAACTGCCCAGAAAATGAAGATGGAAAATGTTCAGAGCGGTACCTGGTCTCTCATCGAAAGCAAAAACATTCAGTACGATGAGGGAGATATCGATGATTCACTCTTTACTGTAGCTGCACTTGAAAAGGGTAGAATTCGTTAATTGTCATTGCCGGGCTTGACCCGGCAATCTCGACATAACTGGAGTTCATATGAAAAAAATAATATTACTATCAATACTCGGAGTTCTCTCCGTCAGCCTGCTCTCTGCCGATGGCGGTATAGACTTTTCAGGCGAAGTTTCAACCCGATGGGGTGCTGCAGCTTCATGGACAGACAGTGACACTGCAGCCGGCCGTTTTACAATAGGTGACCTGTCTTTTACAGGTTCAATAGATGCATATTACGATAATAGTTCAGCACTTGCAGAAGGCACTGTTTCCTATGATGCAATTAATAATCAGCTGGACTATTCTATTGATGAACTGTGGCTGGATTACACCAATTCCTTCTGGGGCCTTCGTATTGGACGCCAGAAAGCAGCCTGGGGAAAAGCTGATGGAGTTGACATCACAAATGTTTTGTGTCCGTCAGATATGAGCAGCCTTTCCGCTATGACAAATGATGATTCAAAACTTGGAGTAGATGCAATTCGATTTTCCTTAAACGGAAATCAGTTTACGGCAGATGCTTACTGGATTCCTTTTTTTACGCCCGCAGTACTTCCCGAAGAAACCGCTGGTCAGCTTGTAATTGAAAAGCCAGAACTTGCAATCTGGAATGGAGAATACGGCTTAAAGCTTTCCGGATATTTTTCTGCATTCGACCTTTCCCTTTACGGCTTTTACGGCTGGGACGATATGCCTCTGGTAGATTATGCAGTGGATTTTCAGAACATGAGTCCTCTCGTTATTCCAAATGGAAAATATGAGCGCATGGCAATGATTGGAGCGGATGCTGCCCTGCCTATAGGAGAAACTGTGCTTCGACTGGAAGCTGCTTTTTTCCCACAGAGAAATTTTCAGAAAAATGCAGAAGGTGTAGTTGAAGAAAAAATAACAAATCTCACAAAAGCAATGCTGACAGGCACAGAGGCTGCTTCTGTAGACAGCTTTGAAAAACATAATCAGCTTTCTGCACTGGCAGGAATAGACTGGATGCCGGAAGGCTGGACACTCACTGCACAGTATTACTGCGACTTTTTGTTTGGAGATATTGATTTGCTTGAACGTTCAGATGCCTATATGCACGGAGCAACAATAAGTCTTTCTAAGAATCTGCTAAACGAAACACTTGAGCTGTCCTTTGCTGGAATGCTTGGTTTTAATGATTTTGACAGCCTGATTTCTCCATCAGTTAAATGCAGTCTCTCAGATCAGATTTCTCTTGGAGCAGAAGCATATATCTTTATTCCCGGACCAGATAATGATGGAAAATACGGAGCATATAAAGATCTTTCGAGCATCTGTATAAAGGCTAAATTCAGTTTCTAAAAGAGAAAAAAAAGGCAACCGGTTGCCGTAGATATATTGACAGTTTAGTGATACAATAAGTGTAGCTTTTTTTATGGAGGATAAAGCACATTATGAAAACTGTTGCAGGAATTGACCTTGGTACTCAGAGTATGAAGGTTGTAATTTACGACTACGAAAAGAAAGAGATTATCGAAAAAGCAAGCTGCCCTATGGAGCTGATTTCTGAGGCAGACGGAACACGCGAGCAGAAGGCGGAATGGTTCGACAAGGGACTTGAAGTTTGTTTTGGAAAGCTTTCTGCTGAGAATAAGAAGACTATCGAAGCTATTGGTGTTTCTGGTCAGCAGCATGGTTTTGTTCCGCTTGGAGCAGACGGCAAGGCTTTGTATAACATTAAGCTCTGGTGCGATACTGCAACTACTAAACAGTGTGCCGAGATTACTAAGAAAGCTGGCGGCGACAAAAAGGTTGTTAAGCTGCTCGGCAATCTGATGCTTCCTGGTTTTACTGCTCCAAAGATTCTTTGGCTTAAGGAAAACAAACCTGAAGCTTTTAAGGCTTTGAAGTATATTATGCTTCCACACGATTATTTGAACTGGAAGCTGACTGGCGAGTATGTAATGGAGTACGGTGATGCTTCTGGTACTGCTCTCTTTGATTCTGCTAACCGCTGCTGGTCTAAAAAGATTTGTGATATTATTGATGGCGGACTGCTTGGTCTTTTGCCAAAGTTGATTGAGCCTAGCGCACCTGCCGGTAAAGTGTCGGCTGAGGCAGCTAGCGCTTATGGCATTCCTGAAGGAATTCCAGTTTCTGCCGGTGGTGGAGACAACATGATGGGTGCTGTGGGAACCGGTACTGTTGCTGATGGCTTCCTTACAATGTCTATGGGAACTTCAGGTACACTTTACGGATATAGCGACAAGCCGATTAATGACCCTGCAAACGGTTTGAGCGGCTTCTGTTCAAGCACTGGCGGATGGCTTCCTTTGCTTTGTACAATGAACTGTACTGTTGCAACAGAGTTTGTTCGCGGACTTTTCCAGATGGATGTAAAAGAACTTGATGGAGAAGCTGCTAAGGCTCCTTGCGGATCTGAAGGTGTTCTGGTTATGCCATTCTTCAATGGTGAGAGAACTCCAAACCTTCCAAACGGACGCGCAAGCATTACAGGTCTTACTTCGGCTAATACAAACAGAGCAAATATTGCACGTGCTTCTCTTGAGTCGGCAGTATTCGCAATGCGCGGTGGTCTCGACGCTTTCCGCAAACTCGGCTTTAAGCCTCGCGAAATCCGCCTGATTGGTGGTGGCTCGAAGTCTCCTCTCTGGCGCCAGATTGCAGCAGACATCATGAACCTGCCAATCCGCGTTCCAGCACTGGACGAAGCAGCTGCCCTCGGTGGAGCAGTTCAGGCCCTCTGGTGTCTCAAGAACATGAACGGCAAGTGCGACATCGCAGAACTCTGTGCAGAACATATCACCCTCGATACTTCAAAGAGTGCAGATCCTATTCCTGAGAATGTTGCTGCTTACGATAAAGCATACGCTGAGTACAACAAGGTTCTCGACCAGGTTGCCCCATTGTACGTGTAATTAAACCGGTGGTTGAGTACCCGCGAAGCGGGTGTATCGAAACCACCTTCAGTAGGCTTCTCGCCGTCCGGCCCTGCGCCAGTCGGCTTGAACTTCCATCCCGTAGAAGCTTAGCTCCGGGGTGATTACATATACCGTCCCGCGTGACACCCTGTTGTTGCGCGGGATTTTTTTGAGGTCAAAATTTTTGACCTCAAGTTTATGTCTTCTTGTTCTAAGGTCGAATTTTTCGACCTCAAGTTATACTCTTCTTGTTCTAAGGTCAAAATTTTTGACCTTAGAATTATCTCTTTTTCTTCTTTCATCAATTGAAACATCAAATCTTCTTCATCAAACTTTTCAATATTATTCTTTACCTGTTCATTTAAACGTTTCGTTGTATATCCATAAATCTCTGCCAGGTCAGAATCCAGCATAACCTGGACACCGCGGATAAGGTAAATCTTATCTTTGAGTAATTGTTCATCAATAATTATTTCAGTTTTTTCTTCCATATCGCAATCTCGCTCTTTAATAAAATAGAAAATTTCTACATACTTTATTTATGCTGAAGACAAAGCAAATCAACTTTGAACTAAACTAATGAAATATTATGAACCGTATGCTATTTTACAAGATTATAATTATAAAATAAGAAATAAAATTGGTGGTAGTGCATATAATTACTAATAGAGGAAGTTATGAAATAACTGAGTTTACTGCATGAACAAGATAAGGAGTATTAATTATGAAAAAAGCAATAGTATTTAAAATTCTTTTTTATTTATTTTTATTTAATTGTTATTCATTTCCAATAGCTGATTATTATTGGGTCCGTTCTCCAGAAGATGTAATAAAAATCCAAGACAATGTAGGAATCTTATTTAATAAGAGTTATCAAATTAGAAATATAAATGAGTTCAATATTGATGAGGATGGATGGTTTAATACCTCATATTGTGGAACAAAAATGTATATCGTTTTTGGTTCAAATTATTTTGTTTATCATTCAGATAAAGATTTGTATTATCCAGAATCAGCTTCAAAATTTAATTTTGGAAGTTCATTTTATAAGAATGAAGATTTTGATAATGCAATTAAAACATTGTTCTTTTATGGATATGGTAAAAAAACTACAATAGATGATTATTTTCCTCATATAAAAGGAAAAATTAAATCGATAGATGTTCCAGATATTCTTGAAGAGAAATCAAAAAATAAATTAATAAAATATAATACATATGATATGGAACATTATTATGTGATTGATTGGGAAACAAATACGCAATTATTTCGTTATGGAGCAATTCCGTGGGCAACATCAAAAGAGCCTATAGGAATGAAAATTAAAATGAACTTTTATAATCCGCAGAATTCTATTGTCATTCTAAATGGATATGTACATCCTGATAAAAGATATCTATATAAAGCAAATCGACGAGTAAAGAAAATAAAAATAACTAGCCCTGATGGTGACTTTTCAATAATTGAAGACCTTGAAGATGTTGTACATTTTCATGAAATAAAATTTCCAAATGAAGTTATGTCTGTTACTATTGAAATCTTAGATTTCTATGAAGGAAATAAATACAAAGATTTATGCATCCAAATGTTTGGAACAAAAAATTTTGTATATGAAGATAGAAAAGAATTTTTAGATTTTAGAGATTTATCTTATAGGGGAAGTTATACGGAATATTAAAAAAATAATTATATTCTGTTGAATAATATTCGTAATCTAATTTTTTCAAAACAACTTGATAAAGTTGAAGTTTACAAAAAAGCCGATATAAACCTCAAGATTTTTCTTAAAAATCAGATACCAGCCAGATTATCATTCGAATAAAAAAACTCTGTTAATAATTGTGCCTTGCAATGAATCTAAATACGGATAAAACAAGTTGGTTATACGGTTTTATCCGTGTATTTATGCTGATTTCAAGACTGAATCACAGTATTATGACTGAGATTTCATAGGAAATGCATATAAAATCTAATATTTTTGGAATTAATATGCATGATTTTGCAAATTTGCAAGTTGCTGACAGTGATTTATAGGAATTTTACGGATAAAAATGGCTTTTATGAGTATTATATCCGTATATTTATTATGAAATTATAACAAAAAAAGCGTTTTGAGAACTTTTGTGCATATAATTTGAAATTATTTTCGATTTTATATGCAATTTTGCTGAAAAACTAGATTTTGAGGGTTTCCCCCTCCTATTTCACTTCCCTTAAATGCCGGTCGTCATTCAAAAGCTCAAGCACTGGCATTGCCAGGTTGCCTGGGGTTTTGTCGAAGCGGAGTACGCTGATTCCGGTGTGGGAAAAATGGCAGAGGGCGCACATGTAGGGGAAGGTCTGGTTCAGGGTGCGGGCGAGAAAGGCGGAGCTGGCTCCACCGTGGCAGAAGATGGCCAGAGTTCTTTGCTGGTCGTCGGCCCGCTTGTTGCGGTAATAGAGGCCTTCGCGCACATAGCCTAAGCCTGCCAGCCACTTGTCTGTTTCTTCGCCAATTTTATCTGCGTCGATTGTAGCGAAGTTTCCTTTGTAAACGGGGTAGTCGCGCCAGCTGTCGCTTTGCAGGCTCTGGCCCTCTAACATAAGCTCGTCGGCGCCTTTCCAGGGATGCCATTTGTCGTCGTAGAGTTCGCCCTCGCGGCCGTAGCGGATTTCGCGGATAAAATCCAGAATATGGATGTCTTTTATGCCAGATGCTTTTGAAAAATATTCGGCTGTCTGCATAGCCCTTCCCTGAGGCGAAGAATAAATTTCATCTATTCCTTCGCTCAAAAGTCTCTGGGCTGCAGCTGCGGCCTGTTTGTGGCCTAGTTCTGTAAGGCAGTCTTTTTCGTAATTTGGGTCGCCGTGGCGGATAAGTATAATTCTCATATTATTCCTTCAAATTCTTCAAAAGCTTAAAAGCTTTCTGTTATTAAAATCGGTTTTTCTATAAACACTCTTCTCAGCATCTCTTCATTGCCATTTATCGTGACGTCTGAACGCAGGGCTGCTTCATATATATTTGTGCAGCCAAGAGCAAGCTGACTCAACGCTCGGATGTCGAGCTCTATATCTGGCTTACTAACGTTAGTTAGTCCACTGTCGGTACCAGCCCCCATACCTGCGCCTGCCAATACTTCAACCTTATCCGCCAGAACTCTAAGAGTCAGATTATTTTCTTCTATTAAGTCATCTTCAACTTTAATTGTAAAATCACAATCTGCAGGTTTACGGATAACTTCAAAAAGCTTCAAAACATTCATCACCCTTACCATAAAATGCTGGCAGGTCCGCTTCTCAATTTCATAGGCATTTGGCGCGTGAATAATTTTTAGCAGGTCAAGGCCCTTAGGAAGAGGCAACACGATTGAACCATAATCAGCAGAAAAGCGGGAAAGAAAATTCAAAATTGAATTAAAGCCGGCACGACAGGTCCAGGCACATTCTTCAACCTTCAAAACCGCTGCCTGAGGATTAAACTCATCCTTAAAAATCAGATAGGCCACTGGCACCCCGTCTCGAGAGAATATATAGGAGAACTTGCGGTCAACGTATTCTTTTTCAAATTTCAAATGCTCCTTCATCATTTCTTCTGTTCGAAGAGCTGAAAGATTAAAAGCCGAAGCGAACCTGCTGTAAACAGTCAAAAAATCTTTAACATCCTCTCCGGCCTGCCATCTGCGAACCTCGCACTTTTCTTCTGTGGCTAACGAATGGTAGTCTTTGAGAACGTTAGGATGCATTTTATATTCATTTCTGAAAGGTAGAACTTCATAACCAAACTTTCTGTAAAATTTATGATTGAAAGGATAAAGAGTTGAAAGTACTTCTTCATTTTTATGCGCTTCCAAAAGCAAGGTTTTAAAAATCTCTCGAATTGCACCAGTCTCTCTGTATTCAGGGTAAGTTGCAACGCCGCCAATTCCGCCTGTTTTTACAGTCTTTCCATCCAGGTAAAAATCATAATGGTTATTTATTATGCGGGCCATCAGTTTGCCATCATCATCAAAAGCACCCCAGTCTTCCTGAGTTTCTGCTTCCTGCTTCTGGCGCTCATTTTCAATATTATCGACCCTCTGGTGAAAGCAATAGACAAAAAGCTTGTGAGCTTCAAAGCGTTCCTTTCCTTCAAGTTTTTTAATTGTCATTTTTTTTCTCCTATTTAATACTATATTTTACTATATCTTTACATTTATTTATATATTCAGTTAAATAGTCGCATTATGGATAATACAGAAAACAAAATGGGCGTAATGCCCGTTGGCAAGCTTTTGGTTCAGATTTCGCTGCCAATGATGATTTCGATGCTGGTTCAGGCACTCTACAATATTGTAGACAGCATCTTTGTTGCACAGATTTCGGAAAATGCACTTACTGCAGTTTCTCTTGCATTCCCTATTCAGAACCTGATGATTTCTACTTCGGTTGGTACCGGAGTTGGTGTAAATGCCCTGCTTTCACGCCGCCTTGGCGAGCAGAACGAGAAGGGTGTTACAGACAGCGCCCTCAACGGTATCTTCCTTTATACAATCACAATGATTGTTTTTGCTGTTCTTGGACTCTTTTTGCCACGTCTCTATTTTGAAACACAGACTAACAATCCGGAAATTATTGAATACGGTGTTCAGTATCTTTCTATCTGTATGATTGTAAGTATTGGCCTTTACGGAGCGATTCTTTTTGAGCGCCTACTTCAGTCTACAGGCCGCACTGTTCTTTCTATGATTTCACAGCTGGCCGGTGCAATCACAAATATCATTTTTGACCCGCTTTTGATTTTCGGTCTTCTCGGTTTCCCAAAGCTCGGAATTGCCGGTGCTGCCTGGGCTACGGTTTTTGGTCAGATTGTTGGCTTTGTAATTTCCTTCACTCTCAATCTTACAAAGAACAAGGAAATTAAATTTACAGCGAAAGGATTCCGTCCTCATGGCAAAACTATTGCCGACATCTACAAAGTAGGTGTTCCTTCAATTCTTCTCGGCTCAATCGGTTCGGTGCTTACATATCTCATCAACCTGATTCTCGGAGCCTTTACAATGACTGCCGTTGCAGTTTACGGTGTTTACTTTAAGCTTCAGAGCTTTATTTTTATGCCGGTTTTCGGCCTTAACAACGGTATTGTTCCAATTGTAGCCTACAATTACGGCGCTAAACGCAAGGACCGAATCATGCGTTCTATTAAGCTTTGTGCCATTTCCGCAGTTGTGATTATGGTTGCCGGTCTTTTGATTTTCGAGCTTTTCCCACGCCAGCTGCTTGCCATGTTCAATGCCAGCGAGGAAATGTACGCTATTGGTGTACCGGCTCTCCGCCGCATTGCAATTCACTTCCCGGTTGCTGCAGTTTCTATCACTTTGATTTCAGTTTTCCAGGCGCTCGGTAAGGGCTTGATGAGTATGATTGTTTCTTTCGTTCGTCAGATAATTGTTTTGCTTCCTGCAGCATATCTTCTTTCTCTTACTGGTGATGTAAACAATATCTGGTGGGCCTTCATAATTGCAGAAGGGGCATCTGCTATTGCCAGCTTCATTGGAATGAAGATGACATACGATAAGGAATTGAAGAATCTCTAACAATCTTTTTTTGACAAATTCATATTTTCAGGGTTAAAATCTAATTTACGATAAAAGTTGTGGAGAAGAGATATGAATTTGTTCCAAATCTACATGTTATTTTTTGGCATCAGTACGGTTATTGGGGTACCTTTGCTTTCATCCTTTCAGGTAACCCAGATTAAGGGTTCTACCTGGGGAGACTGGGTAAGCAGCCTCGGAGCCTCCCTTGGACCTGCTGCCGGAATCTTTGTTGTTATTACAATCATCAGTTACATGATTATGAAGCCGCTTTTGAACCTTATTAAAAAGGCAGAAACAGAGTCTATTTCAGAAGCGGAACAAAAGAGTGTAGATAAAATCCTTAAAAAAATCAGAATACTTACTACGATAGCTCTTATGGCCGGCTACCCAGTTGGTAATGGTGCTACGATTATTATTAAAACTATGGCCGGAAAGGTTAACTATAATACGGTTGATCTTATTGTCATTATGATTCTGATTCTCGGCTATGGTTTTACGGCTGTTCAGTATTCAGTTAATTGTTTTGCAACTGTTTCGCGCCGTCAGCTTTATAAGCTTAAGCTGGTTACAACTGATGGTTTTAAAACCTCTAAGGTTTCATTGAATCTTGGACAGGGCATTTTGATTGCAGGACTTACAGTTGCATGGCATGTTTTCTGTTCCGGTTATAGTGCTGTTCGCCACGGCTGGTCTATGGATTTATTTGCTCATAAGGCAATTTTTGGAATTGTACAGTCTGTAATTTTCTGTGGACCGCTTATTCTTATCACTCTTATACAGCTTAGACATCGTTTTGCAATTTCAATTAATCAGATTCGTATGCTCCGCACAGAAGGTGATCTTCAGAGTCGTATTTACGTTGGTACCTTTGATGACTTTGGAATTATGATGTCGGAAATGAATCTTTTGATGGATTCTCTCCGTAATTCACTTTTGAGTCTTAAGAATGAGGTTTCTTCGGTAGATTCTAGTGCTGAGGAGCTTATGGGACTTACAGAGTCTTCTTCGCAGGACGTTAAACAGATTGTTGAACGCTTCCAGGCTATGAGCTTTGAATCTACAAATCAGGCAGAGCTGCTGGCTTCTGTAAATGATGGTGTTGCAAAGCTTAATGTTGATGCGGGTAAGGTCAGTGACTTTACCGGCTTCCAGTTTAAATCAGAAAAAGAGAACGAAAATTCAATGTCCGAAATGGTAAACAACTTTAAGTCCATTACTTCGCTGATTGAACGTGCACAGGCTCTTTCTAATCAGCTTACAGATGAATCTGTTTCGGGAAGTGCCGAGGTTAAAAAGACTCAGGATGTTATCAACGGAATTACTGAAATGTCTAAGCGCATGATTGAAGTAATTAAGGTTATTCAGGCTGTTGCTTCTCAGACCAACCTTCTTGCTATGAATGCTGCAATTGAGGCGGCTCATGCGGGTGATGCAGGTAAGGGATTCTCTGTCGTTGCCGATGAAATCCGTAAGCTTTCTGAATCTACTCAGAACTCTACAAAAGATATCAGTAACCTTATCAACGAAATTGCCAAGGCTATGGAATCTGGTTCTTCAAACATGGAGCTTACAAGTAATGCCTTCAACAGAATTCAAAAAGAAATTGAAGAGCAGAGCCAGGTTGTTGCCGAGATCTCCAAGACCGTTGGTGAGCAGTCTAAAGATGCAAACTCAATTCTTAATAGTACAAATATCATCGTAAAGCAGATTGAAGATGTAAGCGGCCTTGCAAAGAATCAGGCAACTTCTACATCGGAAATTATGAATAATTTGAATGAGGTAGTTAATCTTGCCGGTCAGGTAAATGATTCTGTTGTTCAGTCAGAAAGTGTTGTAAAGAACTTCTCTGAATCTTTCTCTACAGTCCGGGCAAAGGCCGAAGCAAACAAGCAGTCTGTTCGTGCCATTACTGCGGAACTGGATAGGTTTAAGTTGTAGAAAAAAAGCAAGTCGGCAAGCACAGCTTGCCTCTGAGCCGTTCTTTCGATGAACCTAAAACGACCCTTTCGGCTCGTTTTTTAACGGTTCTTCGATTGTAGGCTTCAGTCAAACTCAATTTGTGTGCGGAGGTCGCCGCTTTTGCCGTAAATACAGCAGATGTGGCGGCCTTCAACATTTGCATACTTGCAGACAATTTCTTCGCCGGCTTTTACGGCCAGCTTGTAGCTTATACGGAGCTTCTTGAAGTCACGGTTATCAAAAACTTCCTGTGGCAGACCTTCGAGGGCATAATCAAGATAAGTAAGATTGTGAACGTGATCATTAAAGTCAATGTCCAGGCGACGGATTGCAATTGGAGTTTCGCGGCTAAAGCTTTCCGGCACAACAAGCTTAGGAAGTTTTGAATCTTCGTAAGTGTGTTTATCTTCCGGCTGGTATTTGTCTATAATTTCCTGGGTGATTTTGCAAGGTCGGTTTGTAGTAAGATCGAGAAGAATCCATTTTGTAGTTCCCTTTACAGAAAGCTCGCCGTTACAGTACATTTCAAAGTTACGGGTACAAATTAAAGGATGATTTACCGGTTCAGACCAGGTGCGGGCCACAATCTTGTCGCCATATTTTGGATAGGTAATAACATCAATCATCCAGTCGGTGAGGACCCAGGCTTTTCCGTTACTTGAGCCTTCGAGAATTGCGTCTCCGGCGGCGTCAGAATGTTTATTTCCAGAGTTCTCCAGAATCTTCAGTATTGAACCAAGCTTCATGTCGCCGTTCTTTTTAAAATCTTCGATAACGGGCTGATATTCAAAATCTACTATCACTTTTTTCTCCTTAATGACAGATTTTAAAATGACAAATTTGTGTATTTTTGTCAACTATTACCCCGTGTATCTCCCGTGTATCGTCCCCCGTATCTCCCATAATCACTGCTACGATAAGTAGCATAAATTTTCGCTTTTGTAATCTCTGTTTTCTGTTAAAATAAAAGAGGCTGTCGTATGCTTTGAATAACTTTCATGGAGACAGTTTTGTCATGCTGAACTTGATTCAGCAAACCTGAAGGTAAATCCATCAAAAGAGAGGAAAAACATGATTTTTGCAGAAAAACTTAAAACTCTTAGAAAAGAGAAAAACATTTCTCAAGAACAGCTGGCTGAAAAAATCCATGTAAGCAGACAGGCAATTACCAAGTGGGAAAGCGGAAACGGTATTCCCGACATTGAAAATCTGATTGCTATTTCTGCCCTGTTCAACGAATCGCTGGATTCACTTTTGAGCGAGGAAAAGAGTCTTATTTCAAAGCACGAATTTCTTTATGAAAGCCGCACTGAATACGATCTGGACAGCCCAAAGCGAATTGATTTGAAAATTGGCACAGCCCACGAAGTAATCATTGAAAAAACAAATGATGAAAAAATTCAGGTGTTGGCCGCTTCTAACAAGCTTGCCTTTCTTGCCCAGCAGGTAAAGGTTAAGATTGATGAGAACAAGAGAATTATGGATGTAATAGTGAAGCATTCCTCGGACTTGTCGGAAATTGCGGCGCTGGAAAATCTTTTTATTCTTGTACGCATTCCGGTAAAGTTTGTTGCTGATATTGAAGTCAGCGGTGAGTTTGAAAATCTTAAAGTGCGCGACATTATTTATGATGATATTGAATTTGACGGCAAGGCTAAAAATGTTTTTGTAACGAATGCCAGCGGTCACCTGGAACTGAATACAAATTCAAATCTCAAGGTTGAAGTAAATGCTGCTCACGGAAAAATCGATTTGAATCATTTTCATGCGGTTTCAAAACTGAAGTTTGCGGAAGGGCAGAATTACTATCTGAAAAATGCCGGCCGCTTTACCCGCTTTGTGGATGCAAACGGAAAGCTTCTGGCTGGAAAGCGCGAAAAAGATGACCCTACCGAGCCGGTAGATTTGATTGTAGAGCTGAACGGCTGGAAGGCCGAGGCACAGATTATTTAGGAGATTTCACATGTATATATATAAACCAAAACGATTTTATCTTCAGGTGTTTATTGCAACCTGGAGCTTCTGGCTTTTTGCAATACTTTTTGATGAGGGGCTTACCTGCACTCTGGGAATGTTTCTGGGCCTTATAAGTCCTGCGACTATTGCAATCATCACGGTTTTCACTTCAAAAAGTGATGCTCTGAAAAAAGATTTCAAAAGAAAAATTTGTAATTTCTGGAAGCTTAAGCCCCTCTATATTCTCGGTGGCTATCTGATTATGGCGGCTGCCATTGTGGCTTCTATTCTTCTTTCACTTTTGTTTGGTGAATCAGCAGAACAGTTTTCTTTTATTCAGGGCTTTACCTTTAATGGTCCCGGCATCTTTGGCGCTATGGCAACTATTACTCTTGCTGCCATTCTGGAAGAGGTTGGCTGGCGTGGCTACGGAGAAGACTCAATTGCTCAGTATCATTCCTGGTTTAAGGAATCTATAATCTTCGGTTTTGTTTGGGCCTTGTGGCACCTGCCTCTTTTCTGGATTCCTGGAACTTATCACTGGGAAATCCGTAATATGAGCAATTGGTATATGATTAATTTTTTTGTTTCTGTAATTCCGATGGGCTTTGTAACAACCTGGGTTTACGTAAAGAACGGTCGAAGCATGCTGGCAAGTATTCTCTTCCACCTTTTTGTAAATTTCATTCAGGAAAAGGTTGCCATGACTCAGAATACAAAATGTATTGAAACTTTAATGGTAACTGTAGCAGCAATTATCATTGTTCTGACCAACCGCGATATGTTCTTCGAAAAGAGACATATCGGGCATATCCTGGAATAGATTTTCCGGGTCAGGTTGGGCTTTAAGGAAGCAGAGATTTCTGATAAACAGAATAATCAACTTTAAACTGAGATGCATCTGGAAGTGTTACAAGATAGTAACCGTCTCCGGGTGCACCTTTTTTTAACAGCACATTGTCATAGCAGATTTCCAGGTTGGGAATGCCGCTATCCTTTGGGGCAGTCATTTTTACAGTTCCGGTAAAGGTTCCGTTCTGTGCCATATTTGAGTCTGTGATGATTTCGCCATCGAAAATCCAGCCTTCTTCATCGCAGTAATTTGTGTAGCGCAGGGTAACATGGCCGCCTGCTCCTTTGATTTTTACATCATAGAAGCAGGAGCCTGAAATATTGCCGGCAACGGTTTCTGTTCCTACCTTTGCAAGAGCACTTTTTTTGTTCATGTAAGTCAGCTTCTTCTGAGTTTCGTTGAGTTTCTTGAAAAAGGTGATGGCGTATTCTTCTGCCGCAGCAGCAGAATTTGACTGTGCAAAAAGCTGTGCTCCGGCAGAAGCAAGAAGAATCAAAAAAATAAATGTTAAAGTTTTTTTCATATGTTATCGGCTCATCTTATAAATCTCGTACATGTCTTCCTCTTTAAGGAAGCGGGCAGAGCCTTTACCGCCGTTTACGCCGACAGCGCATTTGTGAGCCATAAGCTTGAGATCTTCGTCTGTAGCCTCAACACCAAGCTCGCGGAGATTTGTAGGCATTTTGATTTCGCGGTAGAAAGCTTCCATTGCTTCAATTCCCTTGAGGGCAATTTCTTCATCCGTGCCAAGTGCTGGCACTCCCATAACGTTGATAGCATAGCGCTTAAAGCGTGGCAGGCAGTTCTTATAAACATAGCGGGCCCAGCTTCCCCAGATGGCTGCAAGACCTGCTCCGTGTGCTACGTCGTAAAGGCCACCGAGCTCATGCTCAAGCTTGTGAGTCATCCAGTCGCCGCCGTCGTTGCCGCAGCCTGTGAGCCCGTTGTGAGAAAGACTTCCGGCCCACATAACTTCTGCACGGGCATCGTAGTTTTTAGGGTCGCGGACAAGAATCTTTGCGTTTTCTTTTACAGTGCGGAGCAGGGCCTCGGCCATAGAATCTGTGAGCTCCATATTTCCGCCGTTTGTAAAATAGCGCTCCATTGTGTGCATCATGATATCAGTACAGCCGCAGGCAGTCTGATAATCAGGCAGAGTCATAGTCAGTTCCGGATTTAGGATTGCAAACTTAGGGCGGCCGAAGTCACTTGAATATCCGCGCTTTACAAGTCCTTCTTCCTTAGTGATTACAGAAGAATCGCTCATTTCGCTTCCGGTTGCAGCAAGAGTAAGGATTACACCAAGAGGCATGCTGGCCTTGGCCTGCTTTTTATAATCATACAAATCCCAGACATCACCGTCGTTCATAAGGCCATAGCCAATTGCCTTAGCAGAATCAATTGCAGAACCGCCGCCAAGAGCCAGCAAAAAATCAACGCCTTCTTTTTTACAAAGCTCGATTCCTTCATAAACAAGACTCAAACGAGGGTTAGGAACAGCACCGCCGAGTTTTACATATGCAATGCCGGCTGCGTCGAGTTTGTCGGTAACCTTCTGCATCAGTCCCGAGCGGATAACACTTCCTCCGCCGTAATGAATCAAAACTTTTTTACCGCCAAACTCCTGAATGAGGTCGGCAACTTTATCTTCGGTATTTTTTCCGAACAAAACCTTGGTAGGTGTGAAATATTTAAAATCGAACATTATAACTCCTTGCGAGATTCCGCGATAATAATTAATCGTAAAGCGAAAAATCCAAAATCACAAGGAGTAATATATTTAATAATTGTATGTTTCTTCTATATATTTAGAATTATTCTTACGAAATCAAAAATATAACAAAAAATTATTAAAATTTCCCCAAAAAATCCCCGTGAAACACACTTTCGTGAAACACCTCTCTCCGAAAAAAAGGGTCATTTAAATCGAATAAAAAAAACTTTTCATATAAGGAGAAAGGAAAGTATGAAAAAAATTACTTTAATGCTTTGCGCTTGCGCAATGGCGTTCGCTGGACTTCTAGTGTCATGTAGCAATGGCGCTGAGAAATGGATTAATGGTACAACACATAGTAACAAGTATGAGTATGCTATTACGGGAACTGTTACTGAATCTGTAGAAACAGGAACAACATCTAGTACTACAGTAAATAAAGGTGTTATTACATTTGCCAAAGGTATTGGAGATATCGGATTAAATTCAGAAGATAGCCGCAAGGAGAATAACGATAGTTCATCTAGCGGATATATTTATATTAATGGAAAAGGTGATGCATCATATACAGCAGGAACTGCAGATCCTGAGAAATATTATAATCTCCCTTATTATAACTATAACATCAGTCTCAATAAACTTGATGATAACTGGTATATCAGTGCTAGCGCTGACAGCAGCTTTGGTTTGTGGAGTAATAGTATTACTTTTGACAAAGTAAAACTTGAAACAGCACCAGAATTTGATGGTTCAGATTATAACCTCAAAGTTACACTTGTTAAAGATGACAGCGATAGTGAGGCTGGAACTGTTGATAAAACAGCACTTTCATTTGACATCAGTTTTAAAGCTGTAGACGCTGAATAATAAAAAAGGAGATAGACACTATGAAAAAAATCAATTTGATTCTTTGTGCCTGTGCAGTAGCATTGGCTGGTCTTATGATTTCTTGTAAGAACGGTAACGTAGACAAAATTGATGTTACACAAACAACTACAAGATATATCTACAAAGTAAATGGAACAATCACATCAATCCAGAAATCCGGAACAACTTCTGCGACAACAACTGTAGAAACCAAATATACAGTTACAGATGTTCTTGCAAATCAAAGACTGTATAATAGCTATGGTGGTAGTTATACAGAAGCAACAATTAGCGAAAAAACAGACGAAGCTTATGATACAAATATTACTGGTTATGACATTGACTTCTCAGGAGGCAATAGTTCAGCTACTAAAACAACAACACCTGCTTCTGGTACAGCAACTGTAGAAGTAAAAGATTATGTAAGCGGATCTTTTCTTCCTTCATTATCAATTGCAGAAATTGATGGTGTATACTATATCAATTATGATAATGCTTGGGTTAATGTAGATGATAATTTTGACGGCTTTGTTGGAGATGATGAGTTTACATTCAAATTTGAAGGTGCAGCTGCAAATGGCTTTATGGATCAGGATGACAAAGATGCAAATGTTGTAAGCAGTTATTCAACAAGCTTTGATCTTACATTCACACTTGTTGGTGAAGAATAATCTAAAAGGAGAAAGAAATTATGAAAAAGATTAATTTAGTGCTTTGTGCAGCTGCAATTGCGTGCACTGCTTTCTTTACATCTTGTGATAATGGCGCAAAAACCTATACTGATGTAACATATGAGGATTATAAAAATACTTACGACCTGGTTAGTTTCACAAAAGTTGTAACAACATCTGAAACAGAAACTAATGCTGCCGGAACAGCTGTTACACATGATGATACAACAGCAACATATGTATGGACTGCTGATGCAAAATCAGCAAAAAATACAGTAGCAATCTCATGGAGAGATTCAGAAGTTGTAGATGGCTTTATATCATACACCATCAATATTGCAACAGATGATTTGAATCCAATTGACGGAAAAGAAAAACACAAGACTGGTAATGGAGATTTCAGTGCTGAAGCTGATTACACAAGTGAAGAGGCTGGTGTAACAAATAGCATCGGTCGAGCTAGCTGGACTTTATACAAACAGAATGACAAATATTACATTAAGTCTAATGGAAATTTGTGTGAAGTTACAGGCGATCCAGAAAAAGATACTACAATCAGTTACACAGATGTTAGTGTAAGTGATCTTGCTGGTTGGAAAGATAGTGATGCTAAGAATAAAGACATCAGAACAACAACCACAACTTACACAATCGTTCTTAAAGCATCTGAATCACTCTAATCTAATTAGAGCGTAATTCACAACAAAGGGCTGCCCATCCGGGCAGCCCTTTGTTTATTAACGAATATTATAAAAATCAGCTAAACAAAATCAAAAAATTCATTTACTAAACTTTTACCAAAATGTCTTTCTGCAACTCCAGTACTTTATCCATAGTTAATCCGGTTATTTCTACAATATCAGATACAGGATATTCCTTTTTGAGCATATTGGTTGCAGTCTCTTCAGCCTTGCTCTGACGGCCTTCATTAACCCAATACTGAATTACATTACACATACCGATACCTCCTTCTATACTCTGCTCATTAAAGTTTTCAATTGAACTTACAAAGTCTTTATCATTTTCTGACATTACCCGAAGCAAGTCAAGGATTTCCATTGCATGCTTCAATTTCTTTTTGCTTCCCGTAAATACTTTGTCAGTCCTCTGACATTTCAGAAACTGAACCACTTCGCGGAAATCACTCTTAAACTTGCTAATCTGTTCATCCGTCAGCCAGGCCAGTTCGAATACATTTATCTTGTAGTCACTAATGTATGGATCCAGCCCAGATGGAATAGCGATAACTTCTTTCAGCGTACGGTTACGTTTCCAATGCCTCTTTGTGCCGAAGTAAAGCACTAGAGTAATTATAGGATAACACCGTTTTACTGACTTATCAAGCAACTGAGCACGATACGCTGCCCCGTCGTAACCGATGACGCGAAGTGGCATATACTTATCTGTCTTCATCTGATTTTCAAGTCCAATCAGACTAAGCCTGATCTGCCCATTGTTCCAGAATTTGGAAACATCCCGTTCCTGTGAATTAATCTTCTTGCCATCCATTTTGTAATAAGAAAACGGCTGTGCATCTGTCAGCTCATTTTCCTTCACAGTCTCTGCACCATTAAACAGCAGTACATTCATAATATCTGCAAATACATCATTGTAAGACTCCAGCGTCCGTTGAATCTTGTCTTTTTCTGCCAAAGTATCCTCCTTGCCTCCTATAAAAAAACTGCGCCTGGCAGCATAGCCTTCTACATATAAAGTAGACTCACTTTGATCAATTAAGGAAGTTTATTGAAGATTTTTTCACTTTTTTAGAAGAAAAGTGTCAGAAATGACAAACTTAAGTACATATTATATGTGGAGAATTCGTATTTCTGCTGACGGCACTATGCTCAAATAATATTATAAGAGGTGATTAATATGGAAAAAGAAAAGACTAGCGTTTTTGATAACATCGACCCGAATGTACTTGAAAATAGTTCGGTCTCTCAGGCTTATTGACGATGAACTTATGACGGTTGTTTTCAGCGGTAACATTAAGACTACGGAACTGCTTTTGAAAATCCTTTTGAACAGGGATGATCTTAAAGTGACAAAATCTATGACTCAGCTGGAAATACACAATCTTTTTGGCAAATCCGTTAAACTTGATATTGTTGCAGAAGACTTGTATAAACAAGCATGATATATTTGATAAAGGCGAAGCAATGTATCGTGTGATAAAACATCTTGATGTGCAGGATTCAGACGGTAAATATTTGAAATATGAAGATGGATGTAATATAATGTACGTTAATGGTGATTATAGGGGTGATAATCCACTCGGAAAACTTATGCACGATTTTTCAACCCCGAATGCCGACGAAATGTATTATGATGAACTTGCCGAGAAAGTGCGCTATCACAAGCAGGATTCAGAGGGGGTAAAGGTGGTTAGTAAAATAGTTGAAGAATACGGCGATGAACGAGCTGCCGCCGCCTTAGAGCAGGGGATTCAGCAAGGCAGCCAGCAGAAGGCTGAGGAAGCAGCGATAAATCTTTTAAAAATGAAAAAACTTTCTCCAGAAGAAATTGCACAGGTTCAAGGACTTTCACTAAAGCAGGTACTGGAGCTGCAGGAAAAAGTTTTTGTAAAGGCATAGAGTTTAGCGACTGATTATTTAGTTATATTTATACAATAAAGAAGGGCTGCCCGGATGGACAGCCCTTTGGATTTTTAAATCGTTGGAATTTTATTTATGTATTGGCTTATTACTTTTTTGTGTAAGTATATGGCTTGTGGTGGGCGAAGACTGTATCGTTGTACCATACTTCATATAAGTAGTCGGTTTCGCCGGCTTTGCGGAATTGTAGTTTTTCTATGAGGCCAAACTGTATGCTGTCTTTATTGTTAGCTACACAATAGTCCTGCAAGATTTGAGATACATCATAAGTATTATCTGATTCGGTAAGAACTTTTATATTTGGATACTTTTCATGTATTGTTTGCGCTGTCAGGTCGTCATGGCCATCTTGAGGTGGCATAGGTGTAAGGCTATATACATATAAATCAAAAGTCTGTTGTGAATCATATGACTGATCATTTGAAGATGCTGTGTTAAAAGTTAGAGAACGAGTTGAATCGTTATATGACGCTTTTGCATTATATGCAGGAGAAGTAAACGTATATTCTCCAGTTCCACCGACGGCATTAATAGATCTTATTGTATCATAATTATCTGTTGGAATTTCTTTGATAAACTTTTCTTCTGTATTATAAACATAAAGTTTAACAGAATAAATACTATCTTTAGACACTGGAATAAAAACTATGTCATTTTGTGCATCAGATAAGTTGCATGTATAATAAAACTTTTTGTTTGTATTTTCGTTTTCAATAAATAATTTGAAATATGGATATTGACTTGTAGAATAATTTAAATGAACTTTAAGTCCTTCAGATTCAGAATCTACACTCATAAGTCTGCTTGATGCATATGTTATTGTTTCATCTGGTTCGTCTGAAGAATCTGATGATTCTTCAGATTTTGGAAATAAATCTGGATCTAATTCATATTGTTCGCTTTCGTTTTTACATGAAATCAAAGTAAAAAATAGCGATACAACTAAGAAAATTAAAAATGATATTAAACTTTTCGTTTTCACAATAATCTCCGCAGTAATAAAAAAAGCGAGATATTGCTATCTCGCTTTTTAATTACATATTAAAGGTAATTACTTGCGTACAACTTTGATTCCAGAGAATGAGAGACTAGGAATATCATAGTTTCCTGTGTTGCGGTTATAGCCATAAGTCTTTACAGCCTTCTGTACTGCTTCATTATCTCCCTTATAGAAATTTGTTGTACCGTCAGCTTTCCAGTCATCTACATATTTAACAAAGAATCTGTCTACAGAGAATGTAAATTCATCATCTTCAATGTCGCCTTCGATAGTTACTTCTGCCTGGTTATCAGCACCTGAATTAATGTAATATTTGTCACCAATCTTGTAAATATCAAATGTAACTTCATTACCTCTTTCATAAGACTTGTTTTCAACATCGCTAGTAGTTTTATTTGTTATTGTAGAAGTCATATCATAGTTCAAAACAATTCGATATTGAGCTGCATTTGATTCAGTTTTAGTTGCCTGATCACCACGATAGCCGTCAGACCATGATACACGAGCCCAGTTGAATGTAACTTCGTTACTTACAGTATAATTCTGTAAGAATGTCTTTGCAGCTTCAGCATCTGAATATGATTCTGCTTCATTAATATCTGTAATAGTTCCAGCTGTTACATCACAAACATAACCATAACTAGTAGCTTCATCGCTCCAAGAGAGATTAACATCCTTAGCACCACAAGATGTCAACATACCAAATGCAAGAAGACCTGCACCCAAAATAGTAATTAATTTTTTCATTTTAACCCTCCTTAAGGTTAGTAAAAAATTTTTTTATTCGATTTAAATGACCGTTTTTTTCGGAATCAGGAATAGTGTAATTGACGCTGAGTGTCTTGTTTTTTTTTCAGAATCTTCTCCATAATTAAATATGGAAAACATATCAATCATTCTTTCAGATCTCGACGGAACCCTCTTCCGCGACGACAAATCAATTTCAGATTTTACAAAAGATATAATCAGGCAGGGGCAGGCAAAGGGCATTATCTTTGGTATCTGTACTTCCCGCGCAAAAATTAATGCTGTGAAATTTCTTGATGGCATTGAGCCGGATATTCTCATCACGAACGGCGGCGGAATTGTTTATTATCAGGATAAAAAGATTTATGACTGCGAGTTTAGTGTTGAAGAAATCAGAAAACTGATTGATATGACCTTTGAAGTTTTTGGAAAGGATATTGTAAATTCCGCAGACAACGAGCATGCACTTTACTCAAATTCCCGTGAAGAGCTGGGCGACAAATTCTGGACCTTCAATGATTTTTCTGACTTCCGTGAAACCTGTATGAAGATGTGTATCGAAAGTCTGGATAAAGAAAAGGTGGAAAAGGTGGCATCTGTCAATTGTATGTTTCGGCATTCTGTCATTGCGAGCGTTGCGAAGCAATCTATATAAAACAAATACAAACTGTTATAATTTTTAATGATTATGAATTTTCGAAAACTCTTTTTATCACTAATCCTCTTCTCTTTATCCATTAATGCTTTTGCCCTTGATTTTTTCTGGGATTTTGGAACTGCTTTTGCTGGTGGTAATGTTGGATATGACGGTACAATCGGACCTGAATTTGAAGCGGATATTCAGGTTCTGGATTTTCGTTTAGAAAGTGATTCAGGTTTTTCGTTTGCATTTTCTCCATGTAATTTCTGGTGCGTACTTAATGAGCCGGAAGAAGAAGATATTCATCTTACAACATTTGGAAATTTTACACTCGCATATGATATTTTCAGATTCAGAAAAAATGTAGAACTCATGCCATATGTATCATCTTATCTTGGAGCTTTTGAAGGATTAGATAAATTCAGAGTTGATTGTGGACTTGTTTTCAATGTGTATTCCGACCTTATCTGGCCAAACGAAATAGTTGAAGCCCAGAACAATAATCATTTACGTGGCGAAATCCTTTCCACAAAAGTTGGACTCCGCCTGAATCAATATAAGCCCCAGATTTTTGCTAGCATAGGTTTTAATGTAATTGCCCTTGCAATGATTTTCTTTGGTGATACATCGGAGTTTGAAGAAAAGTATAGATAACATATTTAACTTTACTCTTGTAAATTCTTAAAAACTCCTCCATAATTAAATATGGAAAACATATCAATTATTCTTTCAGACCTCGACGGAACCCTCTTCCGCGACGACAAATCAATTTCAGCTTTTACAAAAGAGACAATCATGCAGGCTCAGACAAAGGGCATTCTTTTTGGAATCTGCACTTCCCGTGCAAAAGTAAACGCAATAAAATTTCTAGATGGTATAAAGCCGGATATCCTCATTACAAACGGTGGCGGCATGGTTTATTACAAGGAGCAGAAAATCTACAACTGCGAGTTTACAGTTGAAGAAATCCGAAAGCTGATTGCGGCCGCCTTTGAAGTTTTTGGAAAGGATGTAATTATTTCTGCCGACAACAAGCATGCCCTTTATTCAAATTCTCGCGAGGAGCTGGGCGACAAGTTCTGGACCTACAACGATTTTTCAGATTTCCGCGAACCCTGCATGAAAATGTGCATTCAAAGTCTGGATAAAGAAAAAGTAGAAGAAGTTGCGTCTGTTATAGGACTTGATGAAATAGACTATCTTCCTTTTTCAGATATCCCCTGGTACAAGCTTAGTAAGAAAGGAGCCACAAAAGAAAAGGCCATCACAGAGCTTTGCCGCCATCTGAATATCCCGGCTTCAAAAATCGCCGCCTTTGGTGACGACTTTAATGACATCGGAATGCTAAAGCTTTGCGGGGCAGGCATTGCTATGGAAAATGCTATAGATGAAGTAAAAAAAGCCGCCGCTTCTGTTTGTGCTTCAAACGAAAACGACGGCGTTGCAAAGTGGATTGAAAATAATCTGCTATGTATTTAGCAAATAGATTCCGAAACAAGTTCGGAATGACACTAGAGTGCAGACTTATTCTTCAGCAAATCGCGGATTTCTTCGAGAAGGATTGCTTCATCAGATTTTACGATTGCAGGCGGCTCTTCCGGCTTTTCAGCTTCCTTCTTTTTGAACTTTTCGAAAATCTGGATTACTACGAAAATACAGAAGGCCACAATCAAAAAGTCTACGACTGTCTGGATGAAGACACCGTATTTGATTTCGGTTTCGCCGATTTTGAACATGAGGGAAGCGAAGTCGATTTTTCCCAAAGCAAGACCAATCAGCGGCATGATGATGTCGTTTACAAGGCTTGTTACGATTTTTCCGAAGGCGCCGCCGATGATTACGCCGACTGCCATATCAATCACGTTTCCGCGTGAAATAAACTTTTTGAATGCGCTTAATTCTTTTGTTGCGGCACTGAGGCCGTCTTTAATGTTAGCCATATAATTACCTCTTGATTCTATTATATGGCGAAAGGCGGGGATTTTAAAGTTTATTTTACGCAGAGTTTGTTGAAGGCAGGCTTTGGTTTTCCGTCTCCATCAAAGAGAAGCGGAGCGTCGGTGCGGCCGGGAACCGGGAAGTTGTTTTTCCAGCTCATGCGGTCGGTGATGCCCCAGAGAACAACGTCTTTGAGGATACCGGCGTGGGCTTCTTTTTTGAAGCACTCGAAGATTTCGGCGTAGCGGTCGGCCTGCTTTTCCAGCAGCTCTGGTGTGTATTCTTTGCGAGGCTCAAAAATACCCTTGTCCTGCTCGCGGTCCGCATACATAGAAATTTCCATTTCAGTTACGATGACATTGAGACCAAGGCTGCCGTAAAGCTCAATTGTTTTTTCAATTTCGCTTACCGGCGGGTATTCGATATTTATGTGCATTTGAAGTCCAACTGTATCTACTGGAACTCCGCGCTCAAGCATGCCTTTTACAAGCTTGAACATTCCTTCGCGTTTGTCGGGAACCATCTCCAGATTATAATCGTTGATTACCAGGCTTGATTTTGGGAAGGCTTCCTTTGCCCAGAAAAAGGCTTTGTCTACATAGTCCGGGCCAAGAATGTCGAACCATTGTGAGCGGTCATCCCCGTCGCGTAATATGAAGTTTTTATCGGAAATACATTCGTTTACAACGTCCACAGAACAGATGTCGTCGCGGTAACGTTCTCCAACTGTGAAGATGTAATTCTTAAGGCGTTCTTCGAGCACTTCTCGGCTAGCCTTGCTGCCATCAGTATTTTTGAAAATCCAGTCCGGTGACTGATTATGCCAGACCAAAGTGTGCCAGCGCATATCCTGGCCGTTTTTCTTTGCAAAGTCGCGGAGGCGGTCGGCGGCGGCAAAATCAAAAAAAGGCTTGCCATCCGGGCCCAGGTGGTAAATCGAGCCCATTTTGCATTCATTTTCGGCAACTACAAGATTAAACTGGCTGGCTGCAAGTTCCTTGTCCGGCATATCGCCTGCAGGAAAAGGCTCTGGCTCAGGAAACTTGAACTCCGGGAATTCTGGAGTAGGCTTGAAGTTCTTTTTGAAGTCTTCATAGAGGGCCTTCATAAAATTGTAGAGTCCGGCCTTTTCTTCATCAGTCATCAAAATAATTCCGCTGATTGCAGCACCAAATTTAAAATAATCCTTATAGCATTCGAATAATCTTTTCATGCTTGTGATTATGCTAGAAAGCAGGCCGGAATAATAGCGGGGAATATTCTTAATAATAGTAGGAATCTCTATTATGGATTGCGTTACGGCAACCGGTTGCCTACTACAACGTTTTCGTTTTGCTTTTTGACGATAAATTTTTTGTTTTTCAAAAGATAATTAATGCATTATTTTTTACTTAGTGATAGAATGAAAATGAGCGTTTCTGCGAAATTTTTTTGGCCGTCGGAGCGGTTGAAGAATAAGTAAAACGTTTAATAGGAGTATAAAAAAAGCATGCGTATTAAATCTGTCTTTAGTCACAGTTTTGAAAAGTATGGAAAGGTTCTTACAGGTTATGATGTAACAGACCTTCTCAAGAAACTGGACGAAACTACTAAAAAGCCTGACAATGCCGTAATTTATGAGCCGGGCGATGCTGGATTGGAAGCTCTTCCAATTGCAAAAGAATTCAGCGACAATGCTTACGGCGGAATGCCAATTCAGGTTGGTTACTGCAATGGTAACAACACAAAGCTCAACTGTCTTGAGTGGCACCGTGGTTCTGAGCTCAACATTCCTTCTAATGACATCGTTCTTCTTCTCGCATCTCTTCAGTCTGTAAAAAATGGAAAATTGAACACAAGCGCTGTAGAAGCCTTCTACGTTCCAAAGGGAACTGTTGTTCAGGTTTACGAGACAACTCTTCACTATGCACCTTGTACAGCTGTTAAGAACGGCGAAGTTTCTAAGGAAGGTTTCCGCGTAATTATCGTTCTTCCAAAAGATACAAATACAGAAAAGCCTGCTATTAAGGAAATTGATTTTGAAGACAAATTGCTCTGGGCACGCAACAAGTGGCTCATTGCTCATCCGGATTCAAGCGAAGCAAAGGCCGGCGCTTTTGTTGGATTGAGCGGAATCAATATTGATATCGCTAAGGCAAAATAATTTGAAAAAAATTTATAGGAGTATAATAAATGATTAACAACAAACCAAAAATTAAGATCGGTATTGTGGCTGTTAGCCGCGACTGTTTCCCAGAGTCTCTCGCTGTAAACCGCAGAAAGGCTCTTGTTGCTGCATATACAAAAAAGTATGGTGCAGATGAAATCTACGAATGTCCAATTTGTATCGTAGAATCAGAAATCCACATGTGCCAGGCTTTGGAAGACATTAAGAAGAACGGCTGTAACGCTCTTTGTGTTTACCTTGGTAACTTTGGTCCAGAGATTTCTGAGACTTTGCTTGCTAAGCACTTTGACGGTCCTAAGATGTTCTGTGCTGCTGCAGAAGAGACTTCTAAGGACGGCGGACTTATCCAGGGTCGTGGAGATGCTTACTGTGGTATGCTCAACGCTTCTTACAACCTCAAGCTCCGCAACATTAAGGCTTATATTCCTGAATATCCAGTAGGAACTGCTGAACAGTGTGCAGATATGATTCATGAATTTGCACCTATCGCAAAGGCAGTTTATGCTTTGAATCACCTTAAGATTATTTCTTTCGGACCACGTCCACTCAACTTCCTTGCTTGTAACGCACCTATTAAACAGCTTTACAACATTGGTGTTGAAATTGAAGAGAACTCTGAGCTTGACTTGTTCGAATCATTCAACAAGCACGCTGGCGACGCTCGTATTAAGGAAGTTGCTGCTGATATGGCTAAAGAACTCGGAAACGGAAACAAAAAGCCTGAAGTTCTTGAAAAACTTGCTCAGTATGAAATCACATTGCTCGACTGGGTTGAAGCTCACCGCGGATACCGTGAGTTCGTTGCAATTGCCGGAAAATGCTGGCCTGCATTCCAGACACAGTTCGGATTCGTTCCTTGCTATGTAAACAGCCGCCTTACAAAGATGGGTATTCCAGTATCTTGTGAAGTAGATATTTACGGATGTCTTTCAGAGTTCATCGGTACTGTTGTTTCTAACGATACAGTTACTCTCCTCGACATCAACAACACTGTTCCACAGGATATCTATGATGAAGACATTAAGGGTAAGTACGGTCAGTACACTCTCAAAGATACATTCATGGGCTTCCACTGCGGAAACACAGCTTCTACAAAGCTTTCATTCTGCGAAATGAAGTACCAGCTGATTATGGCTCGTGCTCTTCCAATCGAAGTTACAAACGGAACTCTGGAAGGAGATATCGTTCCAGGTCCTATCACATTCTACCGCTTGCAGTCAACTGCTGATAATATCCTCCGCGCATACATTGCACAGGGTGAAGTTCTCCCAGTTGCTACACGCTCATTCGGTGGTATCGGTATTTTTGCAATCCCAGAAATGGGCCGCTTCTACCGCCACGTACTCATCGAAAAGAACTTCCCACACCACGGTGCCGTTGCATTCGGCCACTTTGGCAAGGAACTCTACGAAGTATTCAAGTATATCGGCGTAGCAGTTGATGAAATTGGATACAACCAGCCTAAGGGAGTTAGATACCCTACTGAAAACCCATGGGCTTAGTTGCCTGAGAAAACAATGGTGGTTGAGTAGGCCGAAGGCCATATCGAAACCACCTTGGTAAAAGAAAACCGCTTCTCATGTGAGGAGCGGTTTTTTAATTTTTTTAAACTAGAAACTTAATTTAAAAAATCATAAAGTATACTATAATGTAGTTAGATGGAGGTGCAAAATGTCTTATGATGTTTTAGAAACGCAAATAAGAGCTTTGCCTTTTGTACTCTGTCTGATGAAGAAGCGGATGAATTACGTTCTTGCTGTGGATTAAAATTTTGTAATTCTGAAAATGCTTGACGGTAATAACAATCTATATTATATTTAATTTCAGAAGGTCTCCATTAACCTTCGGTTTTAATCCGTAAAGAGATGAACTTTAAGAAAAGACCGCCCGCAATTTTGTGGACGGTCTTAGTTTTTTTGGTGGGTTATATGTTTTCATTAAAAGGCAAACTGGAATTTATAAACATTAATCAAGATTATCTGAAATATCTTCATGAAGTATGTCCAGAAGTTTATTATAAGCCAATTAGTTATGACAATAAACCATATCTTGGAATTCTGATAAACAATGAAGGACAAGAATATGTAGTGCCAATTTCATCTGCTAAGAAAAAACATGAATCATGGAAAAATATTGAATCAGACAGGTTTTTAATTTATGAAAAATATGACAGAATGCCTGAAGATCCAAAGGCAGTATGTAAGCAATTACCAGATGGCTCTATAGAACATTTACTGTCAGTAATTGATTTAAAGAAAATGATTCCGGTAAAAGACGGGCTCTATACAAGGGTCAATTTGATTCATTCAGATACGGATTCTGAAGAAATTAGAAATTATAAAAACTTGATGAATAAAGAGTTTGCTTTTTGTCTGAAATTATTAAATGTCTTGATTAAGAAGGCAAACAAAATTTATGAAAAGCAGATATCCACAGGAAAGATTGTAAAATACTGTTGTGATTTCAAATTACTTGAAGAAAAATGTAGAGATTACGAAATATAATGGTAAATTGCAAAGCAATTTACCATGCGGGTTTTAGGGCGGAGCCCTAGGGGAAGGGGTAGTCCGTTCGGTGGTATCGGTATTTTCGCAATCCCTAAATGTGGTAGAGTTAAAAATTGCTTCCGCAATTTTTTTAACGCTCTGCTATGGAACACCGGTCGCCAGCGGCCTTACACAGGGCCGCTGGCGACCGCCACGTACTCATCGAGAAGAACTTCCTGTGTAGAGATGAAATCTCGACACTACACTACGTGCCGTTGTATTCGGCCACTTTGGAAAGGAACTCTACGAAGTATTCAAGTACATCGGCGTAGCAGTAGACGAGATTGGATACAACCAGCCTAAGGGAGTTAGATATCCAACTGAGAATCCTTGGGCTTAGTAGCCTAAAGGAAAACAACGGTGGTTGAGCCTGTCGAAACCACCTTGTAAAAAAGACCGCTTCTCATATGAGGAGCGGTCTTTTTTATGAATTAGTCTTTTAATCCATATTCTTTCAGCATTTCTGCAATAGTAGAAAGCAGTTTTTCACAAAATTCATTATTGCGTTTCTTTTCAAGATATTCACTTTTTGCAGCTGCTTGTCCATTTAAGAAGAATAGATATGCAGGAACATTCAACTCATTAGAAAAACACTCTATTAGCTCTATGGAAGGAAACTTTAGACCGCGTTCAATTTCGCTAAGATAGTTTGTCGCTATATCGCATTTTTCTGCCAGTTGCTGCTGGCTTAGGCCGGAATTTTTTCTATATAATTTTAGGTTTTCTATAAAAATGCTTCTTAATTCCATGTAACTAATGCTATCAGCGTGTTATTTAATTTGACACAATCAAATAGCTTGTATTATAATACTACCAAAGCCAATGGCTTTATATTTTGTAATTTTAAAGCATTATGAAGGTAAATAATTAAATTGGAGATGTGTATGAAAAAAATGATTAAATCATTTTTACTTATGTTTATTTTCATTGTGGGCATTTTGTTTATATCATGTGATAGTCCAAGTAATCTTCCTGCTGAATCAGAGGATACTCCAAAAACAAATAATCCAGAATCATCAGGGGAGTCTTCTTCACCAACGGATTCCCCTAGTTCTCCTCAAACACCTTCTTCTCCGGAGATTCCAGTAGTAACTTATAAGGTAACATTTATAACAGAACATGGAACATTACCTGATTCAATAAAAAATGGAATTACAGTTAATGAAAACTCGGTATTAAAGGCAGGTAATTTACCATCTCTTTTTGCCGATGGTTACGCTTTTGGAGGCTGGTATGATGGTGAAACTTTAGTTGTAGCTAATGAATATAAGATTACAAAAAATGTCACCCTTACTGCAAAATGGACCGTAGCAACAGTTTCATATACTGTCAGTTTTGTGAGTTCCCATGGAACAACACCTCAAGCAATTACACTTCCTGAAAATACAGTTTTACTTGAAGATAATGTGCCAACACTTTCTGAACAAGGTTATAGGTTTGATGGATGGTTTGATGGTGAAAATAAAATCGAATTAGGTAGTTATATATTAGAAAAAGATCTTGAATTGACGGCGAAGTGGACGGCAGGATTTTTATACCATTTTGATGCTAATGGTGGAACTGGAGAAATGCCTGATCAATTGATTATTACAGATGGAAATAGAGTCAATCTTACAAAAAATAAATTTATTCGAGAAGGTTATATTTTTGATGGATGGAGTTATACATCAGACGGAAATATTGATTTAAGTGATGGTATAAACCTAACAGGAAATACGGCATTAACAGAACCAATATTTTATACCTTATATGCGAAATGGGTAAAAATATATTTAGTAACTTATGTTTCTGATTACGGTACTGTTCCAGATCCAATTTATGTAAGGGAAGATTATCCCCTTTCCCATTATTCAAATTCATTGCCGTATTTGACAGACGAGAATCATGATTTTCAGTATTGGTACAATGGTGTAAACAGAGTATATGGTCAGAATTATATAACCTCAGATACAACTCTAAATGCATTGTGGTTTCCAAAGCAAAAAGTGTTAACGTATTATATAGGAAGCCGAAGTGTTAAAACGGACTATTTTTATTATTTAGAAACACCTTCAAAATTAGTATATGAGCCGTCTGGTTCTGATGGAGAATATTTCTTAGGATGGAGAAAAAATAAAGACAGCAATCTAATTGATTTTTTTCTTGGATCCGAAATTTCTTATTCAGACTTGCCACAAGGAAGCTCTGTTTTATATGCTTATTATTTATCTAAAGATGCTACTTTAACTGTTGATATTTCTCAGACTACGGAATTAATTAATATTATTCAAAGAAAAAATTATCCAGCACCAGCGACCTTTACTGTGTATGTAAATGGAAATTATACAGATGCTGACATGAAAAAACTGACAGATTTATTGAAAGACTTAACATTCCAGCAAAACAATTTAAATCTTGATTTTTCAAGTATACAAGGAATGACTGTAGTTAATGATCATGAATTTGAGAATTGTAGATTTGTAAAAAAAGTTACTCTTCCTGAAGGTGTAGAAGTAATTGGAGAATATGCATTTGCTAGTAACAGCATCATAAAGGTTGATATACCAGATTCTGTAACAACAATAAAGCCTTATGCTTTTAAAAATGCTTCTGTGAATAAAATACCAGCAGATCTTACCTGTATCGGAATGCATGCTTTTGAATGTTGTACATCTATAGAAGAAGGAAAAACATCGGAAGGCTTTGTAATTCCAAATACAGTAAAACGGATAGAAGAATATTCATTTACTAATTGTGGCCTTGGTAATAGAGTTATTATTCCTTCTAGTGTTCGATATATATCCTGTAATGCCTTCATAAACCTCAATAACCAACAAAACAATTCATTTAAGGTATTAAGTGTATCTTTACCTGGTATGGGTACTAATGAGTGGAATACTGAATTCTCCAAATGGTATACGACAAACTCAAAATTTAATGATGTTGACAGTAATTACATATATGGATCTGGAAAACAACTCTACACACAATTTAGATCTAAATATCCTAGTATAACAATGGATGAGCAGTATGCAGCAAAATTCCTAAATGGTACAGAGAAACTTGGAACTGAAGTTGCCTGGTTTAAGCGAGAATAAACACGTTAATCCATGTAGGAAAGCGAGGATAAAGAAATGAAAATTATAACATTAAAAGGTGAATCTGATGTAGGGAAAACCTCAACAATTAGAATGGTATATCAGGCTTTGTGGCAAGATGAAAAGAATACAGAGCGAATTTCTTTTGAAACAGATGGTGGTGACAAATGTGATTTTATAACAATTTTGAAATGGAAGCGTAAGATTATTGTTATAAAAAGTCTTGGTGACGCAGAAAAAAAAGATGATTTTTCATGGATAAAAAATGGTTGGGAAATTGCAAATTCAATACATGCAGACATTTTACTAAATACTATTGATACAGATCTTCTCGATGAAAAGAAATATTTTGATTTCATAAAACCGAACATACCATTGTTTGTCTCTATTGAAAATAAAAAAACAGTAGAAGAAATGGCGCATCAGGAAGAAGATTTATGTAAAAGAATCCTTGATGAATTGGATAAGTAAAAAAAAGATAAAGCAATTGAATCATGACAATCGAAGGTTATTTTGATGGAACTGCTGTACGAACTCTTGAGCCTGTAGATTTGAAACCGAATCAACGGGTTTTTATCAGCGTTCTGGACAATGATTATTCTGACTCTAAAAAACAGCGTATTCAGGAAAAACTGGATTCGATTAATTCTGTATATGGTATGCTTTCTCCTGAAGAGTCAAAGGCTGTTGAAGATTCCGTTCATGCAGGAATAAAATTTTGAGATATTATTATAATTTAGTAAGAACATCTGTTATTTTAAAAATTGTGAGCAGCAGAAGTCCTTCTCCTGCTTATGCAGCGAGTGCTTTGCATCGATAGGGACCGCGGACTTCTTTTTTAACTAGTAACTTAATTTCAAACATAATGACAATTAAAATATTTATGGTATAATAATCCCGAAGGAGATTAGGTCTATGAAGTATCCTTTTATGACAATGCCAGATGAAACAGAAATTACTCATTCAAGCATATATGAAGAGAATGGTTGCGAAAAAATTCGTGTTTATATTGAGCGACCTGTTGAAGGAGGCTTCATTGATGCAACTTGTATCCTTCCTGATTATTCCTGGCAGAATAATGGTTTTTCAGATGAAGAAATAAAAGAGTTTCAGGATATTTTAGAAAAAGAAAAAGTTGTATGATATAATCAAAAGTATAAATAGGTTAGCGGAGGAAGAAAATGCTTGTATTGCCCGCATATTTTGATGGAGACACAGTAAAAACTGTAGACAATTATAAATTCTCAAAAGATCAGAAACTGATGATTACAGTATTGGATGAAGCAGAAGAAAAGAAAATAAACGGCATCAAGACTTTGCGAGGAAGCCTCTCGAAATATGCGAATTCAAAGCTGATTGAAAAAGAAAAATCGGCATGGAGTATAGCATCTGGAGAAAAACATGGTATACGCTGACACAAAACTGAAAAATAAAATGAAGTAGGTAAAACCGGGGTCTTAGGGGGTAAGCAGCTTGCTGCGTCCCCCTAGGAGAAGGGGTAGCGGAAAACGCCGCAGGCGGTTGGAGCGAGGGGAAGGCCTTCCCCTCCTTCATAAGTTACTTCTTTCTACGAACTTTCTTATTTTAAATACTTTCAAAAGTCTTGAATTTATCTTTTTAATAATTTATATTCTAGGACGCTAAAAAAGTTTACTACTGATTTTTTTGGCCTCGGATTTTTCGGTTTATCAATCAAAATAATTAAATTATCAGAGTCTCAAAATGGACAAGAAAGCAACTCTTGCGTGCCTTGCGTGCGTGCTGTTGTCTGGAACAGTTTTTGCTGAACCGGACAACGGAAAGTTTCTGCCTTCGGCAGAAGTGCTCGTCCCTAACCATGTTTTTCTTGAAGCAGGCGGAGGATTGAATTTTCCTGTAAATTTCTTTAATCAGGGAAGGGTAGCCATGACCAGTTATGGCGGTAATTTTGTTGCCGGTGTGGGTTATAACTTTTCCGGCTGGCTGAATAGTATCACAGTAACCCGCGATATGTGGGGCCAGGAAAAGGGCGAATATGCCCTTATGGAGAACTTCAAAAATAATATTATTGAATTCCGTTTAAGAAAAATCATTTCGAAAAAAAGTATTAAATGGTTTCCAAAACATCTCGAAGTTATTCCCGGTCTTGGTATTGGTGTTAATTTTATTACAACTGATTATTATCCTTCGATTCGTGCCAAGGAAGACGGCCGTCTTAACAGCGTGCAGCTGGGAGATAAAAGCGCTAACTGCCTTTTTTATAGAGCAGGATTTGAGTTTGCCTTGAACGGAATTACAGATCTTTTTATTCCTTTTATTGGAGCTGACTATAACGCCTTTTATGATACAAGCATTGGAGGCGGCTTTGCAGGTTTTGCCAGAATATATGCGGGTGTCAGAACTTATCCATTTGGAATTGTAAATGACGTGAAGAGAATAAAGCAGGAACGTTATGAAAAGATGATTGCCTCATGGCCGGAGCCAGCTGCAAAAATCAAAACAGCACTGGAAGATAGTTTTACTCCTGATGACGACGGACTTAACGATATTGCTGTCTTTGATCTTAGTACAGAATATCTTGAGTATGATCCTGAGTCCTGGCTTGTTTCTATTTGTGATAAGAAGGGCAAAGAAATCAAACGTATTGAAGGGAAAGGAAAGATTCCGTCTCAGGTTGAATGGGATGGAAAAGCAGAAAGCGGTGAGCTTGTTTTCTCTCGTGATGAATACACTGTTAATTTTACTGTAACCCTTTCTGAAGGCGACCGCGAACGCACAGGCCTTGCAGTGCTTTCTTCTTCTGTTGTAATTAAAACCGGAATTCTTTTTGAAGTAATTATTCCGGATAAGCAGTGGAAGATTATTGTAAATACAATTTACTTTGACCCGGACCGTGCTACCTTTGAAAAGATTTCTGAAGAGCAGAAGCGCGAAAACAAAGAAACTCTTGAAAGCATTACACGACAGATTCTTGAGCATGGAGAAGTTGAAGTTCTTGTAGAAGGTTATGCAAATAACGTTTCAAACACAGAACGCGAAAATATTCAGGAGCTTATTCCGCTTTCACGTTTACGTGCTCAAACTATTGTAAATATTCTCAGTGAAAATGGACTCGATCCAGACATTCTTTCTTCTGATGGAAGGGGGGGCTCAAATCCGATTGCAAAATGGGAAGACCGCGAAAACTGGTGGAAAAACCGCCGCGTTGAATTTATTGTAACCAGAAAATAATTTTGGAGAAATAATTTTTTATGACAAGAAAGATAGCAATTTTAGCAAGCCTTATTCTGACATGTTTTTGTTTTAACGGATGTTCAAATCTTTTTGAAAATCTTATTAATGAAGATTTATCTTTTAAAAAGGGAGATGATTCTCTTTTGCCTGTTGCAAGTGCCAGAGATGAAAACGCAGGTATTTCCAGCGGTTTTGTTGTAATCAAAAATTCTGAAAAATATAAAAATCAGATTTCCTATACTCCGGATCAGAAAATTTATTTTGTAGGAAGCGTCCCTTCTGGATACTCTGACTATAGCATAAATTATCAGAACGGAACTAAGACATCTCTTCTTGGAAAGGATGATCCTGTTGAACTCAGGTGTTTCCCGAATGATTCAAATGCAAAGGTTGTCTGGAATCTTATTCAGACCTGGAAATACACTCCTCAGGAAGAGGTTCGAACAACAAAAGATTCCGATGGAAATGAAGTAACTTACCGTGGAATAAAAGCGCAGAAGGCAGAAAAACTTGGAGATGCGATTTCTGTAAATTATAAAATTGAAAGTAAGAGTGGCGCTTCTGTTTTGACTTCTGACCTTCCTTATGGAGTTACTGTAGCAACCTGTACTGTTATTGCAGATGATGAAGCTTATCAGACTGAATACAAAATCATTCTTACAAAGGAGTATATTACAACTCTTGCAGACTCAAGCCCAGATGCAGATGCTAACAATACTACAGACCATGGCCTTGTTGTAATTAAGGCAAGTGATCCTGGAAGAAACGCAATTAATTACAGCAGTACAACTTATGAATATGAGGTTGGTGATTCCAGCGGAAGAGATACTTCTCTGGATTTAACTGGTCGTGATGATCCTTTAGTATTCAAATGTTTTATGCTTGATGAGAATGCAGAGCTGACATGGAAGGCTGTACAGACAAAAGAATATCAGCCTGTCTGGGATTCTGATAATCACGGAATTATTTCGCAGACTCTGAAGACGCTTGAAACTCCTCTTGCTTTTGATTTTGTTGATTATGCTGATATTCATGAAGGAACAGGAACATTCATGCAGTTCCTGTCAGAAAAGAAAAATGAAGTAAAATCAAATCTTCCTTATGGTGTAACAGAAGTATATGTGACAATTACCGCTTACAACACGGATTCGTCAGGTAAGCTTCTTCCTAATGTTACTCAGTATAAAATTACACTTACAAAGCGATATATCATTACTGCTGCAGCCGGCAATTCTGTGGGAGTAAATGAGAATGGTCTTGCAGTTTATGCAAATGGAAAAAATGGTAATCTGATTAACTATAAACCTGCAGTTCTGGATTATTCAATTGAAAATCTTTCGGGAGCAAATGATCCTGTAAAAATTGATTTCCGCCCGGAAGAGCCTTTGTTTACAGAAGTGACCTGGACGGCTGTACAGACTCATTCTTATGAGCCGAAGATTTATTCTGTTTCGAACGGAAGTGTGACTTACACTTACCAGAGTGGCGGAGAATTTATAGAACTTTTAAATCCAGTGAATCTTATTGCTTCAGATGAAAGCAGCGGGCCTCTTGTAGTTTCTGAAGAAGGTGATTTATTTTTCTGCCAGGGAAATCTTCCTTATGGAATAACCCTTGTTACTGTAAATGTAAAGTCTCAGGATGATAAGAATTCTGCAACTACTTATAAAATTACTCTGAGGAAAAAACAGGTTTCGACAAATGTAAATATTGTGAGTTCAACCGGCGAAGAAATGAGTACCGTAACAGACCGCGGACTTGTTGTGCTTGGAGCTCAGAATAAAAGTCTGAACAGAATCTCTTTCAATCCTTCAAAATATGTGTATACAGTAGGAGATATTCAGAAAGAAGATAATGATATGAGCTTCCGTTGTTATCTCGCGGATACAGATGCAAATATCACCTGGACTCTTACACAGACAAAATCCTTTGCACCGGTAAAGTCTGTATATGAAAAAGAGATTTGGGATTCCATGCTTGGAAAAACAGAAAAGGTAAGCTATGAATACATGAGCGGGCAGACTGAGACAGCTTGTAATATCCCACTAACTTTTGAAACTACAGCAGAACTTTTTGCAAATGAAATAAAGGCTGAAATTCCTTATGGAGTTACAGAGGCTGTTGCAAGAATTTCTTCAGAAAACGAGACTACAAGTGTTTACAAAATTATCCTGCGCCGCGATATCTGTGCTAAGCCTGTCAGCGAAAGTGATTTTGCGAAGAATCTTGAAAAGGGCATTGGAGAGGGAAATTATTCACAGCTTAAAGAGCTTAATATAAGTATTGCAAATGAAAATGGCAATTCTTCTTCGGCGGCAAAACTTGAACCGAAATTTAGTCCTTCTAAAACAACTTATACTCTGACTGTAGATGAAGAAGCCGATTCCATTCAGATTGCTGCAAGTGCTGCAGATGAAAATGCAACAATTTCTAATCCGGCAGTAGTTACAAAATACGGTGAAGTTCCTGCTGTAAAGGGCATGAATATAAATCTTGTTGGTGGAACTACACGTATTACATTTACGGTAAAAGATGAAACCGGTATCAGCAGAACCTATACAATTTATGTTGAAAAACCGGAAGATGGAGATACAAGTTTAAGTTCTCTTACTTATACTCCGGGAGCTGGTTTTGAAAACGGTGTAAAAGGTTTTGCTTTAGATGACAGCTTTAAAGGTGAGAAAAAAGAAAAGGTAACCGATGCTGCTACATATAAAATGACTCTTAGTGCAGACAGCCGTATAGATGTTCGTGAGCTTGTATTTACTGCCGTACCAAATAACAAACGAACGGTAGTAAGTTATGGAATTTCAGATTCAATTTGTGATATGCCGGCAAACTGGAGCGAAGGTTTCAAAAAGAACTCTGTAAATCGTTATACGGTGGACATTGGAGATGGGGACGTTGAAGAGTTGAATAAAGTTTTATGGATTAAAACTGTAAGCGATGAGTATTATCATCTTACAGCAGATAAAAAATCTTATGAAGAAGATAAGCGTGCAGATACAACATATCATACAGTTTTGCTGACAAAGGCGGGAAATAAAAATCAGAATCTTACAGCTCTCGTAATTCGTGTGATAAATGAAGATGAAAAGCTGGAAAATGAACTGAGATATACCTCACAAGAACTTGTTGCTTATAAAACACCAGATAACAATCTGATTAATGTTTCAACTTATGCAGATAAGATAGAGTTCTATTTCCGTCCTCTGGATAAGGATGCAGAAGTTACATACTCGGCTGTAAATACGGTGACAGATGTTGAAAGCGCCAACATTGCTTTTGAAGGCTATTCAACAGGAAAAGGGCTTCAGAAGATAGATGGTTTATGCAAGGTTCTTGCGGATAACTCTTCAGAATATTATGAACTAACAATCGGTAGTATAGAAAAAGGAATAGAAACAGAAACAAAAAAAGATCTTCCTCGAGGAAGAACACAGGTAAAAATTCTCGGAAAAACTTATACCTTTGTAAAGCCAGACTACAAAGATGTTAGTTACGATATTGGTTTTGGAAAGGGTGACGTTAAGTGGGATAGATATATTTATCTGACTGAGAATGAGAAAGATCTGAAATTGAAAATCAATACAAAGCAGCAGAATCAGGAAATTTCTATCGGGTCTTGTGAGCATACTAAAGATTCTTTAGGAAACGCAGTTACAGACACTTACCCTGCAGAAAGCGATGTTACACCTTTTAAGCAGACTTCAGGTCTTCCAACAGAATGGATAGCTGAAATAAGAAATATTCCTGCAGGAACTACAGAGCTTGTAGTTCATGTCGAGAATAAAAAAGAAAAAGCTGATATTACATATTATATTATCCGCGCAGAAAATACGGATACCCGTCTTAAGGATCTGACTTTTGGAAATATATCGCTTAAGAAGTTTACAGAAGACTGGAATGCCGGTATGAAAAAAGACTCTTACGTTTATGAAATTGAAAAGCCTTTTGGGGTAGATGCCGGAGAAAAAACTCTTAAGGTAGAAACTGTAAATCCAGAGGCAAAAGTCAAAATCGAAAGAGCACATCATGCGCTAACAACCGTAAAATCTTATAACGTTGAAGGCTGGTCTAACCCCCTGACTGAAGTTAAACCAGAAAGCAAAGATACTCGTTCTTATATAGACAATTTTACAGAAGACAACGCCGACGAAAACACAGGTTCAATTCTGTATAAGATTTCTGTTTCGACAGAAAACCCGGAAGTTTTAACACATACATATTATCTCATTATTCATATAGAAGCAGATACAACAGCTAAGTTGAATGCTCTCAGTATTATTCAGGAAGGAAAAGAGGATAACAGAACAATTCTTGCAAACTCTTTTGAGCCAGAAACTGAATCCCCGGAATTATACGCAAGTCTCAATTATACTGGTAATATTGTAATCAAGCCTACGGTATATCCTAAGGCTAAAATTACAGCTGTTAGTATCAAATGTGATGATCAGGAATTTTCTGAATATATTAATAATGATAATAAAATTATCACAATTCCATATGATGACTACATAAATAAACAGGGCAAAACTTATAATATCAGTTATACAGTCAGAGCTCAGTCTCCGGCCGTGACACCTGTTGTTTATACAGTGGCTCTTATAATTCCTGAATATACGGTGATTACAGAAACTGAGACAAAAGAAATAATTACAGAAAAGACCTTCATAATGCCAGATGGAGTTAGCTCTGGTCTTGCCTACAGATTCGGCTCCCTCATTTCTGATAACACAAGTGCAAAGGGCTTCTTTGGTGGAATTGATATTATTGGAACTTCTAACGGGACAAAATGGTATGAAAGCAGCTTTGGCGGAAGCGGAATCCAGTTCGTTTTGAATATTGAAGGAAAAGATTATTGGGTAAAATTAAATGCAGAAGGTAAGCTTGAGACACTCTTCACTTATGACGGAAAGGAAGAACCACAGGAAGCTGTAAAGCCGGAAGGCCTTAATCTTACAGTTATTCCAAAGTTTGTATCAGATAATGAAGCTAACTATCTGGAACTTAACTTAAAAGTTGACAAAGGTAATCTGAATAACGTAAAACTTGGTGCTGCAATTGATACCCTTATTGGAGAAATCCATGAAGCAAATGTAGCTGCAAATGACAGTGTAACAGTAAAAGAAACAAACAACGGCTTTACAATGCTGAGCAGCAAATACTCTTTCTCTGTTATTTTGAAAAATGCCAATGCTGTTACAGATGTAAATGGTTTGTGGTTCGGCTCTTATAATGGTGGAAAATATCTGCAAGAGGTATTTAATACTACAAAAAAGAGCGGACTTAAGGCAGGTCAGGACAGTGCCGCAAGCTTCTGGTGGAAGCTGGAAGACGGCACTGACTCAGTAACTAAGACAATACGTATTTCAATGGACAAAGTGAATTAGTATTCCAGTGTAATATCTCCGGAGGTGGTTCGAACTTTTATTGTTGAACCGCCGCCGTTGTAGTCCATGCGGTAATTATCGCGGGGGTTCATGCGGTTGTTGTTGAACTTGTCGCGGAAGGTGCCGGAAGAGCAGGAAACGTCTACAGAAAATTTTGCGCGCATAGGCAGGTAGAGTTCTACGTCGCCGCTTGTACATTCTACAGATGAGGTGGCTGCCGGAGCACTTTCCAGTTCGAGTGAAATACCGCCGCTTGTATTTTTTGCGTCAAAGTAATCGCAATCCAGTTTTTTTACCGAGATGGTTCCGCTTGTAGAATTGAATTCTGCGTATTCACTTGCAAAATCACTTGCTTTAATATCACCGCTGGTTGAATTAAGACTGCCTGTTCCACCTGTAAATTTTCTGATTGAGATGTCTCCGCTGGATGTGTTTACTTTAAGTTCATCTGCATCAACATTAAAAAGTTCAATATCTCCACTGCTTGCAGATATTTTGATTGTATCAGCAAAAAGCCCTCCGGTTGATTCAATTTCTCCACTGGAAGCAGATATTTGGATTTCATTTTTTGCAGAAAGAGGACGTTCAATTTCTATCTCTCCGCTTGAGGTTTTTATAGAAATTTCGTCAAAATCTTTTTTTTGTGGAACATAAACAATTACTGTGCAGGTAAGGCCTGTTGGATCCTGGAAAAAGCTTAAACCTTTTCTTACTGAATCGATATAAAGAGTAGAACCGGAAACAGAAACTTCCGGGGCATGTTTTTTGTAGTTACAGTAAATTTCAACTTCTATGCTTGTAGTGTCATAGGTTTCTTTTACCTGTAGTTCTTCTGAAGACAGATCAAAGGCTAAAGAGTCAATTGCAGTTGCTCCAAACTGTTCCTTTTTTAAGAGATTTGGAAGGGCAAAGAGTCCTGCTGAAAGCGAAGCAATAAGCATTGCGGTAATTATTTTTTTCATAATCATACCTCTTTATATTGTAACACCTGGTGGGGTGGAAATTGTTCCTTTGTTTTTAATATATCAATTTTGTATTTATTTGTGTATATTTAGATTATGAAGAATAAGAAAAATAATGAGCTTGCAGTTTGTGGTTTTGCGACTGTAAAAAAGCTCGAAAAAAATCATCCGGAGAAGATTACCCGCCTTTATTTTACAGAAGAAGTGGCACCGAAATTTGGTGGACTCTGCAAGAAACTGGCCAAGGTTCATGGCATTTACAATCAGAAACCGGCTGCAGACCTTGAGAAATTAAGTGGCACAGTACATCATCAGGGTGTTGTTGCTATGATAGAAGCGCCTCAGATTGAGCCTCTGGATTCTGATATTACTGACGGCTGGATTGAACGCGGCGAGAACGCTGTGCTTTTAGACCGGATAGGTAATGCTAACAACTTTGGTGCAATTGTGCGCAGTGCAGCTTTTTTCGGAATAAAAAATATTGTGATTCCACTGGATGAAGCTCAGAGTTCAATTACTACCAGCAGCTATCGTGTGGCAGAGGGCGGAATGGAATATGTAAATATTTACAGTGTGCAGTCCAGTGCAAGACTGCTGGAAGCCCTTGCAGGAAAAATGCTTCGTGTTGGAACTGATTTAAGTGCAAAAAAATCTGTAGACTTTTTAAGCTCTCCTGCTGCCCGTAAAAAGCCGGCCCTGATTGTTCTTGGAAATGAGGAGCATGGAATCAGTGAAGTAGTCCGCAAAAACTGCGACGAGCTGGTGATTATTCCCTGGGGCGGCATGAAGGACGGCGCGCCAGAAAGTCTTGTGGACAGTTTGAATGTGGCCCAGGCGGCTTCGGTGATTTTTTACGAACTCACTAAATAAATGTCATTCCACGGCTTGACCGGGGAATCTAGATTGTCGGGTCAAGCCCGACAATGACAGATATTGTTAGTAAGCACTAACTGTACTATATATAAAAAAAACGTTATATTATAAATGTATTATAAAAAGCAAAGGGGTTTTTTATGAAGAATTATTTTGATTTAACTGGACAGGTTGCTGTTGTAACCGGATGTTCTACAGGTCTTGGTGTTCAGATGGCTAAGGCTCTTGCTAACCAGGGTGCAAAGATTGTTGCTATTGCACGTCGTAAGGAATTGATTGATGCAGTTGCTAAAGAGATTGCAGATACATACAAGGTTGAGGCTATTGGCATTCAGTGCGATATTACAGATACAGACCGAGTAAATGCTGTAATCGACGAAATTATGGCAAAGTTCGGCCGCATCGACATTCTTATCAACAATGCCGGTACTGGAGCTGTTGCTCCTGCTGAAGACATTACAGACGACCAGTTCTACAACGAAATCAATATTGATATGTTCGGTTCTTTCCGCATGGCCCGCGCTATTGCAAAAAAGGCTATGATTCCTGCAAAGTATGGCCGCATCATCAATATTGCTTCTATGTACGGAATGGTTGGAAATAAGGTTGCTCCTTGTTCACCTTATCATGCAGCAAAGGGTGGTGTAGTAAACATGACTCGCGGCCTTGCAAGTGAATGGGGAAAATACAACATTAACGTAAACGCAATCTGCCCGGGCTATTTCTACAGCCCGCTTACAAAGGAAACTCTGGATTCAGATTTCTTCCAGCAGAACGCTCAGACTATGATTCCTCTCAGCCGCTACGGCAACGAGGGAGAGCTCGATACTGCGGCTCTCTTCCTCGCAAGCCCGGCTTCAAGCTATGTAACTGGTGTTATTTTGCCAGTTGATGGTGGTTATACTGCGATGTAGGCTAATGGTGGTTTCGATACGGCCTCTGGCCTACTCAACCACCGATGGTTGAGTGTCCGCGGAGCGGACGTATCGAAACCATATATTAAATTAGAACAACGATTCCTTTGTTTCGTCTGCACTTGCAAATGGACCAGCTATAGGCTTCTTGCCTCTCTTTTTTCCAAAGAAATCAGTATCAAAAATAATCGGACTTCCGTCAGGATTTTCGTAAGCCTGTTCCGGCTCAAAGGCTGGAGCAATATCTTCGGTGCGCATCAGTTTGCAGCTTGTTTTTACTAAATCAAAAACATTAGTCTTAAGCCAGATTTTTCCACCTTTTTCTTCATAGCCGATTGTAACCGGACTGGCACTATCAACATAAGCATCGCTTTCTTTTCTCATAGGCTTAGCACCATTGAAGTAAAGGTTACCGCCTGCCCATACTGGAAGCTCGCTATAATAACGATCGGTAGTTGCGGAACCCATTCCGCAGTAGCCCTTGAACTGGGCATCCCATTCTTCAAAAGTAGGGTAGTTGTTGTAAGGAAGAGTACCCGCAACAAAGTTTGAATCATCCCAATCATTGAAAGCATTTTCCTGCATTCTGGCTGCAAACTCTGCGCAGATTTCCTGCTGGATGAAAATGTTATTGTAGAACTTACAGTCGCCGTGCAGAATTGTCATAAAGCCCGCAACCTCTGTTCTGTGGTGCATGTGGTAAGGAGTGTAGCGAGGTGAAGGGCGGTGAGGCGCACCATTGTTACAGCCGCGGCCAACTGCAGTAAAGCTTCCGGCAATAATATTGTGAACACAGGCCACACCCTGGGTAGCAAGCTTAAGTGCGCGAGGTGAAAGGAAGATGTTGTTATCAACCAGAGTTGGTCCATGCGAAACTTCAATAAAGAGGTCTTCTGCAACTTCGGCAACAATGTTCTTTCCCGGGCGGCGCGGCGGGCAGTTGTCGTGGAAGAAGTTCTGAGTTACGCGGGTTCCCTGAGCCTGCCAGTCCAGCCAGATTCCGCGGGTACAGTGGTGAATATGATTTCTGCGGTAAATGCAGTCGATTGCGGCATGCATTTTAATTCCGCCGATTTCTGCTCCTGCGAGGTTTTGCTTGTTGTTGATGTGGTGAATATGATTATCTTCAATTAGAGAGAAAACTCCGCCAAGGTGACCTACAATACCTGTCTGGCCGCAGTCGTGAATGTTACAACGGCGGACAATGTGTGAGCCGATATTTTCTTTTGACCAGCCTTCAACCTGGGCCTGGCAGATACAGTCGCGCTCAGTCTGAGTTCCGTCCTTGTATTTTGTCTTGAGCCATTTGTTGTCATTGTTAGGCTGCTTGTATTTTCCAAGAGAGATTCCAGAGCATTTTGATTCATAAACTTCGCAGTCTTCGATGATCCAGCCCTTTGACCAGTGAGGACCAATCATACCTTCCTGGTAAGCAGTTGGAGGGGCCCACTGAGTTGCGGCCTGGGAAACTGTAAAGCCGCTCAGGGTAATATAACCAATGCCTTCCTTCTGAGGATAGAAGCAGTTGCGGCGAACAGAGATTTCTACATTTTCCTTGTTAGGATCTTTTCCCAGGAAATTTGCGTAAAAGACGGTTTCATCAGATTTTTTGTCCTGCTCTGCAAACCATTTGTAGCGGGAAGCCTGAGTATCCCATGCAGCCATGCTTGCTTCAGCTTTTTTTACTTCATCAAGAGACTGAACCTCATACATAGATTTTCCATTCAAATATACGTCGCCGGTGTGAGCAATAAAATATGCAATAAACCAGTCGCCGCTTACCAGAGTTTTATAAGGATTATATTTGCCAAAAATTGAGTTAGAAACACGGGCAGTATAAACAGAGCCTTCGACCTTTTTCCAACCGCTTAAAACTTCAGCACCTGTAATGTGGGCTGCTAGAGGCTTTGCAGAGCGGTAAACAACAGGGGCACCTTCTTTTCCCGCATGCTTTGGATTTACATTTTCGCGGTAAATTCCAGGTGCTACAATTACTTCATCACCTGCTGCAGCAATATCAGCCGCCATCTGAATTTTATTAAAAGGCTTTTTTTCAGAGCCGTCTCCGCCAGCCGCAGCTGCCGCATTTACATAATATTTCATAAAATCTCCTATTTTGGATTGCAAGGCACTTGTTACCCGCAATTATAGTTAATATTATGGTACAACAAATATCAGAAAAGTGTATAAAAGAAATATCTGAATATTGTATATTTTTTATCAGTCAATATAATCAAATTAATGATTAGTCTGATTGTTGCTTATGCAAAAAATCGAGTTATAGGAAATAAAGGTCGCATTCCATGGAGCCTCCCCAGCGATCAACAGCGTTTTAAGGAAATTACAAAGGATGGCCTTGTAATTATGGGCCGGCGAACTTTCGAAGAAATCTATAAAAAATTTGGGCACGGACTTCTTGGCCGTGAAACTCTTGTCATTTCTAAAAGTCAGAATTTTGAAGGAGAAGGTTTTAGAACTGTAAGAGATTTACAAGCTGCCCTGGATTATGCAAAAAAATATTTTCCACAAAAAGATGTATTTATATGCGGCGGCCAGTCAATTTATAGTGAGGCAATTTCCAGCGGCATTGTTGAAAAATTCTACCTTACAGAAATAGATTCAGAGTTTGAAGGGGATACATATTTCCCGGAATTTGAAAAAAAAGATTTAAAAATCATAAAAAATCAGAAATTTAATGATGTTTATCCATATACGTTTATAATTTACTCCAGATAAAAGCTGTAACTTATTTAAAATTTCTTGTTTTAAAGTGGCAGGATAAGCATTTATCCGTGTTATAATAGTAACAGGTTCTAAACCAAGGAGTAATGATGATGAAAAAACTTTTTGTTCTTTCAATTTCGGCTTTACTTGCAGTGTCGTTGTTTACAGGTTGTGCATCAAAGCCAAAATCTGCTTCAGCAGGTGCTAAAACAGAATCTAAAAAACGTGTAAGTTATTTATCGGAAGATGGATTTTCAAAGAATCTCTTTGAATTTGTTACAGTTCCGGCTTTAGAAAAAGAGTCTGCATTTGCCAAGGCTTCTGCAGATTCTGCAATTGATTTAATGGCCTTTAGAATGGCTCAGTCGGAAACAACTTATGCCCGCTGGTATGAGGTTGTAAACTGGGCAAAAGACAAGGGTTACAAATTTGCAAATCCTGGACGTGAGGGAAATGCAGGTACAGATGGAGCAGCCCCAACAGGTTCAAAACTTCCTGTAACTATGATCAGCTGGCGTGATGCTGTTGTATGGTGTAATGCAGCAAGTGAAAAAGACGGGCTGTCACCAGTTTACAAATACAATGGTGCAGTTCTCAAAGAAGCTGATTCGGCAAAAGATGGAGAAGGAAAGGCAGAAAATGCCGTAGTTGATCCTTCTGCAAACGGTTACAGACTTCCTACAGAAGCAGAATGGGAATTTGCTGCACGTGGAGGAGATCAGAAATCTGAAAACTGGACAAATCTTTATAGTGTATCAAACACATCTCCAGATTCAATTGCATGGTATACAGATAATTCTAATGGCACAGCACATGACGTTATGACAAAGCCTGCAAATGGATTTGGTGTATATGATTTGAACGGCAATGTATGGGAATGGTGCTACAATCCATGGTCCAGCAATAACGCCCGCCGTGTAATGCGCGGAGGAAGCTATAGAAAAGCCGCAGAAGGTGTGTCTGTAGTTTCAAGAGACTACGCTCCGGTTTCAAGGCTTTATGATGATGTAGGCTTCCGTGTAGTTAAATATGCGCCATCTCAGCGCGATGCAAAGTAAGCAGAAAAAAAGGAGAGGAGAACCTCTCCTTTTTTATTTCTTGCAAACTCCGTTCTTTCTGTTAAAATATAAGAAAGATTAAAAAACGGAGTTTCTTATGCTGAAATTTATCGTAAAGTTCTTAAAAGCATTGAACAGCAATTCACATCCTGGTGAAATTGCTCATGCGGTGTGTCTGGGAATGCTCCTCGGTTTTCTGCCGAAGAACAATATTTTCTGGTATATCATAACTGTATTTATTCTATTCATGAGAATTAATAAGGGTGCGCTTGTACTCAGTACTTTGGGTTTTACACTGCTGGCACCGATTTTTGATCCTCTTTTTGATAAAGTCGGCTACTGGTTCCTTACCCTTCCTCAGCTTGAACCAGCCTTTGCCCGCCTGCTTGATATTCCTTTTGTAGGCTTTACAAAATTCAATAATACAATTGCTTCCGGATCACTTTTGTGCGGACTTGCCTTATATATTCCGCTTTATATAATCGCAAGACTTCTTGTCTGGCTTATGAGAAATAAAATTGTCCCTATTCTGCGAAAGACAAAATTCATTGTGGCAATTTCAAAAATTCCGCTTGTAAAGAAAATAGCGGCACTTGCTGCAAAGAAGGACTAAGGGGGCAGAGAAATGAAAAAAATACCATCACTTTTCAGAAAAAAATATACAGCAAAAAAACTTGAAAAGAAAATCTTTAAGAAACTGTATGTTCCGGATGATAAAAAATATGTAAAGAGTCTCTTTGCAGAAGTTGAAAAGAAAGGTTCAAAACAGATTCCAATTTATGCAATTCCTCAGGAAAAGCGTGAACAACTTGCAAAAAAAGAAATGAAGAGGCTTAAGGTTCTTGCAAAACAGATTAAGAGTCAGAAAGGTCGCGTAAATATTGTTCCGTTAATTGTAACTCTTGCCTTTATTGCAGCAATTCCAATCACCTTTACAATGTTCAAAAATGTGCTTATTAAAGCGGGAATTACTTTAGTCTGCGAAAGAGTTTTTGAAGCAAGATGTGATATTGAGAAAGTTGATTTTAAATTTCTTGATTCTTCACTTAAAATCAAAAAAGTAGAAATTGCCAATAAAAACGATTATATGAAAAATCTCGTGGATATTGGTTCAATTACCCTTGATTTTGATTTAGGACAGCTTTTGAAAAAGCGCTTTGTTGCAGATGAACTTTCGGTACTGGAAGTTAATTCCGGAACTGAAAGAAAAACTTCCGGAGAACTGCCTCCTGCAAAATTAAAGAAGCTTAAGAAAAAGAAGGATAAAGCTGCAAAAAAAGCGTCTGAATCTAAGTTTGGAAAAATACTTGCAGAAAAGAAAGAGGTTGCGGCTAATTCGCTGGAACAGAATATTACGGGATTGTTTAATTCTCTTAATCCTGAAACCCTGATGAATAATTTCTATGCCCAGCTGCAGACACCGGAAATATCAAAACAGGTTCAGGAGCAGGTTCCTCAGATAGTTGCAAAGTGGCAGGCTAAACCTGTAGAGGTTCAGAAGACAGTAGATGATCTTTCTAAATCTGTAAATGACATAGTTGCGTTTGATTATGGAGCAGTTCAGAATAACCCTCTTAAAATCAAAGAATTTATTGAAACTATTGATTCAACCAAAAAGAATATTGAAAAAGTTAAAAATGATGCGAACGGAGTTTTGAAAAGTTTTAATAACGACCTGGCAGAGGCAGATGGTTTACGCAAAACAGTTCAGAATGCAGTAAATCACGATATGAATCTTGCTAATTCTGAAATCAATAAGATTAAGGCTTTGAATATTTCTGATGGAACAAAACTTATTAGTGGAATGTTTGAAAATGTTGCCTGTGACGTTCTTGGAAAATATTATCCTTATGCACAGAAGGGCGTTAATTATCTTCTTGAATTAAAGACAAAGCAGGGCGGCGAAAAGAAAGACGCTGCGGCAAAAAAAGCGAAGAAGGAAAAAACAAAATATACAGTACACCGTGCACCTGGTCGTGATATTTTCTACCGTCAGGACAAGGTTCCTGCTCTCTGGATTAAAAAGATGGCCGGTTCTGGACCTAACTTCTCTGCAGAAGCAAGTGATATTGCCAGCAATCAGGATATTATAGACAAGCCTGCAAAAATTAATTTCAATATGGATTTATATAATCTCAAGCACACTGCAAAGCTTGTTGTTGATTTCAGAACAAAAACGAGTGAGCCTTTGGTTCGTGCTGATTATGGAATCAAAAATATTCCTCTTAATATTCCTGCTGAAAAATTCGGAGCATATCCTGGAGTTCCGGCTTTTGATGCAAAGTGTGCAGTTGATGCAATTATTAAGATTTTTGATGATGAAGGCTTTGAAATTACAGGTAAGGGACTTCTTACAGATTTGAAGATTACAACAGTTCCTTTTGAGCCGGAATATGCTTCTAAGATTTATTCAAATGTAATGGGCCGAATCAATACAGTTCGTGCAAGTGTAACGAGTGGCTTTACAATGTCTGGCGGACTTAAGATGCTGCTTGATTCTGATGCAGATGTTCAGGTAATCAATTCTCTTAAGAAAGAAATGGAAGCTCAGCTTACTGAAATAAAAAATAAACTTAAAGATGAGCTTACAAAGAAAATCAACGAAGCGTCTGGTGGTGCTCTTGGTCAGTTTGGTTCACTTGATGATATAAAGACTAAGCTGACGGGTTCTGTAAATATGGCTAAAGATTTTGAAAACAAACTTAATCAGAAGCGGGCAGAAGCAGAAAAGCAGATGAAGAGTAAGGCCGAAGCAGAAACTAAAAAAGCTGCTCAGCAGGCAACTGATAATGCCAAGAAGGAAATTGGAAATCAGTTAAAGAAGCTCTTCTAGTTTTGAAAGAATGCAGGCGGCTTCGGTAATAGAGACCAGAGCCAGGTGATTAAAGAAATATGCAGAGGAGTCCCGAGAATCGGGCTCCTCTTTTTTTGCTCCCATAATTCCACGGCAATAAACCTGGGCTATATGATTTGAACAGGCGCGGCAGGTGTATAAATCCTTGAGGGTGGTTGCAGGCGTGATGTCGGCAAGATCTTGCAGGCCGCATTCAATCAGTAAAAACATGTGAATTATACGGGCTGCTGTCTGGCGGTTTAGTGGTGCCTGAGGATGACGTTCGTCTGCATCTTCCAGCCAGCCTCGAAAGTGGCCGTAGCGGAGAAGTTCGGGGAGGGAAAGAGGAATCTTGCCTTCCGTCTGTGTAGGGTGCAGGGCAAAAAGTCGGCTCACAAAGTTCCCTACAGAAATAATATTTTCATCTGCAGACGTTTCTTTCATTTTTATTTTGCTGCCGGAGTGATTTTGAGAGTTACGTTTCCGCAGCCTTCAATTTCTTTTACAGAGAAAATACGGTCGCTGAAGTTACCGCATTCCCCGGTCCAGAGGTTTTTTAAACTGAAGCTTGTAGCCTCGTAAATGCATTCCGACAGCTTGTCGCCCAGGAACTTTTTAATCAGAGGCAGATCTACTGTAAAATCGCCTGTTTTCTTTTCTTTGCTGAGGTTTAAGAAGGATAGGGCAAGAGAGCCGTCTGCAAGAGGCTTTGCAAGAATGTCTACACGGTCGCAGTCTGTAATGTAAGCTTTGTCCGGGCTTGTTACAGGCTCGCCTTTGTCGGCCTTTGAAGCGCTTGTGTAAATGCGTTTTGCCTGAAGTCCGAGTGGGTCCTGGTTTAAGGCGATGAGCTCTTTATTTGCAATGATGTTGTAAAACTCATCTCCCTTTGTAAGGCGACGAAGATCGAGCCCCAGCATAAGAGGTGAGTTCATCATACACCACATGGTAAAGTGAGTCTGGCTCATCTGAGTGGTCATACCCGTCATTCCGACCATGAGCATATCCGGGTCATTCCAGCCCTTGTCCAGGCCGGCAAACTCGTCCATGATTACGGCCTTGTTGTATTGAGAGGTAACACTTGGAGTGCCGGGATCTGTCCATTCTCCAAAGCCGGGGTCACCGTCGCGGCCAACGCGGAAGGTAATATCATTTAAGATTCGCCAGGAATTACCAACCTTATAGCCCCAGTTCTGTGGCTGAGTTTTTCCCCATTCACAGAGGGAGAGAAGAACCTCGTGGTCAGGCTGGGCTTCGTTTAAGCCTTCAAGCATTGCGGCATACGAGCAGAGAGTATTTTCCTGACGGCGGTGATTCATAAGGCGGAGCTTGTTGTGACTAGCCTCAAGAGAAATTTTGATTGGGTCTGAGTTTGTAAAGGATTCAGGAGAATCAGTTGGTGGGAGAAGATTATCATAAAAAATCTGAGTGCCTTCTCCGCTGCCTGTAGCAACCTGCAGCCATTCGCCGCAGCCGTTCTGGCGGGCAGTAGCGTAGTTTACAATCAGTTCGTATTCTCCTGCTTCCGGGGCTTCAATATCAAAAACAAGTTCGCTGCTCATTGGGCCAACAGGGCTTGTTCCGGTATTTGTGCCGTCAAAGGTTCCGATTCCCGTGGCATACCCGTCTTTAAGGCTGGCACCCCGTCCTTGCAAAATTCCCTTATCAGCGCTGAGTAAAATGCAAAAAATGCCCTTTTTTAACTGAATTTGGCGCAAATTCGGGGCAAAAACGTACTTTGCGTTCTCAGGATTTGAAAAAGTTGCGTTATCCCAAAGATAGTAGCAGTTATCAATTTTGAGGAAATCTACGCCCCAGTCTATATAAGATTTAGCGTCAGTCTTTTCAAAACCGCAGGTTCCTACGGCTGCACCGGCACAAAGATTCGTACCGATATCATTATACATTCCAAACTTAAGACCGCGTGCATGTACATAATCAGAAAGGGCTCGGAAGCCACTGGGGAACTTAACCGGCTCGTTAGCAAGCTTGCCGGTTTCGCGTTCAGACTTATAGCAGCCGTCATCGAGAACTACATATTTGTAGCCAAGCTTATCGAGTCCAAGCTCAACGATTTTATCTGCCATAATTTTTGTGAGGGCTTCTGTGTTTCCGCTTCCAAAGGCATTCCAGCTGTTCCAGCCCATAGCGGGCAGCCGGCCTTTTTTATTTCCTTCAAATGCTTTCCCGTTAGTAAAAGAATCAAAACGATATTTATTGTCTGTAATTTTTGCTGGTGCGTCTGGAGTCATGTTATTTTCCCTTGTAGCTTTCGTTGATTGCGGCAGCCTTTTCTTTGATGTTCAGGAATTCTCTTGCAATAACAGGATCAAAATGCACACCTATTCCTTCTTCAATAATCTGGAAAGCTTCATCATAAGACATAGGTGATTTGTAAACTCGTGGAGAAACAAGGGCATCAAAAACATCAGCTATTGCCATAATTCTTGCGCTCAAAGGAATTGCTTCACCCACAAGCTTTCCTGGATATCCGGTTCCATTCCACTTTTCATGATGATGAGTTGCAATGTCTGCAGTAATCTGAATGTATTCCGGGTCTTCATAGCCATCAAGAATTTCATGAACAATTCTACCACCTTCGGAAGCATGTCGCTTCATAAGTGCAAACTCGCTGTGAGTAAGACGGCCCGGCTTTTTTAGTATAGCGTCCGGAACAACAATCTTTCCAATATCATGCATAGGTGCAGCTCGCTTTAAGAAACGAACATAACGCGGAGTCAGAATATTTGGATAATGACCGTTTTTCATCAGCTGTATAGCAAGCAGCTCAACATAGGCTCTCGTACGGCGAACGTGTTCACCTGTATCTTCGTCTCGGTTTTCAACAAGGTTGGAAAGACTTTCAATTGTGTGATTCTGCATCTTAATGAACTGGAGCTTAGAATTTTCAATTTCTGAAAGCTTGTCGTTAAGTTCATTTTCTTTTTCATCAAGATTTACTTCTGCGTTTTCAAGGTTTTCTTCCAGATCTCGGCTTGTATGAATAAAGAGCATAATGAAAGCCATTGAGTAGCCGGCATTAATAATAGAAATTCCGTAGTGCAGAAGCTGTATTATTTGTGCAATCTGCGGGAAGAAAATAAAACTTCCTATAATCATTGAATGCTTGCGGGTTAGTACTTTTCGGTTGATTATCAAATAAGTTGCAATATCAGCATAAAGAAGGATTTGAGAAATTATAATCAGATAAAAGCATTTACCCCTGGAATAATTATTATTTTCATCAATTGTGTATAAAAGATCTGTATAAGGAGTTATTGCAAGAGTTGCAAGGTAAAAAATCAGAATAATCCAAAGGATAATATAAAAGGGTTTGCGGAATTTCTTCTGGTCTACAAAAATTACAAGTTGAATTGCGGCAACTATTAATACCAGGCAGGACATGCAGTAATAAATGAACATGGCTGCTGGAAAAACAGTGAAATTTATAGGATTAGAAGGACCTTCATAATGCATAGTCAGGGCATCTGCTGCAGACATTATGATATTTATGATTATCATAATGTTAAAACAATTACGCAGTTTTTCCTTCATATAATGATTAGGAACAAGCGAAATAAAGAGAACTGTTCCAATGAGAATATTGTAGATATCAATAGAAATGTTTACTAAGCGCATAAATACTTTTTTCCTTATTATAAAAAATTATAACACAGTTGTTTATAAATAAAAAATAATAAATTTTTCTTATATATCTCTTTTTTTTCGTTTAAATTTGACTTTAAAGGTTAATTTCTGTATATTTGCTTTAGTAGTATTAAATAGAACTACTATATTTTAGCAAAGGCGCGGAATTGTTTTATGTCTGATATGAACTTTATTGACAGTTTAAATGATTTTGGACTCACCCGACAGGAAGGCTTGATTTATTCGGCTCTTTTGAACCACGGCGAGATGACAGGATATGAAGTTGCAAAGGACACTGGTATTTCGCGATCCAATGTTTATGCAGGTCTTACGGCTCTTGTAGAAAAGGGCGCGGCTTATCTTGTTCAGGGTGAATCTACAAAATACAGACCGGTTGAAATCTCTCGTTTTACAGAAAACAGAATCTCAGAATTGAAAAAGACGGCAGCTTGGCTTGAAAAGCATGCACCGCGGAAGGTAATTGCCTGCGATGGTTACATAACAATTATTGGCGAAAAAAATATCAAAAATAAAATACGTCAGATGCTGGCAGAAACGGAGTTACGCCTCTATATGATGGCATCGGCAGATCTGCTTGCTGAATTTGAAGGCGAGCTTTCAGAAATAGTAAAGGCCGGTAAAAAGGTTGTTCTGCTTACTAAAGGCTTTAAGCTTGCGGGAGCAAAAATCTACGAGACAAAGCCTGAGCCTGGCCAGCTGCGTTTTATTACTGATTCGTCTTATGTTCTTACGGGCGAATTAACCGGCGATGAACATGATACCTGTTTGTATTCCGGACAGAAAAACCTCGTTGAGGTTATGAAGGAAGCATTAAAGGATAAAATTACGCTTTTAAGCGAAGGAGATAAAAAATGAAAATCGGTATTTTAGGTTATGGTAATCTTGGAAAGGGCGTTGAATGCGCAATCAAACAGAATCCAGACTGTGAACTCACAGCTGTATTCACACGTCGCGACCCATCTACAGTAAAAATTCTTACAGCAGGAGTTCCTGTTTACAATGTTGCAGATGTAGAAAAACATAAGGACGAAGTTGATGTTCTTATCATCTGTGGTGGTTCTGCAACAGACCTTCCAAAGCAGACTCCTGAATATGCAAAATATTTCAATGTAATTGATAGCTTCGATACACATGCAAAAATCCCGGAGCACTTTGCAAATGTTGATAAAGTTGCAAAGGACTTTAAGCATACAGCACTTATCAGCTGCGGTTGGGATCCTGGACTTTTCAGCCTGAACCGTCTTTATGCAAACTGCATTCTTCCAAATGGAAAGGATTATACTTTCTGGGGTAAGGGAGTTTCACAGGGACACTCAGACGCTATCCGCCGCATTAAAGGTGTAAAGGATGCTAAGCAGTATACAATTCCTGTACAGGCTGCTTTGGATGCTGTTCGCTCAGGTTCTAATCCTGATTTGACAACACGCCAGAAGCACACACGCGAATGCTTTGTTGTAGCAGAAGAAGGAGCTGACAAGACCCGCATCGAAAAAGAAATCAAAGAAATGCCAAACTACTTTGCTGATTATGACACAACAGTTCACTTCATCAGCGAAGAAGAATTGAAGCGCGACCATTCAGGAATCCCACACGGAGGATTTGTAATTCGTTCTGGAAAGACTGGCTGGGACAAGGAATTCAACAACGTAATTGAGTACAGCCTCAAGCTCGATTCAAACCCTGCCTTTACTTCAAGTGTACTCGTTGCTTATGCCCGCGCAGTTTACAGAATGAACAAGGAAGGCAGCCTCGGATGTAAGACAGTATTCGACGTAGCACCAGCCTACCTGAGCCCACTCAGCGGTGAAGAAATCCGCGCTCACTTGCTCTAGGAGATAACATGAATTCATTCATAGAAAACGTAAATTTCTTCGAGGGCAATGACCCGGAAAAAATCGCACAGGAATACGGCACACCGCTTTACGTTTACAACGAGAAAATTCTGCGTACACGTATGGATGCAGTTGCAAAGGTTATTACAAAGTACCCTTACACTGCAAACTATTCTGTAAAGGCAAACACAAACATTCACATCCTTAAGCTTGCCCTCGAAGAAGGCAACAACTGTGACGCCATGAGCGTTGGAGAAATCCAGATGCTGCTTAAGGCTGGTTTCCCTACAGACCGCATCTTCTTTGTTCCAAATAATGTAAGCGCAGAAGAAATGCAGTTTGCAATTGACAAGGGAATTATGACCAGCTGCGACTCACTTGCTCAGCTGGAGCTTTACGGTTCACTCAACAAGGGCGGCAAGGTTGCAGTCCGCATCAACCCTGGAGTAGGGGCTGGCCACCACGAAAAGGTTGTAACAGGTGGTAAGAAAACTAAGTTTGGAATTTCTGAAGAGTTTATTCCTCAGATTTTCGAAATTGCTGAAAAGTACAACCTTACAATTGCAGGAATCAACCAGCACATTGGTTCGCTTTTTATGGACCCACAGCCTTATCTTGATGCAGTTACTAACATCTTGCGAATTGCCCTTCAATTTAAAGACCTTGAGTTCATTGACTTTGGCGGCGGCTATGGTATTCCATATCACAAGCTGGATGACGAAGCAGTTTTCCCAATGGAAGATTTTAAGAAGCGCCTTGAGCCTATCCTTGATGACTTTGTAGCAAAGTACGGACGTGCACCGCTTTTCAAGAGTGAGCCAGGCCGATTCTGTGTTGCAGAAGGCAGCGTAATTCTTGGTCGCGTACACGCAGTTAAGCACAATAACGGAAAAACCTTTGCCGGAACAGATATCGGTATGAATGTGTTAGTTCGCCCTAGCATGTACGACAGCTGGCATGATATCGAAGTTATCCGCGAGGGAAAAGTGGTAACCCGCGACAATCTGATGGAACAGACCGTAACCGGTAACATCTGCGAAAGCGGCGACCTGCTTGCAAAAGACCGCCCTCTACCGGAAATGAAGCGCGGCGACCTTGCCTGCGTTCTCGACACCGGTGCCTACGGCTGGTCTATGTGTTCAACCTACAACAGCCGCCCACGCCCTGCAGAAGTTCTCATCTGCAAGGATGGAAGCGTAAAACTTATCCGCCGACGCGAAACAATTGAAGATTTAATGAGACTGTTCTATAATGATTAGGATATCATTTTATTTGGAGGATAAATAAATGAAAAAGCTTATTGCAATCGCAATGATGGCTGCACTTGTATGCGCATCAACTTTTGCAGCTCCTAAAAAGAACAAGAAGGCTGCAAAGAAATCTTCTGTAAAAATCGCTATGGTAACAGACTCAGGTGATATTACAGACCAGTCTTTCAATCAGACAACTTATCAGGCTTGTAAGGATTATGCCGAAGCTAACGGACTCGAGTTCCAGTACTACAAACCAGCAGGAGATTCAACTGCAGACCGCGTTGCTTCTATCGATGCTGCTTATCAGGACGGATACAATGTAATCGTTCTTCCTGGCTTCCTTTTTGGTGAAGCTATTGTAAAAGTAGCAAAAGATTATGATGATGCAAAATTCATCGGTCTTGATATCAGCGAAGGCGACCTTGGAGGAGCTGCTGTTCCTTCTAATGTATTCTGTGCTGTTTATCAGGAAGAGCTTCCTGGTTTCTTCGCAGGTTATGCTGCTGTAAAAGAAGGTTATCGTCACCTTGGCTTCCTTGGTGGTATGGCTGTTCCAGCTGTAGTTCGCTACGGATACGGATTTGTTCAGGGTGCTAACAAGGCTGCTGAAGAACTCAAGGTTGCTGACAAGGTAACAATTGAGTACGTTTACGGTGGACAGTTCTACGGTGACCAGACAATCACTGCTTCTATGGATGGCTGGTACAAGAACCGCGGTGTAGAAGTTGTATTTGCTTGTGGTGGTGGAATCTGGACATCTGCTTGTGAAGCTGCTTCAAAAGTTGGCGGAAAGGTAATTGGTGTTGACGTTGATCAGACAGCTCAGATTAATGGTTACGGCGCAGGTATGTGTGTAACTTCTGCTATGAAGGGTCTTGGTGCAACTGTAAACTCAGCACTTTCTGCAATTCAGGCTGGTAAGTGGTCTGACTACTCTGGAAAGGTTGCAACTCTCGGTCTTGTTTCTGGAACTGATGCAAGCGTAAACTATGTTGGTCTTCCTACAGACACATGGACAATGAAGAACTTCTCAGTAAAAGAGTACAAGAAGCTTGTTGGCGATATCTTCAACAAGAAGGTTGCTGTTTCTAACTCAATCGACAAGCAGCCAGCTGTTACTGTAAAGGTTAATTACTACCAGAACATTAAGTAATTGACTTCTTGTTAATTCAAAGCGTGAACTCTCCGGGGTTCACGCTTTTTTTGTTTAAAACCCCCACAATTTATAGTATAATTTCTTCTTATGAGTGAAGAATACATCATTGAAATGCTTAATATTACTAAGCGTTTCCCTGGAATTGTTGCTAATGACAACATTACGCTCCAGCTCAAAAAGGGCGAGATTCATGCCCTGCTTGGCGAAAACGGAGCCGGAAAATCTACGCTGATGAGTGTCCTTTTTGGTCTCTATCAGCCGGAAGAGGGTGAAATCCATAAGAACGGAAAAAAGGTTGAAATCCGAAATCCAAACGATGCAACCGCTCTTGGAATTGGAATGGTGCATCAGCACTTTAAACTCGTAGAGGTTTTTACTGTTCTTGATAATATCATTCTGGGCAGCGAAACCATTAAAAATGGTTTTGTAGACCGCAAATCTGCCCGTGAAAAAATCATCAATTTGAGTCAGAAATATGGCCTTGCCGTTGACCCGGATGCAAAAATTGAAGACATCACCGTGGGCATGCAGCAGCGTGTTGAAATCTTAAAAATGCTTTACCGCGATAATGAGATTCTGATTTTTGATGAACCTACTGCAGTTCTTACTCCACAGGAAATCAAAGAGCTTATGCAGATTATGAAGAATCTTGCGGCAGAAGGAAAATCAATTCTCTTTATTACTCACAAGCTCAACGAGATTATGGAAGTTTCTGACCGATGTTCGGTTCTCTGTAAGGGACGTTACATCGGCACTGTTGATATTGCAAATACCAGCAAGGAAGAGCTCAGCCGCATGATGGTTGGCCGCGACGTAAAATTTACAGTTGATAAGGCACCTGCAAATCCAGGCGAAGTTATTCTTGATGTTCAGAACCTTTGTGTAGAAAGTCATCTTCATAAAAAGTTAGCCGTAAATAACGTAAGTCTGCAGGTTCGTGCCGGTGAAATTGTCTGCATTGCAGGAATCGACGGAAACGGACAGTCTGAGTTCATTCAGGGGCTTACAGGCTTGGAGCGACTGGCTCCACATGCTAACTCAAAAATCATCTTGGGCGGAGTGGATATCACAAAAAAATCTATCCGTGAAAGAAGTAAGGCCGGCATGAGCCACGTTCCGGAAGACCGCCACAAGCACGGCCTTGTTCTTGATTACACTCTTGAGCAGAACATGGTGCTTCAGCGCTACTGGGAGCCTCAGTTTCAGAAAAATCAGTTTATAAAAAATAAAGAAGTTTCTGCTTATTCGCAGGAGCTTATTGATAAATATGATGTTCGTAGCGGACAGGGAAATAAAACTATAGCCCGCGCAATGTCCGGTGGAAATCAGCAGAAGGCAATTGTTGGCCGCGAGCTGGACAAGGCTCACTCACTTCTTATTGCAGTTCAGCCGACCCGTGGTCTGGACGTTGGTGCTATTGAATATCTGCACAAGGCAATTATTGCAGACCGAGATGCTGGCGCCGCTGTCCTTCTGGTTTCTTATGAACTGGAAGAGGTTTTGAATCTGAGTGACAGAATCCTTGTAATGTACGAAGGCGAGATTGTCGGAGAACTGGATCCAAAGCAGACTAGTCCGGAAGAGCTTGGACTTTACATGGCAGGTGCCAAACGTAATGTGGGCGCAGCAAAGGAGGAAGCATAAATGAGTGATACAATCAAAGAAAATAAGTTTAAGGCAATGCTTGCTTCAGATGCCTTCCGTTCAATTGCCTCTGCTGTTATCTGTGCTCTTGTTGGAATCCTTGTGGGCTTTATCATCCTTTTGATAATCAATGCTGAACATGCGCCAAAGGCAATCAGCGTAATTTTGAAAAACTTTATGTACTACAGAAATAACGGTAAAAAGCTTTACTACCTGGGCCAGACTCTGGTAAAGGCTGTTCCGCTTATTCTTTGTGGTATTGCAGTTTTGTTTGCCTATAAATCAGGCTTGTTCAACATTGGTGTTGCAGGCCAGTATTGTATTGGAATCGGTATTTCTTTGTGGTGCGCTTTGGCATGGCACTTTCCATGGTGGCTTTGCTTGCTGCTGGCCGTTATTTGTGCTGCTTTGTGGGCTTCGCTTGCGGGCCTGCTAAAAGCCTTCTGTAATGTGAATGAAGTTATTGCAGGAATCATGCTTAACTGGATTTCGCTTTATATTGTAAATGTGCTTATGCAGAATGAGCGTGTGATGAACGTTGGAAAATCTGAGACTTTCTCTATTACTCAAACTTCTCCTGGCTCGCTGCTTCCAACTCTGGGCCTCGGTAAGCTTTTCCATGACAACGAATATGTTTCAATTGCTATTCCTTTGACAATTCTTGTTGCAATTTGTGTGAACATAGTTCTGAAAAAAACAGTGCTTGGTTATGAGCTTCGTGCAACTGGTTTGAACAAGCATGCTGCAAAATATGCCGGAATGAAGGATAAGAAAAATCTGATTTTGACAATGGCAGTTTCAGGAGCTATTGCGGGCCTTGCTGCTTCACTCTTCTATCTGACAGATGTTCAGCCATGGAAGACAAGCTCTACAGTTCCTGCCATGGGCTTTAACGGAATTGCAGTTGCCTTCCTTGGTGAGTTGAATCCGATTGGCGTAATCTTCTCAGGCTACTTTATTCAGCATATTACTCAGGGAGGAAGCTTTATCGATACAAAATATTTTAATCCTCAGATTGCGGATTTGATTTCATCTATCATCATTTATTCGTGTGCCTTTATGTTCCTGTTCAAGACTCAGCTTTCAAAGCTCTTTGACAGAAAAAAGAAGGGCGAGAGCAAGTAGGGGGAGGCAGATATGTTACTTATTCAATATACTTTGATTTATGCTTCGGTTTTGATTTTTGTTGCCATGGGCGGTATGTTCAGTGAGCGCAGTGGTGTTATAAACCTTGGTCTTGAAGGCATTATGGTAATGGGTGCTCTCGGTGGAGCTTTTGTGCTTTATTCGCTGCCTGTGGGAACTCCGGCTCTTGTAATTATTCTGCTTACGATTCTGGCCAGTGTGCTTTTTGGAATGCTCTATTCCCTCTTCCTCGCGGTGGCTGCCATTAATTTTAAGGCCGACCAGACTCTGGTTGGTACTGCTATGAATATGCTTGCAACCGCTGCGGCGATTGTTATTGTTAAGGCTTTTAATAATGCGAGGTCGGGTGGTACAAATCCTTCGGCAATTCTGGATTATATCGCTAACCGCAAGGTTTTCCTGCTTGGTGATTTTAACATCTACATGATTCTTACAGTAATTCTTGTTGCTGCTGCTTATGTAGTTTTGAAAAAGACCCGTTTCGGTCTTCGTCTTATGGCTTGTGGAGAGCATCCTCAGGCTGCAGACAGTGTGGGTATTAACGTATACAAGATGCGCTATGCAGGCGTTTTGATTTCCGGCTTCTGCGGTGGAATTGGTGGTATCATTTACATTTCTGCTGCTAACAGTCAGTGGGACTTTATGTACGGCGTTGCCGGCGCGGGCTTCCTTGCTCTTGCAGTTATGATTTTCGGTCAGTGGAATCCTCTGCGTATTGCAGCCAGTGCACTCCTCTTTGGTGCCTTCCGTGCAGTTGCAGATACTTACTCTGCTTTTGATGCACTGATTCATCTTGTTCCAGGTGATGTTTACAAGATGCTGCCATACATCATTTCGCTTATCGTACTTGCCTTTACCTCAAAGAAATCTCGTGCTCCAAAGGCCGAGGGTATTCCTTACGATAAGGGAACACGCTAGAACTCCTTGTCATTCCCGGGCTTGACCCGGGAATCTATTAAATTACAGCTTTCTATTTATTGAGTGTCAGCTTATCAATGGCATCAAGCTCTTCTTTAGAGAAGCTTGTATTTTCAAGAGCCTTGATATTATCCAGAATCTGAGCCGGTCTTGAAGCACCAATCAAAACAGAAGTTATATCAGAATCTTTCAAAATCCAGGCAAGGGCCATTTCTGCCAGAGTCTGATTTCTTGCAGCGGCAATTTCATTGAGCTTAATCAGAACTTCGCGGTTATCTTCAACATTCTTTTCTTTGAGGAAGCGGCCATCTTTTTTAACACGACTGTCTTCCGGAATATCTTTAAGATAGCGGTCTGTCAAAAGTCCTTGAGCAAGAGGAGAGAAGCAGATGATTCCTTTTCCAAGTTTTGCTGCAGTTGATTTTAGGCCGTTGTTTTCAATCGTTCTGTTGAGAATATTGTAAGAATTCTGATTGATGATAAAAGGAGTGTGGAGTTCATTCAAAATTGCAGTAGCCTTTTCGAGAGTAGGGCCGTCATAATTTGAAAGGCCGGCATAAAGGGCTTTTCCGCTTTTTACAATCTGGTCGAGGGCGCACATTGTTTCTTCGAGCGGAGTTTCCGGATCCATTCTGTGATGATAGAAAATATCAACATAATCCAGACCCATTCGTTCCAGACTTTGATTCAAAGAAGCAATCAGATATTTTCTGCTGCCTCCGTCTCCATAAGGACCGGCCCACATATCGTAGCCTGCTTTTGTAGAAATAATCATTTCGTTGCGGTAAGGCTTAAAATGTTCTTTGAGGATGCGGCCAAAATTCTTTTCTGCACTTCCTGGCTTTGGACCATAATTATTTGCAAGATCAAAATGTGTAATTCCGTTGTCGAAAGCGGTAAAACACATTTCTTCCATTGTGGAATATTTATCTGTGTCGCCAAAATTGTGCCAGAGACCAAGAGAAACAGCCGGAAGCTTGAGACCTGAATTTCCTACTCTGTTATATTTCATTTTCTCGTAGCGTTTTTCGTTTGCTGTGTACATAAAAACTCCTTTTATGAGTCCCTTATGGGAATTAAAAATCTTTACAATCATTATAACTTAAGAATGATTTTTTGTTGTTAAAATCTTTGTAATATTTAGAAGAATGGTGAAGAGAAAATAAATGTAAACCTGTTGTGTGATTTAAGGTTTACAATACTTTGTTAATCTGCTATATTCACTCCTATGAAAAATAAGAATGTATTAAAAATCTCTTTCATCGCTCTTTTTGCAGCGATTATTTGTGTCGGTTGTTTTATCAGAATTCCTCTTGGGGTAATTCCGATTGTTTTGCAGAATGTCCTCTGCATTTTGTGTGGCGTTCTTTTGGGCGGGCTTCTTGCCGGGGCTCCAACTGCTTTGTTCCTGCTGGCAGGTTTGATTGGTCTTCCTGTTTATTCGGGCGGAACTAGCGGCCTTGCAGTATGGATGGGACCAACCGGCGGATTTTTGCCAGGTTATCTTCTTGGTGCTATTGTGGCCGGTTTTATTGCCGGCAAGCCTTCTTTTGAGCAGAAAAAAATCACCTGGAAAAATGCACTGCGCGTGAGTCTTGCAATTCTTGCCGGCATGGTGATATTGTACATTCCGGGCGTAATCAGATTTTCTTTCTGGGCAACTGCTGCCGGTAAGGTTCCTGCAGAAAAAACAGCCTTTGCGTACACAATGGCTGCCTGCGTAATTCCTTATATTCCGGGAGACCTTTTGAAAACTGTGGTAGCAATTCCTGTAGCCCTCAAACTGCGCCCAATTCTTGCACAGTATTTATATGAAAACACAGATAAAGATTAATCATTTATCAAAAACCTTTAATACTCTTGCCGGGCCAAAAAAAGCCCTTGATGATGTAAGTCTTGAAATTAATGAAGGCGAGTGCGTAGTTATCGGCGGTGAAAACGGTTCCGGTAAGAGTGTACTTATGCAGATTATTGCAGGGCTGATGGAAGCCGATAAGGCTTTGGTGAATACGGAGGTTGAGTGCCCGCAAGGCGGGCGTATCGAAACCTCCGTAAACTTATGCGTTCAAGTTGATGGCCGTGTTGGTCTTGTTTTCCAGGAAGCAGAAACTCAGATTCTGGGAGAGACTCCTGCAGAAGATATAGCCTTTGGTCCAAAGAATCTTGGCTGGAAAAAAACTGATGTACAGGCGGCTGTGAGCCAGGCTCTTGAGCAGACAGGTCTTACAGAAAAGGCTGATTTTCCGGCCCGCTTTTTGTCCGGTGGAGAAAAGCGCCGTCTGGCTGTTGCCTGCATGCTTGCCATGAAGCTTCCGACAATCATTCTTGATGAGCCGTATGCTAACCTTGATTTTGGCGGAGTAAAGCAGGTGAATAGACTTATCCGCCAGCTCAAGGCAGAAGGTAAAACCGTAATAATCCTTACCCACGAAATTGAAAAGTGTCTTGGCCTTGCAGACCGCTTTGTGGTTTTGTTCCGTGGGAAAAAAGTTTTTGATGGAACTCCGGGAATGGGCCTGCGCCATAACCTTGAAGCCTGGAATATCAGAAATCCGCTGGTTTCTTATGGTAAGGTTGAGGATTTAATCTGGGAGTAATAATTTGCAAGTCATCCTGAACTTGTTTCAGGATCTATAAAAAAGATTCCGAAACAAGTTCGGAATGACGCTTTCTGAATATGACAAACGAAACTGCATTTTCCTACAAACAAGGCTCCTCATTTTTACACCGCTGCCCGGCCTGGGTTAAGATTCTCCTGCTTCCTATTATCAGCCTGAGTATTTTTTACCTGCTGCCATATTTTGCCCTGGCACTAATTGCCTTACAAACGTTAGTTAGTTTTCTTTTGCACTTTACTGTGCGAGAACAGGCCAGAGATTTAAGGGCCGTATTTTACTACGCAGTCTTTTTGATTTTTGTAAAAATAATTGGAAGCCTGGCGGCTGCGATTTCAGCCGGCACCTTGGCAACTTTTGAGTTTGCAGTTTTTCCACAGGCAATTCTCACTTTTCTAACTTCAGAAAAAGAAACCTGGCTTCTCTTGCTTAAACTTTTCTGTATTATTCAGACTGCTTCCCTGATTTTCAAAACATCAACTTCTCTTCAAATTCGCGAAGGGCTGGAGGTTATGGAATTAGCTGTGCGCAGGACTTTGCATTTGAAGCCTCCTATTGACGGCCGGCCTAACGCTCCTGTAGCTCAGACTGTTTCCCTTTTCATCTGCTTTATTCCGCAGGTTTCAAAAAACTGGCAGCAGGCAGAACGCGCCTGGAAAGCCCGCGGAGGACGCAAGTCTCTGCACATGTTCATAGTTCTTTTACCAGTCTTTTTCTCAGTAGGAATGAAACAGGCCTATAATTCTGCGCGTGCTATTTCAATACGGCAGAGGACTTCAGAGTGACTTCGCCGGAACTCAGCGTTTTTTTGCTTCCATCTTTCAGAGTTACAATAAGGCCGGCGTTCTCGTCGATGTCGGTTGCGGTGGCTTTGTAGCTTGATTTCTGATCGCCGATGAGTGGGTAAACTGTGAGCTCCTGGCCAAGCAGGAAGGAAGCTTCCTTGTATTCTTTTATGATTGCCTTGTGGGCAGCAGGGCTTGAGGAATCTTCTTCGAAAATATTGAGAACCTGACCGGCGATTTCTGCGGCCAGCTGGACTCGGGAAATTGAGGGAGCCGAAGCTTCTGGAGAAGTCTGAGAAAGGGCATCTTCCAGAGTTCCCACTACATCAGCAAGTTCTCCTTCAAAAGCAGTCTTATTCTTTTTGATATTTATTCCCATTCCAACAACAGCGGCTTCAATCATTCCACTTTCAAAATTTGCAACGCCTTCTGCAAGGACTCCGCAAACTTTTTTCCCGCCTACAAAAATATCATTAATCCATTTGATTTGAGGCTCAATGTCTGCGGCCTCGGGAAGTCGGCCTAGAACATTTTTAATTGCCCTGCAGATTGCAACTGCCGCACTTGCTGTAAGTCTTGCTGGATTTGTAATTCCACCTTCTGGTGCGTAAATAACAGAAATGTAAATGCCGGTTTTTTCCGGGGAAACAAAAGTGCGGCCAAGGCGGCCACGGCCGGCAGTCTGCTTTTCTGTAACAATTACAGCTTTGTGGTATTTTTTACCGGCTTCAGTTAGCTGGCCGCTGCTGTCGCGAAGGTTTCCACATTCGGCAAGCAGTCGTTTTGCATAAGTATTTGTTGAATCTATTTCCTTAAAGCATTCTATATTACAATCAGAAAGTTCAGGGAAGCGGCTGGAAAAAGTTTCTGAAAAAAGTTCCGGGGTAAAAATATCATTGTCGGCCAGAACATAACCGCCGTTAGTTGTGCCTTCAATTGTGTTGCCAGATTCGCGCAAAGTCTTTACAGCCTTCCACACAGCCGCACGGCTCACACCACATTCCGCCGCCAGCACCTCACCAGACACCGCCTGGCCCTTGGCTTCCACGAGCAGCTTCAAAACTTTTTCCTTTGTAGTCATGCTTATATTGATACTACAAAATTGCTTTTTCTGCAATTTGATATTATCTTTAAAAATATGAACAAATCGGATTTGAAGAGAAATTACTGGATGTTGGATGGTCGTTTTGCCCGCAAAGGCTACGACTGGTGGTGGCACAATTTTACTGCAGTTAATGAAAAAACCGGCGAGGAACGTGCATTTTTTATTGAATATTTTACCTGTAATCCTGCGCTTGGTGGGGACCAGCCTGTGTGTGGTCAACTTCCTGTAAACCGCGAGCAGGGAAAGAAGCCAAGTTATCTTATGGTAAAGTGCGGCTGGTGGGGAGAGAATCCAACTCAGCTGCACAGATTTTATGCCTGGAAGGATGTAGAAATTGGTCAGGACTCAAATGGATATTTTGTAAAGGCACCTGAGGCTTCTGCTTGTGAGACTAGGCTTACAGGAAATGTTAATATTTCAGAAAGCGATGCAGCTGCTCACCCTGAATGGATGTGTAACTCAGGTTCAATGAACTGGGACATTACTGTAGATAAAAAAGTTGCCTTTAATGTAGGTTATGGAGCAGGTTCTCTTTTTCGTAAGCTTAAGGCTTTTGAAATGTACTGGCATGCTGAGGGAATGAAGTCCTTGTATTCTGGAAGCATAACTGCAAATGGTGAGAAGTATATAGTTACTAACGAACGTTCGTTCGGATATGCAGATAAAAACTGGGGAGCTGATTTTACATCTCCTTGGGTATGGCTTTCTTCCTGCGATCTGGTAAGCAGGAAAACAGGTAAGCGCCTGGAAGATTCAGTATTTGATATTGGTGGTGGACGACCAAAAGTTTTTGGAGTAGCACTAAACCGCAAGCTCTTGAGCGACTTCTGGTATGAAGGAAAGTCTTATGAATTTAACTTTTCTAAATTCTGGACTTTTTGTCGTACAAAGTTTGACTGTAAGGAAACTGAAGATAAAATAATCTGGTATGTGCGTCAGGAAACTACAAAGGCTATTATGGAAACTCAGGTAGAATGTGATAAATCAAAAATGCTGCTTGTTAATTATGAATCTCCTGATGGAGCAAAACGTCATAACAGATTATGGAATGGAGGCACCGGAACAGGCACAATTAAGCTTTGTAAAAAGCACTGCTTTGGAAAGCCTGAGCTTCTGGACGAAATTGAAGCTGGTCACATTGGCTGTGAGTGGGGCGAGTATTGTTAGATTTTGACTCCAGAAAGTCTTTAATTTGAAATTATTCGCTTAAAGTTTTCTTCAATAATTTTTTCTAAGACTGGACGACTCATACCGAGAAGTCCGGCTATTTCTTCATAAACTCTTTCAATTAAGGCGACGTCGCTGCGGGTGCCGCCCAGCCAGGGCTCAGAGTCGGGGTTGTCGGTTTCGGCAAGAAGGAGCTCTGGCGGGGTGAGCCGGAGCAGGTTCTGAAGGTGAGGCGAGCGGATAGTTTCAACACCAAAAGTTTGCGGGTAGCCGCGGCGGATAAACTCGCGGAAGATATTTTCCGGGCCGTCGTACCAGTGGATAATCGGGCGGGCTTTCGGGTAGTCTGTAAGGATGTCGCAGATTTCCTGTTCGGCGTCTTTTGTGTGGATTACGCAGACTTTGCCCGTCTTGTTACAGTATTCAAGAAACCAGCGGAAAACTTTTTCCTGATTTTCCTTTGAACACTTTGACCAGCAGAAGTCCATGCCGATTTCGCCGATGAGAGGAGAGCAGTCCAGGTAGGCGGCCAGGCGGGTGGCTGTGTCCGGATTGTCGAGGAGCCCGGCGTTTTCGTCGGCGCGATTTGGGTGAATGCCAAAAGTTGGGATGATGCGGCAGTCGCGGGCAGACTTTTTTGCCCACTCCGCAATCCCGCAATTTTCGAGAAAACTCTTTTCATCTACCGAGGCTGCTATGATGATTCCGGAGAACTCGGTCAACTGCTTTTGGAGTTCTTCTCTTTTATAGAAATCTAAATGAGTATGAAAATCAATAATCATTCAGGTTACTCAAATCTTTTATCTTCGATTCTCTTAGTTTTCTTTTCGCTGCGTGGAAGCTCGCCGATTCCTACAACTTTTACTTCCGGAGTCATGTTGTACTTCTGCTTGAAGTTATAAGCGATTGCGAGGGCTACCTCTGTGCGGTCTGTGCCGCCTTCAACTTCTACGGAGAGGGTCATTTTGTCTTTGCCTTCGGCGTGCTCAATTACGGCTCGGTATTCGCTTGAAGTTCCAGGCACGCCTTTGATTACGTCTTCGATTGTGCTTGGGAAGATGATGTTGCCCTTAACTTTTACCATGTCGTCGCTGCGGCCAAGAATCTGTGTGATGCGTGGATATTTGAGGCCGGTTGGATTTGGAGTTGTTACAAAGGCTGCCAGGTCGTGGGTACGGAAGCGGAAGAGTGGGGCGCCTTCCTTTACGAGGGTTGTCAAAGTGATTTCACCAATCTGTCCTTCCGGAACAGGCTTACCTGTTTGTGGGTCAAGAATTTCGATGTAAACATAGTCGTCGAAAATGCTGATTGCATCATCGCCGACTGCGTTGATTCCGATTCCAGGACCATAACATTCTGTAAGACCGTAGATGTCGTAAAGCTCGATTCCGAGAATGCTCTGGATGCGGTTGCGCATTTTTTCTCCCCAGCGTTCAGAACCGATTACACCTTTTTTAAGATGAATCTTATCTTTGAGTCCGCGTGCTTCTACCTGTTCTGCAAGGAGGAGTGCATAAGATGAAGTTGCGCAGATTACTGTTGATTTAAGATCCTGCATCATCTGAAGCTGTTTTTCTGTGTTACCTGGTCCCATTGGAACTGCCATAGCGCCAAGGCGTTCACAACCAGCCTGGAAGCCGATACCTGCTGTCCAGAGTCCATAGCCCGGTGTAATCTGAATGCGGTCTTTGTTTGTGATTCCTGCAAGCTCGTAGCAGCGGGCAAACATGATAGCCCAGTCTTCTACGTCTTTTTTTGTATATGGAATTACTACCGGGGCACCTGTTGTACCGCTTGAAGAGTGAATGCGAACAATTTCTTCTTCCGGTACTGTAGCGAGTCCGAGTGGATATGCATCGCGAAGTTCCTGCTTTGTTACAAAAGGAACGAGATTTTCAAAATCTTCCTGTGTTTTAATATCTTCCGGATTTACGTTAGCAAAACGCTTTGTATAAAAAGGATTTCCAAATTCCTTAACGCGCTTAATCTGTGCGCGGATCTGTTCAAGTTGTTTTTCGGTTAGTTTCATGTTTGTCTCCTGAATCAACGATTCTATTTATAGTAACAGAATAACATGAGATTTTGTTTCTGTCAATAGAAACTTTGAAATTTATTTAGATGAAAGTTTCATGCCGGTGAAGGTAGCCATAGCAACCTTTGTTCCAAGCTCATCGGTGATGTTAATTTCATAAAGGCAGGTCGATCGGCCGTCTTTAATCAGGCGGGATTCGGCAATCAGTTTTTTGCCTTTTGCCATGCCAATAAAGTTTATCTGGCTTGTAATGGAAACTGTCTGCGGCTGATTAAAATTTGATGAAACAGCAAAGGTGTAGTCAGCGAGAGTAAAGATTGCACCTCCCATAACTCCGCCGTATGCATTCTGGTGATTGCGGGTTACTTCAAAAGAACATCGGGCAAAATGGTCGCTTACTTCTTCAATTATAATTCCAGTTGATTTTGTTGCATAATAATCACCATCGAAAAACTCACGGGCTTTTTCCAGATCAGACATTTATAAATCTCCTTCATAAAAAAAGGCTGCCCGAGTGGACAACCTTTTGTATTTCAAATTATTATGATTCTTTTTTTCTGCTTTCGAATTCCTCAAGAATTTTATCTGCGTTAGCAAATTCTACAACAGAAAGATCTTTTCGAAGAACGGCTTTGACAAGTCCGCCTTCAAGCTTAAAAATCAATTTCTTGTAATCCTCTGGAGAACATTTTTCATCCATATAGGACTTGATAGCCTTGTCTACACTATCAACAACAAGTTTTTCCTTCTTCTTCGTTACCATCCGAAATCTCTCCTTAATTAGTTTGCGGCCATTTTTAGATACATATTATTAAATGTGACAGTTAGGATTCTAACCTCAAATATATTAATGTTAAAAAGCTTTTAAATCAACCTAAGAAAGATTTAAATTACATAGAAAGAAAAAAGCAAAAAAAGGTCGGTTTTATTTATACCATTCTACAGCTTTTACATTCAGCTCGTAAAAATCAGGCTTTACCAGCTGCTTAATTGCTGCTTTAAGTTCTTCTCCATCAATGAGGCCGGCGCGGCTTGCAGCTCCCAGCAAAACCATGTTTACAACCTTGCTGCTTCCCAGCTGGCGGCAGGCTTCGTCTGTGTCTACAGCAACTACTTTTGCCGCAACCTTTTCCAGGTAAGCAATCATTTCGTTTTCGTCAAAGGCTTTTCCGCTCAGGCTGGCAGTTACCGGCTGCACAACCTTTTTGTTTACGATTACAGTACCGCCCTGCTTGAGGTAAACGATGTTTCGTACAGCTTCTGCCGCTTCAAAGGCGATGAGCACGTCTGCCTGGCCTTGTGGCACGAGAGGAGAGTATACGTCACCCCCGATTCGTACATGACTTACAACTGAGCCGCCTCTCTGGGCCATTCCGATTGTCTCGGCTGAAAGCACGCGCTCGCCGTTTGCAATTGCTGCCTGTGAAAGTACCTTTGCGGCAAGTACGGTTCCCTGACCGCCCACGCCACAGATGATTATATTTTTACTCATTTAATTGCTCCTGTTGGACACACCTGAGAACATAAGCTGCATCCTGTACACAGACTCTTATCTATTTCAACTAACTGTTTACCTTTACCGGTGGTTGAGCTTGTCGAAACCACATTGCTAACACTTAGTGCCGGGCAGCCGAGCTCGTTGATGCACTTGCGGCAGCCGATACACTTGCTTGAGTCTACAGAAAGTGCGTGTGGCTTTTCCCAGCCAACCTTTTGTGCAATTGCGATACACGGTGCCTTGAAAATGATTGCACTAACGCCAGGTGTTTCGCTTGCCTGCTGCACGGCTTCTGTGGCAGCCTTCTGGTCAAAAGGATTTACGGTGATTACCGGTTTTACGCCGACTGCGTCCAGGATTTTTTCTATGCTGATTTTCTCAACGATTTCGCCCATCATTGTTACGCCAGTTCCCGGGTGTGGCTGATGTCCGGTCATGGCAGTGGTTGAGTTATCGAGAATACAGATTGTCTGCTTTGCCTGATTATAAACGGCATTTACAACGCCTGTGATTCCGCTTGCAAAGAAGGTTGAGTCACCGATGAAACTGAAGCAGTAGCGGTCCGGCTCGTTGTGGTAAAAGCCCTGAGCCATTGTGATGTCTGCACCCATACAAAGACAGGTGTCTGTCATGTCGAGTGGCATTGCGTTGCCCAGGGTGTAACAGCCGATGTCTCCGCAGTAAACGGTTTTCTTGCCTTTCATTGCCTGCTTTACGGCATAGAAGGAAGCCCTGTGAGGGCAGCCTGCGCAGAGAACCGGCGGGCGGACAGGGAGGTCGGGGGCTGGTGTTTCTGCGGTGGTTGAGTAGTCCGAAGAACGTATCGAAACCACCGTTTCGCCGTTTGTGGTGGTTTCGATACACCCGCTTTGCGGGCACTCAACCACCGTATTTATAATTCCTTTAATTATCTCCACGCTGAGCTCGCCGGCTTCTGGAACGGTGCCGTCGAGTTTTCCGCGAATTTTGCAATTTACTCGAGTGTTTCCGGCGATTTTTATTAAATTTTCCTCGATAACAGGGTCTAATTCTTCAAAAACGACGATTTGCTCGTGAGACTTAAGGAATTCTTCTGCTAAAGGTTTTGGGAAAGGATAAGGGGTTCCAATCTTGAGAACAGGGATATCCTTGAGGCCCAGGATGGAAAGTGCTTCCATTAGATAGCAGTAAGAGATTCCGCCGGCGGCGAAGGCCGGGGTTTTAGGGGCAGAGCCCCTAGGAGAAGGGGTAGCGGAAGACGCGTCAGCGGCTGAAGCGAGGGGGAGACTTCCCCCTCCTATATAGTTCCACTTGCTCTTCGAAAATTCAGTAGGAAGGATCTTTTCATTTCTTTCAAAAATTCTTTTGTGATTGTTATAAGAGGCGCGAGGGAAAATAACCCAGCGCTTGGAATCTTTTTCGAACTGGCCAGGCTTACGGCAAGGGCCAAGCTCCGGAAAGTCCATGCTTTCGTAGGCGTGGTCTACTCGGGTAGTTGGGCGGAGAAAAACCGGAGTGTTATATTTTTCGGAAAGATCAAAGGCCTCCTGAATCATCTCGTAAGCTTCAAGAGGTGTAGAAGGATCAAAACAAGGGAGCTTTGAGTACTGGGCAAAGTTACGGGTGTCCTGCTCGGTCTGGCTGGAAATTGGGCCCGGGTCGTCGGCGCTTACAATTACCATACCGCCCTTAACGCCAACGTAAGAAAGACACATTACAGGGTCGCTGGCAACGTTGAGGCCCACCTGCTTCATTGTAATCAGAGTGCGGCTTCCTGCATAAGAGGCGCCTGCGGCAACCTCGGCTGCGGTTTTTTCGTTAACGGACCATTCTACGTAGGTTCCGGTTTTGTCTTTGTACTTGGAAATAAATTCAATAATTTCGCTGGAAGGGGTTCCGGGATATCCGGCTACGAGATTTACACCTGCTTTGAGGGCACCAAGCGCAATGGCTTGATTGCCCATAATCATTTGTTTAGACATAAAGAAAGTATATTACAAATGTTTGTTTCTATCAATCAGAACAGTAAAAGAATGCCTATTACAAAAAATCTGATATGCTTCCGCTACAACGATTGCAAAACTGCGGGCGAGCTGGTTTTTGTGTAAAAATCCTGCGGTTTTGCATCGCAAAATCCTCGGATTTTTTTTATGGCTAAGCGCCAAATACCCCTCGATGCAGTTTTGCATCGTTTTCGCTCACGCATATCAGATTTTTTCTGAGAACCCTATTTAGCCTGCGTGTTTAGAAAACTGCATTTGTAATATACTTTCTATAGTAGTATAATAGAATATTATGAACATCAGTCAGATTGCTAAAAAAGATAGTGCTAAAAGTTTCATGATCTACCATGAAAATCCGGATATCTTCCATGTAAATACTTTGGAAAATCATGCTTATTTTATTCCTTTCGGGAAAGAGAAGGGGCAAAATCCTTTCGGGCCGCGTGCTAAGTCTTCGCGCTTTGAGCTGCTCAATGGGAAGTGGGGCTTTCGCTATTATGACAGCCTGATAGACCTGGAGGATGATTTTGCGGACGGTAAGCTGGCCCGCGCTGCTCTGGCTGATAAAAAGAAAATACCTGTGCCTGCTAACTGGCAGCTGCATGGCTACGATAAGCCTCAGTACACTAATGTTGATTATCCTATTCCTTATAATCCGCCTTATGTTCCGGACGAAAATCCTGTGGGCATTTATTACCGCGAATATGAATACCAGGCTGATGGGTTTGAGCGTATTCTTTGTTTTGAAGGTGTGGACTCTTGTCTTTATCTTTATGTGAACGGCAAGTTTTGTGGTTATTCTGAGGTGTCGCATCACACGTCGGAGTTTAATATCACTCCGTTTTTGAAGAAGGGACAGAACCTGATTACGGTTGCGGTTCTTAAGTGGTGCTTTGGAACTTACATGGAAGATCAGGATAAAATCCGCCTTTCGGGAATTTTCCGCGATGTATATGTTTTGTCTCGTCCAGAAAAACGTATAAGTGATTACCGCATCAAAACTAATTTGAAAACTAACTATCGTTCGGCAGTTTTAAAAGTGACTGTAGGCGGGGCAGATGCGGATGTAACTTTGTCGGCGCCTGATGGAAGTGAGATTTTTAAGGGCAAGGCAAAGAAGGGCGTTGAACTGGAAATCAATGTGGACTCTCCTCAATTGTGGTCTGCAGAAAATCCCCTTCTTTATAAACTGATTCTCGAAACAGCTGACGAGCAGATTGGCGAAGAAGTTGGATTCAGGAAAATTACAAGCGAGAAGGGCGTGTTTAAAATCAACGGACAGCCAATTAAGTTCCGTGGAGTGAACCGACACGACAGCTATCCTGATACCGGTTATGTAAGCAGCATCGCCCAGATAGAAAATGACCTGCGCCTTATGAAGCAGCATAACATCAACGCAATCCGAACATCTCATTATCCTAACGCTCCTGAGTTTTATAAACTCTGCGACCGCTATGGCTTTTACCTTATCTGTGAGGCAGACCTGGAAATGCACGGAAGCGTTTCTGTAAACAACACTGCTCACTGGGACTGGTCTGACTATTCGGGAATTGCGTTAGCCGCAAGTAACAAGCTTTTTTACAAGGGAATTCTTGACCGCGAAAAATCCTGCGTAACCAGAAACATAAACCGGCCAAGCATAGTTATCTGGTCTATGGGTAACGAAAGTGGTAACGGCAGCAATTTTACTGAAGCTGCGAAGTGGGTAAAGGGCTTTGATGACAGCCGGCTTCTTCATTATGAAAGTGTCCATAATCAGGGAGATACAAGCGATGCTGTGTACGACCTCGTTTCCAGAATGTACCCGAGTGTGCAGGATTGGAAAAAGATGGCTGAGGATAAAAAAGAAAAGCGTCCTCTGGTTCTCTGTGAGTACTGTCATGCAATGGGAAATGGTCCGGGAGACCTGGAAGATTATCATAAACTCTTTCAGAGTTCGGAGCGTTTCTGCGGAGGCTTTATCTGGGAGTGGTGTGACCATTCGGTTATTCTTGGTAAGGCCCGCGACGGCAGCATAAAATACGGCTATGGCGGAGATTGGGGCGAAAAGCATAATGACGGAAATTTCTGCTGCGACGGACTTGTTTATCCGGACCGCCGTCCTCACACAGGCCTTCTAGAAGCAAAGCAGGTTTACAGACCTGTTAGGGTTCGCAAACTGGCCGATGGAAAAAACACCTCGCCAGACAGCGCTATTTTTGAGTTTACAAATCTTCTTGCCTTCACGGATGCGGCTTCGGTTTTGGATTGCCGTTATGAAGTAATGATTGATGGCGATGTAATAAAATCCGCTGACCTCGAGCTGCCTGCACTTCCACCACTGGGTAAGAAAAAAATCAGTCTGACAGCTTTGCCAAAGTTCGAAGGAAAAGATTCTTACATCAGATTTATCTTTACTTCAAAAGCTGACAGTCTCTGGTGCGACAAAGGCTTTGAAGTTTGTTTTGATCAGGTGCAGCTTTCGGCAAGCGAAGATGCTGATGACGAAGCGGAAATCTTGCGCAAGGCTTCTTATCTTCCGGAACTTCCTGGTCAAAAAATATGGCAGCCTGGAAAGCGCGATGCAAAGGGTATTCAGGAAAATGCCAGAGCAGAAATTGATGCTCTTGTAAAGTTTGCCCGTAACGCCGAAAAGCATAATGAAAACCAGAACTGGCAGGAAGCCTTTCTGGTTAAGCCGGATTGTAAAAAAGTTCAGCTTGGCAAGGCCTTGTATGTTGAGGCTAACGGCTTGCGTTATACAGTTACGGCCGGCAGCATAACATATTCTTTCAACCGCAGAAGCGGCGTCTTTGATTCAATCAAGAATGAAAAAAAAGAACTTCTAAAAAAACCGATGGCTTTTAACTTTATGCGAGCTCCTCTCGACAACGACCCTATGAAGGGAGAATGGTTTGGGGCCCATCTTCATGATTATGAGATTAAAGTTTTTGGTTCTCGAATTGAGCCAAGCAAAGATGGAAAGTCAATTCAGATTATCGTTGATCAGGGCTTTGTATGGAGCAGTCATCAGCCATTTTTGTATGGAACTGTAATTTATACTATTGGCTGCGGCCAGTCGACAGCTGCCCCGGCATCTTCAAACCTCTCTGTTGAGTTTGATTTTACTGCGACAAGAAAAATCTTTATGCTGCCAAGAATCGGTCTTCGTCTTTTCCTGGATAAGTCATTTGATAAGGTTGAATACTTTGGATATGGTCCGACAGAAAGTTATATAGATAAACATCAGGCAACCTGGCTTGGAAAGTTTAAGGCTAAGGTCGACGATATGTATGAGCCATATATTCGTCCTCAGGAAAACTCTTCTCATTATGATTGCCGATATGTAAAGCTTTCAAATAACAAACTAACGTTAGTTTGTTCAGGTCAGAATGTAAAAACTGGAAATAAGAAAAATATCAGTTTTAATGCTTCGAGATTTACTCAGGAAGAACTCTTGACTAAGCGCCACAACTTTGAGCTTGAGGAATCTGACTATACAGTTTTGTGTCTGGATTATAAAATGGCCGGAGTTGGTTCAAATTCCTGCGGCCCGGCTCTGGCAACCAAATATCGCATTCAGTTGCCAGAGGTAAAAGGAAAGTTGAATATTACAATTCAACAAGTTTAGGTTTACGATCCACGTCGAAGATGCCCCAGTGCTTTTCTGCTTCACGTGGATTGTTGCCACCCTTCCAGGGTTCATCAAAGGCTTCAAACATATAAGAAATAATTTTCTCACTGTCTGCCCAGGCCCAGAAATCCTTATAATATTTTTTCTGATTTTCTTCGTTAGGCTGACCTTCCTTCATCTGTGAGAAATCAACAGCATCAGTAGCCCATCCAATCTCAGAAAAAATAACCGGCTTATCCGGATAAATATCTTTGATTTTTTTGTACCATTCTTTATTTACAGCAAGAGCCTCATCAACTGTATTTCCATACCAGAGAGGGTAAGAATGCACACAGATAATATCAAGATGCTTTGCAAGTTCAGTGAGGGCCGGCCATTCAAAGGCGCCCTCGTTGAAGGTTACCGGCTGCTTACAGCCTGCTTTAAGACGGTCCGCAAAAGTAATGAGACGTTCAACCGGCACATTATTGGCACCCCAGCTAGGAGTGTTTTCGTTTCCGATTGAAACTGCATTGATAACATCATCATATTCATTTGCAATTTTGATAAGGTCTTCGACTCGAGTATCATTCCATTTAGCACGTTCAGCAAGTTCAGCATCAGAATAATTTGTCTTAAGCCAAGGGCAGCCAGGATTATTAACTTCAGACTGAATGCCAGGTCCCAGCATCAGCTTTAAATCAAAGCCCTTATCGCGAATAACCTGACAGGTGGTTCGGGCATATTCCACAGGGTCATACATGCGGATGTACTTAAATCCCAAATTAACTAAAATCTGTAAATCTTCTACAACCTCATCATAAGTAGGGTAGGTACAATTTACAGGCGACTGATTTCTTCTGTAACCAGAATAACAAATAGCTCTTCCATATTCAAACATAGGATAAGTATAGCATAGGACGCGGGGGTTTGTACAATGGGTGAACAAAACTTTTTTCACAAAGGAAGTCCAGTTTTGTAGTGAAAAAAAACAAACATTTGCGTTATAAAAACAATATGACAGAACAAAAATACACAGAATTGTGATATAATAAAATCATCGGGGCTGTAGCTCACCTGGCTAGAGCGTTTGAATGGCATTCAAAAGGTAGTCGGTTCAAGTCCGATCAGCTCCAATATGGGAAAAATCAAAATTATCAAAGGTGGCAATTGAGACGATGAAACTGCATCAGGATGATTTTGATGAGATTACGCTGGTGCTGTTTGGGAAGCGGGAGTTTGGGTTTGCGGGAGAAGATTATCCGGAATTTATTTCAACTCCTTCTTCAACTCGTTAATCAACTCATCACTTTTCTTAAAAGACGAACTAAGCATATCCAGCAGTTCTGCGGTAGTATGAGTAACTTCCTCTTCCTTCACAAACGGATTTTTAATATCAAGATTCCAGCCGCTTTCTGCAATCTTTTCTACAGGAACTCTCCATGCCTGTTCGTTTTCAACACGCTTCCCCCACCATTCTTTAAGAGAAGCAAATTCGCTCTTTTGAATCGGCTTTGTTTTTGAATAAGATTTGTGACCTTCAGGCAACTTGTGTTCCCAATACCAGATTTCTTTAGTAGGCCCGCCCTTTGTAAAGAACAAGAGATTTGTAGCAACACTGGCATAAGGCTGGAAAACAGAGTTTGGCAAACGCACAATTGTGTGAACATTACATTGAGTCAAAAACTCTTCGCGAATTCTCTGCTTTACACCGTCGCCGGTCAGTGAACCATCAGGTAAAACAATCGCTGCTCGTCCACCATCACGCAAATATCGAATCATCAAAAGCAAAAATAAATCTGCACTTTCTGTAGTTCTGAATGCAGCAGGATAATTAGTTTCAACACCATCAGAAACGCTGGCACCAAAAGGCGGATTAGCAAGAATAACATCAACACGTTCTTTTGCGCCGATGCTTGTATACTCGCGGTTTAGGCTGTCCATGTTCATAACATTCGGAACTTCAATATCATGCAGAATAAGGTTTGTAACACAAAGCATAAAAGGAAGAGGCTTGAGCTCCTGACCGCGAATTGTTTCTTCAAGCACCTTCAAATCTTCAACAGAATGAACATCCTGCTTTCTGATGTTTTCAATCGCGCTCGTTAAAAAGCCACCGGTACCACAAGCCGGGTCCAGCACCTTTTCGCCAAGCCGCGGGTTAATAATCTCTGTCATAATTTCTGTAACAGCGCGCGGAGTATAAAACTCACCGTAGTTGCCGGCGCTCTGCAAATCACGTAAAAGGCCTTCGTAAATATCGCCGAACATGTGACGGTCTTCGCTGGCATTAAAATCAATCTCATTAAGCTTGTTCACAACCTGGCGGATTATAGTTCCGTTTTTCATGTAGTTGTTAGTGCCCGCAAAAATATCACGAATCAAAACAGCCCGCTTATTACCTGTAGAAACATCCAGATTCTGCAAGCCAGGAAAAAGCTTATTATCAACAAAATCCTTAAGCGCGTCTCCCGTCATACCTTCACTGTCTGCCGCCCAGTTTCTCCACTGCAGCTCGCTCGGAATCACAGAAACATAATCATCGCTGATAAGCTCCATTTCGGCTTCCTTATCATCAATGATTTTAAGAGTAATCATCCAGCCCAGCTGTTCTATTCTCTGCGCATCACCAGAAACGCCCTGATCCTTGCGCATTATATTCTGTAAAGTCTTTACAATTCCACCAATGTTTGGCATTTGTTTTGCTCCTGTTACTTTCTTATTTCTTTTCCAGTTTCCTGACCATTTTATCAAAATCAGAATCTATCTTCTGAGTCTTATTAAAAACTTCATATTCACTAAAGGCTTTTTCATCAGCTTTGTTTCTTGAAATTCTTCCATTTCCTTCAAGAATATCGTACTTTCGGAATTCAAGAAATTCATTTACGCTTGCTGCAAACTGTTCCATATTAAAAGGAATCTCGCGTTCAATTAAATCTTCAATATAATCAAAATAACCGCTCACAGCTCTTTCCAGCTGACGGATTTGCTTTTCAGAAAGATAGTTTTTTGCAATATTTACATCAGATTTCAAAATGCGGCCATCAGGAGAATTTTTCCATGTAGTTAAACCCATGTGCTCTTTTTTGTGGTCAGCCTTATCATAAACAATTTCGGCTGCAGTCTGCCCTGTAATTGCAAAATGAAACTTATTCTGAACAGTGGCATAAAACTGTTTTGTAATTTCAGAGTTTTTATCATAATCAATGGAACATTCCGCAAAAATATCTGTAATCTGCTGCCAGATTCTGCGTTCACTTGCACGGATTGAGCGGACTCGTTCCAAAAGTTCACGGAAATAATCCTTTCCAAAAACATTTTCGCCCTGTTTTAGCCGTTCATCATCCAGCACAAAGCCCTTTTTGATGTATTCCTTTAATACATTTGTAGCCCAAATGCGGAACTTTGTAGCTTTTGCAGAATTCACTCTATAACCTACAGAGATAATGGCATCGAGATTGTAAAAGGTCACATTTCTTTTTACAGATCGTGAACCTTCTTTTTGAACTGTTTCCAAAATGGAAATAGTTGAGGCTTCATCCAATTCCCCACATTCATATATATTTTTAAGGTGTTTTGAAACCGCAGGAACATTAACATCAAAAAGTTCTGCCATAGAATTTTGCGTAAGCCAGATAGACTCGTCCTTTAGGAGCGCATTAACTTTTACATCTTCTTCATCTGCTTTATAGAGAATGTATGATATTTGTTTTACAAGTTCATTTGGCATTTGTTTTGTTCCTTTAGTTTTTTTTTGGGTGTTCCCCTCACTACGTTCGGGGCGGGCTTTTCGGGGTTCCGCTATCGCTCCAGCCTCCTCACTTCGTTGCGGTGGCCGCTCCGCGCCCCTACAATCCCTAACACGAAATAAATTAAATATCATCTAAAGCTTGAAAAAATACAGAGACTTGGTTTTTTAATTCTTCAATATTAGGATTTAAAAACTGTCCATTACCTGAATCATGATGATAGTCCTGAGTGTAATCGTTTAATTGTACAAGTTTTTCTTTTACTCTTTTTAGTTTATAAATCCTATTAGAAGATTTTGCATTTGTTATTTTTTCAATAATAGTTCCAAGCCATATATTTGCATCTATTTCATCAAAGTATTTGATTTTTATAACCCCCTCTAATGCAGGTCTTATACTTCTAACTACATCAATCAGATTTTCAGCATTACCGGAATCTCGGAAGTTTTTTAGAACATTTAAATTTCTTCTAGTATTATCCATATATTCTTTTTGAATATCAAAAAAAGATAATCGACTTCCATTACCGGCATTTCTTATTTGTAAAGTAATTATTGAGTCTTGGAATGAATTTTTTTCAAAAAAGTCATAAGCGAAATGTAAATCATGAGTTAATAAAAAGAATTGTGCTGAATCGGTTGCTAATTTAGATAATTGTGTAATAGTGGCTGACCTACGATTATAATCGAAACTAGATAAAGGATCATCAAAAACGACTATTTTATTATCTGTTCCTTCTAGTGTAAAGCGAGATAAAAAAATACTTAAGGCAATAGTACTTTTATCACCTTCGCTAAGAGCATATTTTGCTGTAATAACTTTTTGATTTGTAGCGGGTAAACAAAATTTTACTCGCTCTCCATACACATCAAATATCATATAGATTCGGAACATTTCATATAGTGTTGTATCATCATGTGAAATCTCTGAAAGCCTTATATAGGTAGTAAATTTTTTTAAATTTTCATTAACTGCTTTTATAAATTGCTTATATTTTTTTTTCGAATATATATCAAATTTCTTGATTTCTGTATCTAATACAGACTTCTCTAATGCGATTTTTTCTTGTTGAGCTTCTTTTTCTTCTTCACTTGGAGAGCTTTCATTCTCAAGTTTTTCAATCTTTTTTAATATATTTTTAATTCTTTTTTTGTAATCTAAACCATCGTCTCCTAAAATAAGTTTGAATAGATTTGTTTTATTATTTGCTTTTGTAACAGACCCCATAAACAAATAATCTTCAATAAAATTAATGTCAAAAACTTCTAAATCGGATAAAAACGAAGTCCAATTGTCATCTTTATATTCAATTACTGAATCAGCAATTAGTTTTAAATATGCAGATTCATCTGAATGAAAAGTGTGTTTAAATTTTGACAACATGAGACTTGATTCTTTTAATGATTTCATTATTGTTGAAAAGGTTGTCTTTCCCGATCCATTTGGAGCATAAATTATGTTGATTTTTTTTAATTCACCGTTCCATCCATCTTTATTTGCAGAGAATTCATAATTCACAAAATGGCCTATTCTTTTTATAGAAACTATCTTATTTATCATACCACCACCTCCAGATTTTCTTTTATTATACCAAAGATAAGTTTATCAGACAGTGATTTGCGGTCTTGGATTTGATTTTCTAGGGTTGTTACTTTTGCGAGTAGTGTTTCTACTTTGTTTACTATTTCTTCTTGTTCTTTTAATGGGGGAAGAGTAAGAACTAGATTTGCTAATTTTTGACCATTACAATTTGGTTGTCCGGTTCCCACAAGGCTATCTGTTATCTGTCTCCAATAAAATGGGGACTCAAAAAAAGATTTTATAAAATGAGAATTAATATATTCAGTTAATCTTACACGAATTAAATATGATGCATAAATAGTATTTAATGGACACTGTTCAACCAAATAAGATTTACCAACAGTTCCTCCTGTACGTGCAAATAATATATCGCCTTTGTGTAATAAATATTGATTAACTTTTGCATCATTGAAATCAGTATATGGAACTGTATCCCAATCTACAAAATTATTTTGAATATCTGTGATTCGTAATAATTTATATTTTCCATTTTCTTTTGCAGATTCACTGACTCCATATAGAATATCTGAAGAAAGAGATTCTAATCTCACCCATTTCCATCCTTCCGGAATTTCAAAAGTTTTTTCTTCATCTGTAATGGGAGCAAGTGTTTTTGAGCGGGCGTTGTTCGTTCGCTTGCGCTCACTATCGAGTTTTTCTTCAAAAAACTCGCGGGAATTTTCTGGGGTTTTAGGGGCTTTGCCCCTAGGAGAGGGGGTAGCGGAAAACTGCGTAGCAGGTTGGAGCGAGGGGGAGACTTCCCCCTTCTGTATCTGTTCAAACAATGCTTCTGCATCGTAGTCGGGATTGCCTTTTTGGACTGGATTTTGTTTGCGCCAGTCGGCGGTGAGTTTTCCTTCTATGGCTTGTTGCAGAATGTTCTGTCGGAGAAGTTTTGCGTATTCGGTCTGTTGTTCATATTCGGCGGAGAGTTCTTTTTGCTTTTCTTGGAGCGAGACAAAAAGATTTGAAAGTTCTCTCTGACGTTCTATTGGTGGCAGGGGAAATTCTACGGTTGCGATATCTTTCATTGAAAGAGAAACATTTGCAGCACCTTTCATCAGAGGAACGAGAATTATGTCTTTGTAAAATTGAAGATATTGATGGAGATAGCGCGCATCCAGTTCCTGCGGATTATTTGGAATTACGGCGCAGAGAATTGTTCCGAGCGCAAACTTTCCGCTTTGATAATGAACATTTTTGAGAGATTTTTTGCCGTGCCCGCTGGAACTTACAAGCGGAATACATACAGCTTCGCAATCAAACTGATATGTTGAACAGTTTTTTCTTTCTTCGGCTGTAACTACAAGTGGATATTGGCCCGGTTCTGCACTTGCGATTCCGGTTGTGCCTTTTACGATTTTGCATATGTCTCCAATTTTAACTTTTTTCCATTCGCTCATTTATTTGCCTCAATCAAGAGCTTCCTGTCTTCAATATTTTCAAGTACTTTCATCTGCTGGATAGCAATCTTATTTAATTTTTCAAGACGTTCAGATTGGGCTAAGCCTTCATTTATAAATACCGCATTTAAGTTTTCCATATTTGAAAGACAAATCAGCTGATTTATAGTTGCATAATCGCGGATATTTCCTTTTAATTCCGGATTGGCTTCACGCCATTGTTTTGCCGTCATACCAAACATGGCCACATTCAGCATATCTGCTTCATCTGCATATATAAAGGATTTCTGCGCGGGAGTTATTTCATCTGGAATAAGATTCTGCTTGATTGCATCTGTGTGGATTCTATAATTGATTTTTGCGAGTTCTCGTTTTGCAGACCAACCGAGTTGAGCTTGTTCTTCGTCTTTTAAACGCTGGTACTCACGAATAAGATAATATTTGAATTCAGGACTTAGCCAGGAACCAAATTCAAAAGCAATATCTTTATGTGCATAGGTTCCACCGTATCGTCCTGCACTTGAGATAATTCCGATAGCATTTGTTCTTTCTATCCACTGTTTTACAGAAAGAACATATCCATTAGATCCTGCATTAAATCTAATGTTACTGAATTCCGTAACATTAAAACTTGGATTATTTATTTGTTCCCAAATACCAAGAAAATCAATGGCAAATCTAGTGCTAAGCCAGTGAGAAATAACAAGACCTGTAGATTCGGCATTCTTAAATTTTGCCATATCTGTAAGACTTACATAATCTTCATTTTGATTTTTAACTACAGATATTACGCTTCCTTCAACTTCAATCTTATTTGCTTTTGCCATTGTCTTATTTCTCCCATAAATAAGTATAGCACAAATGTGTAGAATATTTAAGTCAAAAGTCCCTGCATTAGAATTAATTGGTACATGAGATTCCGAAACAAGTTCGGAATGACTGTATATTTACGCTGCGCTGTAAATCTCTGCTTCTAGCTCGCGGATTGCCTGAAGGTACTGTGGTTTACCGCCAAAAAGATTTACGATTTCTGCCGGGGTTCCGATTTCTTTGATTGGGTCTACGGTGAGGACTTTCATATCTTCTATTTCTTCGATTCCGGTTTGGGCGTATTTATCTAAAAGGGCATCAAGAACTGCGCGGGCTTTGTCACCATATTTTGTCCAGTAGTTTCGTTTGCGGACATTTTCGGCGCGTTCTTTTCTTGTGAGGGCCGGGGCATCCCAGGCAATGTGGCAGATGAGGTCAAAAATATCGAGGTCATTTTTTATTTCGTCTTTCAGTTCTTCAAAGATAATTCCCTGATTTTCCAGCTCCTCTATAATTGCGCGCTTCTTTTCTGCATCGTTCCAGGTCTGTAAGAAATTGTCGAGTGAGCGGTATGAAGTGAGGATTCCTGTTTTGCAGTATTCTTTTACGCTTGTTGTAATAAGGCGGCCATCTGCATCCAGATACTGTTTGCGTTCGCTTAAGATGCTTACATCTACGCCGTTTATGTATGTCTTCTTTCTGGTGGTTTCGACCCCTTCGACAAGCTCAGGGACCGCAACCACCGCACCATACGGAGTTGTGTTTTCTCCAAGCTCATATCCTTCAAGATTTTCGTTTCCGTATACAACTTCGGCAAACTCAACTTCTTTTCCGGTAACCGGGTCAATCTGTTCTTCGCCAGAGCCTTCGTCAATGATTTCTTCAGAAAGCTTATCATCCTGTTTTGATTCTTTTATGCGTACAGGGGCGCCGTCAAAATCTTTATCTGCAAATTTGTCTGTTACATTGCGGAAGTCGATTATCGTAAAATACTGCTTTCCGTATTCTTCGTTGATACGAGTTCCACGGCCGATAATCTGCTTGAACTCTGTCATGGAGCCGATGTTTTCATCAAGACAAATTACTTTACAGGTCTGTGCGTCTGTTCCTGTGCTCATCAATTTTGAAGTTGTAGCAATGACCGGGAACTTCTGTTCGGGATTTATAAAATCTTCAAGATAGCCTTTTGCAACCGGATCATCACCAGTAATGCGGACTATGTATTTATCTGAGCGGGCGGTAATTTCTTGTGGCGCATATTTTAGGAGAGCCTGACGCATTCGTTCTGCATGTTCAATATCAACACAGAAAACAATTGTCTTTGCCATTGGATCTGAGTTTGTAAGATATTCCATAATCTTTCTGGCTACAAGATCTGTTCGTTCATCAATTACAATATTGCGGTCAAAATCTTTTGTGTTGTAAAGGCGGTCTTCTATAAGCTCGCCGTCTATATCAGTTTTGCCGCGCTCAGGACGATAGCCTTCAAGGTCTATATTCATTCCAACGCGAAGAACTTTGTAAGGTGCTAAGAAGCCGTCATCAATTCCCTGCTTGAGAGAGTAGGTATAAATTGGTTCTCCAAAATATTCGATATTCGAAAGTGCCTTTGTTTCTTTTGGAGTGGCAGTCATACCAATTTGAGTTGCACTAGAAAAATATGAAAGAATCTTGTGCCAGGCCTTGTCTTCATCAACTGAACCGCGGTGACACTCATCAACAATAATCAAATCAAAGAAATCCGGGCTGAACTGTTTGTAAGCATCAGTTTCTTCATCATAATTTGTAAGCCCCTGATAAAGAGCAAGATAAATCTCATAAGACTTGTCGATGTGCTTATGCTTGATGATATGGCATTTATCTTTGAAGTGCTTAAAGTCGCCTTTCTTTGTCTGGGTGATAAGATTGTTGCGATCTGCTAAATAAAGGATTCGCTTTTTACAGCCGGCTTTCCAAAGACGATAGATAATCTGGAAGGCAGTATAAGTTTTACCTGTTCCAGTTGCCATTACAAGAAGAATACGATTCTGTCCGCGTGCAATTGCTTCTACCGTTCTGTTGATTGCAATCCGCTGATAGTAACGAGGTGCGCGGCCTGTTGAATCAAAGTAGTATGAACAAAGCGATGTATTTTCTTCCTCTTTTGAAACAAGTCCGTTGTAACGTTTATAGCAAGACCAAAGCTCATCCGGTGTTGGAAAGTGTTCGAGGTCTGCGTTTTCAGAAACAATGGACTTGCCGTCAGCGCCCTTTGGCCCACAGTTCTTTCGATACTGAATTACAAAGCCATCTCCATTACTTGAAATAGCAACCGGAATATCAAGAGTTCCCGCGTATTCCAGAGCCTGTTGCATTCCGGCTCCAAGTGTGTGAGTGTTGTCTTTTGCTTCTACAACAGCTACTGGTATGTTCGGTTTGTAATATATGATTATATCTGCACGTTTCTTTTCGCCGCGTTTTGTCTTTTTCCCTTTTACAAAAATACGACCTGCCGTAAAAGTCACTTCTTCGCGAATCTGAGACTGCTTATTCCAGCCAGATTGCTCAATTGCAGGGAGAATATATTTTGTGATGATGTCGCGTTCGGAAAGACTCGTTTTATTGTCCATTTTATTACTATATTATACCACTAAAAGATTGATTACACTAGAAAATCGATTGATGATATAGAGATGATTCGGTAAACACTGCTGCATAGTTTGTTTAATCAAGAACATTTTTACTCCAAAAAGTAGTAAATTACTACTTATATTCTTGAACAAAAACAACTAATAGTGGTATATTACTACTAACAATAAAACGGAGGTAAATATGTTACGACTTAAAGAACTTAGAGCTAAATTTAATATGACTCAGAAAGAACTCGCAGAACGTTTAGAAATGAGTCAGCAGGCAGTTGCAAAATGGGAGAATGGAATTGCAGAACCAACGGTAAAGAATCTTCGTGAACTTGCAATCATCTTTGGAATCAGCATTGATGATCTTTTGGGTAACTCAAAGATTATAAAAACAACACATTTTTGTGATTATGGTCCAAAGAAGAATGAAGATATAGAAATTGATGGTTACTGGGGAAACCTTGGATTAAAGATTAAAGGACAAAAGAAATCCAGATGGTATCCAGTTACACAAAAAACTTACGAAAATATGTATATGGCTATTCAGAATGAATCAAATTGGATTTATGCAGAAACATTAAACAATAAAAAGCTTCTTATTAATAAACACAATATCAAGAAAATCTCTCTTGTGGATGATGCTTGTGATCCAGTTCCTGGTGATTGGGATTTACAGTGGGATGCTTGTGACGGAGATTGTGATGTAACTTATGACTGTCTTTATGAATATATTTGTGGAGATACTAAAGATATACCTGAAAGATTATTAAAGGGTATTAAGAATATTATAGAGAAAGAAAAACTTTCTGATTATGAAATTTTAAAGTCGGTATGTTATTTGGGAGTTATAGATACAGATGGTCAGGAAGAATATATGGATCCACTCTCCTGGGAGCACATTCATGAAATGTATATGTGGTATGAAGAACTTGAAGACGAAAATGTTTCTTCTATTATCATAGAAGCAGAGGAAGGTAATTTTTTCTACAATACTAAAGAAGTTGCAGTTGTAGAAGCACCAATTACTCAACTTAAAAATATTAAATAATGTGATATAGAAAATATATTAGGAGTTGAAACTTAATTGATATGGAACTTCAATGTAATTCTAAATATTTCAGATATTATAGTACTGGCAGGACTCAGAGTTATGATTGCACTATTAAATAAAAAAGGTTTCCTAATTCTAGGAAACCTTGATAGCGGGGGCAGGACTCGAACCTGCGGCCTCCGGGTTATGAGCCCGACGAGCTGCCAACTGCTCTACCCCGCGTCGTATTGTTTGGGTATTATAGGGGAGTTGGCGGTAATTGTCAAGAGTTGGGGGCGGGGATTTTGTGGAATTTAGCAAAAAAAATGCGAAATTTTGGGATTTTTTTGCGTTTTATTGCGGTTTGGCGCGGTTTATTACGGTGCAGGGGCTGACAAGTCGGCGCGGATTACTCTTTTTCCGGATTGGTCAGGGCAGAGTATTTTATGCGGCACTCAATGATTGCCATCAGCACTACAGCGACAGAGAACCAGCGCAGATTGTTTGCAAAGCCGGCAAAAAAATCATAAATGCCATGCAGCAGCACTGCAATCACCAGAAATGATGTGTGGCGCGGTGTATTTCTGCAGCTGTAAATAAAAAGTCCGCAAAGTCCGGTGCAGGTCATGTGAATTACATCAGAAGTCATGATTCTTACTGCAATCTGGCCGTAGAGCAGTGTGGCGCCGCGGCTGTTTGCAATCTGCAGGTGGTCAAAATAATAAACAACTGATTCAAAGCAGCCCAGGGCAAGGCCGGCAACAAAGGCAAGCTGAAGAAAGTCGCGGGCCTCGTGTGATTCCGTCAGATTTTTATGAGGAAGAAAAATCAAAATAAGGGTCTTAAAAAGCTCTTCAATCAGTCCATAAAGCAAAAGTGATTTTAAGAGGGCGTGTAAAATCGGGGAAAAACCGATGCCCGGCAACTCCGGAAGAAAATACTGAATAAAAGAAATCGGCAGAACGGCAATCAGGCCAAGTAAAACTGCAATCAGCTGATACAGCAGTTTTAATTTGAAAGCAAAGTTAAATAAAGTAACAACAAGAATTAATGGAACAAAACAGAGAATCAAACCCACCACAGACTCCTTGATAATATGGATTGCTTCGTCGCTGCGCTCCTCGCAAAGACGTTGAGACTTATCGCAGCGCTCCTCGCAATGACATATTAAAAGAATACCTTAATCACTAGAATTTTACAATTCGTATGTTATAATAAAGACATGAGCGAAGGAATGAAAAACTCACTGGTCCTTATGGGCTGTAAACATTGCGGAAAATCTACTCAGGGAAGGCTACTTGCTCAGAAGCTGGGCCTTTCTTTTTTTGATACTGATGATGAGATTGCCCGTCTGCGTGGAATCGATGCCCGCACACTTTACAGAACTAAGGGTGTTGCTGAGTTCACCCTTGCGGAAGAAGAAGCCTGCAGCGAAATCATAAAGAATAATTCAGACAGTCAGATTGTGATTGCGACTGGTGGCGGAATCTGTGATAATCCGCCGGCCCTTCAGGCTCTGCGTGAATGCGGTACTTTTGTTTTTCTTCGTCTGGATATCAACCATTCTATTGAACGCATAATGGCAAAAATTGAAGAGACTTCTCCCGGGGTTTTCAAAGGGGCTCCTGCTTATGTTATGACTGAAAATCCCCAAACTCTGGATGATATTCAAACAATCTTACAGAAAAAATATGAAGAAAGATATCAGCAGTATGCAAGACTAGCTGATGTTATTGTGGACATAAAAAATGCGCCGGTAGAAGAGAATTTTAAAACCCTTCTCGGCGCACTTCATATTAAATAGATGTCGAAGTCTGCGGTGGTTTCGATACACCTGCTTCGCAGGCACTCAACCACCGGAGCTGCTTAGTTACAGCCACAGCCGCCGCAACCACCGTCTCCGCAACCGCTTCCACAGTCACCGCCGCCGCATCCTCCGCAGCCACCCCAACCACCGCCGCAGCCGCTTGTAGGAGCAAGCTCTTCTTCGGTAGCATCGCGAACGCCGACAACTTCAATGTCAAAGTTCAGGGCTTTTCCGGCCAGCTCATGGTTTCCGTCAATAGTGATTTTATCACCTTCAACCTTGGTTACATGAACAATAGAAAGTCCCGAAGGAGTCATCATCTGAAAAGGCATACCCACAGTGATTTCTCCGTCGAACTCGAACTTATCGCGGTCCAGTTCAACAATCAGGCGCTCGTCGTATTCACCGTAGCCGTCTTTTGGCTCAATGTGAGCAGTGAATTTATCACCAGGCTCGTGACCTTCCAGCAGGCTTTCCAGTCCGGAAATCAGATAGCCTCTGCCGTGAACATAGCCGAGAGGCTCGTTTCCAACAGAAGAATCAAGCTGAACGCCTTCATCATTCTTAAGAGTATAGTGGATTTCTACCCACTTATCGTTTTCAATTTTCATTAGAATCCCATTCCCATTTCGTCGAGGTTTTGTGCGTTGTCCTGTACAACTTCTTTAATTTCAGGGCAGGCATCAATAAGATAACGTTCAATTCCCATTTTAAGAGTCATTACAGCCATAGGGCATCCGCCGCAAGCTCCGGTCAAATTAAGATGAACCTTGTAGTCATCATCAATGCAAACAAACTCCATGTCTCCGCCGTCTGCCTGGAGCTGAGGACGGAACATTTCGAGTGCTTCTTTTACAGTTTCAAGCAATTTTGGATCTTCAATCATGTTTACCACCTTACGCATATAAGATAATAAAAAAAAAGGCTTAGGGCAAGGTGAAAAAAATTGTCATGCTGAACTTGTTTCAGCATCTGGATCCCGAAACAAGTTCGGGATGACGGTGATTATTCCGGGATGACGGTTATTTCAGAAGGCTTTCTACGGTCTGGTCGAAGCGGGCAGGTGCTGCCAGCCAGTCGTAGGCAATCGTTGCAGAAATCAGCTTGCGGCCATATTCGCGGGTTTCGGCAAAAGGCACAGTTTCCAGGAAGAGGTCCAGAGGCATATTTTTCTTCTTTCCAAATTCAATAAGAGATGACTGCAGCCAGCGGCGAACTCTGGTAATTCCGGCATTGTAAGAGAAAAAGCCGAGAAGAGCAGAATCTTCGCAGCGGGAAATCAGGCTGGCAAGATACCAGCTTCCAAAGCGGATATTTGTTTCCGGATCGGTTAGGGAGTAGTCGGACATTTTGAAGCGGCGGGCAATGTCGCTGCCGGTAAATTCCATAAGCTGAGTAAGGCCTATTGCTCCGGCAGAGCTGATTACGTCGGCATCAAAAAAACTTTCACTGCGAATCAGGGCATACATCACAGACTCGCTGATTTTATACTCTCCGCAGTATTTTGAAATATAATCACTGTAGTAAGCAGGGTAGACCAGAGCAAACTCTTCGCGGCTGATTCTGCGGCCGGCAAGACGCTGGGCCCGGGCTGCAATCCGGAGGGACTGAGTATAGTAGTCTGAACTTTCCGGTGATTCCGGGTCGGCACATTTAGCAAGAAAATCAGCCAGATAAAAATTAGTTTCACTAGAAAGGCCCTGACCCTGACATTTTTGCCATTCAGGGTAAATCAGCTCCGGAAAGCCAAAATAAGCATAACCAAGAAGAAGATTTTCAAGGGCGGTGTCGACGGCGCTGGCGGCGGTGTCAGTTGTATTCGCAGGCTTTGTTGGGTCTGGCGACCCGAGCTGATATTGACTACGTGCACTGGTCGGCTCACAAAGAATTTTCTGGAGCTCCACCGGATCTTTGCCTAGCCCCAGTCTGTAAGCTGCAAGCGTTTTATAATACACCGAACTTCCGCCCTGACAGGCCCGCTTAAAAGCAGCCTGAACATCAGAATCAGTTCCGTCTGCAAGGCCTTCCTGTATTAAGCGGCCGTAGATATAGGCAAACTGAGCGGTAGTTAGATCAGAAGCATAACCATCCACCGCCTTATAAATCCGGCCAAACTCATTCCACCTTCCCGCGGCGAGCAGAGCCGTAACCAGCTGCTCAAAGAAATCTTCAAAATACTCGCAGTCAGTCCACTCACGTGAATATTCGCCTATAGAATCAATAATCGAGTCAATTGAAAAATTGAGCGAGGTATTCAAAAGATACCAGAGGGCGTTGTCTTTTTGGGAAGGCGAGCCGGCAGAAGCCATAGCGGCAACAAAGCATTTACGGCTCTGGCGGTAATACATACCGACTTTTTCATAAAAGCGGCCGGCGTAAAACCAGAAGTAAAACTCAGCGGGACTCCCCTTAAAGGTCTCTGCCAGCTGACCAAACCAGGCTGCATTCTTCGCAAAATCCATTGTGCCGTAAAGAGTGTTTTTTCCAAAATCAGAAATCAGCTGAGGGGCAGGGGGCAAAGATCCGTCCAGAAAATAGCCGGCAAGCTTTTCCGCACATTTTGTAGTATAAGAATAATTTCGTTTGTAGGACTCAATTCTGTAATTAATTGCAAACTGCTGGGGTGTGTAGAGCAGGGCCAGGGCCTCATCCGATTCCGGATTTTCATAAGCCCCTTCGAAGTCCGGGTGGCGGTAGTAGTCACGGTAAAACTGATAGTGTTCTGTTGAGACAGGACATTCAGTGAACCAGCGGTAAACTTCGTCTTCGTAAGCGGAATCGCCGCGGCGGCCCATTGCCTCAAGCCGCAGGCGGATTACTTCGTTTTTTGCCTTAGCGTAGTCCAGACCGCTGGTACACTCTATGAGCCGGTTACTTTCACCGGAGGCTGCAAACTGACGGGCCGCAATAAGAAGACTGTCGTCTCCCGGAAAAAGGCTCAGCAGATTTTCGGCGGCAGCATTTTTTTCCTGAACGTTACCGATTGAACAAAGGGCCTCGGCGCTTTTCTGCGCGACCACGGAGCTGCCTTTTTTTATACAGCGTTTGAATTTTTCGCGGGCAGCCTTTTCATTGCCTTCCTGAAGAAAGCGCAGGCCTATAAAATAGTCCGAATCATCACCGAACTTTTTCTGACCTTCGCTCTGAGGTGCGGCCTTGCAGGACACTGCGCTCAGCAGTAAAAAGCTTGCGAGAAACCAGGATGTGAGGCGGCGAAAATCAGGCAGACAGCGGGCTAGCAGAACAGGACGCATTATACTCCTACTCAGCCGGAATAATTATCTTTGTTCCAGAAATAATATAGTCAGGATTTTTGATTCCGTTGTAGCGTGCAATATACTTGTAGCGCCATGGATTCTTATAGTAAGTATCAGCAATATCCCAGAGAGTATCGCCCCACTTGATTTTGTAAGTGATATTCTTTGGCTTTTCTTCTGCAACAGGTGGTTGGGCCGGAACGACTTCTTCTGCCTTTTCGATGATTACAATTTCATCTTCTTTTGCTTCAGGAACAGCTGGTTCCGGCTCCGGCTCAGGTTCTGGTTCGGCCACGGCAGCAGCTTCTGGAGCCGGCTCTTCAATTGCTACCGGGGTACAGTTATCTTTAGCGTGCTTTTTTGTAAGCAGATTATATTTAGAAGGAATGATAAAGAGAATCAAAAGGGTAGCGAGAATACAGATAATTGCGCAGATAATGCAGATGATTACAGGTGCCTTTGTTTTTTTCTTTACATCTTCTTCATCATCTTGAGCAGGAGTTCCGCGTTCAGTTTCTTCGTCGTAAAGTCCGTCAAAATTGAGGCCGCCTGAAACAGGGCTTTCAGAATCAAATGTAGAATCTCTCATAGTTTCCTCTGTAGTTTCGGTATTATCAAGGTCATCAGTATTAAAGAAGTCATCCGGCATAGGGTTGTCGTCTTCGCTGCTTTCTGTAGTATCATCCGGAATGTCAAAATCCATATCAGGAAGGTCATCTGAAATTGTCTCGTCGGCCACGGTTTCTTCAGAAGCCTCTGTTGTGTTATCCGGGAGGTCAAAGTTCATGTCATCCAGACTGTCAGAAATTGTCTCGTCTGCCACAGTTTCTTCAGAAGTCTCTGTTGTATCATCAGGCAAATCAAAGTCCATATCATCGAGACTGTCAGATTCTGAGATTGATTCCTCTGTGTTTTTTTCTGCAGAATCATCTGGTAAATCAAATGTCATTTCGTCAGATTCTGAACTGATTTCTTCATTAGAACTTTCCTCTGCAACAGTCTCTTCAGCCGGCACATCAGCCGGAATCTCTGCACTTTCATCTTCCGCTGCAGTTTCCTCTACGGTATCAGCCTCATCTTCCACAATCGGCTCATCTACAAAAGTCTCATCGCCAAAAGGAACGCCTTCATCAACATCTTCAACAACAGGCTCTTCTGCAATCTCAGGTTCAGCTTCTTCCTTCTGCTTGTCTCTCATGGCAGCAGCGGCGGCAAGCAAACCACCGGCAGCAAGAGCACCGGCCGCAACAGCAGCGCCTTTACCTTTCTTGTCATCAGAATCGTTAATTCCATATTCATCAGTAACAAGGCGCTCTTCGAGAGTGCGGGAAACAAGAGTTATATTTGTATTGCTTTCGTTACCGGTTTCGCTGTCTACAATTTTTGCAGAAAGCTTGTTATCTTCATCGAGAGAAACAGAAAATTTAATGTCAGCCTCACCATTAGGGCGGGCGTTCAAATTTTCAATCTGCAGAGAATCAACATATTCGGCATCGTCCATAGAACAGGTAGCAGAACGATACAGGTCAACCATAACCTTAGTCTGATTGTTGTGAGCGGTAGTCAGTTCCAGTTGCTTTTCCGAAGGCTTATTATCCTCTAAAACAGGGTAAAACGAACCATCTGCCAGTTTGATTCCTATAGTTTTCATACAATTCCTCTCAATATTATATGGTAAAACATTCTAAGTCAGTTTTCAAGTGATTAACAGTTTTTTCCATTTACAATAAGCATTTTCTAGATTATATTTTTAATAATATTATTTATATAGGAGCAAAAACTATGGATATCAAAGGAACTCAGACCGAAAAGAATCTGCAGACAGCATTTGCAGGTGAATCACAGGCACGCAATAAGTACACTTATTATGCAAGTCAGGCAAAGAAGGAAGGCTATGAACAGATTGCCGCAATCTTCCTTGAAACAGCAGATAACGAAAAAGAGCACGCTAAAATGTGGTATAAGCTCTTGAACGGCGGTGTTGGAACTACAGAAGAAAACCTCAAGGCTGCAGCAGACGGCGAAAACTACGAATGGACAGATATGTATGATGGTTTTGCTAAAACAGCCCGCGAAGAAGGCTTTGAATATATTGCAAAACTTTTTGAAGGTGTTGCTGCAATTGAAAAGCACCACGAAGAGCGCTACCGCAAGCTTCTTAAGAATATCGAAGACAAGATTGTTTTCTCAAGCGATGGAGATGCAATCTGGCAGTGCCGCAACTGCGGTCATATTGTAATCGGAAAAGAAGCTCCAAAGGTTTGCCCTGTTTGTGCACACCCACAGGCTTATTTCCAGATTGAAGCACAGAACTATTAAAAAAAACACCCCGGTAGTTTCGATATGTCCTTCGGACTACTCAACCACCGGGGTTCGGTATTTGTATAAAACGGTGGTTGAGTGATGCGAAGCATCGTATCGAAACCACCGTTTTCTTTTTCAGGCTTATTTAGCATCTGCAGCACTTGGAGCAGCGCCAGATGCGGCACTTGTTCCTCCTGCATATTCATAACTGTATTCTGACATAGCAACCAGTTCATTTACTGTTGTACCGAACTTTTCTGCAACATCATATTCAGAAACCTTATTTACGTTTCCTTTTGCATCATACTTAAGAAGAGTTCTCTTAATTACCTGCTTATCAGAATCATAAGTAGTAATTTCATTCAAAGTACCGTTTGCCCCATAACGGAAAACAAGAGAAGTCTGTTTACCGGCAAAAGCATCAAACTGGCCGATAGAATCAATAGCACCAGATTCAGTGTAGTTATATTCAGTTTTTTCACTGAGAGAACCATCTGGATTATATTCGTTTACAGATGCAGTGCGTCCGTTATCATCATATTTGTAAATAGTCTTCCAGATTAAAGCACCTTCGCCATCATAGCTTGATTCATCAATAAGAAGATTGTTTTCGTAAGTGTAAATTGTGCGGGCACGGAGGTTACCCTTTCTGTCGTATTCAGAAGCATCAACTTTAAGACCGCTTTTATAGGCATTTGTGCTCTTCCATACAACTTCGCCGTCTGCGCTTGTGCAAAGCTGTTCAACAAGATTACCGGCAGTGTCGTATTTTGCAGTAATTGTATTGATTACGGCATCCTTTGGAGTAAGTTCAGAAGATGAGATTTCTTTTCCGTTGGAATCGAAAACATGCATAATTTTAGAGCTTGGAGTTCTGTATAATGTGCCAAAGCGTGTTGCAATGGAAAAATCAGTTTCAGTATAAGACTTTACGTTACCTGTAACTGGTGCGTATTTAAAGACATCTGCTGCAAAAAGCGAAAGAGTAAGGCCGGCAGCAATAGTAAAAGCGAGAAGTTTTTTCATAAATCCTCCAGATTTTTATGTTTAATTCTTTATTTGCTTATGCAATAGTATTATTTTATACTATAATCTCAGAAAAGTAAAAGAAAAAGGAAAAGCCATGACGTCGGACCAGTGGAAGTATTTTTGTGATTTTAAAGATCAGTTCAAAAACAAGGTAGAAGAGTGGAAAAAGGCCGCTCCGGAGCTTACAGAACTCCAGCGTCAGGCAGCCCTTCTTGCAAAAACACCGGAATACCCCTTTGAAACTACTGTTGTTTATAACCGTGCTCTGGATGACATAAGCCCACAGGATGAAATAAAGCTTATTGTTATAGGAGACAATCCAGGAAAAGACGAGCAGCTGGCAAAAAACAACCGTTATCTTGTAGGCCAGGCCGGAAAAATTGCCGAGGGTTACTTTCGTAAAAATCCGGAGCTTGGAGTTGATTTCCGCAAGAATGTAATTATTCTCAATAAAACTCCTATTCATAGTGCAAAAACCGTCCAGCTTAACACCATAGCAAAGCAGGGTGGCGAAAAAATAGCCGGCCTCATTAAAGAGTCTCAGCTCTGGATGGCTCAAAAAACGGCTCAGCTTCACGCCGCCCTAGGCACAGAACTCTGGCTTGTAGGCTACTCTGAGCTAAAACCGCGCCGCATTTTCTGCCCCTATCGCGACGAACTTAAAGCTTCCTGCAGCCCCGAGGCCTGGGCGCGGGTTTACGTCTTCCAGCATTTTTCCATGAACCGCTTTACCATAGACCTTGGAGAGTTTATAAAGGCCGGTAAAAAAGAAAAGGCCCCGCTGGAATCTAACATTCACGAGCTGGGCCTTATTCACAAAAAGGAAATATTCGGATAATTACAGATTATTTTTTTCGGAAGCGTCCTTGTTTTCTGCAGCTTCCGGAGCTTTTTCTGAATCGGCTGGAGCAGCGTCTGCAGGTTTACCAGCTTCAGAAGAATCATTCATCTGCTTAATGATTACGGCGCGGTTTGTATAATGAACAAAGCTGAAGAAAAGAGTTACAAAAGCAGTAGATTCAAGCAAAAGTGCCATACCACGCATTGCACCAAGGAAGTAAGAAATTACAACAGAGGTACACAAAAGAATCTGCAGGAAGCAGAGAAGATAGAGGGCACTTTTTTTAGAGTAGCCCATGTTCAAAAGTTTATGGTGCAGGTGAGAACGGTCTGCCGACATAATAGGCTTTTTGTCGCGGATACGGCGCCAGATAGCGGCAATTGTATCGAAAACCGGGAAAGCGGTAATCACAAGCATAATAAGCAGCTTGTTGAATTCGAATGTATTGCTTGAATCAAAAAGCGGGAATACCGAAATCATAAAACCAAGGAACTGGCTTCCTGCGTCACCCATAAAAAGCTTTGCCGGCGGCCAGTTAAAGCAGAGGAAACCGAAAATAGAAGCGGCAAGAATAAAGCAGAGAATAGATTCCGGATTTCCTGTGAGAGTATAAAGAATACCAAGGGTAATAATAGTAGAAATTGAAAAACTTCCGCAAAGGCCATCAAGACCATCAATAAGATTATAGGCGTTGATTACACCGAGAATCCAGCCAAAGGTAAGAATCAAACTTACAGGGGTTGGAAGAATCCATGAAAAAATCTGCTTAAAATGGAAACCATTAAAAACTACAACAGAAACTGCAATAAGCTGAACAATGAGTTTTGCCAGAGCCGGAAGGGTAAGAAGATCATCAAGAAGGGCAAAGGTAAAAACAATAGTTCCTGCAATGAGAATTGGAAGAATTCTGTTCAGATTAGCGGGATTAGTTTTAATAATGAAAATACAGGCAGAAACAATAAAACTGAAGAAAATTCCAACGCCGCCTAAACGAGGTATGTTTCCGGAATGAATTTTTCGGGCGTTCTGGTAATCATACAAACTGAATTTTTTACAGAGTTTTATGATTATTGGCATTGAGATTATAGATAAAAGTCCTGCCAGAACTATGAATATACTTTGTGACATATCATTAAAATTATATAGTAAAGAAATTAAAAGTCAAGCAATTGAGGTTTTTCTTGATTTTACCTGAAACCCTATGTTAAAATCCTATTATATGCCTAAAGTTGTTGTTATTGGGGCTGGTATTTCCGGCCTTTCTGCGGGAATTTATGCTGCCCGCGCAGGTTTTGATGTTACAATTGTTGAACAGCACAATATTCCGGGTGGACTTTCTACCAGCTGGAGCCGAAAAGGCTATTATTTTGAAGGCGGAATGCACTGGCTCACTGGATCTAGCCCGAAAATGCCTTTAAATAAGATCTGGCACCAAGTTGGTGCTCTTAAAGATAATAATCCAATAGAAAACCGGGATCCTATTTATAATTTAATTGATGAAAATGGCAAAACTTTGAGTCTCTACCGCTATCTTCCGCAAATGGAAAAGGCACTTATTGATTATTCACCGGAAGATAAGTCCAGAATCAAAAAAATGTGCCGGGAAATCAGGGATTTTACGAATTTTCATATGCCCATTTTCGATGTAAGAGGCTGTCAGTGTGAAAATCCGGTAAAAATTCATCCGGGAGAATTTATCAAAATGCTTCCGGCAGTTCTTAGAGTTCCATATCTTAAAAATACCTCATATACAGAGTATGTTGCCCGATTCAAAAATAAGAATCTGAGGCATCTTTTGACCAGTGTAATAGGCTACCGTTACAATGCCCTGGCTTATATTTACACACTGGGCTCTTTTGCAAGCGGCGACTGCGGATATCCTGCCGGTGGTTCTGTCCGCATGGCTAATAATATGCTTGAGACTTATAAGAGCCTGGGCGGAAAAATTATGTTCCGTACAAAGGCAGAAAATATTCATGTAGATGATTATGAAGTACGCGGAGTTGAAGTGAGCGGCAGTGGTTCCGGGGCTGCGGCCGGCGAGACCTGTGAGCTGGAGGCCGACGCTGTAATTATTACTCAGGATGCGCGTGCTGCGGTTGACAGTCTTTTTGATACTATGGTTGATGAACCATGGGTAAACACAATGCGCCACAAGGCAGTTACAGAGCAGAATATCTTTATTGGTATGGGTGTTAAAGCTGATTTGTCGCGCCTGCCTTACTGCTGCATATTCCCTCTGAAAAAGCCGTTTGAATATGCGGGCTGTAAATACAACGAATTGAGAATTTACAATTACGCCGCTTATAAAGAACATGCTCCGGAAGGCTGTACGGCCCTTACCTGTCTTTTACTTGGCGAAAGTTATGCTTTCTGGAAGGCTGCAAAGGCAGACGGAACTTATAAAGATAAAAAGAAGGAACTGGGAGAGCTTTTTGTAAAGCAGCTGGCAGAATTTATTCCTGAGGTAGGTTCGGCTCTTGAAGTAATTGATGTGGCTACGCCATGTACCTACGAGCGCTACACCGGCTCTTATGAAGGCAGCTGGATGAGCGTATGGGAAAAGGGTGGTAAGCAGTATAACTACCCGCAGAGCCTGGACAGCATGTTCGGCGTTTATTTTGCCGGTCAGCGCCTCCAGATGCCGGGCGGCTTACCGATTGCCGTTTACACAGGCCGCCAGGCGGTGCAGTACCTCTGCCGCGACTTCGGCGAAGTCTTTGTTTAACTTGCCAATCCCTAAAAGTGTGATAAAATATTGTTATAGGTAAAAAGTTTTTCGAGAGAGAGTTAGAAAAACTATAACCCAATAAAAAGGAGTGATTTTTATGGGAAAGAAAGTTAGCGTACTTGGCTATCTGTATCTTATTGGTATGGCATTAGTTGCAATTGGATTCTGTTGTCCTATGTTCAAGGGACTTTTCGGATCTTCTGCAAATGGTTTTGATTTTATCAAGAATGCAAAAGATGGAAGCTTTGTTGCAATCGGTGCTATCTTGATTTTTGCCGGAGCAATTGCAGGTATTGTTGCAAATTTTGTTCCACAGCTCAAAGGTCTTAAATTGATTTTTGCTATTTGTGTTCTTGCAGGTGCAATTGTTCTGATAATCGGCTTCACCACAAATGGTGGAATTTACAAGAAGATTGGTAAAGCTTTCCTGAAGAACGCAATGTTCGGCTTCTACATGGTAGTAGTTGGAATTGTAGCCGCTGTTTGCGGAGCAGTTACAGGCAAATAGTAGAGTGTCATTGCGAGGAGCCCTTTAGGGCGACGTGGCAATCTATAATATGGATTGCTTCGCTGCGCTCGCAATGACGATTCTGTTAAAGCTTTATTATCAAAGCGCCGGATTTTTCGTCCTTAGGGAGAGAATCCGGCGTTTTTGTTTTAACGCTGATAAGGTCGCCGGACTGTGGACGGAAAGGCGGCTTTGGAAGTCTTGTGTTGTTTTCGTCCGGCAGAGTGACGAGTACAAGGCCGTGCTGGCTGCAGCCGTAGTAGCCGCACATATAGTTTGGCAGGCGCAGCTTGTCGGATGTGATGCGGATGCAGGTTGTGTCGGTGGTTGAGTAGCTTGATGACAACCGTCCGGTGGTTGAGTAGTCCGAAGGACGTATCGAAACCACCGCAGATTTCGGCTCATAAGATGGTTTCGATACACCCGCTCCGCAGGCACTCAACCATCGTGCATTTTCTACCGCCATAAAACTAAGCGTAGCCCTTTCCTTTGGCAGCTTTGCCGCAACCGAAAGCTTCTGCAGTCTGGCAGGAGCGTCTTCTGTTGAAAAAGCGAAGTTACACCACTTGTTCTTACTTCCCGTATAAGCCTTAAAGCCGCTCATAGGGCATTCGCCGGCATGAGGACAAGGGGCAGCAATTGTGCGGCCGTCTTTTATGTAGCGGGTTCGAAGCAGGCTTAAGGTGCGGGCCGCCTTTGGAACGCCCGGTTCTACAAGAAGGATTCCTGCGTCTTTTTCTGTATAACGATTCAGCTGCTCATAATATTTCTTAGTCTGAAATTCCGGCGGCATGTCGCTTGCCTGGTCTAATTCATTAAACATATTTGCACAGGTCAAAAAGCCTGCTTTTTCTCTGATTGGAGTACCGAAAGGCCCTTTTACGCGGATAATTTTCCAGGGTTCAATAGAAGGGTCGGCAGCCTTGGCTTTAGCCGCGATTGAAAGAAAGATATCTTCACCCAAAGCCATTGAGTTTGCAGAAACGTCGAGGCAGTACCAGGTAAGACGGAGTTTGCGCAGTTCCGGGCGGGCAAGCCAGAGAGCTGTAACCACAGTGAGAGGCCCGCTTCCCAGGTCCAGGCAGGTGGTGTCGCCAGTAGGAAAAACAGAATCCGGCAGATTAGCAAAAAGGCGGGTTAGGCGCACAAGGTTCCACCAGGTATAGTAGCGCACATAAGAGCTGAGCTGAATGTTGTCGTTCATGTAGCCTAAGCGGCGACTGGCGCGGTCATCGGTCAGCTGATGAGAAAGTTCACGGATATGCTCCGGCAGCTGTTGTAGCTGACGCGAGTTCAGCGGCCGCACCCCCTGAATTATTTCGTCGAAGGAGTTGAGAATTGATACGGTGTCTTTGGAAAGACGACTTGTATCGAAGAGAGAAGTATGGATTGCTTCGTCGCTGCGCTCCTCGCAATGACGAGGTTTTGATTTTTGTATCATAAAATTTCCTGTATAGTCGGTGGTTGAGTGGCCGCGTAGCGGCTGTATCGAAACCACCGTGAATCACGATTCATAAGGTGATTTCGATACGGCTTCGCCTACTCAATCACCGGGGGAATCTCCGGCAAATTTCATATATAACTCAGTTAATATCTGCCGGCACTCGCGGATCTGGTTGATCAGGTCGGCGTTGTCTTGGACGGCCTGGGCTTCTTCGATTATCTGGCGGCCGGCACCTTCGGCGGTGAACTTCTTTTCGGTAATCAGATATTTGAGGCGGAGAATCAGGTCTACCTCGCGCTGGGAGTAGAGACGGCGGCCAGACATATCTTTTCGGGGAGTGAAGCCTGGAACGACTTCTTCCCAGTAGCGGAGAACGTGAGCTTTTACGCCTGTTAAGTCTTCGATTTGTCCGATTGTGTACATCTACTCCTTCTTCAACGGTGGTTGAGTGGCCGCGTAGCGGCTGTATCGAAACCACCTTATGAGCCGAAAATACTGGTGATTTCGATACGCCCTTCGGGCTACTCAATCACCGGACTTCGGTATTTTATCACCGTTCGCGGTCTTCCCACTTGGTGCGGCTGCCTTTGAACTCTACCTGGACCGGAATCTGGTCAAAGCCAAGGTCTTCGCGGATTCGGTTTTTCAGATATGTTACATAAGGCTCCGGAACAACTTCCGGTCTTGTTGCAAAAATGATGAAAGAAACCGGATTCACGCTGGCCTGAGTCATATAGCGGATTTTGAAGTGGGCAGTCTTACTTGCCGGTGGCGGATAGCGCTCCAGCCAGTCCTGCAGGGCATTGTTGAGCGAAGCTGTTCCGATTTTCTTAGTCAGCTGGCCGTACATATCAATTGCGGTATTGAGCAAATCTTTTATACCTTTTCCCTCAAGTGCGCTGAGCGGAAGAATCGGGGCAAAATCCATATGGGCAAACATGATGTTCATCCATTCGCGGACAGATTTTACAGCCTTATTGTCCTTTTCTTCGCGTAAATCCCATTTATTCAAAACGAAGATGATTCCGCGGCCTTTTTCAAAAGCCAGGGAACAGATTTTCTTATCCTGCTCGGCAAGTCCTTCCACCGCATCAATCATCAAAAAGACAACATCACATTCATCAAGAGTTTTGATGGCGCGGTTTACAGAATAGTATTCAACATCATCGTGAACCTTAGCCTTGCGGCGGATTCCGGCAGTATCCAGAACCTTAAAGCGGCGGCCGGCGTATTCAAACTCGCCTTCAACAACGTCGCGGGTAGTTCCGGCGTAATCACAGACGATGGAATTTTCGCTGTGGGTGAGGCGGTTGGAAAGGGTAGACTTTCCTGTATTTGGTTTTCCAAGAATTGCGATTTTGATAGGGCGGTCGCTCGAAAGCACCTGAACCTTACTGAAGTCGCAGCGGTCAGTAATTGCGTCTGCCAGCTCACTGATATGGTCTCCGTGCTCTGCAGAAATCAGCATGAGCTCGTTAAAACCGTATTTTGCGTAGTTCCAGGCTTCGGCTTCGTTTTTGCCGCCTTCGGTTTTATTTACGGCTGCAATCATCTTATTCCAGTAAGGGCGCATTTTGATGATGAACTCTTCATCTTCGCCGGTAATTTCTGTGGCATCGAGGAGGAGGATTACAACATCGGCGCGGTCAATCATATCAAGGGAACGCTCTACTACGTAGTCGTCCAGCTCGGCCTCTTTTGTTCCGATGTCGCGGGTAAGCTTGTAGCCGCCGGTATCAACAAGATGAACTGGTTTACCGTTTATGATTGCAGTTGCTTCAACAGGGTCGCGGGTAACACCTGGCTGGTCGTTTACGATTGCCACGCGGTGGTGCAGAAAGCGGTTGAAGAGGGTAGATTTTCCAACGTTAGGGCGGCCGGCAATTACAACGAGAGGAAGGCCGTCGTATTCAGCGTCTTCCGGGTCTGTGTCGCCGGTAGCGGTTACAGTGCCGTCCGGGGCCACGGTGATTCCGTTTACTGCGCCGGGTGTGATAAAATCAGCTTCTTCGGCACGGGCCTTTTCTGCGGCTTTCTGTCTTTTTTCTTCCAGAACCTCTTCCTTCGGGCGGGAGAAGTCGGGTTTTGATTTCTTTTTGGCCATATATCTCCAGTTTTACAGATTATTCAAATGTTTAGCAGAAATTGCTTCGAGCTCGGCGATTGTAAATCTTGAAAGCAATTCCTTTGTGCTTGAAATCAGTTTAGGGCTCATACTCAAATTGCGGATTCCCATTCCTGCCAGTACCATAACGCTGTCCTGGCGTCCTGCCATTTCACCGCAGACTGCAAGCGGCACGTTGTTTTCCTTGGCAGAACGAACGGTCATCTCAATCAGGCGCAAAACTGCAAGGCTGAACTCGTTATAAAGTCCGCTTACATGAGGATTTTCGCGGTCAATTCCAAGGGTGTACTGGGTAAGGTCGTTTGTACCAAGACTGAAGAAGTCACTCACCTTGCTCAAACAATCAGAAATAAGTGCCGCAGCGGCCGTCTCAATCATAATACCAACAGGGGTGTCTTCCTGGAAAGGAATATTTTCTGCCTTTAATTCCTGCTTTACAGCATTCACAATTTCAAGGCACTCTTTAACCTGGTCCACACTGGTAATCAGCGGGAACATAATTTCGAGATTGCCGTAAACGCTGGCGCGGTAAAGGGCACGCAGCTGGGTTTTCAAAATATTAGGGTATTCAAGGCTGAGGCGCACCGCACGCAGACCCATAAGAGGGTTCTTTTCTTCGATGTTAGGCAGGTCAACAGAGTTAATCAGCTTATCACCACCGGCATCCAGAGTTCGGATTGTAACCGGCTTATCACCCATCATCTGCAAAACTGATTTATA